>Ga0181520_10009407_pt1 | contig 13501 bp, 10 predicted proteins | sample PEATcosm2014_Bin_29_FD_132451 | JGI IMG/M metagenome (GOLD analysis project Ga0181520, IMG submission 132451) | Peatland microbial communities from MTU Mesocosm Facility, Houghton, MI, USA - PEATcosm2014_Bin02_30_metaG | ecosystem: Environmental > Terrestrial > Soil > Wetlands > Peat | place...
CTCACCGATGTCCCCGGGGTGAAAGGCGCAGACGGCGAGGTCATGCGCTGGCTTTCGCTGAAGCAGATTCCGGAGTTAGAGAAGCAGATGGTGGTCTCGGGCGGCATGTTGCCGAAGTTGAACGCATGCCGCGATGCCCTGACGCACGGTGTGAAGCGCGTTCGTATCCTGCCCGCGGAGGCGGCGCATTTACTACCCGACCTGTGCACGTCCAAGGTCAACGATGGAACGGAGGTCATGGTCGCATGAATGGTCAGATGAAACTCGCTTCGATCCAGGCGGCGGAGAAGAAGTTGCTGCTGCAAACCTACGAACGCAACCCGGCCCTTTTTGTGGAGGGCAAGGGCGTCTACCTGCGCGACGAGCAGGGCAACGACTACCTCGATCTGCTGAGCGGAATCGGCGTGTCCGCGCTGGGCTACGCGCATCCCGCGGTTGAGGCGGCAATTGTGGCCCAGAGCAAGCGACTGCTGCATACGTCGAACCTGTTCTACCACGAGCACACGGCCGAACTGGCACTGCGGCTGACCGAAATCAGCGGGCTGGATCGCGTGTTTTTCTGCAACTCCGGCACCGAAGCGTGGGAGGCTGCGCTCAAGCTCGCGCGCGCCCATGCCGGCTTGTTGCGTGCGCAAGGAAAGCAGATTGGCACGGATTTTCTCGCCGTGGAACAGAGTTTTCATGGGCGGACGATCGGTGCGGTCTCGACGACGCATAAAGAAAAGTACCGCGAGCCATTCGCGCCGGTCATGCCGGGCGTAGATTTCGTGCGCTTCGATAGCGTCACCGATCTACGCGCCAAGTTTTCCAACGAGGTCTGCGGCATCTGCATCGAAGCGGTGCAGGGCGAGGGAGGAGTTCGTCCGGTAAGCCAGGAGTTTTTCGCGGCTGCGCGCGAACTGTGCGACTCCACCGGAGCGCTGCTGCTGGTCGACGAAATTCAATCGGGCATGGGCCGCACGGGCGAGTGGTTTGCCTACCAGCACTATGGGATTCAGCCGGACATTACCACGGTGGCGAAGCCGATCGCGAACGGCCTGCCCATGGGGGCGATGCTATGCACGGATGATGCTGCGCGAGCGTTCACGCCCGGCATGCACGGTACCACGTTCGGCGGCGGTCCGCTGGCCTGCGCGGTAGCGATCGCCGTGATCGACACCATGAAGCACGGTGATATCCTTGCGCACATTCGTGACGTTGGAGGTTACTTTAAGCAGAAGCTCGAGTGGCTGCGCGGGCGCCACGATTGCATCACCGACGTGCGCGGCATGGGTTTGATGCTGGGACTGGAAATCGATTCGGCCGATCTGGCCACGAAGGCGGCTTCCGCGATGATGGCCCGGCACATTATTATTAATCGAACCAGCGAGACCGTACTCCGATTCCTTCCTCCTTACATTCTGGAGCGCCAGCATGTGGATACGGCAATTGCGGCGCTCGATGGAATCCTGACCAACCTGACTTCGACCAGTGCAGCATTGGCCGGCCACGCGCCGGCAGGAGAACATTCGCATGGGTAGCAAAACCGTCATGATGAACCCGAAGCCGGACGCCGGCCCCGAGTCCGCACGCCCTGCCAAGGCCGGGTCGCTTGGCATTCAGTCCGACGTGGCCTTCTCCGAGGCGGCCAAGCGCTTGTGCGGACGGGACCTCTGTTCCGTCGGCGATCTGGGTGTCGATGAAGTGGCTGCGATCATGGAGCTCTCGCATGCAGTCAAGAGCAATCCCGAAGATTTTCGCCACGCGCTCGACGGTCGCCAGATGGTGCTGTTCTTTGAGAAGGCGTCGCTGCGCACGCGCCTGACCTTCGAGGCGGCAATCAATACACTGGGCGGCAACGCCATCTTTGTCGACCAGACGCAGTCCCCGTTGGGCGAGCGCGAGTCCATCCCCGACATGGCGCACAACATCGAACGCTGGATGAGCGTGATGGTGTTGCGCACTTATTCGCACGACACCATCACCGAGATGGCCGAGCGCTCGCGCATTCCGGTGATCAATGCGCTCTCCGACCTCGAACATCCGTGCCAGGCCATTGCGGATTTCTTCACGCTCGAGGAGCGGTTCGGTTCGGCCCAGGGCCTGCGCTTCACCTACGTTGGCGATGGCAACAATGTGTGTCACTCGCTGATGCTGGTGGCCGCGCAGCTCGGGGTGCACTGCACGATTGCCAATCCCAAGGGATTCGCGCCCAAGCTCGATATCATTCACAAGGCGATCGAGATCAGCGAGCAGACCGGCGGAAGCATCACCTTGATGCACGATCCGGTGAAAGCGGTGACCGGGGCCGATGCGGTCTATACGGACGTGTGCACCAGCATGGGCTTCGAGCACGAAGCCACCCGGCGCGCGCCCATCTTTAAGCCCTACCAGGTGAATGAGGCGCTGATGGCACACGCGCAGCAGGATGCCGTGTTTATGCATTGCCTGCCCGCGCACCGCAACGCCGAGGTGACCGATGCCGTGCTGGATGGGCCGCAGTCGCTGGTCTTCGACCAGGCGGAGAACCGCATGCATGCGCAGAAGGCGCTGCTGCTGATGCTGCTGGGCGGCGCGAAGCGGATTTCGAACGCACGCGACCGCGGCATCCAGGCGCGCAAACGTACCTAACCGCTCAAGAGCGAAGAGATTGGGGTCCGCATCGACATGTCCGTAATTCTTGAATCCCTGCCCGTCGGCGAGAAAGTGGGTATAGCCTTCTCCGGCGGACTGGACACCAGCGCCGCGCTGCATTGGATGAAGCAGAAGGGCGCGCTGCCCTATGCCTATACCGCCAATCTCGGCCAGCCGGACGAGGCCGATTATGACGAGATTCCGCGCAAGGCGCTGGAGTATGGCGCGGAGAAGGCGCGGCTGATCGACTGCCGCGGGCCGCTGGTGCGCGAGGGCATCGCCGCGCTGCAGGCGGGCGCGTTCCACATCACCACCGCTGGGGTCACCTACTTCAACACCACCCCCATCGGCCGCGCCGTCACCGGCACCATGCTGGTGACGGCGATGAAGGAAGACGACGTCAACATCTGGGGCGACGGCTCAACCTTCAAAGGCAATGACATCGAGCGCTTCTATCGTTACGGCCTGCTGGTCAATCCGGACCTCAAGGTCTACAAGCCATGGCTCGATGCAACCTTTATCGACGAGTTGGGCGGCCGTGCCGAGATGTCGGCCTTCATGCAGAAGTCCGGCTTCGCCTACAAGATGTCGGCGGAGAAGGCGTACTCGACCGACTCCAACATCCTCGGCGCAACCCACGAGGCGAAGGACCTCGAGCTACTGTCGAGCAGCGTGAAGATCGTTGTCCCGATTATGGGCGCAGCCTTCTGGCGCGACGACGTCGAGATCAAGCGCGAAGAGATCGCTGTGCGCTTCGAGGAAGGTTTCCCCGTTGCGCTGAACGGAATAGAGTATCGAGATCCCGTGGCCCTTATGCTCGAAGCCAACCAGATCGGCGGTCGCCACGGGCTCGGCATGAGCGACCAGATCGAGAACCGAATCATCGAAGCCAAGAGCCGGGGCATCTACGAGTCGCCCGGCCTGGCGCTGTTGTTTATCGCGTACGAGCGCCTGATTACTGGCATTCACAACGAGGACACCATCGAGCAGTACCGCGAGAATGGCCGCAAGCTGGGACGGCTGCTCTACCAGGGGCGCTGGTTCGATTCGCAGGCCATCATGTTGCGTGAGGCCTCGCAGCGCTGGGTTGCCAGACCCATCACCGGCGAGGTCACGCTGGAGTTGCGTCGCGGCAACGACTATTCGATCCTGAACACCGAGTCGCCGAACCTGACCTTCAAGCCCGAACGCCTGAGCATGGAGAAGACCGAGTCCAGCTTCAGCCCGCGCGACCGGATCGGTCAGCTCACCATGCGCAACCTCGACATTACGGATACGCGCGCGAAGCTGATGACTTACGCGCAGAGTGGCCTGATCACCCTGAGCAAAGGTTCTGAGATGCCGCAACTGAGCAGCGGGAGCGACCAAGTCGATCTCAAGACAAGGAAGGGATGACCAACCAGCATCAATCCGCAAAGATGTGGTCCGGCCGTTTTCGCGAGCCGCTCGATCGAACCTTCGAGCAGTGGCAGCGGTCGTTTCCGTTCGACGTGCGGCTGCTTCCGCAGGAGGTGGAGGCGTCGAAGGCCCACGCGCGCATGATTGCGGCGGCGGGCATCCTGACCGAGGCCGAGCTGGAAAAGATGATCGACGGCCTGGACGCGGTGGGCGACATCTCCAGCGACGGGGTCCCCGATGACCCGAATGTTGTCAGTCCCCGGCAGCTTGGAGCGGAACTTGGCACGACACCGGGATCGATTCGCCGCTGGCTGCGCAAGCAGCCGGAGTTTCAAAGCCATCACGTAAAGTGGGCGCGGATCATGCTGGCGATCGACGATCCACTGCTGCCCAGGCTGAAGACGCATTTTGCGGTTCAAGAGAATCTCAATCTGGAGGAAGATGCGGGCGATGGGTTCGGCGTTGGAACTTATGCCGAGCTGGTCGCCTCTGCGCCGCACGCGGAAGACATTCACCACTTCGTCGAGGTGCAGCTGACCAAACTGATTGGCGACCTCGCCCTGAAGCTGCACACCGGTCGCAGCCGCAACGAACAGATTGCGACCGACATGCGGTTGTATGTCCGCGAGGCGATTGACCGGACGGTGAAGGGCCTGCAGCGATGGGCGCGCGCATTGGTCGGGCTCGCCGAGCAGGCGGACGAAGCGGTGATGCCTTCGTATACTCACCTGCAGCGGGCTGAGCCGGTACTGGTGGCGCATTGGCTGCTGGCCTACGTCAGCATGGTCGAGCGCGACATTTCCCGTTTAACCGACGCGCGCAAGCGGATGAACCTGTGTCCGCTGGGCTCGGGCGCGGTCGCCGGCGCGACGCTGGCCCTCGACCGCACCATTGCTGCGCGCGCACTGGAGTTCGATGCGCCCACCGCCAACAGCATGGATGCGACCAGCGATCGTGACTTTTTGCTGGAGTTCACTCAGGTGCTGGCGACGCTTGGCATTCACATCTCGCGATTTGCCGAGGAACTGACGGTTTATGCGACCGCTGAATTTGGATTCCTCGATTTGCCGGAGGCGTTCTCGACCGGATCGAGCGCGATGCCGCAGAAGAAGAATCCCGACTTCACCGAGCTGATCCGCGGGAAGGCGGCACGGCTGGCCGGTGCGGCGACAACCCTGATGGTGCTGATCAAGGGCCTGCCGCTGGCCTACAACAAGGACCTGCAGGAGGGCCAGGAGCCGGTTTTCGACGCGGCGGACACGATCGCTGGAATTCTCAGCGTATTGCCGGAGTTCACGCGCTCGCTGAAGTTCAACTTCGAACGCATGCGGGCAGCCGCGGCGACGGGCTATCTGAATGCCATGGCTGCGGCCACTTATCTCTCGAACAAGGGCGTGCCGTTCCGCAAGGCGCACGAGATTGTCGGCAACGCGGTGCGGCTGGGTTTGGAAACCAATCGCGAATTGAATCATCTTAAGTTGGCGGAACTGCGCGCGCTTTCGAGCGTTTTTGCAGACGACTTTTTCGATGCGATTACGCTGGAAGCGACGCTGGATTGCCATGATGTCGCCGGAGGTACCGCACGCACCCGCGTGGCTGCGGCAGTTGCTGCCACGAAGCAGAATCTGGGGGAGAATAACTAGATGAGCAGCACAGCTTCTCTGCTTGCCGCCGGCGAATCCGCTGCCGCCACGCGACCCCGTGTTGGCGGCGCCGCGGTGCGCCAGGCGCGGCTGCAGGACGCGGTCAACATCTTCGAGCTGGTCAATTCGCTCTCCGGCGACGGTACGCTGCTGCGGCGGAGCTACGCCGAAATCTGCGAGAACGTGCGCGACTTTGCCGTAGCTGAATCGGAGAGCGGGATTTTTCTCGGTTGCGGCGCGCTGCATCTTTACGGGCCGCATCTGGCCGAGGTGCGATCGATCGTGGTTAAGCCCGAAGCCAAGGGGCAGGGAGCCGGCGGCCGGTTGCTGCAGGCGCTGCTCGACGAGGGCGAGGCCCAGGGCGTGGTTTCGGTGTGCCTGTTTACGCGGATTCCGGAGTTCTTCTTCCGCTTCGGCTTCCGGATTGCCGAACGCACCACCCTGCCGGACAAGATTTACCGGGACTGCCAGACCTGCCCACGCCTGTATGCCTGCGACGAAGTGGCGATGGTGCGCGGCCCGCTGCCGAGAATGGCTGTGCTGGGACCGACCCGGATTGCCCAGCCCGAGCTGGTCAAGCTCCAGGTTGGCCACATCGCCCATGCAGTGGAAGAGCCGGCCGGCCAGGCATCCAACGGCACTGGCGAAACATCTTTCAAATCAGCGACGGAGCGTTAGCTGGCGGCATGCTGCGGGAGCAGAGCCAGGCGGGGGCCGCTGCAGCAAAGATTCATTTCGCCCGTCTAACAGCAGTGTATCTTTAAGAAGATGAACACGCAGGAGGGGCCATTGGATCGCACCTACCGGTCAGTTTCGTTTCAATCATTTGCCGCAATCGCACTGGCTGCTGGTTTCGCGCTGCCGCTGCTCGGCCAAACCGGCGCCAACCCACCCCAGGTCGCGAGCAGGGTACTGGAAAATGCAGCGAATCGGCAGCAGCAGGACGCCAGCCAGGTCACCACGATCCGCACCTATAGCAACCTGGTCGTGATCGACGTAGTGGTGGATGATTCGCAGGGAAACCCGATCCATGGATTGAAAGCGTCCGAATTCTCCCTGATGGAGAACAACAAGCCGCAGATCATCAAGCACTTCGAGGAGCACAGCGAGGTGCCGGCGTCGGACATCAAGATTGCTCCCGCGGACAAGCTTCCCGCCGGTCTGTTTACCAACAAAACGCCGGCGCCGGTCAATGGCCCGGTGAACGTGCTGCTGCTCGACTATCTGAATACGCCGTTGAATGCACAGCCCTACGCGCGCAAGCAGCTGATCGACTTCCTGAATCACGCCGCGCCGGGGACGCGCATTGCCATTTTCGCCCTGACCACCAGGCTGGTGATGTTGCAGGGGTTCACGTCGGATATGGAGGTGCTGAAGGCGACATTGACGTCGAAGAAGGGGGCGCCGCAGGCATCGGACATTTTGTCGGATCCGATCAACGGAGGGCCTATTACCGATACGACGCTGTCGGATGCCATGGCGAACGACCCAGCAGCGGTAGCAGGGATGCTGTCGCAGGAGACGATCGATTCGGTCAACCGCTTTCAGGCGCTGGCGACTTCGTTTCAGCAGGACATGATTGCGAAGTACACGCTGGGCGCGTTCGATATGCTGGCCCGGTATCTGATTGGCATTCCCGGGCGAAAGAATGTGATCTGGTTTTCCGGCGGATTTCCGTTGGACGTTTTGCCCAACGTGAATGAGGCCGACCCCAATGATTCGGTCGTCATCAATGACGACGAAGTGCGCAAGACGGACAACCTGCTGACGCGCGCGCAGATGGCGGTGTATCCGGTGGACGCACGCGGGCTGACGACCGACCCTTCGCTGAACTTTGCGAACTCGCTGCAGGTGGTTAACTCCGGCACGGGCGCTGCGACGGCCAATGCCAACATGGCCTACCTGACTGAGATTGCCCAGGAACACGAGACCATGGAGCAAATGGCGGAGGATACCGGCGGCAAGGCGTTCTACAACACCAACGGTCTGTCCCAGTCGGTGGCGAAGGCAGTGGACAACGGCTCAAACTACTACACCCTGACCTACTCGCCGTCCAACCTGGAATGGGATGCACGGTTCCGTTCGATCAAAGTGAAGGTGGACCAGCCGGGGGTCAAGCTCAGCTATCGCAACGGCTACTATGCGGTCGATCCGAACGACCGCAACAAGGTGTACGCGCAGAATGCGGCGACCGCCACGGTTCGACCGCCCAACACCATGGCAACGGCCATGATGCACGGTGGACCTGCTCCCGCCGAGATCCTGTTCAAGGTGCGCATCCGTCCAGCCAACGCACCGCCCGAACCCACGCCGCTGACGACCAACAAAACGAATCCCGATCCGAAGGTGAAGGTCGAAGGACCTTACAAGGAGTACGGAGTCGATATCGTACCGGACCCGCATGCGGTGACCTGCCGGCAGGACGCCAACGGCATCCGGCATTGCGCGATCGAGGTGTGGACCTACGTGTACGACCGCGACGGGCAGCTGCTGGTGACGGTGGGCAATCGCATCTACCGAGGCCTGGACCAGGCGGCTTATCAACGGCTGCTGGCCGGCGGCATGGCTTTCCACCAGGAAGTGAGCGTACCGGTGAAGGGCGAGCACTACCTGCGCACGGCCATCCACGACATGGTGTCGGACAACGTGGGCGCGGTCGAGGTTCCGGTAGCTGCGGTTGCGAGACTGGAGCCGCTGGCGCCGCTTCCGGCGCAACCGACCACAACGGTTGGGAGCTTTGGACAGACCGGGGCTGCCGCTGCTGCAACTCCCGCGGCGACGGCGGCGGACGGAACTTCGCTGGCAGCGCCTGCGGCAACGCCGGCGGTTTCGGTTCCAGTAACGGGCACGGTCGTGGCCCCTGCGCCGGCGAGCACAGGAGCGCCCACGTTGAAGCGCCGGGTCGAAACGCCTGCGACTCAACCGGCCACAACGCCGGCCACGCCGAACTGATGCCATCGCTATGTGCTTGCTCGCATCCGTGCGGGATGGGTTGGCGCGGGATGGGATGGCGCGTGGTCGCGTTCCTCGAAGAACTGGTTTAAATTGATCTTGACCGTGCTGACAGCCCTGACCGAAATCTTTGAGCAGGAGTACCGCGAGCTGCGCCCGCGTGCGCCGATTCCTCCGCTCGACGTACGCTTTCGCCGGTTCACGTCGCTGAACACGACCATCCGCCTGCGCGAGGGACGGCTGCACGTGCGGCTGTCGGACCTGCTGGAGCACGCGCCGGAGTCAGTCCACCACGCGATCGCCCACATTCTGCTGGCCAAGCTTTATAAGAAGCCGATCGAGCGGGTTCATGCGGACCGATACCGGCGCTACGTTTCGTCCGAGGCGGTGGCGCGGCAGGCGGAGCACATCCGGCAGACGCGTGGGCGGAAGACGATCCTGACGGCGAAGGGGCGCTACTACGATCTCGACGAAGTTTTCGAGAGCATCAACGTGCGGTTCTTCCATGGCCTGCTGGGCCGGCCGCAACTGACCTGGAGCGCGCACCACGCACGGCGCATGCTGGGCCACTACGATGCGGCGCACAACACCATCATGGTGAGCCGGGTGTTCGACCGGGCCGACACACCGCGCTGCGCGATCGAGTACCTGCTGTATCACGAGATGCTGCACCTGAAGCACCCGGTGCGGGTGAAGGCCGGGCGCCGGTGCGTGCACTCCAAGGCGTTCCAGGCCGAGGAGCGGCTGTTCCCGGAGCTTGACCAGGCGAAGGCCTACCTGAAGCGGCTGTAGATCACTGGCCGGCGGCGGGGGCGTTCGGATCGCCGAGCAGTTCCTTGAGCCGGGCCGCAGTGCGCTGGAAGGCATCAGCGTAGGCTTCGGCGTTGTAGTGGGCGCCGCCCTTCACAAAGTCGTGATCGGTCTTGGGGTAAGTGAACAGCTCGACTTTATTGCTGCCGGACCTGGCTGCGTCTTCCAGGATGTGGGCCTTGGCGGCGGTGCAGCAGCCATCGCGGAAGTTGTCCTTCTCTCCGGCGAACATCAGCACCGGCATTTTCACCTTGTCCACCCAGCCGGACACATTCTTGATGAAGGCGTTGGCGGGATACCAGGCGATGACGCCGGCGACCTTGTCCGGCTCCTGAACGGCGTAGTAGAGGCCCATGCCTCCGCCGAGGGAGAAGCCGACGAAAGCGACTTTGCCGGGCAGGCCGTGGGCCGCCTGCATGCCCTGGTCGATCGCGGTGCGGACGCCTTCGCCGTTGGTGTTCTCCATGGCGTTGCCGTCAAAGAGGACGACGTCGTAGCCGAGCGCGGCGATCTCCTTTGAGACGGTTTCGTAGTGTTCCGGGCCGGACATGCCGGAGGCGACCACGACGATGCGGCCTTTGCCCTGCGGCGGCGGAAACTCCTTCTGCGCGAAGGCGGACTGGGCGACGAGGAGAGCAGCCAGCAGGGCCAGGGCGGCGCTGGAGGGAAGCGATGGGATGCGGCTTGGGAGAAGGCGGCGGAAGTTCAAAGAGCACCTCTGGCGAGAGATGGAGTTGGCAGTTCCTGGTCCCGTTGACTGGCCCCGTTGAATCGACGCTGAGTGTAGCAGAACCTGGCTGGGTTAACCAGTTGGTATACCCGGCTGCACCTCCCGCATGGTTCTTGAAGTACTATCTTGGCTGGAAGTGGTTTGTTTGCTTTGGGTTAGAGGGTGGTTGGTACGGGTAAAGTCTCCCGGATAAAGGGGTTACGGCTAAGATCGTCCAATCATTGGGTTTATGGGCCCCCTTGGAGGGGGCGATTCTGGCGGGCGTGTGCTGTAGCCATGTCCAGTCCGGATTCCGGCGGCGAAAGAATCTGCTAGAAAAGCCGCAGTCGGTCTACAGGAAGAGTGCCTTGCCCCTTTGTTTAATTATACGAGGGGTGTCAAGGGCTTTAGCGTCGGAAGGGGCGTGCTTCCAATCTCAGAAGCGAGATGGGGAAGCCTACCGGAGCTGATCCAAACAAGCTGGTGAAGGTGACCGATCGGGTGAGCGATACGACGCTGCCGACGAGTGGCTACGGCCTGGGGCACTTCACGACGGTTCGCGCAGCGAGCGCGCGGGAAGTGCTGCGCGGAGTTGCATTGGCTCCTGGGGACGACCGCGAGTGGTAGAGGTATGGCTGAGGAAACTGGCCGGGTCCGTGACGATGTCACGGCCCCAGCTTTTTCCTTGCCGACTTTTGTTCTTCCGATGAGCGAGGGGCGCACTCGGCGCCCATCGATCTCATGGGATCCGGTACTAGGCGTGGGTTTGTTTGGAGGCGGCGCGGGCTTGGCCGGCGTGGCGGGAGGAGGGGTGGTCGGAGTAGATGGAGCCGTCGCGGATGGTGACGATGCGGTGGGCGAATTCGGCGATGTCGGGCTCGTGGGTGACGACGACGATGGTGTTGCCCTGGGCGTGGAGGTCGTCGAAGAGGGCCATGATCTCGTCGCCGGTTTTGGAGTCGAGGTTTCCGGTGGGCTCGTCGGCGAGGATGATGGAGGGGCGGTTGACCAGGGCGCGGGCGATGGCGACGCGCTGGCGCTGTCCGCCGGAGAGTTCGTTGGGCTTGTGCATCATGCGGGCGCTGAGGCCGACCGACTCGAGCACCTCTTTGGCGCGGGCGATGCGATCTTCCGACGGCGTGCCGTTGTAGATGAGCGGCAGCTCGACGTTGTGCAGCGCGGTGGCGCGGGCGAGCAGGTTGAAGGTCTGGAAGACGAAGCCGATTTCCTTGTTGCGGATGCGGGCGAGCTCGTCGTCGTTGAGCGAGGAGACGTCGTGGCCGTTGAGCCAGTAGCGGCCGCGGGTGGGCGAATCGAGGCAGCCGATGAGGTTCATCAGCGTGGACTTGCCGGAGCCGGAGGGGCCCATGATGGCGACGTATTCGTTGTGGCGGACCCGCAGGTTAACGCCACACAGGGCGTTGACCTGCTGGTCGCCCATCTCGTAGGTCTTCCACAGTCCGCTGGTGACGATGACCTCGCCGGGGTGAGGGCCGTCGGCGGGGCTGGGGCCCGGGCGATCGGTGGGGTCGAGTACGGTTTCAGGTGCGGCTTCGGGGGCCATCCGGTTCTCCGGGTTCTGTTGCTAGAGATGCGCGATTGGGGCGCATCGGTTCTAAGGATAGTACGTTACGACGTGCTATCGGGAGTGGTGACGATGGAGTTGTCGCGCTTGACCAGGGTTCCGCTCTTGAGCGTGCGCAGCGTCTGGTAGCGGCCGGTGACGATTTCGTCGCCCTGCTTGAGGCCGGAGAGCACTTCGATGTCGGTGGCGCCGGTGATGCCGGTGGTGACGGGGACGAAGTTGGCGCGGAGTTTTCCGCCGGACTCGGAAAGGATGTAGACGCCCTGGGCGAGCTGAGGCGTTGCGGAGGGGACGTCCGCGCTGACGACGGTGGCGGAGGCCTTGCCCTGGTTCGCGGCAAGCTGCTTCTCCATCACCGGGTCGCGCTGCACCAGGGACTGGATGGGGATGGTGAGGACGTTGGGCTTCTGCGCGACGGTGATCTTGGCGGTGGTGGAGAGGCCGGGGCGGAGCTCGTCGAGGTGGTTGTCGGGAGTCTGGTCGAGGGTAACGACCACCTTGAAGTCCTTGGCCTCCTCGGTGCCGGTGGTGGACTGCGAGGTGGCGATGCCGGTGGTGCGGAGCAGGGCCTGGTCGCCGACTTCGGTGACGTGACCTTTGAAGACGCGGCCGGGGAGCGCGTCGACGGTGACGTCGGCGGGCTGGCCGAGTTGCATGTTGACGATGTCGGTCTCGTCGACTTTGACCTCGGCGGTGATGACGGACATGTCGGCGAGGGTCATGAGCGTAGATCCCTCGGAGTTCTGAATGCCGACGACGACGGTTTCTCCCTCGCGCACGGGGACGTTGGTGACGAGGCCGTCGAAGGGTGCGCGGGAGATGGTCTTGTCGAGGGCGTCGTAGTTGGCGCGCTGGCTGGCCAGGGCCTGGTCGAGGTGGGCGCGCTGGGAGTCGGTCTGGGCTTTGGCCTGGGCGAGTGCGGCGATGCGCTGATCCAAGGTCGCGGCGGAGACGTCGTAGGCTGCTTTCTTGGCGTCGAAGTCCTGCTTGGCGATGAGTTGGTCGTTGTAGAGGGCCTGGGCGCGGTCGAAGTCGAATTTTTTCTGCTCGAGATCGGCGCGGGCTTCGGCGATGTTGGCTTCGGCGGTTTTCTCGGCGGCGACGTAGGAGGCGATGTCGGTTTTGGAGGAGGCGATGGTGGCCTGCTGGGCGTCGACGGTCGCCTCGGGCTGGACGGATTCGACGCGGGCGAGGATGTCGCCCTTCTTCACGTGGTCGCCTTCCTTGACGTAGAGGTGGGTGATGCGGCCGAAGGAGGTGGCGCCGACGTTAACGTAGGTCTTGGGCTTGATCTGGCCGGTGCCGCTGACGATGGAAAGCAGGTCCTGGCGCATCACTTTGCCGGTGGCGACCTTGGTGATGCCGGCCTGGCTATACAGGACGGTGCCGGCGGTAACGCCGACCACGACCAGGACGATGACTACGAGGATGATGATTTTTTTCGTGCTCATTCCATCTTTCTTCACGCGCGTCCGGCGGTTGCGGCAAATGTCTCGAAGTGTTTCCGGTGCGGCATCTGCCTGAGGCAAGATACGCGGGGAACGGGGCGAAGGTTCCATTGCGGTTTTGACCTGGATGGCAATACCGCCGACCGATTCCGGGGCTGTCCGTGACCGTGTTCTCTTGCAGACGATGATAGCAGGGCCGGGCGCGGGAGTTGGCTTGTAACCACGGGGTGGGCGCACTACAATAGGGCGAGGGTGAGAGACCCCGCGTCGGCCGGTGCGGCAGCGTGGCTTGCCCCGGCGCACGAGAAGGAATCGGGCGGTAGAAGTTCCAGAAGCAGAGGTA
>Ga0181520_10009409_pt1 | contig 13499 bp, 6 predicted proteins | sample PEATcosm2014_Bin_29_FD_132451 | JGI IMG/M metagenome (GOLD analysis project Ga0181520, IMG submission 132451) | Peatland microbial communities from MTU Mesocosm Facility, Houghton, MI, USA - PEATcosm2014_Bin02_30_metaG | ecosystem: Environmental > Terrestrial > Soil > Wetlands > Peat | place...
CTTTCCGAATTCAATGCCAGCGCCCGGCAGTCGCGCATCTCCCTGCTGGCCCAGGGAAACCAGCCTCAAAGCGTCTTACGCGGATACTTTGAGGCCGATTTCCTTTCTGCCGGAACCACATCGAACGACAACCAGAGCAACAGCTATACCATGCGCGCCCGCCAACTGTGGGCGCAGGCTGCACTGCATAGTGGCTGGACCTTTACGGGTGGACAGATGTGGTCGTTGGCCACTGAATACAAGTCCGGCCTTACCAACACCAAAGAAGAAATTCCGCTGACCATCGATGCCCAGTACAACGTCGGCTTCACATGGGAGCGGCAATACGGCTTCCGTGTGGTCAAGGAGATTAGCGATAGGCTCTTTGCCGGCGTCGCGGTCGAAGAGGCGCAAACTCTCAACCTCGGCGGCCACAACCTGCCCGCACTCGTCTTCCAGCAGGCTGGCAACAGCGGCGGCCTCTACAATCCCAGCGCCTACTATAGCTTCAACTACTCCCCCGACCTTATTGCGAAAATCGCCTACGAGCCCAGCTTCGGCCACTTCGAACTGTTCTCGATCGGTCGATTCTTCCGCGCCCGCGCCTTCCCCAATGCGGCTCCCATGCTCACCACCACTTCCTGGGGCCCGGCCACGCCAACCACCGCCGGCGCATTCACCTCCAAGGCCGATGGCGGTGGGTTGGGTCTGAACGCCCGCGTCGCGGTTCTCAACAAGAAAATCGAGATCGGCGCGCACGCGCTGGCAGGCAATGGAATGGGCCGTTACAGCTCTTCGACCCTGCCCGATGCAACTGCTCACCCAGACGGCACACTGGAATTGCTTACCGGTGGCTCTGCGCTGGGAAGAGCGGAGTGGCACGCTACACCGCGCCTCGATGTCTACGGATACTACGGTGGCGAGTATGCCAAGCGTGCCTTCTATCCTACCGGCTTCTTCGTGACGACGACGCCCAAGCTGCCTACCGACCCTCCACTTGGCCAGCCCATCGTCGGCGGTTATGGTGCCCCTACCAACATCGAGTTCGGCTGCTCCATTGAGGTTGTGCCCGCCACTTCAGCAAATGGCGGCGGCGATGTTTCGGGAAGCACTCTTGGCTGCACGGCTGACAACCGCAACATTCAGGAGGAGACCTTCGGCGAGTGGTACCGCTTCTACAAGGGACCCAAGGGAGGCTTGCAGATGGGCTTGCAATATTCCTATGCTGTGCGCCGCACCTGGCAGGGCATCGGCCTGGCGGCAAATCCGGTTGCCGGCACGCCCGCCGTCACCGGCTCTCCCAAGGCCATCGATAACATGTGGTTCACCTCGTTCCGCTATTACCTGCCCCAGTAGCCATCAAGACGAAAAGCAACACCGGATAAACCCAGACGGGACGTCGAATCGTTCATCCGGAATACGCAAGTTGATAGGAGTTCCAGGAAATGTTTCGACCGCTCTCCAAGTTAGCCCCCTTCTTGATGGCGCTGTTTGTTCTGGGCACGGTTTCCGCCGCTGCCCAGAACGGACAAATCTCGGGTCTCGTCACCGATCCTCAGGGAAAGGCCATCCCTGGCGCTTCAGTGCAAGTCGTCAACCAAGAGGGCACGCTCCAGCGCGATACCAAAAGTGACGCTACCGGCGCGTATTCGGTGGCCGAATTGCCGGCGGGCACCTACCTGATCGTCATCCAGGCAGAGGGGTTCAATCCCTTCACCAGCAATCCGCAAATCCTTGCCCCCGGACAGGAGCTGAAGTTCAACGCCCCAATCACGTCCGTGCAAGCGACTACAACCACCGTCGTCGTCGAAGGCGGCGGCGCCAACCAGATCGAGTTGGAGACCGCCTCAATCTCCGGCACCATCTCCACGGAGCAGGTCACCAGTCTGGGCCTGAATGGACGCAACTTCACGCAACTCAGCACCACTACGCCCGGCGTAAGCAATCAATCCGGACAGGACGAGGCCAAGGTGGGCGTCGCAGGCAGCGCCAAGTTCAGCGTAAACGGCGGACGCGTGGAATATAACACCTTTGTAGTTGATGGAAGCGACGTCTTGAATACCAGCATCAATGCCAGCCGGGGCCAAGGCGAGCCATTGATCGTTTACCCCAGTGTGGATGCCATTCAGGACATCCAGGTGCTCACTTCGAACTATGGCGCGATGTATGGCAAAACTGCATCGGGCAGCGTGATCGTCACCACCAAGTCAGGCGCCGCCGATTTCCACGGCAACGGATATGGGTTCATCCGCAACGAAGTCTTCAACGCTCGCAACTACTTCGACCAGCCCATCCCAAACGCAAAGGGAATTCTGGTAACGCGCACTCCGCTTTATCGCCGGCAGGATTACGGCGGCACCATCGGCGGACCGTTGTTCATCCCCAATCGGTATAACGTAAAGAAGGACAAGACCTTCTTCTTCTTCTCTGAAGAGCTGCGTTTGGAAGAAACGCCCGTCGCCTATAACCAGGCCGTTCCCACCCTTGCCGAACGTGGTGGCGACTTCAGCGATGTCTGCCCGCCTTTGGCGTCCACGCAGTCTACCTACTATCCCAATGCAAGTCAGTATCCCGATTGCCCGGTTCTCGGACCGGATAGCACTGGGAAGAATCCGGGCTTTCCCTATGCGCGCGCCAACGTGAACTACCTCGCCGCCGCCATGCTCGCCTCCAACACGATTCCGCTTCCCAATTCCAATAGCGGCTGCAATACCACCAATCCGAGCAGCCTTGCCCGCTGCTATATTGCTTCGGTCTCGCCGTCAACCTACTGGCGCGAAGAACTTTTTCGCATCGATCACAATCTGACTCCCACCCAGCAGCTTTCCTTCCGCTACATTCACGACCAGTGGAATACCACCACGTTGACTCCGCAGTGGGGCATCGTGCAAAACAGCTTCCCCACCGTGGAGAACAAGCTGATCGGACCAGGCCTCGATCTGGTTTTTAACCTCACCGAGACGCTGCCCCATTCCATCTTGAACCGCATCACCTTGGCCTACTCGGTTGCCCACATTTCGCTCACACCGCAACCGGGCCCAGGGGTCAGTTCGCTGGATCGACCTGCGATTCTGGATGACGCCTGCCAAACTGTAACCGGCGGGTCGCCAACCCCGCCCAATCCCTTGAATCCGGCCCAGGTCCTGGTAGAGTGCCCGATGGGCTACATCTTCAATAACGGCTTTGCCGGAAAGATGCCGGGGCTTGTCTTCCAGGGAAACAACGGCGCCTACGGCGGCCATGGCTTTGCCGCGGATACCGGTTACGCCCCCTGGAGCATGGCGAATCCCACCTATGTGCTCCGCGACGATTTCAGCAAAACCATCGGTAAACATACAATTCAGGCCGGCGTCGAGACAGCCTTTGCGCAGCAGAATGAACTAAGCGCGGTAAGTGGCGCCAATTCTGGAGATGTGCAAGGTCTGCTCACCTTCAGCAATCAGCAATCGAGAAACACGTCGAACAACGCGTTCGCCGATTTTCTTGCCGGCCCCGGGATCGCCCCATTGGTCGCGATTCCCGGAGGCGGCGGCACTGAAGCTGAATATGGTGGCCAGACAACTGCCATCAAAAGCTTTCAGCAAGATAGCGGGCAGGGGCGGTACTACAACCGCTACAAACTTGCCGAACCCTACCTCCAGGACGATTGGCGCGTCACCAGCCGCCTCACTTTGAATGTCGGCATGCGAGCCAGCCTTTTCGGCACTTGGTACAACGCAAGAAACACAGCCTATAACTGGGAGCCGCAGGCCTATGATCAGTCCCTCGGTTCATCGTTCTTCGTCGATCCCAATAACGGCTTCCTGGTCCGGAACGTCGCCGGTAGTTCCGGAACCGGACTCCCTCCGATAGGGTTGAACCTGAAGAATCTGGACCCCGTCATTACTAATGGCCTTGTGCAGTGCGGCGTCAACGGAGTTCCCAACAGTTGCATGGCTGGCCACTTCTTCAATCCCGCGCCTCGCATCGGCTTGGCGTGGGACCCGTTCGGAAACGGCCGCATGTCGATCCGCTCCGGCTATGGGATGTTCTGGGAACACGGCACCAGCAGCGAAGCCAACACAGGCTCACTGATCGGCGGCGCTCCTCTCATCTTGAGCGAGACCCAGGCCTTCCCCAGCCCTTCCGGCGGATCGCTGGCGAGCAACAATCCGAATGTCGGCGCATACAACACCATCGGATTTTCGTGCCAGTTCGGAACCGCTCAGTGCGGCCACGAATCCTACCCCGGCGGCGTCACCTTTCCACTGAATGTGACTTCCATCCCCACCAAGGCGGTCTACCCCTACACACAACAGTGGAGTTTGAGCGTCCAGCGTGAATTAGGTCAGGGCTTCGTGGGTTCAATGGCCTACGTCGGTACCAAGGGAACTCATCTGACCGCCGAACGCGATTTGAATCAGCTGCAGCCACTCACCTCTGCTTCCAACCCCTTCCCCAACAGCCAACCCCTTACCGCTGATATTTGTCAGGCAGGGGCCAGCACCGGAACATTCCCGGTTGGCGGCACGACTGGGGGCAATGGCTCGATCACCTCCCCAGGCATCGGACCCAATGGATCCGGCTATCTCAACATGGTGGTTGCTTGCGCCGGCTCTCCAGGATTTGTCTCCAACGGCGTCAAGCTGGGCATCAGTGCCGATTCCATCCGCCCCTACAACGGCTTCAGCAATGTTCTTTCCATTTCAAATGTCGCCACATCCAATTACAACGGATTGCAAGCCACACTGAGCCGCAGCAAGGGAGCGTTCACGCTGGGAACGGCCTATACCTACAGCCACTCCCTCGACGATGCTTCCGATCGTGCCAGCGCCAATTTCGTCAATTCGCTTGATCTCAAATCGAACTATGCCAGCTCCGACTTCGACGAAAGGCATATGCTGAGCGTCAACTATATCTACAAGCTGCCCCTGATCCAGTTGCTTGACCGCTTCACGAATTTCGAGAATGAGAAGGATCCGGCAACGGACCCTGCTCAGGCGGATGATTCCAAGAAGGCAGCTCCGGATTGGCGCGAGTTATCGCTTGTCAAGACCCTCCTTGATCAGTGGGAACTTTCGGGCATCACTGCTTATATGACCGGAACGCCATTCAGCGTGGTCAACGCAGGCAGCGCCAATGGCATTGGCGCGGCCGATAACGCCGGTGTTGGAAATGCCCTCGGCCTCGGCTCCTATCCTGACCGCGTCGGTAATCCACGCGGTCTCAAGCCGACCGTTACCAGCAATGGATCGAATCTTGGCCCCCTGTTACTCAATCCTGGAGCCTTTACCGCTCCGCGCGGTCTTACGTTTGGCAACGCCGGCCGTAACGCACTCAACAATCCCGCCCGAACCAACTTCAACATGTCGTTGCTCAAACATTTCCCTTTAGCCCACGAAAGGAATGTGGAATTCCGCGCGGAGGGCTACAACATCTTCAACCACACGCAATTCCGAATTTACGATCCATCTCACCCCGGAAACACCGGAAACAACATCGTGAATTGTTATGGCGATGTCACAACTGGCTATTCCGCCGGCGCCACCACAGGCACCACCAACTGCGTGGCCGGCAATTCCTTCCTGCATCCAGTCGATGCGCACGATCCGCGCATCTTGCAATTTGGTCTGAAGATGGCGTTCTAAGCTGAAACGGAGCAACGTATGAGATATTTCGAAGCGTCGAACCCTTCCGTGGGTGCGGGACAAAATGAGTTGGTTGGACAACCGCTTCGCAGGTGGCTCGGCCTAACGCTGGCTGCATCGCTGGGATTGATGGCCGCCGGTTGCGGCAGCAGCAGCACCACTTCCGCCTCAACCACCGCTCCGGCAGATCCATCTCCACTGTACTTCTCGCCGACGTTGGGCGACGATTACCAGGCAGCCTACGCCATCGATCACACGGCGACCCCGCATCCTGCATTCACGCGGAGTGTGGATTACACAAACGACTCCTCCGCGGACGGCTTGACCGTGACAGACTCGGGAACTTTCACCACGCTCTCCAATGGAATCCTCGATCTGGACGCAACATACCACAACGATCTCAACGGCACCACAACCGTCAACCCGCCTCCCACCAGTAACTGGGCGGTGGAGTTGCCCGGCCAGGCCGCGCTGATCGGGATGGAATCGTATCCGAATTTCACTCCGGCCGTGCCGACCGGGTCTTGTCCGAACCTCACGACACCGGAGACTTTTCTCTTCGTCACCATTCCCAACCACCTCACCATTACCTCAACCGCTGTCGCTGGGAACAGGTGGAATCCTCTGTTGGAGACCGCATTTGGAACTGCACAGATCGGCACCACCGGGACTACCGTGCAGTTCAGCAACATAAGCCAGTTCACCTTCCCTGTCAAAGGTGCGGCGCCCGGCGCTCCTATCAATCCCGGTCAAGCCAGTGTGGCCGCAGCCTGTTCTTCAACTTTTTATGGTCATACCATCGGCATTCCTAACTCGGTCACGGTGATCAACCCTGGAACTGGAGAATCGGTTCCACCTTCCGCAACCATCGGAATCGGACCAGCCGGATTTCTCGTCGAAGATGCCGGAACTTCGCAGATAGCAGGTGAGCCCTATGAGAACGTCTTTGGCGCTGGATACGGCGCCATCGGATTGCCTATGCCGGGCAGCGTTCTCAGCGCTCAAACACTGGCTGCTGCACAGTATCAAGGCTTCCTTTATGGATCGGGTGGACCCGTCAGCCTGAGCCAAACCGGCCCAGGATTCAGCCATATTGCTTCCTTTGGATACTCCAACCTGAAGACCGCTTGCCCGAAATTGCCGACGCCCCCAACGGCTACGATTATTTATGGAGGGGAGTTCGCCAATAACGACCCATCCAGCAACGCGTATGGCAACTGCGACATGGCTTTCGATTTGGGAACGCAGGATGCCAAGACAAATGGGCTTTACCCAGCGGCGAAGGTGTACATTACTGCCAGTTTCCCTGACAACGGCATTCACTCTGCATACTCCTTTCCAGCCGTTGCCATTGCAGGTCAAATCGGAAACAAGTACGCGATCTTTCTCATCGGAGTGGATACTTCTGGCTCACCGTCACAAGCTTGGGGAATCTACCTTCTCCAATCGAATTAGAGCCAGGTGATCGGTTTGCCGGGGGTCTGACTTACGATGGCAATATGGCCGGGGAGGAGCACTCAATTGATGGCTGTGCGGCCACATACTAGTCTCGGGTTTTCGTTGAAAGCAGTTTTCCTGTTTAGCGCGGCGTTGCTGGTGGAGGGATGCGGCGGAGCCGCTTTCGTGCAAAGCACCTCGCCCAGTCCTCCAGCATCTGCAACGCTCACTGGGAAACTTGTGGGTGGACAACAGCCTATCCGCAATGCTGCTGTCCAGCTCCTTGCTGCCGGATCCACTGGATACGGTGCCGGCGCGGTTGCCCTTACCTCCCCGGTCTATACCGACGTGAATGGCGACTTTTCCTTCTCTTCTTCCGATTTCACGTGTCCGTCCAGCAGCACGCTTACCTATCTAGTATCGAAGGGAGGGGACCCTGGAACTGGAGCAGATAACCCTGCCATCGCACTGATGGCAACTCTTGGTTCTTGCGGCAATCTCGCGAATCTTCCATTTGTGGTTGTCAACGAAGTTACAACAATCTCTTCTGTCTGGGAGCTGGCTCAGTTCCTTTCGCCCGGCGCACAGATGGGAACCAGTTCCACAAATTCTCAAGGGCTCTTGAATGCATTCGCAAACGTAAACAATCTGGTCAATATCGCGAATGGCACTGCGCCAGGGTCCAGTACACCTCAGAACGCGGTGATCCCTGTCTCAAAGATCAACACGTTGGCCGATATTTTGGCTACATGCATAAATACCGGCTCCTGCAATGCATTGTTTGCAGGGGCAACGCCGGAAAATGGCGCGCCTGCAACGAATACGCTCGACGCCGCCTTGAACATCGCGCGCAATCCTACTGCCAATGTTGCGGCGCTTTTTGCCATCCCCATTCCGTCCGCGCCTTTCCAGCCCACGCTCAATTCTGCTCCGGCGGACTGGACCCTTGCCGTGACCTACTCCGGAGGCGGACTGCATGGCCCAGCGGGGCTTGCATTGGACGCGTCGGGAAACGTGTGGACCGCCAACTACTTCAACTCGGTTACGGAACTCTCCAGCACGGGCGACCCGCTTTCACCGGCATCCGGGTTCACCGGGGGCGGGCTCAATGAGAGCTACGGCATCGCGGTTGCTCAGGATGGAACCATCTGGGTTACCAACGAGGAGTCTTCCACTGCAAACAATGGCCATGGCAGCCTCACGGTCTTGAATCCTTCCGGGCAGGCGATCTCTGGAACGGATGGCTATTATGGGGGCGGCGTGTATTTTCCCGTGGCTGTCGCATCCGATTCCAATGGGAACATTTGGACAGCCAATTATGGCGACTCCACCGCATCGCTCCTACTCGACAACGGATCGGCGATCTCCGGCGGCGGAGGCTTTGCCGCCGACCAGCTTTCGGGACCAGTAGCCGTCGCCATCGATGCAAATCATAATGCGTGGTTCGCGAATCAATCCGGCGATTCCGGGTCGGTGACCAGTGTTTCCCAAAATGGCGTCCAGGTGAAGACAACCATCTGCTGTGGCGTTGAGCCCTCCGGCATTGCCATCGACAGCGTTGCTGTTCCGGGCACCTCATCCAAAGGGCATGTCTGGACAGCGAATTACGAATCCGGCACTGTGAGCGAACTGGAGTTGGGCAGCAATGGATCTGTGGTTGTTGCCTCCACTGGCTACTCCGGCGCAGGACTTAATCACCCGAACGGCATTGCAGTCGACGGCGCGGGCAACGTATGGGTGACAAATTTCAGTGGCGATTCTTTATCCGAGTTGCAGGGCGCCCAGGGCGCAAACCCCGGCAAGGCGCTCTCGCCCAACTCCGGACTCGGCAAGGATGCAAATCTCGGGCGGCCATACGGCGTGGCCATCGATGCCAGTGGAAATCTCTGGGTATCCAATTTCGGACTGAATACAATCACCGAGTTTCTAGGCGCAGCGTCCCCAGTTCGTATGCCATTAAATGGTCCCGCGCAACTGCCCTGATTCAGACCGGCTGTCCCCTCGTCAAGACTCCGTTCGGCTGCAGGAGGGCGGTCTTTCACGGCAGACCTGATGCTGTGCCTCTGTCTCAACGCGCCCCGTTGCTGCCGAGGTATACGCGCGGCGATTCCATCTGGACGAGCCGCAAGATATGCGTGATCGATAAATTCAGCGGCAATTCGGGCGCAGTTACTTGATCGGTGGCTGACAAGATTCGCCGTCCAGAGAGCTCAGAGTATCCTAAATACACCTATAATCGCCTCTCACAGGTGCCATGATTGCCATTTCCTTTAACCCTCGATGCGTCAGGAGCTTATGGAACAACTAAAGCCTTTTCAACAACTTGGAGTTTCCAGCCCTTCCAACCGCTGCTTCGGCTGCGGGCCGGCCAATCCCGCCGGTCTGCAACTGGAGTTCCTGCTTGCCGAAGACGGTACCGTGATTTGTCCCGCTACCATTCCGGCCACATTCGATGGCCATCCCGGCTACTTGCACGGCGGCATCATTGCTACGTTGCTGGACGAATCGATGAGCAAGGCCGTGCGCTCGCTTGGAGTAAGCGCGATGACCCGCCAGTTGGAAGCCGAATACCTTCGTCCTGTGCCATCGGGCGTGCCCATCCGCATGGAGGGGCGTATTGTCCGCAGCGAAGGCCGGAAGCACTGGGCCGAGGCCAGGATTCTGAACGAGAATGGCAAGGAACTGGCGCGCAGCAAGGGTCTGTTTATCGAGGTTCGCGCCCGGTAACCGGAAGAGATTTGACCGCTCAAAATCGCTCCGAGCCGTGGCTATTTTCTCAACTCGACCGCAATGGCCTGCCCATCCACCGTCTTGTCGGAAGTCTCCGCGTATTGCACCCGCGCATTTCTGCCTTCGATTCCGCTGCACGGACTCAAGTCACCCTCCAGCGTGAACCCAAGCACGGTGAAATCGAGCTTGAAATAGTCGTTGCTATAGACAGAGATCTTCTTCTTGGCATTTTCTACCTGAAACTCGATCACGGCCGGGTAACTGCATTTCACTCCGTGGATAACGCCGATCAACTCATGTTTCGGGCCGTCCGGCGGCTCGGTGGGATGCTTGGGGCGCGCTTCCTCTTCTGCCGCCCTTTCCGCTCTTGCGTCAGCCTCTGCACGCGCCTTTGCCTCGGCATCGGCCCTGGCAATGGCTTCCTGCATCTGCTCGATCTGGGCTATCCTCCGCTTGGCCGCAACACCCTCCGACCGGTTTCCCACCACCTTGACCAGGTCTTGCAGCACGGTGATCGCATCCTGGTTTCTACCTGAGGACATCAGCACGGAAGCCAACTGCTCATAGGCGGGTGAAAAGCCCGGATTCAGCCGGATTGCGGCGCGCAGACTCTCCTCGATCTCCTTATCTTTCTCCTCGCCAGGCCTTCCCAATGACAAGTCAGCGAAGTAGAAATGTGCCAGGTAGTTCTGAGAGCCGAGCTTGACTGCCTCTTCATACCACTTCCGCGCTTCCTCCCGGTGTCCTTCTCTGTACTCAAGGAAACCCATGGTCTCATGCGCCTGGATATTGTTGGGATCGGCCTTGAGCACCGCGTCCAGCAGTTCCCGCGACTCTTTAAGCCGCTGAATGTAGGCGAGCACATCCGCACGGGCAGCGTTGTACTCGGTTTCTGTCAATGCCCTTGCCGTGTACGACGACTCATCAATGGGCGCGGCCGCGCTCGACAAGACCATATGCATGTAAACACTGCGGTTAATGTAATCTTCCAGCGCCGACTGCAATTTTTTCAGATCCCCAAACGACTTCTCTGCTGCAGTGACAGGATCTTCATTGTGGCTGACAAGCGCCAGATAATCGCCGACCTTGTTGGTGCGATTCTGGCGGTCGGCAATGAATAGATAATGAGTAAGCGCCCAGGACTCGGCATAAAACACCGATCCCTTCTGCTCTTCGTGATAGTACGGCGATTTGGTATCCACCTTGAGCAGCACGGACAGCGGAATGAGCTTGTTTTCGCGCAGGTAGAGAATGTCGTCTCTACTTGCTTCGCCTATCAACACATCTTTGTCGCGAATGTCGGTATTCTGTATAAATTCCGCAAATCCCTCGTTGAGCCAAAGTGGAATCCAATCGGCAGCGCCGCCGAACTGCATGTGCGTGTATTCGTGATATACAGTCGCAAAGGGATGCTCCTCTTCGGCATCCAGCCGCAAAAGGACATAATTCTTGTCCGGTGCCCTCATGAAGAGTCCGCCAAGCTTCAACTGCCCCGCCGCCAGGTAAGCCGCCGGCTCCAGCGATTGGAAGCTCTTGCCATTTTTCGCCGCGAAGATCACCACGGGGGTCGTCGGATCACCATTGAATTTGGGAAACAGCGTGTGGAACAGCCACCGCATCCGCTCAAATTGGTCAAGAATGTGGCGGGCCTGCTTTTCGTTCGAATCGGTGACGACTGTAAAGTGCTGGCTGCGCACTTCAACCCATGGCGGCGCTGTGGCATTGGCCGAGCTAAATACTGCGGCGAACAGCACACTGAGACAAATCAATTGCTTGAGCATGATTGCGGGCAATTCTAACAAACAACCATCCGCGGGCGGTTAACTTCTCTTTACGCGCTGTAATGCGCATGCCCCACCCCGAGCGCAAATTCCGCGCCCAGAGGGTGGGGCAATCTCGTCTTTACGGCTCAGCCGCCGGCCTTAGTGGACCATGTTGATGGTGTCTTGCGTAACGGTGTCGAAGGTGGTCACCGCTTTGGAGTTGGCCTCGAAGGCGCGCTGGGCAATGATTAGATCGGAGAATTCGGCGGAGATGTTGACGTTCGACTCCTCCAGCGCTCCGTCCTCCATGGTTCCCAGGCCCGATGCGCCTGAAGTGGCCACCGCGGCTGTTCCGCTGGCCAAGGTCGTGGCATAGTCCCCATCGCCCAATATCTGAAGCCCTTGCACATTGGCTACATTAGCCATCGCTAACTGGCCCACAGCCTGCTGCTGTCCATTGGAATAGGTCGCCGTCACCGTGCCATCCGAGCCGATGGTGAAGCTCTGATATTGGCCGCTGGCGAAACCGTTCTGGGTGGTGGCCGATACCGCCGAGGCCGAATCAACCTGGCTGATACTCGGCGTGCCGCTGGAGCCCATCAGGTTCCAACCAATGGTCAGATCGTTGGCCTTGTCTGCCAAACCCGAGAAGTTGACAGTAATCGAAGAAGAATCGCCGTGCGCGGTTCCCACTGTTTCCTGCGGCTGGCCGGTGGGGGTCACATATTCCAGGTTGCCGTTGGCGTCAAAATTCATTGTCCCAGTCACCGGCGTTGAAACTCCCGAGGTGAAGTCCGCCGCCGGCAAGGCCACGGAGTAGTTCCAGGTGTTGGCCGCAGTCTGGGTATAGGTCACCGTCGCCACATGGCTCACGCCCAATGAGTCATAGACCGTGATCTGGGCTGGAAACGGATCGCCTGTGGTCGAAGTCGCATCGAGGTTGGCGGTCATATTCAGTGTTGTGGTGGCCTGCGGCTGCTGCACCTGCCCCACCGGAATCTGGATCGCCGTCAGCGGCGCATCGGTGTTCACCACCCCATTGACCGCGGGATAGCCCATCACGCTGAGGCCGTTGGAAGTGACCAGGCTGCCGGTCGAGGTCAGAGAGAAATCACCGGCGCGCGTGTATTCGTCGCCCCCGCCGCCATTGTTGACAACAAAGAAGCCACTGCCGTCCAGCGCCACGTCGGTCGAGTTCCCCGTCGAGTTGATTGAGCCTTGCGTGAACGCCGTCTCGTTCGAAGCCACTTGTACTCCGGCGCCCAGTTCGATCGGGTCGCCAGAGCCTGTGGAACCGATCTGTTGATAGAACAGATCGGCAAAGTTGGTTGTTTGCGCCTTGAAGGCAGTTGTATTCATGTTCGACAAATCGTTGGCGATGGTGTTCAACGCGGTCGAATCGGATTCAAGGCCGGTTAGCGGGATAAAGAAACTTGCCATGGTGCATCTCCTGTATTTGCTCTCTTGAGCAGTTCTCCAGTTCGTGGGGCATCTGGGGATTGGCGTGAGAAGGCTCTTTTTCAGGAAAAAGCCTGTCGGCAAATGCGGTTTCCACCTTCGACAACTGGAGAACCGCTATAGGCTTGGCGCGGACCCTTCCGGCCGGAAGATGAAAAGGGCATCGATAGGGAAACTAGTTCCCTGCCGTTCTAGATGGTGCGCGCGTCCGCCCGTCCAGTGCGCTAGCAACACGCTGTGCTGACGGCTTGGCGTCCGGAATGCCGAGGTTGCCAGGCGCCAATTTGGTCCCGGCCACTGACTGAAGGCCATTCACAACGCCTGACTGGCGCGCCGCTCCTGAATCCGGCGCGACAGCAGTCTTGTCCGCGCGGCTGGCTGAGGTTGCGTCGCTGGTCGTGCCGCTGGTGGAACTCGACGACTCACCCAATGCCGTGGTCAGATTTTGATTGATTGAGATCAACTGCTCCAGGCTGTTTACGTTGACCAGTTGGTTGATGTACTC
>Ga0181520_10009410_pt1 | contig 13499 bp, 12 predicted proteins | sample PEATcosm2014_Bin_29_FD_132451 | JGI IMG/M metagenome (GOLD analysis project Ga0181520, IMG submission 132451) | Peatland microbial communities from MTU Mesocosm Facility, Houghton, MI, USA - PEATcosm2014_Bin02_30_metaG | ecosystem: Environmental > Terrestrial > Soil > Wetlands > Peat | place...
GAACTCGCCCTCTACCTCCTCCAACATCCACTCCGAACCCAACCAACCTGAGGAAGCACCTCCGGAATGACACCGGAAGGGTGATTTATGCCCCATCCTTCTCATTTTTCAGCAGCCTGCTAGGCACGGCGGTCCTCTGGTACAACCTCTACAAGGGATCGTACGGCACGCTGCGTTATGGCGCGCAATACGAGTACGCCTACCGCGGTACGTGGTCTGTCGGCGGGGCAAAAGCACCGAATGGCATTGAGAACATCGGACAGCTAGGGATGCGTTACATCCTGCCGTAACCCGTTTCACAGAGCTCCTCAGCTAAGAACGTGAGGGCTTTGCAAAGACCAGCGCGAGCCAAACGGTTTGCGCTGGTTTCTTGCCGTACTAGAACGCGCAGATCCGCTATTCGCGTGGCACATCAGAGCAACAATTTCGGTTCACAGAATCGCAAGGGGCATATGCTTAAGGACAATGCAGTTGGCAAGCACGGCGCAATTCTGGACAACATACTCGGGACCATCGGCCAGACGCCGTTGATCCGCCTTCATCGTTCGGTCGAGCACCTTGCTCCGAGCATCTGTGCCAAGGTGGAGTACTTCAATCCTGGCGGCAGCACGAAGGATCGCGTCGCGCTGAACATGATACTTGCCGCCGAGCATAGCGGTGCGCTGAAACCGGGCGGCACGATCATTGAGGCAACTGCCGGAAATACCGGGCTCGGTCTGGCGCTTGTGGGTGCAGTTCGCGGATACAACTGCATCTTCGTGTTGCCTGATAAAATGAGCGAAGACAAGGTGCGGCTGCTGCGAGCCTACGGCGCGGAGGTCGTGATCACGCCGACCAACGTTCCGCCGGATTCGCCCGAAAGCTATAACGGAGTGGCCAACCGCCTTGCACGTGAAATCGAAGGCGCTTGGCGAGCCGGACAATTCACGAATCTTGGAAATCCTCAGACCCACTACGCGCAGACTGGACCGGAGATCTGGGAGCAGACGGAGGGGCGTGTAACTGTTTTTGTGGCGGCGGCCGGCACCGGAGGAACCATCAGCGGCGTGGGCCAATTCCTAAAAGAACAGAATCCACGCATCCGTGTTATTGGCGCCGATATTGAAGGCTCGATCCTGAGCGGAGGAACTCCGGGATCGTGGCAAGTGGAGGGTATCGGCGAAGATTTCGTTCCCAACACATTAAACGCGCAAGTGGTGGATGAGTGGATTCGGATCAGTGACGCCGAGTCTTTTGTTACAGCACGCAAAGTCGCGTGCCAGGAAGGCATCCTTCTCGGAGGATCGAGCGGAACCTCTCTCGCGGCGGCTCTTCGGTATGCGCAGCGGTGCACGCCTGAGGATCTGATCATCGTCCATTGCCCAGACACCGGGCGGAATTATCTCAGCAAGATGTACGACGACACGTGGATGGTGGACAAGGGATTTGTAGAGGTGGCGCCCGAACGGACCACCGCCGGAGATCTGCTTCAAGCACTTGGACGCGAGGGGAAACTGGTCTGCCTGCTGCTGGACGAGTCGCTCCAACATGCCGCGGAGACCTTTCATGAGCGCGGGATATCTCAGATGCCCGTCGTCGAAGATGGCAACATCGTCGGTGCGGTTCAGGAGATCACAATTGTTCACGCCCTGCATCGCGGTGTGGACTCGCGCACTGTTAAGGTACGCGAGGTAATGGCGCGCCCCATGCCGGAAGTGGACGTGAATGCGCCACTACAGGAAACTTATCGGTTACTGCTGGCCGGGAATCAGGCCGTTGTCGTCTTGAAGCAGGGGCGGCTTGTCGGCTTAATCACAAGGTCCGACCTTATGCAGTACTACGAAAAGACAGCACATCGACGATAGGCCGGATTGCAGATTGACAGAGGATCGCACTCAGCTTTGCAGTGCGCCGAGTTCATGCAGTAACAACTCGCACCGGTGGTGCACTAATGCCTCGCTGACTTCGGCCACAGGTACTTCACACACCTCCAGTTCAAAGATTGCCAGACATTTCCCGTCGAAAACGGGCCAATTTCTGCAGCGCCGCTCGCAAACAGCTTCGGCGTGGTTGAGTTCGTCAGCAGCCGATGAATCGGGCGTAGAGACTTCGGGCCACACCTACATCGGTTGTTCCTTTAATGATTGCGCGGCCATCGGGAAAGAGCGTTATCTCATAGGGCTCGTGCCAGAACTTCAAGATTAGTTCGTTAAAGCGCACAATGCCATGTGGTTCCAGCCGGCTCTGAATCTCGACGAAGTTAATAGGTCGCTCGCGTTCGTGAATCTGCACGGAGTTGCGGCCACAAAGCGAAATGTGCGGACGTCCTTCTCCTGCCAGATGCGGAAACTCCTTCTCGCCGCAGCAACGGCAATCCTCTCGCGGTGTGGACGCATCGAGTTCGGCGAAATCATTGAACCAGAGATCGCGAGTCAACAGCGTACGCCGCAATTGCACTTTTGCCCCAACCAGGAATTTCAGCGCCTCCGTGGCGGCAACCGAAGCGATGCCGTTGACTGCGGAATTCAGGATGCCCGACGTCTCGCAAGTATCCACCGTTCCATGCGGCGACTCTGGGAACATACACGCTAGGCATGCGGTCTCGCCTGGAAGGATATTCATCGTCACCCCACAGCTACTGATTGCTGCGGCATAGATCCAAGGAACGCCATTCTTAACGGCGTAATCGTTGATCAGAAATCGCGTCTCAAAGTTGTCGGTGCCGTCCATGATCAGTGGAAATCCCTCGAGGAGGTCCTCAACGTTTTCCGGCGTAAGATCGGCGACGCAAGGCTCAACCGCCAATTCGGAATTGAAGGTCGCGATCTTTCTGGCAGCGGCAGCGGCTTTGGGTAATGATTCCGCCGCGTCAGACTCGTCGAACAACCCTTGTCGCTGAAGATTGCTCGGTTCCACATAATCGCGATCGATGATGCGCAACGTGCCCACGCCGGCCCGGCCCAGCAATGAAACTAAGGTTGAACCAGTGGCGCCGCATCCCACGATGACGACTCGCGCAGCTTGCAACCGCTTCTGCCCCTCGGCACCGATGCCGGGGAATAGGACCTGTCGAGAGTAGCGCTCCGCAGAAGATACTGACATGTTTCGTTCCTCCAGAAGGTAAACTTACGCACCAATGAAAGCCAACAGCCCAATGGAGGCTGCCGAACCGACAACTTCAGTTGCGAGATCGAGTCCCTACTACCCACCCCCAACGAAAGGAAAAATGGAGAGATCGGCTCCATCAGTTAGTTCCTGGTCAGAAGAGATGTGACGATTGCGGAGCATAAGGATACCAACTTGCGATTCAGGAATTTGCAAATCCTCTATGACGCCGGAAACGCGCGTTCCCGGCGGATACTCCCTCTTTTGTTCCGAAAACCGACCCACCCGGAAAGTAGCAAACAGCTTGACGTTAATGTGCATATCTCCTCCACTCATACCAGTTTCAAACTACCGAGACCATAAGAGGTGGCTTCGTCCCGCGCTCGCAATGCCCATCGAGACGGCAGTCGGCGCCAATAATCGACCGGGAGAAATAATGACCAAGTGCATCCGAACGTTCAAGCTCAAATAGAACCGCCGATCCCCTCTTGGCAGTTACTGTCCTTATGCCGATAACCGGCAAGATCTCGTTACCAGTGTCAATGTTGGGTTTACCCCTTGGCTGACGTAGTGTAAGCGGAATGGGTTTCCACGTCCTCTCCGCTCCAGGAATAAACCGCCAAAAGCGGTTCTCGGTGCGTTTGCATTGCGTGAACAGTTTGCGAAGGATGAAGGATGAAAGCGCCTGGAGGGTTCCGGCTCGGAATTCCATTCGCAATCCAGGTTGCCGTTCCGGCAGCGACATAATATAGCTCAATCGCCGGATGCGCGTGAGACGGATACAGCATCTCCGGGCCGATTAAAGTGAGTCCGATGCAGACGCTCTGGCTCTTGAATGGAGCATCCGGACCGATGATCTCGGCAAACGCCATATTGTCTTCGAGACTGGGCGCGTCGTCACGTTTGGCGTAGCTGTAACGCCACGGTAAATCAAAGGCGACAGGGCGAATCGCGGCGAGCAGGTCGGCGGTTGAAGCGTTCCCCGCCACGAATGCTGCTTCAAGATGACGAGTAGACGGATGGATACTCCTCGGAAACGCCCCTTCCAGCGGAGGAAGTGGCTCCAGCAGGGAAAGGACTTTTGCGATTTCCTTTCCCGGGGCATCGCCTATCACCTTGCGCCGTCGAAGGTGGTTCTGGATTTCTCCGATCAAGTCGAAAATGGAACGAACTTTGGCGGACATGGTCATCTCAGTTCGGACTTGAGAACCGCTACGGTGTGTCCGATGCGTTCCCCGTTTTCGAAAGCCGCATAAGCGCTAGTGGGGTCCAGACGTAGCGGCAACAAGGTGCGCTCTATCTCCAGAGCATTCTGGCCTGACTTGGCTGGGTCCAATTGCGCGAAGGACTTTTGCAGCACTTCGGCGCGGTAAAAATAAAACGGTCCGAATCCGCGCTTCTGGTTATACTCATAGTCGCGGATTAGCTCAGGATCGCCCTGAACTTTCCATCCATAGGTCAAAATGGACGAAGTGTAGCCGGCCAACTCCCCAAGAGAAAGAAAGACATGGAGCGGTACCCGCGCTCCAAGGCAGGAAAGCACCGCGCCGCCGGGAAGAAGGAAGTCTCTGGCCTGAACCAGCGCCAGATAATGGAGGTCGAGCATCTGCTGTTTTACCAATTCCGGCAGACTTTCCGAGCGTGGCGGAAGATACGCGGAACTGTTCTGCTCTATGGCTACTTCTTCCGCGCTCTGCAGCGGAATGTTTGGCAGGTTTTCGTAGATCACGTCATACTGGGCAGCATAAGGAAGCAGCGGCGCGAGAAGATCGCCGTAGCCGGACTCGATGGTCAAGGCATGACGCGGGTTCTGGTTGCGAGCGATATTGCCGGCGGCCGTGGCAACCACATCCTCATGCACGTCTGTCAGGCCCACCCGAGTCGCTCCCAGGATTTCGACGGCGGCCAACACGTCAAGTCCCGACCCCGTTCCAATGGAGCAAAACGACTCGACCGCTGCGCCGCCCCGTTGTTGGCGATACACCTTGAAGGCGGGCACGGCCACATGGGCCACCCAGTCGCTCTCCAGGTCGTCGATCCGAGGCTGATAGCAGTGGTCAGTCAGTTTGATAGAAAGCTGTTCTTGAATACGCTCCGGCTTTTGAATTGCCAGGTAGGCCGACGTATCTACACGGATAGACTCATCCAGAGTTTCTCGGGTATTCGTAACTGCCATGTCAGTTCCCCCTGCGGCCAACGCTCTGCAGCGCTTGGTCAAAATCGGCAATGAGATCTTCGGCGTCCTCGATGCCCACCGAAACGCGGATCATATCGGAGGTGATTCCCGCGCTCAGTTGCTGCTCCGCATTCATCTGGGCGTGCGTGCTCGTAGCCGGATGGAGGACGCCGGTGCGAGCGTCACCGATATGCACCACGAGAGCGGCAACCTTCAGATTCCTGACGAATGTCCTTGCCGCTTGGGTGTTCCCCTTGATGCCGAAGGTGAGAATGCCGCTCGCGGCCTCTCGCAGGAAGTACTTCTTAATGCGGGCGCGGTTGACGTTCCCTTTGAGCCCCGGATAGACCACCCAATTGACTTTCGAGTGCGTGCTTAGGAACTTCGCCAGCGCCAGTGCATTCTCGCTGTGCCGGACGATCCGCAAATGCAGTGTCTCCAATCCGAGATTGAAGAGAAAGGCATTGAACGGGCTGAGGCACGCGCCAAAGTCGCGCAGGTATTGGGCGCGGGCCTTGGCAATATAGGCGGCGTTCTTGAACTTCTCCACATAGCGAACCCCGGCATACGTATCGTCAGGTTCCGTCAGGTCGGGAAATTTTCCATTGGCCCAGTTGTAGTTGCCGCCGTCGATGACCACGCCGCCAAGACTGGTTGCATGGCCATCTATATACTTGGTGGCCGAGTGCGTGATGATGTTCGCGCCTAGGCTGAACGGATTGCACAGATAAGGCGTCGCCAAAGTGTTATCGACGATGAAGGGCACGTCGTTCTTGCGGGCCAGTGTTGCGAACTTGGCAAAATCCAGAATACCTAGACCGGGATTGCCGATGGTTTCGGCAAGAATCAATTTTGTGTTTGGCCTGAACGCCTTTTGAAGCTCCTTTTCAGGAGATTCCGGATCGATGAAGGTCGTTTCAATACCGTAGCGTTTCAGCGTCCGGTGAAGGAGTGTATAGGTGCCTCCGTAGATCGTCGAAGCTGCAATCACATGGTCCCCCGCACTGGCGATGTTCGTGATCGCTAGGAGGTTCGCCGCCTGCCCGGAAGCAAGCGCTACCGCGCCTGTGCCCCCTTCCAACTCCGTGATCTTTTGCTCAAACGCCGCAACCGTAGGATTGCCGGTGCGCGTGTACTTGTAGCCTACCTCTTTCAGCGCGAAGAGGCGCTCCACCTGCTCCAGATCTTCGTACTTATAGGTTGTCGACTGGAAGATCGGCAGGATTCTCGCCTCGCCCACCTTCGGCACATATCCGCCCTGGATACAAATCGTACCCTTGCCACGCTTTGCTGGCCCGGTGGCGCTCGCTTGTTGAATCGCTTTGCTGCTCATGGATTGGTTCCTATTAGAAGTGATACTCATGGGCGGTTTCGACCATGGTTTTGACGTTTTCAATCGGCACGCTTGGGGGAATATCGCAACCCGGCATAAGGATGTAGCCCCCGGTGGTTCCGGACTTGGCGATGGCTTGGTGGCAGGCGGCGGCGACACCTTGTGGTGTTTCCTTCTGCATAACGGCGACTGGGTTCATGTTTCCCGCAAAGGCAATCTTGCCGCCAAGGATGCGGCGTGCTTCGCCCAGATCGACTTTGTAGTCCACGGACATAATGTCCGCGCCAGCCAGCGGAATTTGATCGAGCCGGTTGGTGGTGTTACCACAGATGTGAACCGTCAGCCAGACTCCCCGCTCTTTGACTTTGGCACCCACCTTCTTCAGGTAAGGGAGCGAAAATTCGATGAACTGTTCGCGCGAGATCAAATCGCCCGAAGAGGTCGGATCAGCCAGTGAGATGATAGAAACGCCGGCGTCGATGAACGGCTCCAGGTAAGCGAAGCATAAATCTGCTGCGAAATCGAGCACGGCATGCACGGCGGCTTTGTCCTTATAAAGTCCCCGCATGAGTTTTTCGACCCCATACGCCAGGCCACCCAAGGTGAACGGAGCCCACTGACTGGTCCCAACCACGGTGTGCTCGCCAATGGATTTGGCGAGGAGTCGCGCCGTTTCCACCAACACGCGTATCCCTGCATCTTCTTGCACTCGCTCAGCCCAGGCCCCGTCAATGTGGGCAGCATCCTGAATCAGCGATTCCATAACATCGGGCGTCCCTTTGGTACGAAACTTGATCCGCCCGCCTGCCCCCCGAATAGCCAGGTTATGGTAGCCGGAGCCAGGCCAAACGATGTCACATCCCACGATTTCGTTGGTTCCGGCAATGATTTCCGCCACCCGTTCCGGTTTCTCGGCCAACGCCTGCTCCATCGTCAACCCGCTCCGGTTAAGCGCCCATGCACCTCCAGAAAGCAGGGAAACAGGCAGGTACGGAGTCCTTTCAAGACGGATGACCTTCCCGATAATTTCTTTATGTGTCACGACCTCGCCTCTTCCGGCGCTGAATGACCTTGCCATGATTGATAAATGCAATTCATAACTAAGTTCCGGCCTAAAGTTTCTTTTCAGGTGATAACAATCGTTTGTAGTAGAAGCCCGCGGTGTAGAGTGCTGCTGCGGGATTGTGCCCCAGCACGCGATCCTTCGTAATCAACGTGGTCACGAGTGCGTCGGAGTGTTTCATGAAGAGCGAGTCGTGCCCTACACACAAGCCTACAATCACGTTCAGGTCTGTCTTTTGGGCGTTGAGCAGTTTTGCCTGAAAGATTGGATTGCAGATCGATTCGTGAGAGCCTTTGAGAACCTTCAACTCCTCGGAAATTCCAACCTCGGTCTTATCCACCGAGCCCACCTTACAAAGGACGGCATACGACTTCAGACCATGGGCATGGAGGATCTTCACGAACACGCGCGTCTCCTCAATGAGGCCGACGCATGTGGCAATGCCGATGCGCTTGGCCCCGATACGATTGGCGAAGGCGATGATCTCCTCTACACGCGTAAGCTTGCCGTAATAGCTTCCCTCCACCTCGGCTGCGGCACGCGAGGCGCGCGCTTCTTCCCCATCGCCCTGATACAATTCCAGCACCTTACTCAATTCCTCTGGGTCGCTCGACTGGGTTAAGCAAAAGGATGGGAAGTTCTTATCCCTGCGGTAACAGCTAAGCGGGCCGCAATCGGAACACGTTATGTCGGACTTCTTCGGCATGGTCTCCTACTCAAAACAGTAATGACTGCACAAACAATTTCTCGAACGCGGGATCATTCGCCAGTTCGAGAACCTCTACCTGTTCCACGATTCGTTTCATGTTGTCGCGGGTATGGCGGTTCAGCAGAAACGCCTGCGCACCAGATTTCGAAGTGTTTCCGACAAATTCCACGTGATCGGTGAACTCTTTTGGCAGCAGTCCGAGGTGAATCAGGCTTGCCGTGCGCAAATGGAAGCCAAATGAACCGGCGATCAGCACGCGATCTACCTGTGCTGCATCCACCTTGCTTGCCTTCAGCAGCATCTCAATCCCTGTGCGAATCGCACCCTTGGCGAGTTGTACCTGGCGTACATCCTTTTGCGTGAGATACACCGGGCCGGCAATCCTGAAAGCAGGTTTGCCGTCGACGGTTTCCCATTGATCTCGCCAAGGCTGGGCGTGACTCGCGCCGTTGTTTTGAAATCGTCCGCCTTTATCCAACCCGCCCTGAGACGCCAGTTCGCCAACCACATCCAGCAGGCCGCTGCCGCAGATCCCAACCGCAGCAGCGTCGGCAATGGTTTCGACGCGGATACCATGCTCGCCGAGTGAGACCAACTCAACTGCGCCACGACTGGCGCGCATTCCGCAGGCTATGTTCATGCCTTCAAAGGCAGGACCAGCAGCGGTTGAAGTGGCGGTCAGGCGCCCATCGACGGAAAGCACGATCTCCCCATTTGTTCCGATATCCACGAGCAGAACAACCCCTCGCTGTTCTGCTAAACGCGTCGAAAGAATGCCCGATGTAATATCCGGCCCGACATAGGCCGACATTATTGGTGGCAGGTACACAAGCCCGTGTTGCGAGATGTTTAACTCAATTTTCCGGGCACGCACGTGTTGTCCGCCGTCGAGCGCGAGGGTGTATGGATATTTGCCGAGCGAAGCCGGATCGGTACGGGTTGCGAGGTGCAGCATGGTCGTGTTGCCGCTGAATACGGCCTCGTAGATGTATTCTGGCGCAACGCCTGCCTGCGCGGCGAGAGCTGCGATCTGCCGGTTGATCTCCCTGATCAGTTCACCATGCAGTTTCTGCAAGCCTTCCGGCTTCGAACCGATCTTGATTCTCGACAGCACGTCTTGCGCATGCAGCGCTTGTGGATTCAGACTCGATGAAACACCGAGCTCGGCGCCGGTGCGGAGATCGAGCAGAGTTACCACCAGTGTAGTAGTGCCGATGTCGATCGCTACGCCGTAGCAATGTTGCGATGTGTCGCCCGGTTCCTCGAGGAGCACGGAACCACCTGCCAGAACATATGTCGCGCCGCTCGCTACCTTGAATGACTTGCGAATCCACGGATCGACCTCTATCGCGAGCGTTTGACCTTCACTCAGTATCTGTAGTCCATCCCCGCGTGTAGCTTCGACCTCGACTTGAACGTCACCAAGTACTTTCGTTTGACACGCGAGCACCCAGCCGCTATCGTGCGCCGATTGAGCAAGCGGAGCCTGAACATTCTCACTCAGCAGCAGGCGGTCTTTAGCACTCACCTTTGCCTTACACTTGCCGCAAGTGCCCGCACCGTCGCATGGCGTCTCCATGCTGATACCAGCAGCACGGGCGGCGTCGATAAGCAGCGTACCGGCGGCAACAGGAACGGCAATATCCTGTGGCATAAAATGGACAGTGGCCACCAGCTACTCCCCTCCCTTCGTTACTGCATTGGTCATCGCGCGGATACTTTCCAGCTTGGTTGAGGTACTCAATCCGCAGGCCGGTGAGATGATATCAATGCCGCTCGCGACAAGATTTCGCGTAACCGAGCAGATTTTCTCTGGCTCGCTCCACTGGAGCGCATAGGTACTCAGGTTTCCCATGGTGGTGACCTGCGGAAACTCCGCTTTGAGTGCCGCCAGGTTCACCATTGCGTCCGTACTCAACGCATCGCAACGCAGCTTCGGTAACAGATGGCGCACACGCTTCATGTCGCCGCAGATATGGATGATGAGAGGAAATCCAAGGGCATGAACGTCATCGGCGAACTGATTTAGATAACGCACAGCAAACTGCTCGAACATTGCGGGGCCAAGAATCTCTCCGGTCGCGGAAGGATCGCCAACGGCAATCACCGATGCGCCCTGCTCTAACAACAGACGCTTGGCAAAAGCAGAGAGTAAGCGGGTGACGTAGTCGAGCACACGATGCGCACCTGCCGGATCCTTTCTAAGCGACTTGTAAAAGGTCATCGGGTCAACGATCGATGCCGCCGTGCTGATCGGACCAGTCAGGCTGGCGATTACCGGCACTTCAGGATTCGCCGCAGCGATGCGGTGTGCCGCATCCACCACAACATTCATGCGCCCGGATTGCGCGAGCTTTCCCACATCGGCATAAACTACGTCGTTGATGGTAGGAAACACCTCGTGAGCAATTTTGGGTTCGCAGGCAAGAGTGCCGTGGTCAATTTGGCTGCCGAGCAGCTCGGCTTCCACCGTCATGCAGAATGGAACGCCTATGTTCTCAAACCCCGTGAGCGACTGAATATCCTGAGCGAGTGCTGCCATACGCTGCGCGTCGAAATGTGCCCCCGGCAAAGTGTTTCCCGTCTGCTGCATGATCTCGACAATCGCCGAGTTCATCATCCCGCCGGTACAAATCACCGGAGGACGGTCGACCGGTTCTCTCCGCAGTACGCGCAGCAGGCGCTCTTTTGGACTTAGACTGTCCATGCCGCCTCCAGTTTCTCCGCGTGAACCGGCCACCCAATTTCGCGCACCGACTCAAGCATGGCATCGATATTTTGAAATGGCGTCTCGACAGGCAGGCTGCATCCAGAGGCAACGATGTATCCCTTGGGATTGTCGTGCGCCTTCCAGACGCACTGGCGAACCGCATCGCGAACCTGCAATGGAGTTCCCTGTAGCATGATCTCAGAGGGTGAAACGTTCCCCATCAGGCGAACTCGGGTGCCCACCTTCACTTTCGCCTCCAGAAGGTCGGCAGCATTATCGATAGAGAGGCAATCGGCGCCGGTATCGGCCATCTGCTCCCAAATAGATCGCGTCTTACCGCAGATGTGTAACGTGACGCCGCGGCCATAACCGTGAATGAAGTCCACGAGGCGCTTCAGATAAGGCTGCCCAAATTCTTTGAACTGTTTCGGGCTGATCACTGTCGTCGAGCACATAGCGTCGGTCAGGCTCGGAGTGCAACCCCTGTCGAGAATCGCCTTGGCATAGGCGAGCGCGCCCTGCAATGCCAGTTCACAAAGCTGATGCACCGCTGCAGGATTCTTAAGCATGAGCCGAACCAGCGTCTCGGTGCCGATCAGAAACGAAGCCGTCGTAAACGGCCCCGTTAGCGCGCCAGTCACTGCAACTTCTTTTCCGACCGCCTCCACGGCTCTGGACATCGCTTCAAGATGATGGGGAAGATTTCCGTCCTTATAGGGATTCGCCGGTTCGAGCGATCCTATCTGATCGGCTGAGTCAATCGCCGGCTCAGCTAGATAGGCGGTTTCGTCGTCCGGGTAATGAACGGTTGCACCCATCGCTTCGGCTTGCGTGTACAGATCGGTAAAAATGCGGATCACGTCATATCCGAAGCGACGGTAGGCAGCGACTTGGGCATCGGCAATCAACTTTCCGTTGCCGCGGAACCCGGAAACCTTCGCACCAACCACGCGTGCTGCCGTGTTGCCCACGATCGGCACACAGGGCAACCTGTCCACAGCTTCACTGCGTCCGTAGGCAGCAAAGCGTTCCACGGGGGTCATTAGATCGCAACTCATCACGCCGGGACTCCAGCCAGCTGTTTGACCAGCTTTACAGCGTTGGGAGCGGAGTTTGCATAACCGTCGGCATGAATGCGGTCAGCGAATGCAGGCGAAATCGGGCCACCTCCTACGATCACCTTGAAGCGCTCGCGGATGTTCGTCTTTTGAAGCCTTTCGACCACTTCCGCCATTGCGTCCATCGTGGTTGTCATCAACGTGGATAGCGCAATCACGTCGGCGTTCTCGGAGACTGCTGTCTCCACAAATTGCTGCGGCGGAATGTCGCGCCCAAGATCGATGACGTCAAAACCTGACGCTTCCAACATGATCTTGACCAGGTTCTTTCCGATGTCGTGAGTATCGCCCTCGACTACTCCGATCACTACTTTGAATCGTCGCTGGCTTGCGTCCTCGATCTTCAGGTGCGGACGAAGTATGTCCAGCCCTGCATACATGGCATCGGAACAGAGCAGCAGCTCCGGGATAAAGTACTCTTCACTTTCGAAGAGTTCGCCGGCTCGCCCCATTCCATCGACCAATCCACGCTCGATTGCCGTATAGGCATCGATCTTGCGCTCCACAGCTTCGAGTGCCAGTTGGCGCGCGAGATCCTCTTCCATCCCGACTACCGCATCCGACAATGCTTTGAACAGCTCATTCTCGTTCTCCGACATGATTACCTCCATTACTTCAGCCAAAACAGAGCGCGTTTCTTGATGCGCTCCAGTACTTCCATAGAAATCCAGACCACCACTCCGGTGTAGAGAATTCCGGCGACCATGCGCGGATAGTCCGCATAGTCTGCGTAAAGCTGCACGAAGCGTCCGAGGCCGTTACTGGCGCCGAACAGCTCTGCCACGGTGAGCATGATGAAGGCAAAAACCAGGCCAACGCTGATGCCGGAGAAGATGTACGGCAACGTTGCAGGGAACACGACGCGTCTTAGGTATTCAGTCTTTTCCAGTCCGAGGATGCGCGCGTTGTCCCGGTAGTGCTGCGGGAGCGCTCCCGCCCCGTTGGCAGTATTCAGAAAGACCGGCCAGAAGACGCCAATGAACACTACAAATCCTGCAGCGGTGCGGAAGGTCGGCAACAAAGCAATCGCGTAGGGAATGTAAATCGTAGGAGGCACTGGCGATGCAAACCGCGCGAACGGCGAGAACATTCGGTTCAAGGCCGGTGTCGTACCCACTACCAGTCCCCAGGCGACTCCCAGCAAAATCGCGAAAACCAGGCTCGGCAAGAGGATCAGAAAAGAATAGCCGGTGCCGAGAAGTAGTTCGGGCAGTGACGCCCAGAGAGTTCTTGCAGTCAAGACTGGACTCGGAAACAGGTACTTCCCGGAGAAATGGATCGCAGTGCTCACAAATTGCCAGAGCAA
>Ga0181520_10009412_pt1 | contig 13497 bp, 12 predicted proteins | sample PEATcosm2014_Bin_29_FD_132451 | JGI IMG/M metagenome (GOLD analysis project Ga0181520, IMG submission 132451) | Peatland microbial communities from MTU Mesocosm Facility, Houghton, MI, USA - PEATcosm2014_Bin02_30_metaG | ecosystem: Environmental > Terrestrial > Soil > Wetlands > Peat | place...
CTCCAATCCCGGCGCGGCGCTCACATCGGAGTACATTGCAGGAAGCGTGAACACGAATCCGGTCGTGGTGAGACGTCTGCTTGGAACGCTCCGCAAGGTGGGGATCGTTTCATCGCAGCCTGGAAATGGCGGCGGATGGGAGCTTGCGAGGGATGCCGCGAAAGTTACGCTGCGGGATGTGCGCCGGGCCATGAACGAGGGATCGCCGTTCTCGATGCACAATCGGCCGCCGAATATCCTGTGCCCCATCGGCAGGAACATTCAGCAGGCCCTGGGACGTATCTATGAGCAGGCAGAACGAGTGATGGAGGAGGATCTCTCCCAGACCACCATCCTCTCGCTCTTGCAGTCTGTTCAAGGCAGGGGGGAAGCTTAACCCCTTTTTTTCTTCTAAATTGTAACCGTCGTGGTTACTAAACAGCGAGATTCCATGAACCAACAACAGAAAGGAACACACAAATGAAGATTGCGATTACCGGAGCCACCGGCCAGCTTGGCCGGCTTGTCGTCAACAACCTCAAATCCAAAGTGCCCGCGGATCGGATCGTTGTGCTCGTCCGCACGCCCGCCAAGGCCGCCGATCTGGGCGTAACGGCGCGCGAGGCCGATTACACCCAACCCGATACTCTGGAGCGCGCGCTCTCCGGGGTGGACACGCTTCTGCTCATCTCATCGAACGAAGTCGGTCAGCGAGCGGTGCAGCATCGCAATGTGATTGAGGCGGCGAAGAAGGCTGGCGTGCAATGGATCGTCTACACCAGCATGATCCACGCGGATACCTCGGCGATCAAGATGCTGGCCGGTGAGCATCTGGATACAGAAGCCGACCTGAAGGCTTCCCGCTTGCCGTATACGATTCTGCGCAATGGCTGGTACAGCGAAAACTACACGGCCTCGGTTCCTGGGGCGGTTGCCGGAGGCACGTTACTGGGCTGCGCCGGCGGCGGGAAGATCTCTTCGGCGGCGCGCGCGGATTATGCCGAAGCCGCGGTTGCCGTGCTGACCAGCGAAGGTCACAAGGGCAAGACCTACGAATTGGCCGGCGACAACGCCTACACGCTCAGCGATCTGGCAGCGGAGATCTCCCGTCAGACCGGAAAGGCCATTCCTTACAAAAACCTCTCCGAGGCGGAGTACGCCGAGGTGCTTGCGGGTTTTGGCTTTCCTGCCCCAGTCGCGCAACTCTATGCCAGCTTCGATACCGGAGCGGCGCAGGGATCGCTCTTCGAGGACGGACACCAGCTATCCAAATTGATCGGCCACCCCACCACTCCACTGGCAACATCCGTCGCGGATGCACTGAAACCGTAAGATGGCGGCCGTATAAAGCACCTGACAGGCCTGTTGTTGAGGGGGCATGCAAGTTGCCTCCTCGACAGGCGTCCGACCGGCTACCGCCCGCCCCAATTTCCAATTTGGGAGCGTTCCCAAGTTGGCCCTCGCCGTGCATAAGCAATAGGCAGATGCTGCCTAGTTCTCATCTCGAACCAATAATCGCACCGCCCGCCAGTCTCCGGAGCGAGGGCCAAATCGACGCGCAAGTCCTTGACTTGCAGGTCGATGAAAGCCGCCAGCCGCGGAACGGTGAGACCGGGGAAGTGGAGATGCAGGCAAAAAATGCCCAGCTTCTTGCCGGGGAATTCTCAGAATTCATCCTGGCGGCGTCGAAGCTGGAGAACTCCTATCGTGCACTGCAAGAAGAGGTCTCCGCGCTGGGGTTGGAACTGTCGGAACGGAATGCGGCGCTGAACACCAGCCTCAAGGAAAACGAGCAGATGCGGCTCGCCCTTCAGCAGATTGTGGATTCGATGCCCTGCGGCGTGCTGGTTCTGGATCGCGACGGGGAGATCTCGACCATCAACCCAGAGAGCGTACGGCTGCTTTCGCTCGATGCGGCAAGATTCGGTGCTGGGTCGGGGATGAATCTGCGGCAGATCTCCGCCTGCAGCGGCGTCAATCTCGAAGCATCGTATGAGAACACCTCGGGCAGCGACTCGGGTCTGGAATTCTGCGTCCGCGACGGCGATGAAAAGCGCTGGATCGAAGTCCGCAACCGCCGGCTCTTCCATCCGGCCGAGGGCGGCGAGGCGCCGGCGCAAACGATTTTGATCCTTCGCGACATTACCGCGCAGAAGCGTTCCGAGCAGGAGCGCGAGGCCGGACGCAAGGCGATGGCGCTGGCCGAGATCACGACGATTCTTGCTCATGAAATTAGAAACCCATTAGCCAGCCTGGAACTGTTTGCCGAGTTGATTGAAGACGACGACGAGCACCGCGGCGAGTGGATTTCCAATCTGCGGGCGGGCATCCGGTCGCTCTCTGGAACCGTGAACAACGTTCTCAGCTTCCATGGCTCCCGCTCACTGAAGCTGGCGCCGGTTTCGCTGCCTGCGGTGATTGCCAATGCAGTCCAGTTTGCGAGGCCGCTGGCGGACCAGGCCGCGGTCACGCTGGAGTGCCAGTTCGGCGAGGACCAGACCCAGGTGATGGGCAATGAGAGCGCTCTTCAACAGGTGTTTCTGAATCTGGTTTCGAATGCCATCCGCCATACGCCGCCGGGTGGAAGCGTCACGGTAGCGCTGCGGCCGGAGCGCGCGGCGAACGGACAAGAGAGCGAGTTTGTGGTTGCCGAGTTTTGCGACACAGGCTGCGGCATCCGGCCCGACCAGATCGACCACATTTTTGAACCCGGCTTCAGCGGCAGCGGCGACACCTCAGGCCTGGGCCTGGCGGTTTGCCAGCGCATCATGAAACAGCACGGGGGGCGGATCTCCGCCTCGAACGGAATTCATTCGGGCGCGCAATTCACGCTCTATTTTCCTGTACTCCAAATGGAGTTGGCGACAGCATGAACAGTACTCTTACCAATGACCGCAACTCTTCCGTACTGGTAGTCGACGACGAGCCGGGAATGCGCACGGCGTTACGGGCGAATTTTCTCCGCTACGGATGGCGCGTTGAAACAGCCAGCGGCGTTCGCGATGCGGAGCGTGCCTGCGAACTGACCAGCTTCGATCTGGTGGTGAGCGACATTCGCATGAGGGATGGCGACGGCTTCGAGGTCATGTGCACGGTGCAGAAGAATTCGCCCACCACGGCGGTGATTCTGTTGACCGCGTTTGGCAGCGTGCCGGAAGCGGTCGAGTCCATGCGCAGCGGGGCCTTCGATTACTTGACCAAGCCGGTCTCGTTCGACCAGCTTCAGGCGGCGGCTACGCGCGTGATGCAGCGCATCAACGAGAAGGCGCCTGCGCCGCAAGCTCCTATCGAAATATCGAACACCGGAGTGACCGGTCCTGGAATCGTGGGCCGCTCTCCACTGCTGCTGCAAGCATTGCAGCGCGCGCGTGCCGCGGCCAGCACCGACGCCGATGTTCTGGTTGAGGCCGAGAGCGGCACTGGCAAAGAACTGCTGGCAAAGTTCATCCACCAGACCAGCGACCGCAGCCGCAAGCCCTTTATCGCGGTCAATTGCGCGGCTGTTCCCGAACACCTTTTGGAGAGCGAACTCTTCGGTCACGCCAAGGGCGCGTTCACCGGAGCAAACGCCGCTAAGGCAGGCAAGTTCGAACTGGCCGACGGCGGCACATTGCTGCTGGACGAAATCGGCGAAATGCCGCTGAATCTGCAGCCCAAACTGTTGCGCATTCTTCAAGAGCGCGAGTTCGAGAGGCTGGGCGAGACGCGCTCCATCCATGTAGATATTCGCGTCATCGCTACGACGAATGCGTCCTTGGCCTCGATGGTGGAGCAGGGCCGGTTCCGTTCCGATTTGTACTATCGGCTCAATGTAATTCCCCTTTCAATCCCCGCGCTGCGCGATCGCGCCGAAGACATTCCCGCGCTGGCCAGGCACTTTGCCGAGCGCTTCGCGGTTGAAACGGAAAGCCCCGTGCCGGCGCTGGATGCGAGCTTCATTGAGAGGCTTCTAACTCATGGCTGGCCGGGCAATGTGCGGGAACTTTCGAACTTCATGCGTCGCGTTCTCTCATTGAACCGGGGCGCGCTGATTGACGGCGCATGCTTTGACAGAGAATTCCGGCCATTGGGAAAACCGCAAACAGTTGCAGCCGTCATGCCTGTTCCCGCGCCGGCCGCAATGCCTGCTCAGGCAGCAATGATGGCGCCGGGAGTGCCGATTTCGGTGCTGGAAAGAATGCACTTGGAAAACACTCTTGCCCTGGCGCACGGAAACCGTACTCACGCCGCGGAGATGCTGGGCATCAGTCTCCGTACGATGCGCAACAAGATCAAGGAATACGGATTGCCCCCAAGGAGTTACGCATGACACCTGCTAACCCATTGATTTCCACGCTGCAGAGTTACCTGCAATTGACCGAGACGCGCGCACAGGCGATCACGTCCAATATGGCCAACGTCGACACACCCGGCTACAAGACGCGAGACATCGATTTCGAAGGCGAACTGCAAAAAGCCATGAACAGCACTCTCCATCAAGCATCGTATGGCGCGGGCAGCGCGCACCTGACTCCCGTGGTTCAGGAAGTTTCAGGCCTGTTGGAGCGGCCGGACGGCAACAACGTCAGTCTCGATCGCGAGGGACTGCTGATGTCCGAGACGCAGTTGCAGTATCAGATCGCGTCTCAATTGCTCAAGCACCAGTTTCACCAGATGCTTTCCGCGATTAACGGAGGAGGCCAATCATGAAGCTCTTCGACTCATTGGCAGTCAGCGGGTCAGCGTTAGCCGCCGAACGGCAACGTTCCGAGATTATCGCCGCCAACATGGCCAACGCGGAGACCACGCACACGCAGGCGGGCGGACCGTTCCGGCGCAGGGAAGTGGTTTTCCAGTCGCCTGGCGCATCGTCATTCCGGCTTGCGCTCTCGAACATCGGAAATCAAAACGGGCCGCCCGCGGGCAGCGTGCAAATCTCCGACGTCATCGACGACCCGACGCCTCCGGTGATGCGCTATCAGCCCGGCCATCCGGATGCAAACAAGGATGGATATGTCGCTTATCCGGCTATCAATCCGGTTTCGGAGATGGTGGACTTGATGAGTTCCGTGCGCGCCTATCAATTGAATGCCTCGGCGGTGTCGGCGGCCAAGCAGATGATTCAGCAGTCGATCGATATTCTCAAGAGCTAGGCGGGAGTTAAAAGATGAGCAATCAGATTTCAGGTCTCGGTACAATCGGATCGATCGGCGATTTGCCAAAGATGCAACCGCTTCAGCCAGCCGCCGAAGATGGCGGGTTCAGCGGCGTTTTGAAGAACGCGCTGGCGCAAGTGAATCAGCTGAATGGTGGCGCGGAACAGCAGATCGGCACCTTGCTGAAGGGCGGCAACGCGGACGTGAGTTCGGTAATGATCGCCGTAGAGAAGGCAGATGTTGCGTTTCAACTCATGATGCAAGTTCGAAACAAGATCGTCAGCGCCTACCAGGACATCGAGAAGATGCAGTTCTAACAGTTGCGGCGTTAGAAACTCCCACACGGGGATACGGATCGAGACAATAGTTCAGGACTTGCGAGTCCAGGGAAGCAGCGGAATCGACGACCCATGCCGGCCAAGAATCAAATCGCGACGAAGCAACCAGCCCCAAGCGCGGCCCAGATCGTGGAGCGCGCAAGGCTGTTCTGGGCAGGCCTTCGTCCGCAGCAGCAAGTCTTTCTTGGCTTGGGCTTCGCCATTACCATGGCCGCAGCCGCATTTGTTGTGCACATGATCGCAACGCCAGACTACAAACCCTTGATGAAGGGGCTTGAGCCCGCCGACGCGCAAGTGATTTCCGCGCAACTCGCGGCCAAGAAGATTCCTTACCTTGTTAGTCCAGACGGTACCTCGATCAGCGTCCCCTCGGACCAGGTGGACGCGGCCCGAATGGAAGTGGCTTCGCACGACGCGCCGCATAGCGGCCGCATCGGTTTCGAGATCTTCGACAAAGTCTCATGGGGGCAGACAGAGTTCGACGAGAAGGTGAACTACCAGCGGGCGCTTGAGGGCGAACTGGAGCGGACCATTCAGACCATTGGCAATGTCAAGAGCGCACGGGTTCATCTGGTGATGGCCACCGAATCGGTCTTCAGCGACCGCGAGCGTGGGGCCAAGGCGTCGGTGACATTGAAGCTAAAGCGCGGAGAGCTGTCCAGGGACGAATTGTCTGCAATCTCCCGGCTTGTGGCGGGCGCGGTGGACGATTTGAAGCCGACAGACGTGGTGATTGTGGACGCGGATTCGAACCGGACGCTTGGGCTAGGCAATAGTAATTCCGATGGCGGCGACGGCCTGGAGCGGGAGTTGAACCAGCGGCTCATCGCTACGCTATCCCCGGTTGTCGGCGCCGACCACATCCGCGCCACGGTCAATGTGGAATACGAGACCGGCAGCAGCGAAGAGAGCCAGGAGAAGTACGATCCCGCTGTGAGTGCGGCGCTGACCACGCAGCATTCCGAGGAAGGCTCGGGTTCCGGCGCTGTTGTTGGAGGAGTACCAGGGACATCGAGTAACGTGCCCAAACCAGCAACGGGCGCGGCCAAGAACGTCAACAAGGATCCGGGACAGTACTCGCGGACAGACAACAACACCTACGCTGTGAACAAGACGACCCGCCACTTGATCGAGCCGGCAGGGAGTATCCGCCGCATCACCGCGGCAGTTCTGTTGGACGACGCGATCGAGCGCAAGATGGAGAACGGCAAGTGGATCGAACTCCGCCACAAGAGGCAGCCGGAGGAGCTGAAGCCAATTGAGGAACTGGCGCAGGCGGCCATCGGATTCAACACAGCTCGCGGCGATGTGATCAGCGTGCAAAACCTCACCTTCGACCATGCCCCACTCGTGGAGGCGCAACCCCTGTCGCAGATTGAGATGGTGCGGAAGGCTCTGGCCGACTACGCGCAGGTCATTCGCTATGCGGCCCTGCTGGTTCTCTTCCTTCTGGTCTACCTGCTGACGATTCGTCCAATCCAAAAGCGCGTTCTTGCAACTCGTCCGGTTCCGCCCCCAACTCCGGCATCGGCGTCGATGCAGACTGAACCTGAGCTGGCAGCTCCCGATTCGCAGACCCTGCTTGCACAGCGCTCCATTGCCCTGAAGAAACAGCTTGCCGAGTTTGTAAAGAACGAGCCTGAGAGCAGCACTACAGCCGTTCGCGCATGGCTGAGGGAAGAGGCGCCGCAATGATCGTTCCACAGTTTGAGAAAGCGAAAATCAGCGGCGCCCGAAAGGCTGCCATTCTGCTCACGGTTCTCGGCGAGGAACCTGCGGCGACAGTATTCCGCGACTTGAATGCGGATGAGTTGCAGCGCGTGGCCGACGAAGTGGCCAACCTGGGAACCATCCCGTTGGAGTTGTCGGTCCAGGTTTTTGAAGAGTACCAGAGGATGACCCAGGCGCAGGATTATCTGATCCAGGGTGGGTACGAACTCGCCCGGCGTCTGCTCATCAGGGCCTTTGGAGAGAACGAGGCAGAGAGCATTCTGCAGCGGCTGACCAAGGCGCGCGAACTCAAGCCCATCGAGGCGCTGCAACGCGCCGATCCTCAGAAACTGGCCCGGTTTCTCGAGACAGAGCATCCACAGACAATCGCTCTGATCCTTGGTCAATTGGGCGATCGCCAGGCGTCGGCGCTTCTCATGAGTCTTCCCAACGATGTGCGCGCCGAAGCGGTGAAGAGGCTGGCCAACCTTCGCCGTTTTTCGCCGGAGATGGCGGAGAAGGTCTCGATCTTGCTGAGCCAGCGGCTGAAGCAAGTTGGAGAGCAGGGCAAGCGGACCTATTCCGGTTTTCAAAGCGTGGCCGACATCATGAACTGCATCGACACCACCGTGGCGCAAGAGATTCTGGAAAACATCGAGAACGAGGAGCCAACGCTGGCGATCAGCATCCGCGATCTCATGTTCACTTTCGAAGACCTGCTGCAAGTCGGCGAGACGCACATTCGGGAGCTTACCGGCGCGCTGGACAAGAGAACTCTGGCGATGGCCCTCAAGGGAACAGACGATGGGCTGAAGAACCACTTCTTCCGGACAATGTCATCGAGAGCCATTGAGATGCTGAAGGAAGACATGGAACTGCTGGGACCTGTTCGGAGCAAGGACGTGAGTAGAGCGCAGTCCGAGATTGTTGCGATTGCAAGACAGCTTGAGACCGAGGGCAAGATAGTTTTGAAAGGCGAGGCGAACGATGAATATCTCGTCTAACGAAGAGGCGGGCCGCGCAATTCCGGTTCCAGTGACTGCGTTCGATTACCGGGATATCTGTGCTCCGCCCGCGCCGAATGCCAAAGAACTCATGAGGCAGGCCGAAGCCGCAAAGAGAGAAAGTGCGCCGCAGCCTCCCCCAGGCCCTTCGCCGCAGGAGATCAACGAGCTGCTTTTGAAAGCGCGAGCCGAGGCAGTAGCCGAAACCGAGAAGCGCTTGCGAGCTGAATACGAGGCAAGATCGGCTGCCGAGGCGGGCAAGATTCGCCAGGCGCTGGAGGCGTTCCAGGCCGAGCGGAAGACCTACTTTGCGAGGGTGGAGGCCGACGTAGTTCAACTTGCGCTGGCGATCGCCGCGAAGATACTGCACCGCGAGGCCCAAGTAGACCCGCTTCTGGTTGCGGCGCTTGTCCGCGTGGCGGTTGACAAACTGCACGACGGTTCGAGCGTGTCGGTGCGCGTATCGCCGGGGAACGCAGTCAAGTGGCGCAGGTATCTGGCAGATCCGCTGAATGGTTCCACCATTGCGATTGTTGAAGATTCTCATCTTGGAGACGACGATTGCGTGCTCGAAACCGATCTGGGCTCAGCCAACTTCAGCATCGATACCCAGTTGAAAGAAGTCGAGCAGGGATTCTTCGATCTGCTCGCGCAGAGGCCACAAATCAAGTGACGACTCCACGGCCGCTTGCACCCTACTTCGACCGTCTGGATCGCGCCTCAACCCTGCGCTGGCGCGGACGTGTGCTGCAGGTGGTGGGGAATCTGGTCGAGTCCGAAGGCCCATTCTGCTCGATCGGAGAGTCTTGCGAGATCACCAATGCGCGGGGCAAGAAGTATTCCGGCCAGGTCATTGGGTTTCGCGGATCGACGATGCTCTCGATGGCGGTCGAGAATCCGCAAGGTATCCGTTTTGGGGACCGGATTGTGGCTTGGGGAACGCGGCCATCGATTCGCGTTGGAATGGATCTGCTGGGGCGGGTAATCGATGCGACTGGGGAACCTCTCGATTCCGAAGGCGAATACCGGGGAGAGCGAACCATGTGGGTGGACGGTTCCGCTCCGCTTCCGCTCGACCGGGTACCGATTCGCGAGGCGCTCGGTTGCGGCATCAAAGCGCTTGATGCTTTTGTGACCTGCGGGCGCGGCCAACGCATCGGCATCTTTGGGGGCAGCGGCGTGGGAAAGAGCACACTGCTGGGCATGATGGCGCGGGGAACAAGCGCGGACATGACAGTGCTTGCGCTGGTTGGCGAACGCGGACGCGAAGTGGGTGAGTTTCTCGAAGTGATCGGCGCAGAGGGCAGAAAGCGCTGCGTCGTGATCGTTTCAACCTCAGATCAATCTCCGCTTCTCCGCATGCGCGCGGCATTGTCTGCAACCGCGATTGCCGAGTATTTTGCGAGCTGTGGCAAGAACGTTCTACTGGTGGTGGATTCCCTGACGCGATTTGCAATGGCACAGCGCGAAATCGGCCTGTCGGCCGGCGAGCCGCCGACGGCCAAGGGATACACCCCTTCGGTGCTCAACATGCTCGCGCGTCTGGTGGAACGCGCCGGCTGCTTCAAAGAGGGCAGCATCACAGCGTTTTACACCGTGCTGATGGAAGGCGACGATCAACAGGACCCGGTTGCCGATACGGTGCGATCGCTGCTCGACGGGCACGTGATCCTGGACCGCAACCTGGCCATGAAGAACCACTATCCCCCTATCTCGGTACTGGAGAGCCTGAGCCGCTTGATGCCGCAAATCACTTCGGAAGAACATATGCAGAAGTCCAAGGCGCTTCGCTTGCTGATGGCTTCCTATGCCCGTTCCGAAGACCTGATTCGCATCGGCGCTTACCAAAAGGGCGCGGACCCGACGCTCGACCGGGCGGTCGAGATTCTGCCTCACCTGAACACCTTCCTGCACCAGCGTCCTGAGCAGATTGTTCCTTTTCCAACCGCCGTCAATGCGCTGCTAGAGGTTCCAAACTGATATGGCGTTCCGGTTTTCGCTTGCCACGGTACTGCGCGTGCGCGTGATTCTCGAGGAACAAGAAGAGCGCATGTTGCAGCGGATTCTGTTTGAAATTGTTCAGACCCAAGAGGCTATTGCGCGCATTCAAGCCGAACTCTCCGGGACCACCGCATTGCGCCGCGCCGAGGTAAACAAGCCAGACATCGGGCATAATATCCAAGCCTCCTATGGGTACGTGCAGCAGTTGAAGCAAAGCAGGAAAGAGCATGAAGAGAAGCTCGAAAAGCTGAAACAACTGCGCGACAAACAAGTGAAGATCTACGAAACGGCGCGGCGTAACCGGGAAATGATCAGCGACTTGCGCGAGGAAAAACGGAACGCGTACGAATCCGAGTTAGCGCGCACAGAGCAGAAGACTCTCGACGACAACTTTAATGCGCGCCGGGGCAGGGCCTGATTTCTTCTGCATCGCGCGCTCGCCTAATCTAGAGCAACTTTCTCCCCTTCAGCTTGGTCCCTCGGCTCTCAGGCTTTCACTGGCTGCGGAGCCGGCTCCGGCGCCGCCGTCTTCCAGATCGAGACGCAGCAGAGAAATCGTTCCCGATGGGCTTCCGCGAGTTCCCCGTTTCAATCCGTACTGGGCAACCTCATGTGTTCGAACCCGGCAGTCTTTGCCTATTCGAGATGCGGCAATCTTTGCCTGCTTTGCCCAGAGCGCCATGCGGCGCCGGGCAGGGAATATGCAAGTCGTTGATTTGGCAAGAGCCACGCGCGCCAGTCGACAGAGATTGCGCGCATCTTGTTTGGACCGGTAAATGCCACAGTAAGGGCGTGAACACAATAGCCAATATCGAGATGTCGATTCCAGCGCAAACGGCGAATCGCGGTGCGACGGCGCAGGACTCCGATCAGTCGTCGATGTCGTTCAGCGATTCACTGCAAGCAGCGTCCAATGCAGTGGCAGCACCCAATGCAAATCCGGCGCCCGCAGTTCCGAGTGGGACCGCTTCTGTCAGCGCACGCGGGCAGAAATCGGGTTCCGATAGCGGGAAATCATCTGGAAAAGATACCGATGGCCATGCCGTGCAGCAGGACTCCTCTCAGCAGACGCAAGCTCCGCAGCAGACGCCCGATGCCCAACAGGCGCAGTTGACGGCATCAATTGTCATTCCGGTACAGCCGACAGTCGTCGTACCGGTTGCACTGTCCAATGCCCCAAGCGAGGCAGCCGAGCAGTCGGCGCAGAGTGTTGCGGTAGCCGCGTTGAACGGAAATGCATCCGCCCCTCCCCAGCCGAAGGGCAGCTTTTCGACGGTCATTCAATCGAATCGCACTCAAGTCAACACCGGGCTTTTGCGTACGGCGTCGTCATTGGCCGGCAGCGAAACAGAGAATAAGGATGCGGTTATCGGGACACTGTCCAAGCATGGCAGCAACGAATCCGATGCCACGACGAACATCGGAGCCAACGGAGCGCAGGGGGCGACCCAGCCTTCCAGAGCAGTTCAAAATGCAGGCCTCAATGTGGCGACGAAAGGGGTGCAGTCAGCACCTTCTCAGGCAGAACTGAACGCAGCTCAGAACGCGGCTTCGAACACACAGGTGAATGCAGCTTCGAACGCGCGAGCGAATGTAGCGTCGAACGCGCAAATAAGTGCGGCCTCTAGCGCGATTGACAGTGCGTCTGCAGCAACGACGGCCAATGCAAGCGTTAACGTGACGGCCAATGCAGCGGCGAGCGCGGTGGCAAATGCCGCATCTAACTCGGTGGCAATCGCGGTCGCGAGCACTGTCGCAAATACGGTGGCGAGTGCGGCGGCACATACAGTATCGAAGTCAACAGAGATTGCGCGGCCGTCGACAGATGCGGTTGCCGGCGTGGGTAAACAGACAGATTCGAGCACTGCGACGAGTGCTACTGCGAATGCGAGCCGGAATCCAATCCTCGATGCTGCTCTGAAGGCCGTATCGACTTCGCTGCTCAACGCCCAGGCGGTCCCGGTTCTCCATGCCGAACCGAAGGCCGCAGTCAAAGAAGCCGCAGCTCCGGCAACTTCAGCCTACACGACGAGCAAGGCAGCATCGGCGGCAGCATCCAGCCAGAGCGCATCGACAGGCGAACTCGGCACTTCAGCTTCCATCTCCGATCAGCTTGCGGCGCTGACTCAGCACAGTCTTGTATCAAGTGCGGCAGGCCAGTCCAACGCCTCCGGTGCAAACTCTCCCTCAATGGCTAAGCCACTGGGTGCGAATGGGGCCAATGGAACGATTGCCGATGCCGCAGGGTTGAAGCAACACGCACAGACTGCATCGGATGCAGGGTCGCAAGCTGGATCTCAAGATTCGAGCTCCTCGAGCGATCAAAGCCAGAGCGCGGTTCCGGTGGCGGTGCAAAGCGCGGTGATGCCTCAGATCGCAGTTGCCGATCATTCAGGCGCCGCAGTCGCCCAGGTACAGAGTGGGAGCGTTGCCGGTGCAACGCAGGGCGCTCCAACCTTGGCGCCTGCCAGTGGACATGTTGCCAAGGCGGCCGACACAGCGGCTCCCGCTCCGGCAGGTGAGCCACAGACTCTGCCGGCGATAAACTCAGCGAGACTGATTCAGAGCATGGGTCAGACCGAGATGCGGGTCGGGATGCGCTCCAACGAGTTTGGGAATATCTCGATCAACACGTCTTCGACGCGGGACTTGATCTCTGCGCAGATTTCGGTCGATCACGGCGAACTGGCCAAGACGCTTGCCGCGCATTTGCCGGAGATGCAAGCACGGCTGGGCGGCGATCAGCCCATGAATGTGCGCATCGATATGAACGGGACAAACACCGGACTGGGATCGGGCTCCTCCGGCAGCATGTCGAACGGTTCGGCCGACCAGTCGCAGGGCGGCAGGCAGCAAGCCGGCAACGCAGCTTCAAGTTACTCGGGCGCCACGATCCCTGAGAGGCAATTCTCGCCGGTAGCGGCGGCAATGACATCGGCAGACGGCAGACTCAGCGCCCGTCTCGACATCACGGTTTAGGTAAGGCATAGAGCAGCAACGCATTTGAGGAGAAACGATCATGCACAGTGTTATGGCGAACTACACCATGCCAACGATTCTAAACACACTCACTCCGGCCGCAGGCATATCGCTCGCAAAACCTGCCAAAGCGAAGGCCAACGCCACGAGTACGTCAAGCACGAGCGGTTCGACCTCCAGCAGCACCTCCGCAGGGAATCTGGGCACGCCCTTTCTGAGTCTCCTGGCGCAGGAATTGCAGAATCAGGATCCGACGGCGCCCGTGGATCCGACGGCGATGGTTGGCCAGATGATCTCGCTGAACCAGCTGGAACAGCTGATCAGCATCAATCAGGGCATCACCAGCGCCAC
>Ga0181520_10009413_pt1 | contig 13497 bp, 9 predicted proteins | sample PEATcosm2014_Bin_29_FD_132451 | JGI IMG/M metagenome (GOLD analysis project Ga0181520, IMG submission 132451) | Peatland microbial communities from MTU Mesocosm Facility, Houghton, MI, USA - PEATcosm2014_Bin02_30_metaG | ecosystem: Environmental > Terrestrial > Soil > Wetlands > Peat | place...
ATGGAGCATCAAGGTACTTTTTAAGTGAAATCATCTTTCCTCGGGGCGTCCTTGACCGAGACCGATCGATGTGTGGACAGTTGTCTCTAAATATCGGCAGAAGTCTGCCCTTTAATCAGTCATGCGTATGGCCCTTTTTGACCACATCGGATTTTCCTGGCGTGGATAACTGGCTTTGGCTCAAGGAAATATCGATTGAGCCTCGATTTTCATTCTCCGAAAATGCTCATTCGGCTCAAGAGGGCGCGATTCAGGGCTCAAGTCTCAGCGATCACAACTGCACACACAGCAAGCGATCGGCGCCACCATGGAGGATACGGCAACCCATCCCTCGCAAGTCCTGTGGCCATCCAGATGATTCTAAGCATCTTAGTATGGGAAAGTGTGCCCGCGTCTGCCTTGCCGAGCATCCACTTCGTTGTCATGAACCAGGCTGGTCACCGCTCATGTTCGAGTTCTTGGAGGCGAGACCAGAGCCGGAAGCAACATTGATATGGCCATGATGCCGGCGATGACATGTAAACCGCTCAGGTAGGAGCCACTGGATTGGCGAAGGTGGGCAATCAGCAACGGGCCAAACGCGCTGGCACAACCCCACGCGGTCAGCATCAAGCCATAGATCGGGCCAACATTCTTAGATCCGAAGTAGTCCGCAGCAAAGGCGGGCATCGTCCCGAACCCTCCGCCATAGCACATGAGAATGACAAACGAAACCAGGGTCAAGACCGTTGCAGAAGACAGACTCGGCATCATCCAGAATAGCCCCACTTGGACAAGGAACATGACAACGAATGTCCAGCGCCTGGTGATGGCATCGGATGTCCAGGCCCAGAAGATTCTGCCCACAGCATTGCCAATGCTCGCGATGCCGACCATGCCAGCTGCTGCCACGGCACTGACCTTGGCAATCTCCTGGAACATGGGTGATTCCTGCGAGATCAGCGAGATCCCCGCGGACACGTTGAGAAAGAGAAGCATCCATAGAGCCCACCATTGCCAGGTCTTGAGCGCCTCACCAAGCAGGTAATCTTTTGCCGCGCGTTGCTTCGACTGGGTTGCACTGGCGACCCAGCCCGCAGGCTGCCAGCCGTTGGGTGGATTCTGCATCAAGTAACCTGTCGCCACCACCACTACAAGATAGGCAACGCCCAGATAAGCCAAGGTCTGCAGTACGCCGACACTTTGAATGAGCCTTGTTGCAACGGGAGCAGTGACCAGTGCACCGGCCCCAAAGCCGCCCACGGCAACGCCCGTAATTAGACCCCTTCTGTCAGGAAACCATTTCACCAGCACAGCAATTGGGACAATGTACCCAAACCCAAGCCCGACGCCTCCAATCAGGCCGTAGCTCAGGTACAACCACCAGAGCTTGTTTGCGGAGAAGCTCGCCAGAAAGACGCCGAGCCCGTACAAAAACCCGCCTGTCATGGCAACCACGCGCGGTCCCTTGTTGCGCAACCAGAGGCCGCCAAAGAAAGCAGATACCCCGAGTGTGAAAATACAAATTGTGAAGGTGAGCGTGACGTCGGAGATGGACCAGTGGAACTGTTTCGAGAGCGGGACTCGAAAGACGCTCCACGCATAGACGGCGCCAAGCGCCATCTGCATCAGGAACCCGGCAACTGCAATACCCCAGCGATTCAGATTCTTCATGATCACTCTCTTGCAAAGAAGTCTAGATTCAGTTGTCTTTCTCGGTTGTTCCCCGGGCACTCAGCTGAATACCGAGAGCTTCAAGGAAGCGGTTGATGAGCGCGATACTCCGTCGCAACTCCTTGTGGCGGAATTGGCTCAGCAGCGCGAAAAGGCCGGGCGGCTCTATCGCCGGTCTTCGGGAGACGCCGAGCGTCTCCTGCGCGGCCACGGCAATACCCTGCAGCAGATCAGGATTGATGGAGCCGAGCATTTTGCCCAGGATGATCATGTTGCGCAGCGCGCGGACCGACTGATCGGTCTTGGCCGCTTCCACCGAAACTTCAACCAGCTTGTCGGTTGCGCCCACCATGCCCCGAACTAACTGCAAGACACCGTGCGCATGTAACTCATCAAGCAGCGCATAAAAGTCGAGCAGGGCTTCTGCATGCTCTACAGGAGCGTTCTCAAGCCGGTTGCGCAATTCTTCTCGGGGATCGGGCCGCGGCGGCGTGAACGAAATCGGTTGAGCCACTGGTGTTCGTCCTTTCATGGAACGGTGCTGCTACTCCGGCTGGCGCGTCTGGATCTGTACCAGTTCACTGCCCGGCTTGCGGTAGTCTGGGCGCTGCCATTTGCGCTCCACATTCACTCCTTTCTGCGGGGTCGGGTGTCCGAAACGCGAATTGGTTCGAGGCAACGGGTTTTCACCGGTGTGGCCGAGCAACTTCAGATGAACCGCGGTCTCTTTGTATGCCGGGGTATGGGTCACCTTATCCGTGAAACTGCTGGTGAGCCGATTCACCGGCTCTTCCACGGAGTTCATGGGCATATAGAGTTCCTTGCCATGAACTCTCTCGGTAACCACGGCCTGGACCCTGAGCTTTCCATAGGCTGAAGTCAACTGCACCCAGTTCCCTGTCGTAATTCCGCGGTCGGCCGCAAGTTCCGGTGAGACTTCGACAAAGGTGCAAGGAGTCTTTGCCCGGATGCCTTCGGTGCGATAGGTCATGTTGCCTTCATGGAAGTGTTCAAGGAGCCTGCCGTTGTTGAGATGGAGATCGAATTCTGCGTCTTGTTGACTCGAAGGCTCCGACCACGGAACCGGAAAGAGCTTCGCTTTGCCGCCCGGCAAATTGAATTCCCTGGTGTAAAGAAGAGGCTGGTCCGTGCCGTCCTGCGCCACGGGCCATTGCAGCGACTTATAGCCCTCCAACCGCTCATACGTGATGCCTGCCATCAATGGAGTCAGCGGCGCGATCTCCTCGTAAATCTTTGCAGGATGCGCATAGTCCCAGCCCGCACCGAGCCGATTTGCGATTTCCTGAATAATCGCCCAATCGGGGCGGCTGTCTTCGAGCGGTTCCATTACCTGGTATAGGCGCTGGATGCGGCGCTCGGTGCTGGTAAAAGTGCCTTCTTTTTCGAGACTTGGGCACGCAGGCAGAATCACATCCGCGAATCGGCAGGTTTCAGTGAAAAAGATCTCCTGCATCACGAAGAATTCCAGGTTCGACAACGCGCTGGATACATAGTTCGCATTGGAATCGACCATGCTCAATTCTTCGCCGAAGACGTACATGGCCTTGATGCGGTTGTCGTGAATGCCGTCGATCATCTGATGGTTATCGAGCCCCGGTTTGATTGGCAAGGTCACTTGCCACGCCGTTTCAAACTTGCCTCGAATCGCGGGGTCGTCGACCTTCTGATATCCAGGGAAGTATGCCGGCATCGCACCATGATCGCTTGCGCCTTGCACGTTGTTGTGCCCGCGCAGAGGAAACGCCCCGGTGCCGGGTCTCATGTAATTGCCCGTCACCAGCAGGAGATTGGAGATTGCGGTGGACGTGTCAGAACCCATGATGTGCTGGGTCACGCCCATGGCCCAAAGAATGCACACAGAATCTGATGCTGCGATCATGCGACCGACTGTCGCCAGCGTCTCCATGGGAATCCCACAACGCTGGCCGGCCATCTCAAGTGTGAAGGGCTCGAGGCTCTTCCTGTATTCCTCCTCGCCGGTCACCCATTGGTTAAGAAAGGTTTGATTGGCAAGGCCATTGTCGAGGATGTATCGCGTAACAGCTGAAAGCCAGAACAGGTCAGTCCCTGGACGAGGACGCAGAAAAATATCGGCTCGCTCGGCCATCTCGTTCTTGCGCAAATCAGAGACGATCAGCTTCTGGCCATGCAACTTGTGAGCGCGTTTCACGCGGGTCGCCAGAACGGGATGGTTCTCCGCCGGGTTGGCGCCGACAATCAATACCAGCGACGCCTTCTCAATATCAGCGATCGAGCCTGAGTCACCTCCGTAACCCACCGTGCGGAAAAGCCCGGTGGTGGCCGGCGCCTGGCAGTACCGTGAGCAGTTATCCATATTATTGGTGCCGATGACTGCCCGCGCCAGCTTTTGCATCAGATAGCTTTCCTCATTTGTGCACTTCGAAGAGGAGATGAAAGCCAGCGAATCGGGACCCGAAGCAGCCTTGATCTCAGTGAATCGGCGGGCGACTAAATCCAGCGCCTCGTCCCAGGACGCCTCGCGGAACGCGTCATCTTCGCGAATCAGAGGCTTGGTCAGCCGGTCCGGGCTGTTGACGTAGTCCCAACCAAACTTTCCCTTGATGCAGGTTGAAACCCCATTGGCCGGGCCAGACTCCGGCTCAACTTTCAGAATCTTCCTGCCCTTGGTCCAGATGTCATAGCTGCAGCCAACGCCGCAGTACGTACAGACTGTCTTGGTGCGCTTGATCTGGGTTTCACGCATGGCCGCTTCCACCTCTGAAAGCGCAAGGATGGGGCCGTACCCCACTTCCGGCTCAATCCCTTTGACCACGTCGATCATGCCGTCTTTAGCAGCCTGCGGCAGCGAGGTGAAGAAGCCCGCCTCGCCCAACATGGACGTTTCCATGAGCGCATTGCAGGGGCAAACGGTGACGCAATGGCCGCAGGAGACGCAACTGGATTCTCCGATCGGCGCTCCACCATCCCACAGAACCCGTGGATGGGGATCTTCCCAATTGATGCTCAGCGTTTCATTCACCTGCAAGTTCTGGCAGGCTTCCACGCATCGACCGCACAGGATGCACTGGTCGGGGTCGTAACGGTAAAAGGGATTCGACCGGTCCACTTCATAAGGCTTATGAGTGAAAGGTTTCTCCTGATGGTCGACGCCGAGCAGAGCCGTGGTGTTATGAACGGTGCAGTTGTTGTTATTGTTCTCGCAGACCGTGCAGTACAGCAGGTGATTGCCGAGAATCCTATCGAAAGCCTCTCGTTGCGCCGCGTCGGCTCGGTTTGATGAGGTGACGACGTTCATTCCGTCCGCAGCCAAAGTGGCGCATGCCCGTTCCAGCTTGCCATCCACCTCTACCATGCAGGTGTCGCAGCTCTGGATCGGACCAAGCTGTTGATGGTAACAAACCTGCGGAACCTTGACCTCGGAACGGTTAATGACGTCGATCACTCGCTCGCCAGGATGAAAGTCCATCGATCTTCCGTTGATATTCGCGGCCATGAGTTCGCCTCGCCCCCACGAGGAATTTGATGCTAGTTCTTCAAGCACACACTCGTAAAGGCAATTGTTTCTTTATGTTTTGTTAATTCTTGGTAAATGCCCCCGGGGCTGGGCGGGTCTTGTGCAGCGCCTCTAACCTATGAATCACCACCGATCATGCAGCGGTATTCCCCGGCATAGACCACAAAGCGGTTGCCACGCAAAAAACCCACCAGTGTCAACCCAAGCTCCCGGGAAAGCTTCACGGCCAGGCTCGAAGGAGCTGACACCGAGGCAAGAACGGGAATTCCCGCAGCGAGTGCTTTTTGTGCAATCTCGAAGCCACCCCGGCCGCTCACCAGCAGGACGTATTGCGACAGGGGAAGACGCCCCTGAAGAAGCGCCCATCCAACGATCTTGTCCACCGCATTATGTCGCCCAATGTCCTCGCGAAGGGCTATGAGTTGGCCGCTGGCGTCAAACAGACCTGCAGCATGCAGCCCGCCCGTCCGGCTAAAAACCGCTTGTTCAGATTTCAGAGTATCGGGCAGCTTGCACAACACCCGGGGATCAACGCGAAAGGTACGGTCAGGCTGCGCCAGGCCGCGCCTTCGAATCATCTCAATCGACGCTTTGCCACAGATTCCGCAACTGGAAGCTGCAAAAAAATTGCGTTGCACATCTTTCGCATCAAATGAACCGACCGCTAGATCAACCTCCACCACATTGCTCTTGCCTTCACCGCGGCCGGACGCTTGCCGAATTCCAACAACCTGATCAGGCGACTCAATGATCCCTTCTGTGAGTAGAAGTCCTGCCGCTAACTCCAGGTCATGCCCCGGTGTACGCATGGTGACAGTCAATGGAGTTTTGCCAACACGAATCTCCAGAGGTTCCTCGGCTGCCAGAGAATCCTGTATAGAGCGGATCGCGCCATCTTCCCATTCCGTGACCTGCGTAATTTCGACACTTCGCTCTGGTGTGCGCACCGGGTCAGCCTCTCCTGCTTCAATTTGACGGTGACCCGCCACAACCAATCTGTCAAGGAACATCGTGCATGAGCATTGCTGAGAGAAGAATCAAAGCAATGCAGGAACTCTCACTGGTAGCATGGAAACAAGCTGGTGACGTTGAGGTGCACCGTGTGCTGGAACGTCATTCTGCTCAAGGGAAGCAATATGAAGCTAAGGATCAAAGGGGATTCGCTGCGAATACGCGTGTCTCAGCCGGAGATGGCGCGGCTCCTGCAAAGTGGACGAATCGAAGAAACTGTCCATTTTGGCGAGGAAAGCGATTCACGCCTCTCCTATGCGCTGGAGCACGTTGAGAGTGAAGAAGAGATTTCCCTCCGCCACCGGCCGCAAGACGTGACTTTTGTCCTTTCAACCTTGGCTGCGCGTCGATGGGCCGAGGGTGACCAGGTAGGTATCTACGGCGATATGCAAGCCGGGGAATGGAAGCTGAGCTTGTCAGTTGAGAAGGATTTCGCTTGTCTGGACGCCAGTGCGGAGGACAACAAAGATACATTCCCAAACCCGAGGAGCGGAACAGGGTGCAAGGACCCGGCGTCCGACAATCTGTAAGTTTTTCGGAAGAATGAGAAGAATTCAGGCTGGCACCGCGGTAGCGGACTTTCAAACCGGCTAGGCGCTTTTTCGGTGCGCTAGCCTTTTTTCCAAGTACATCTTCGCGTCGGCTTCGGCGATCAATTCGTCGATGGTCTGGCCTTTTTGCCATTCAGCAGCCCCAACGGCTCCTTCGACGTGAATCACAATGGGCGCTGGGCCTCCCTCGTTGATCGTGTATTTTCCAAAGACCCACTTTCGTATGCGTTCAATGTGCGCGTTTGCACAGGCCAGGTTGCCTGCAAGCACCACGATGAACTCGTCGCCGCCCCATCTCCCAACCAGGTCTCCCGGCCGCGAATTCTGCTTTAGCTCGTTTGCGAATTGCTTGAGCAGTTCGTCGCCCACAACGTGGCCGTGGGTGTCATTAATTTTTTTGAATCCATTCAGGTCGATCATCGCGGCACAGAACTCGCCTTGTTCCATGCTCGATCGAATTCTCTCTTGAATGCAGCGCCGGTTTGCAACGTTGGTAAGTTGGTCTTTCAGGGCAAGATGCTCTGCCGATTTCAGCTTGGTTTCGTAGGTCGAAACCTCCGCCTTCAGCTGCGCCACCAGTTGGCGATTATCCCTGGTCATCTGGTCGACACTGGTCTTAAGTTCCGCTACCCGTTCCGTAATGGACGACCGAATCTGCTTGAGATCCTGAAGGTTGGCAATCTTTGCCAAGCGGCCACTGAGATCGGTGAACTTGCTGGAGTAGCCATCGTCGCGATTCCCCACTGACTCGGCAGTCTTGGCCAACGCGATCAGCAATTCCTTCACTTCATCTGACTGCGCTCTGAATTGTCCGGACGCGCGGGCGCCCCACTCGTTCAGCTGAATTTCGACCTGCTTCTGCGTGCGTTTTATCAATCCAATTGACGGGTCGGTAGCCAGTCGGCGTTCAAGGCCCTGCAAATCTGCCTCCAGCTCCACGCCAATTGGGGGACAGGTTTGAACCGCAGCTTTGCCTATGGCCAGGAGCGCAGCTCGATAGCACTCCAGTGTCGCGGCGGTAAAGTCATCGATTTCTATTTCGGAACTATGCGCAATTGGATCATCCGAGTTGAGAAATCTCCCAAGTGAAATCATTCCGGTGTCGACCTTTCGGGCATCGGCGCATGCTACGCATCGGCCTTGCAGCGTTCATTCAGGAGGCCTCGGGTGTAACCATTTTGACGCGGCCTTTGGGATGCCGCGCTCATGAGTTACATAACCAGCTTCTTGGTTTCAGTTACTATCGGCATTTGTCGGTCGATTTTCCAGCCACCTGAAGAAACCGGGTAGGAGATCGTTGATGACCTTAAGGGGTTTGTGGCAGCGCCCTCATCAAGTTTTGAGGGCTGTTGGCGCAGAGGTTACCACCTGGATGCAACGATCATTTTCAACCATTCCGATCGCCCTATTCTTTCGCCATTACTTCGCTTTCGTGCTACAGTGTTCCAGATGAACAGCAGCGCTCGAACTCGATTCGTTTCAAATCAGGGCGCTTGCCCATCAAGTAGCATCTCCGCGAATGGGACCGGCTCAGCTAATTCCTGCTTCTCCTATGATCGCGATTTCTTATTTAGAATCAGAAACTTGGAAAGGGGTAGCGAGAGTCATTCGCTTTAATCCGCCCATAGCTGTTACTCGAAGGCAAAAAGAGGTTCTCGATTTTCTGGAGTCTTTTGTGGTCCGCAATGGCTACTCCCCTTCATTTGAGGAGATTGCACGCGGAATGGGGCTCAAAAGCCTGGCAACGGTCCACAAACACATCACCAACCTTGAAAAGAAGGGGTTACTTGACCGGGTGCACAATCGCAGTCGGTCCATCGATGTGCTTCCGCCGGGCAGTCGAACCCGATCAAGTGACCGGCTTCCCCTGGCTGGCCGCATCGCCGCCGGGCTTCCGGTGGAAGCGATCGAGTCTCCCGAAAGCATTTCCCTTCACGATGTCGTTGGAAACCGAGACGTATTCGCTCTTGAAGTGCGTGGAGACTCGATGCGCGACGAGCACATTATCAGTGGAGACTACGTGCTGGTGGAACGCACTCGCACTGCTCGTCAGGGTGAGATCGTTGTCGCCCTGGTCCATGGCTCAGAGACCACGTTGAAGCGGTTCTACACCGAGGGCAGCGTGATTCGGCTGCAGCCGTCGAACATTGAGATGGAGCCAATCTACGTCCCCGCTGCGCAGGTGGCCATCCAGGGACGGGTACTCGGAGTCCTGCGAAAGTACAGGTAAGTCTGTCGACGACCAGGGTCCGAAAAAGATATAAAAGGCGCTCGGACCATTCGGTCTCGAGCGCCTCAGGCATTCAGAGCCAGTATCGCTTTATACGCCGGCTTGCTTGGCTGCAAACTTTCCTATAATAGGCAGCTCAAATTGCTGTCCACCGAAGGCCTTAATCAGGCACATCACCCAGGCCACAAGAATCAAAAGGCCGAATGGGATAAGAAGAATCCATCCGACAATGGGAATGATCGTCAGCACCACCTGCCCTGCAACGGCAAAAATGCACAGGAAGATCGACTGCCAGGCGTGGAAACGGATCAACCGATTTTGGTTGTAGGGCGCAACCACCAGGAAGATGATCGCCGGGATGAGGGTCACGTAGGCAAGACCCGAGGCGGCATTCTCGCTTAGGCCACTTTGCGGAGTTTCGTCAGGCACTGTAGATCCTTTCAATTTCGAAAATGAACTGCTGATTCGGGTGCCCCACGCTCGCCTAGGGCGTGCAAATGCAGGAGAAGCCCCGGCCACGATTCAGTAGGACGGGCGTGGAATTGGGATGGGATAATCAAAACCCCGAACCAGACAATTGTCAAGCGGGATTTCAGCCTGACCCCGTACACGCCGGCCACTTCAATTTGGCTTCAACTCATTCGCGTCATACAAAGTCCTGATGTCGAATCTGCGGGCAAGGCGTGGAGTTTGGGCAGCGCATTCTTCCCGGAAGAAGGGTTGGCTTGTCCTTCACGCAATGTTGTTATATTGTTCATGCCTGTTTTGCCATAAAGGATCATGTCTTCGCAGCTGCATTTTTGAGGATAAACACCATGATCGCGCGCGCTTTTGCAACTTTCGGAATCACAGCTGCTTTTCTTGCTTCCTGCGGATGGTCCGCCACGGCGCAGACAGTTCCCCCGCCCACTGCCTACACCGTCACATTGACCAATTCGGTCTTTGGTTCTCCTCAAGTCATGAAGGTCTCAAGATTGGAGTCGAAGGCACTTGTTGACCTGGTGAGCCAGGACAAACTGGCCGACCCTAAAGCGTCGCACACGCGCAGCCTCTACGATCTCGACAAAGGCCGGAATCTTTCCTGGTCCTGGCCCGACAGTTCTGCGGGGTGCTCAACCGGAACCTTCTCGGGCGACTGGGGAGATCCATTTACCGGTGCAGCGGATGTGACCGCCCAGGGCGCCCGGCAAGTGGGCACTGAAACCATCCTTGGAATGCCCGCAAAAATCATGGATGCGAGCAGCCCTGCTGCTCATGTAAAAGCCTGGATCGATACAAAGTTCGGCATGATTCTGAAAGCTCAGATGAGCCCTCCAGGAGGGGAACTCAAAACCGTCATCGAAGTCACCAGCATCAACTTGACCGCGCCGCCTGCATCGATTTTTGTTTATCCAGCTAGTTGCGCGGCAACTGCCGAAGCCCCGCCGCCGCCAACCGAAGCAGAACAGATTGCCGCACTTACAGGCGGCGATCCAGAAGACTTTGTCAAAGGCATCTATGGTCCGGGGTCGAAGACTCCATGCACAGTAATTTTCCGGGTGGTGAAGGCAGGAACCATGGAGCCAATCTCTGGCGGGATCCAGGTGGCCGTCGACTTGAAGGTCGGATCGGAGCCTACGCCCAGTTATGTTTTCGGCGTTGGAGAGGCTGGTCATGCCACGTTCTCCGGTGGCGCTATTCACGAGATCTTTTCGCAAACGCACAGCGGAATGTTTCGCATCGACGATGCTCCGCCACAATTTGAACTCGTAACCGATTTCGGAAGTGCAGGGAGTTCCGATTCCAACGTGTACCTGCAATGCTTCGCGAAGCAGACCGTGCTGCTACTCGTCGTCAAGAACCCTTCCAGAATATCGGATGGAGCGGATCTGCTGTGGGTGAAGTCAGGAAAATACGCCACGGTTCCCACTAACTAACTCAGTGTCATAGACCCGGGCAGCATATACCGCTAAAGTAACTGGATTGAGCCGAAGGTTGCAGCCAGAGCCAGTGCTGCCGGTGCCAATTTCACTATGAAAGAGGGTGGTTCTGAGAGATACTGGCAATGCCGCCAAATCGGGGTTTATCATGGGCTGCAACCGATTCAGGACCATTGAACAGGGACCGCGAGAATCATGGATACCGGGGCGACAGTCACTCAAATCGGCAAATACCCAATCCTCGGCGTTCTCGGCGTTGGAGGCATGGGCGTTGTTTACCGGGGGATGGACAACTCCGTTGGTCGGGAGGTTGCCATCAAGACCCTCACGGAAGCTACCGAAGAGCTTCGCCAGCGCTTCCTGCTTGAGGCCCGTTCGGGCGTATTGAACCACCCCAATATCGTCACCGTCTACGACTTCGGCGAACAGGACGGCCTTCCCTACATAGTGATGGAGTACCTGCCGGGAGATTCGCTGGAGAATCTTCTCAAGTCTGGCCGCCAGTTCTCGCTCATTCAAAAACTCGAAATGGTTCGGCAACTCTGTCTCGGCCTGGGCTACGCCCACCAGAAAGGTGTAGTTCATCGCGACGTGAAGCCGGCGAACATGATGGTGCTGCCCGACGGAACCATCAAGATCGTCGATTTTGGTGTCGCCCGCCTCGAGAACAAATCAGGCCATACGCAAACTGGAATGGTTATTGGAACCTTCCACTACATTGCGCCGGAACGGCTATTGGGCAAGGTGGCTGATGGCCGGTCCGACAACTGGTCTGCCGCTTGCATCCTCTATCTCCTGCTCACCGGCCGTCTTCCATTCCCAGGCGACGATCCTGCAACTCTGCACCGGGTGATCCGCGAACCGCATGAGCCTCTCTCGGCGCTGCTCTCCAGCTATCCGCATGGCCTAGACCACGTCATCGATCGTGGTCTTGCCAAGGATCCGGAAGATCGGTACGAGACGGCAGAAGACATGGCTGCCGATATCGAGGCGATCAACGACACATTGAAGCGCGAGCATGTGGCAGAAGTCCTTGAAACATTGCGCCCGCAGATTGAACAGGAGCAGTGGACCAGCGTCAGGCCGGCGTTGCTCGACTTGCAAAAGCTCAATCCGCAAAACACTGAAGTCAAGCGCCTGCTTCGCGAAGTACAGGAGAAGGTATCTCGCCAACAAAAATCAGTTCAATTCCGGCAACTGATGTCGGATGCCGACGAGGCAGTCCTAGCACAGAAGTATGCTGAAGCGCTTGAGATGTACACCCTTGCCGCAGCTCTCGATCGAACTCATTCCGAGCTGAATGACAAGATCGAGAACGCGCGCAGATTGAAAGAGAAAGCCGATAAAGTTGCCGCACTGCTTGAACAATCGCGAGAGGCTCGCAAGCGAAGCGACTTTGGCGCAGCCGGCCAGCTGATTGACCAGGCCCTGCAACTCGATGATAGGAATACCGATCTTCGCAACGAACGCGCAAGAATTTTGCAGGAGTCTGAGCGGGCGTCCAAAGATCGCTCACGTCGCCAGTTCAGCGATGCCGCAAAGGATCAACTGAATGCACGGCAGTTTACCGAGGCAATCAAGAATTTGCGTGCCGCGCTGGAGATTGACCCCACAGACGCAGAGACACAGCAAATGTATCAGGACGCCGTCGAGCGCCAGGAAGAGCAGCGGCGTCGCAAGATCATCGAGCAGATTGTTGCGGAGATCTCTGAGTGCATTGCGTCTGAAGAATTGGATCGTGCCCTTGCACTGATTCAGCGCGCCCAGGATCGTCTTCCCGGTGAGGCCGAGCTGCTCCAGTTGAAAGCCGATGCTGAGGCAAAGAAACGCGAACAGGCGGCAAAGAAGCTTGTGGAGAAGACGTCACTGCACGTTTATAACGTTTTTCTCACCAGCCCGCATGAAGCCCTTACCGCCGTTCATCAGGCTCTCCAGGAGATGCCGGGCGAGCCGCGGTTGATTGCCCTGGAAGAGAAAGTTGTCGAGCAGCTAAAGAAGACGAACGCCGGCGAATTGAAGCTCCAATACCTGAAGCCAGCCCAAGTTTGCATCGATGCAAAGCAATTTGCCGAAGCCACTCAAATTCTTGAGGCCGCGGCGATTGAGTGCGGAGAAGGCTCTGAAATAACCTCATTGCTCGCTTATGCACAAGGCCAGAAGCGAACTGTCGAACTTGCCCAGAAAGCTGCAAATGCAACTCGCGAGGCCCAGACGCAAATCGCGTCTGGAAATTTTGGAGCCGCGATTGCAATTCTGCAACCAGTCGCCCAGGAAACGAACGATGCCTCTGTCGAACAAATGCTTCGCCAGGCAACCAACAGCCAGGGCGAATTGGTGCGGCGCGTTGATGCAGTGGTAACCCGAGCATCCTCACTGAGCGAGCAAGACATCGTGAAGGCTTCTGAGTTTCTCGCGGCCCAGCCTGCGGATCTTCAGCGGCAACCTCGAGTACGGGAGCTGAGTGACCGGATAAACTCTGCAAAGGTCCGGGAGAGTGCCATTTCGCAAGCCATTCAGAATGCCGATATGGCGCTGATGCAGCGTGACCTGCGCAATGGCCTTGTTGAGCTTGAATCTGCTCAAGCCAGTTACCCAGACTCGAAGCGGCTTTCCTCC
>Ga0181520_10009414_pt1 | contig 13492 bp, 8 predicted proteins | sample PEATcosm2014_Bin_29_FD_132451 | JGI IMG/M metagenome (GOLD analysis project Ga0181520, IMG submission 132451) | Peatland microbial communities from MTU Mesocosm Facility, Houghton, MI, USA - PEATcosm2014_Bin02_30_metaG | ecosystem: Environmental > Terrestrial > Soil > Wetlands > Peat | place...
CGCGGGTCCGCCACGGTGTCTTCTCGCCCCTCCCTGCGTCGGGGAGGGGCGCGGCCACGCCGGGCGTGGCCGGGGGAGAGGTCTGCGCCCGCCGAGAAAGGATCAGGCAAATCCGCTTTTCCAAGCGTCGCCGCTCTTTATCCTAAAGCCTATGCCGACACAGGGAGGGGCGGGAAATTTCGGGAACCGAAATTTCCGGGGAGAGGTCTGCACGATCAAGAACGAGCGAAATTCAGCCCTGCTTACGTCTTCGCGGGTCTTAATCCAGCGCTGACGGGGATTGCGTTGGCACGCGCCGCCCAGCGGCAGTTGAACCCACTTCTCAAAGCAAGGTGCGGCCCGGCAACGGCTTGCGACCCGGGGGAATCGGCGGCAAAATGCGCCCGCTACGCTGTCCTCAACCTATCATTACGAGGTCGACATGCGAATTCTGCTTGTTTTTTTGAGCTTTGCGTTTTTCCTGCTGTTCACGGCCTCGGCCCGCGCGCAAATGGCCAAGCCGCAGGTGGCCGATCGCGAAACCGGCCTGGACAAGGTGCAACTGCTCAAAAACGACCAGGTGCTGTACAACATGCGCTGGAGCTACACGCGCGTGCAGGAGGGCGGCAAGACCTTCATCGTGTGCAAGACTGCCGGCGACAACGACAAGAAAGGCGCCGAACGAATCGACTGGACCGAGGAATCGAAAATCGAAGAACTGCCCGACCGCTTCCGCACGGTGTTCTGGAAAAAGACCTCGACCGGCGCCGAGCAGATGGATTGGGAACTTCGCTACCATTGGGACGCCGGCAACGCCGCGTACAGCTTCACCGACCGCGCGGCCGGCAAGAGCGAAAAGAAGACGTTTGCGATCGACAAGAACACGTTTCCCGGCGACGCCGTGTACATCGTGCTGCGCGGCTTCCCGTTTGAAAAAGGCGCGGGGACGGTGGTCAACGCCAAGGTGCTGAACACCGACGGCACGCTCTCGGGCGGGCAAGTCATTCATCGCGGCGAGGAAAAACTGACCACGCCGATGGGCACGTTCGACACCTACAAACTCGAACTCAAGCCGACCGGCGCGCTCGGCCTGCTGCCGACGAAGCTCTTCATGTGGTTCACGAAGGACGCGCCGCACCGCGTGGTGCGCTTCGACGGTTTCGAGGGCCTCAGCCGCACCAAGACGGTCGTCCACCAATACGAGGCGAAATAGCCGCATGCGCTTCATCGACGAAACGACGATTACGGTCATCTCCGGCGACGGCGGCAACGGCTGCATGTCGTTCCGGCGCGAGATGTATCGCCCGCGCGGCGGCCCCGACGGCGGCGACGGCGGCAAGGGCGGCGATGTCGTCTTCGTCGCCGACAACGCCAAGCAAACGCTCAACGACCTCGCCTACAAGCCGCTCTACCGCGCCAAGCGCGGCGTGCACGGCAAGGGCAGCGACCTGCACGGCCGCGCCGCGCCGGACCTGCGCGTCCACGTGCCCGCCGGCGTGATCGTCTACGACGCCGACACGGGCGAACAGCTCACCGACCTCGACCAGCCGGGCGTCGAGTGGATCGCCGCCAAAGGCGGACGCGGCGGCCGCGGCAACGCGCGGTTTCTGTCCAACGCCAACAAGGCCCCGACGCGCCACGATCCGGGCGAGGCGGGCCAGACGCGGCGGCTGCGGCTGGTGCTCAAGACCCTGGCGGACGTCGGCCTGGTCGGGTTTCCGTCGGCGGGCAAGTCGTCGTTGATCGGCGCGATTTCCGCGGCGCATCCGAAGGTCGCGTCGTATCCGTTCACGACCTTGAAGCCCAACCTCGGCGCCGTCGACCTCGACATCAATCGCCGCTTCATCGTCGCCGACATCCCCGGCATCATCGAGGGCGCGCACCATGGCGCCGGTTTGGGCCAGCGGTTCTTGAAGCACATCGAACGCACGCGCCTGCTGCTGCACATCCTCGACCTCGACCCGCAGACCGGCCGCGATCCGATCGCCGATTTCGACAAGCTCAATATTGAACTCGCCGCCTTCAGCGAAGCGCTCGGCCGCCGGCCGCAGTTGATCGTCGCGAACAAGATCGACCTGCCCGACGCCGCCGAGAACCTCGCACGCGTGCGCGCCGAAATGGCGCAACGCGGCCTGACGTTCCTGCCGATCAGCGCCAAAGAGGGCCTGGGGATCGTCGAACTGCTCGCCGCGCTCGGCGCCGCGCTCGACGAAACGGGCCGGGCGGAAAAGGCGGCGGAGACCAAGGAGGAACCGTGAACTATGCCGTCATGATGGCCGGCGGGGCCGGCACGCGCTTCTGGCCGCTCAGCCGGCAGACGTTGCCCAAACAACTGCTGCCCATCGGCGACGACCAAACGTTGCTCGCGCGCGCGATCGGCCGCGTCGCGCCGCTCGCGCCGGCCGCCCGCGTGCTGATCGTCACCGGCGAGGCCATCGCCGCGCCGATCGCCGCCGCGTTCCCCGAGGTGCCGGCGGCCAATATCATCGCCGAGCCGCTGCGCCGCAACACCGCGCCGTGCGCCGCCGTCGCGGCGAAGATCCTGCTGGACCGCGACCCCGACGCGGTCATGGCGCTGCTGCCTGCCGATCACGTCATTCGCAAAGAAGACGAACTGCGTACGCTGCTGGCCGCAGCGTTCGCGGTCGCCGCGCGCTCCGACGAATTGCTCACGCTCGGCGTCAAACCGCAGTATCCGGAAACCGGCTACGGTTACATCGAAACCGGCGACCCCTTGGACGAGGAAAACAGCCGGCCGTATTTCCGCGTCGCCGCCTTTCACGAGAAACCCGACGCCGCGACCGCGCAGCATTTTCTCGACAGCGGCCGGTTCCTGTGGAACGCGGGCATCTTCGTGTTTCGCGCGTCGGTGTTCTTGCGCGCGGTGGCGGCGGCGATGCCGGATCTCGCGGCGGCCGTCGCCGAAATCGACGGCTGCGCGCCGCCGGAAAAAATCGGCGCGGCGCTGGCGCGACTGTATCCGGCGCTCGCGCCGACTAGCATCGACCACGGCGTGATGGAAAAGGTGAGAAACATTTTGGTCTTTCCCGCCGATATCGGCTGGAGCGACGTCGGCTCGTGGACCGCGTTGCGCGAACTGCACCCGGCCGACCCGCACGGCAACGTCGGCCAAGGCGACTTCCTCGCGCTCGACGGCGGCGAGAACACGTTCTATGCGCAGGGCGGCGTGGCGGTCGCGGTCGGCGTCGAGGGGCTGATCATCGTGCATACGCCCGACGCGACGCTCGTCGCGCGGCGCGACGACGCGCAGGGCGTGAAGCGCGTGTTCGAAGAGTTCGAACGACGGGGATGGAAGAAATACTTGTGATGTTTTTGGTTAACCGCAGATTACGCCGATTTGCGCAGATCTGCGCGCGCCAAATGTCGTCGCGGCGCCGACGTTTGGCGCGGACAGCGTGATTTCGTGACAGCGCCGAACGAAAGAGATCCGCGTACGTACGCGATCATCGGCGCCGCGATGGAGGTTCATAGGCGGTTGGGTCGTGGATTTTTGGAGGCCGTTTACCAGGCTGCCTTGGCGCGAGAACTGACAGCGCGGGGGATTCCCTTTCGTCGCGAAGTGGAACTCCCTGTTTTTTATCGCGGAGAGCCTTTGGAGGCGAAATACCGGGTCGATTTTATTTGCTATGATGACGTGATTGTCGAACTCAAGGCCAGCGCGAGCGTCACAGCCGCCGATGAGGCGCAGCTTATCAACTACTTGCGGGCTGGCAGCAAAACGGTCGGGTTGCTTCTTCATTTTGGCGGCCCAAGTCTTGAACATCGCAGATATGCGTTCACGCCGTCGTCGCCGCCGGCGTTTTGACGCAAAGGAAAGGCCGATGTTGCCCGCAGTTTCGCAGAGATGCCCGGATCGGCCGAGTTGCGCGCAATCGCGCAACTCGGCCGATCCGGGCGAATTATCTGCGGTAATCTGCGTAATCTGCGGTAAAAAAAAATGACCACCACGACAGTGCAACCTGGCTGCATCGAGTTGCTCGACCGCGCGGCGGAACTGCTCGGCGGCGCGCGCGTCGGCCTGCTCGCGCACCAGGCCTCGATCCTGCCCGACCTGTCCTATTTGCCCGATCGCCTGCTCGATCATCCGGCCGTGCGGCTCGTCGCGCTGTTCGGTCCGGAGCACGGCCTCGCCGGCGCGGCGCAGGATCAGGTGGGCGTCGGCCGCTCCGTTTACCGCGGCGCGCCCGTCTGCTCGCTCTACGGCAAAACCGAGGCCGATCTGCAGCCGACGCCGGAGTCGCTTGCCGGCATCGACACGCTGGTTGTCGATCTGCAAGACGTCGGCGCGCGCTATTACACCTTCATCTACACGATGGCCTATTGCCTCGAGGCCTGCGCGGCGGCGGGCAAGCGCGTCATCGTGTGCGATCGGCCGAATCCGCTCAACGGCGTCGCCGTCGAAGGGCCCGTGCTCGAGCCGGCGTTCGCGTCGTTCGTCGGCCGTTTTCCGCTGCCGGTGCGGCACGGCAAAACCATCGGCGAACTAGCCCGGCAATGGAACCGCGAGCAGGGCTGGAACGCCGAGCTGCTCGTGCTGCCGTGCTCCGGCTGGGATCGCCGGATGTGGTTCGACGAAACCGGCCTGCCGTGGGCGCCGCCCAGCCCGAACATGCCGACGCTCGACACGGCGACCGTGTACCCCGGCGGCTGCCTGGTCGAAGGAACGAATTTGTCGGAAGGCCGCGGCACGACGCGCCCGTTCGAAATCGCCGGCGCGCCGTGGCTCGACGGCCGCGCGCTCGCCGCCGAACTCAACGCCCTCGCCCTGCCCGGCGTACATTTCCGGCCGATTTCGTTCGTGCCGACGTTTCACAAATTCGCGGCCCGGACCTGCGAAGGCGTATTCGTGCACGTCGTCGACCGCGACGCCTTCCGCCCGTTCGACGCCTACCTGCATCTGATCGCCGCCGCCCGCCGCCAGAGCCGCCGCGACTTCGCCTGGCGCACCGAGCCCTACGAATTCGTCAGCGATCGGCTGGCGTTCGATCTCCTCTGCGGCACGGATCGCATTCGGCGGGAAATCGAAGCCGCAACGGCGTTCAAGAATGATTTGTCGGATTGACAAAACCTGGGGGGGCGGATTACAAGGAATTGTTATTGACTACAGAAAATGCGGACAAGACTGAGACGACATAAAATCAGGCGTCCCTCGTGTTGGGACAGGTCTCCGTGCCTGCCCCACGTTTTCGCATCCGCGCCGATTGGCGCGGCGGCCCGGCGCGGCGGCATGGAATGACCGGGGCGGGTGGGGACACCCGCGCTCCCAGGGGTCCGCGGTCGGTCGACCGCGGCGGCTCCGCGTGAGGCTCGTTTGACTTGCCGCTGTTTTGCTCTTCTGCGGCAAATGAGTATTGCGCCCGCGGAATTCGCCGTCACGGCCCCGAAAAATGCAGAATCTCGGCGTATTCACCCACGGCGAACACGTCGTTGGGCGCCGTTCCCGCAACGGCGTAGAGCGGCATGTCGCCGCTATTGGCGATCGATGACCACGTTGACCCGTCGTAGTGCAAGATCAAGCTGGGCTCGTTGAAACCGGCCACCGTGCCCACGGCAAACACGTCTGTCGGCGAATCGCCCCAAATCGCGTACAAAACTGTCGGATTCGGCCCCGGGTTCCACTCTTCCGTCCACGCATTTCCGTCGTAGTGAACGATCGTCGAATATTCGGGATACGCGGCCGTCGCCGCGTAAACGTCCGACGATGAAAAGCCCCAAAGGCTCAAGATATATGCGCCTGGCGCGACGGTCGTCGTCGACCAGCTCGACCCGTCCCAGCGCCAAACCGCCTCGTACGCGCCCGCGAAGATGTCCGATGGCGAACTGCCCCAAAGAGCTTGGAAAATCGACCCGTCAGGCGCGATGGCGGACCAGGTGGAGCCGTCATAGTGCAACAGACCGCCATTGGGGGCGTACCCGGTTGCGTACACATCCGACGCGGAAAATCCCCATACTGCAAACAGCGCCTGTGTCGCGGGCGTGCTCATCGTTTCCCACTGTTCGCCGTCATAGTGATAGATCGCGCCTGGACCCGGGTTCGGGACTATGAACACCCCGCCGACGGCGAACACATCCGACGGCGAATCGCCCCAAATGGCGTTCAGTGGCGCCGTTTCCCGGATGCCGGTCGCCGTCAGCGACCATGAAGAGCCGTCGTAATGGGAAATGGCGCCGGGGCCGTAATCCTCGCCCGCGGCCACGGCGAAAACGTCGGAAGGCGACGCGGCCCATACGCCGTGCAAGCCGCACAAGGCGAAAGTCGTGATCTCGCTGGAAATCGTCGACCACGTTGCCCCATCATAATGATTGATCACCCCCGGCGCGCCCACCGCGAAAACATCGGAAGGCGAACTTCCCCAGATACGGTTGAGCCCGCCGTCCATCGGCTGGCCGGCCCAAACCACGGACCACGCCGTTCCATCGTAGTGCACGATCGTCTGGCCGCCCTCGCCCGGGTTCCAATTGTTTGCCGCGACGAACACGTCGGACGATGAGCTTCCCCAAATGCCGCTGAGCGCGTATCCCGCGAAACTGGCCGTTTGCGCCCACGAAGAGCCGTCAAAGTGCGAAATCATCGAAACGCCCGGGGCGGGACGATAGGAGAACGAAAGGGCAAAAACATCCGCGGGCGACGCGCCCCAAATGTCCTCGACAGTGGTGCTGGACGCTTGCCCGCTGATCATCGGCGACCACGATTTCCCGTCATAGTGATAGATCGCCCCCTGGTCGCCGCCGGCGAAAACGTCGGCGGACGACGCGCCCCAAATCGAGTAAAGGTTTGCGCCCTGCCACATCGCCTTCCATGAGGTTCCGTTGTAATGGACAATGTTGTTCATGCCCAAGCCGACGGCGAATACGTCCGTGGCCGAGGCGCCCCAAACGCCGTACAAATCGTCGGTGGCGGGGCTTGCCATCGGCGCCCATGACGACCCGTCATAATGAAATATCACGCCGGAGACGGAGTCGGCCGCGAAATCCAAAAGCGTCCCGACGACAAACACGTCCGCGGGCGAACTTCCCCAGACCCCGTACAGGGTCGCGACCGTCCCGCTCGCCATCGCCGTCCACGCGGAACCGTTGAAATGCAAAACCGTGCCGATGTCGCCCACGGCAAAAACGTCCGCCGGCGAATCGCTCCAGACGGCCTTCAGGTAGTTGCCCAGCGGCAAGGGATTTTGCCAGCACCACCCGGTCGGGCTGCAACCGGCGCTGATGTCGTCGTCGTTGTCGTCGTCGTCATTGTTGTCGTTGTCATTGTCGTTGTCATTATCGTCGTTGTCGTCATCATTATCGTCGTTGTCGTTGTCATCGTCATTATCGTCGTTGTCGTCATCGTCGCCGGTCGGCGAAGAGTCGTCATCCCCGGCGGGCGATTGATCGTCATTGTCGTCATCGTCGATCGGCGGCGCCGGCGTATTGTCGATCGTCCGTTTCGCCCGGCTGCCGGCGCCGCCGCAGGCCGCCGCCGCCGCGAGGATCACGGTCAACAAAAGAGCAGCAACCAACAGCCGAAAACCTTTCATCACCGCCCCCATTCGCGCCGGGCAACCCGCGCGGGCATGTCAAATGCGCCGTCGCCGCAAGTCCATTTCGCTCTGTTGTTTCAGCGTATCGCACGTCGCCGGAAAAAGGCAAGCCCAGCCGCACCGGCAGCGCGCAATCGGTCGATTCCCGGAAACGGCTGGCGCCGCAACGCCTGACCGCTCTCGCTGGCCGGCCGGCCACGTTTGACTTGCCGCTGTTTTGCTCCTTTAATCGCGCAGGTCAGTCCCCTTCAGGAAAGGAAACGTCATGATTTGCCGGCACAGCTTGTTGGGCGGTTTCCGGATGCGGGCGGCGTGCTGTCTGCTCACGGCGTCGGCGTTGGTCGCGGCGTTCGCCTCGGCCGCGGCGGCGCAGGAGCAGCAGAAGTTCGCCGCGGCGTTGTTTCACTGCAACTTGCAATACGTGGAGGGCGGCACGCTCGGCATGCTGCCGCTGCCCGGGTTGCTCAACGTCTTTCCGAATTGGGAGCAAGGCAACAACGCGATCGAGGACATGATCATCGAGCGCAGCTTCGAGCCGCTGCTCGACCTCTATGCCAAACACCCGACGTGGGGCCTCGACATCGAGATGGAGAGCTACTACCTCGAAGTGCTGGCGGCGCGCCACCCGACGGTGCTGGCGAAGCTCATCCAGTTGATCCAAAACAACCAGGCGGAGGTCATCAGCTTTCACTATTCCGCGCAGTTCTTCCTCGCCTACGGCCGCACCGCCTGGGACCATTCGGTCGCCGAGGTGAAAGCCGATTTCACGGAATACGGCGTGCCGCTGTCCGACGTCGTCTTCGCGCAGGAGGGCCAGTCGGGCATGGGCATGGCGACGGCGATGGCGGCCAACGGCTACAAGCACATGGTGTGGCCGAAAAATCTTTGGATCTACCAGCACGGCTCGTTCACGCCGGCGCCGCTGTACGCCTTCGGCAATCTGGATATGGTTCCGGCGCCGCTCGACATCAATTACAACAACGGCCAATTGCAGCTCACGTGGACCTACCTCGACGACCAGGAAATCTGGGCGACGAACGGCATCGACCCCTATTTCCCGCCGTTTTTCATCACCTGCCAGAGCTGCATCGACGCCTATGAAACGCAACTGGAGCAGCTTGAGACGAACGGCTACAAGATCGCGCGCGTGACCGATTACATCGCCGCCGTGAACGCCCTGAACATCGCGCCGGCCGCGCCGCCGCCGCTGTTCGACGGCACGTGGCAACCGAGTTCGACCGACGGCGTTCATCGCTGGCTCGGCGGCCTCGGCACGCTCTTTTTCGAGTCCGACGGCGAGCGCGACAACCACGTCCACACGCTCAATGAAATCGCCTTCCGCGAGTTGCAGGCGGCCGAGACCATCGCCACGGTCGCGGGTTTGTCGGTCGCCGACGAGATCGACGTCTTGTGGCATTTGCTCAACCTCGGCATGGGCAGCGACGCGACGGGCGTCAACCCCATCGGCAGCGAGGCCGGCTTCGGCATTTCGCACGCCGCCGAGGTCGCGCGGCGCGCCCGCGAAATCATCGAGGAGGGCAAAACGAAGCTGGGCCTGACGACCGCGGCGATCGACATCGCCGCCGGAACCGCCGTCGCCGGAACCGCGCCGGCCGAGCCGCCGATCGTGGCCAGCGGCCCGGTCGAGCCGCAAATCGACGTCACCGGCCGCGTGGCGACCTCGACCTGGCGCCAGTCTGCCGACAACCCGCAGCTCTGGCGGTTGGACATCGGCTTCAGCGCCGGCGCCAACCGCACGATTGCGGTCACGTTCCCCGGGACCTCGACGGAGGTCGTCTTCACCCACGCCCTGGTCGACAACGAACCGGTCATCTTCAACCGTTCGGATTTCACCTTCGACCACTGGTGGATGCCGCTGCCCAACGGCATGCTCAATCTCGACGACGACCTGTTCGTCATCGCCGATCTGAGCATGGTCCACGTCGCCGCCAAGATCGTCCTGACCGACGGCTCGGCGACGTTCCAGGATGACACCGCCACCGTCGATTCGGCCATCAACTGGCGCTTCTACTTCCTGCGCGGCACGCCCGCCGACGCCCTCGCTTTCGCCAACGGCCTGAACATCCAGCCCACGCTGGTTCGGTAAGGAGGCCCGCCATGCACCGCCGATTCCTGCTGCTCCTCGTGCTGTTGACGCTCGCTTTCGCCGCGGCGCTCGCCTGCCAAAGCGCGAGCAGCAGTTCGTCCAGCCATCACGCCGAACCGACGCCCTCCGACGACGACGACGACGACGATTCCTCGCCGGCCGCCGATGACGACGCCTCGCCGGGCGTCATGCGCGTCTTCGACGCGGTGTTCGAGTTTCGCAATAACTGCCACATCGTTTGGTACGAGAGCGGCGACACGCTTGCCAACGCCACCGTGCAATGCGGCAAAGGCTACGGCGACGATTTGATCGCGGCCGGCGTGACCATGAGCGCCAGCGGCAGCGTGCTGCGCTTCCCCGAGGCGTTCCACGAAATTCACACGTTGACGTTCCAAAGCCCGCCGATCGCCGGCGGCCCGTGCGGCGCCCAACCCATCCAGTTGGCGATGTCGCTCAGCGGCCAGCAGGGCGTGGCCGAGCGCTTCGGCGGCATCGCCGCCTACTGCGGCGCGACCATCACCGGCACGCCGGCGCGCATCCTGCGGCTCGTCACGCACTGGGGGCATCCGGAATAAGGGTCGATATCATCAAAAGGCGGCCGCAGCGGCCGCGTGTATGACAACCCCCCCCCGCTAGGGGTTGTGACAAGATAATAGCGGGTAGGGATACTCGCGCTCTGACGGAAGCACAGTCCCGCTTCGGGCGGGATTGGAAAAGGATTGCGCCCGCAGGCGCGTCATCTTTTCGGGGGCGGGCGCGGGGACCCGCCCCTGCCGGTCAAAGTGGGGTGGAAAACGACTGTTGACAGCCGGAACCCGCTTGCGTAACTATGGCATCAACACGCATCAGTTCGGAACTCTTAACTTGGGGGAACTCATGAAAACGAGCATTTCCTGGCGTTGGCTCGGATGCCTCCTGCTCATGGGGCTCTTCGCCGCAATCGCGCACGCGGAGGATTTGACCTACCAGCTTCCGCCGGCGGCGATTGCGGATGTGGTCAATGCGCCGCGGACGCCCTTCGGAATTCTCAATCCGCAGGGCAGCACGATATTGCTGGGCGCGCCGGTCCTCTATCCGCCCATCGGCGATCTGGCCAAACCGATGTTGCGGCTGGCGGGGACTCGTCTCGACCCGACGACCAACGGGCCGCATCACCCCACGACGTGGAAAAATCTCATATTCAAATCCGTGCTGGACAAGAAGGAAACGCCGGTCCGCTTGCCCGCGGGCGTCCGGCCCGGAAAATTCGCTTGGAACGCCGCCGGCACGCGCGTCGCCTTTGAGAGCACGACCGACAACGGGATCGAGCTCTGGGTCGCCGACGCGGCCACGGGCGATGCCCGGCGGATCCCGGGCGTCGTGCTCAGCGACATGCTATGGGGCCGGCCGTTCGCCTGGATCTCGAATGGAAAGCGGCTGCTGGTTCGGCTGGTTCCGGCCGACCGCGGCGCGCCGCCAGCGCCGCCCGCGGCGCCCAGCGGCCCCAAAATCCTCGAAGCGCGCGGCGTAACGAAGCCCACCAGCACCTACGAGGCGCGCGACGTGCTGAAAAACGAATTCGACGCGCGCCTGTTCGACTACTACGCGACCGCGCAATTGGCCCTGGTCGATCCGGACACCGGCGCGATTTCGCGCGTGGGCAAACCCGCGATTTACGATCGGGCGGCCGTGTCGCCGGACGGAAAATATATCGCCGTGTGGAGCCTGCATCGCCCGTATTCCTACGAATTGACGGCCGACCGGTTCCCGATGGACATCGACGTATGGACCATCGCCGGCGAGCCGGTCTGCAACGTCGCCCGGTTGCCGCTGGCCGACCAGGTGCCGATCCACGGGGTGCGCACCGGGCCGCGGAACGTGAATTGGCAGGCGACCGAGAACGCGACTTTGACCTGGTCGGAGGCGCTCGACGGCGGCGACTGGCGAAACAAGGTTCCCTTCCGCAGCCGAATCATGCGCATTCAGGCGCCGTTCAAGGGCCAGCCGGAAGAGTTGTTCAAAACGCAGTTGCGGTCGGGCGGCATGATGGACATGCAATCCGGCCGGCAGGGTTGGGTCTGGGCCGTGGATGAAGACCGCCATTGGTTGCAGTACATCGTGGCCGACCTGAGCCAGAGCCCGGCCCGGCTTCGCGTGGTGTGGGAGGGTTCGCGGGATGAATCGTACGGCGATCCGGGTTCGCCGGACATGGTGCAATTGCCCAACGGCTGGTGGGTGGTCCGCGTGCACGACGGATCGGTGTTTCTCGGCGGAAACGGCGGCACGCCGGAGGGCGATCGGCCGTTCTTGGATCGGCTGGATTTGGCGACCGGCAAAAAAGTGCGCCTGTTCCGTTGCGACCAGGAGCACGACGAATCGTTCATCGGCTGGGTTCACGTCGAACAAGGCTTGTTCCTGACGCGCCGGGAATCGCCGACGGAGCCGCCGAACTTTTTCCTGCGCCGGCTGACCGACGAAATCAAGGCGGCGCCCAAGGGCGAGGCGGCTTTCGAGTCCACGATGACAACCGTGACGGAATTTCCCGATCCGGTTCCCGCGTTGCGGAAGATCGCCAAGCGGCTGGTCACCTACAAACGCCCGGACGGGGTCGAGCTTTCGTTCATGCTGCTGCTGCCGCCGGATTACAAGCCGGGGACCCGTTATCCGACCGTGATCGAGGCCTACCCGCTGGATTACACCGACAAGGGCGTCGCCGGCCAGGTGCGCGAGTCGCCCCGGAGTTTCATGAGTTCGTGGGGCCCCGACGTCCAGCTTCTCGCGCTGGCCGGCTACGTGGTGCTGTACAACGCCGCGATCCCGATCGTCGGGCCGTCGATGAAGGCGTACGACACCTATATCGAGCAATTGACGGCGAGCGCCAAGGCGGCCATCGACAAGGCGGTCGAAATCGGCGTGACGGACCCGAACCGCGTGGGCGTGATCGGCCACAGCCACGGGGCCTTGATGGTCGCCAATCTGTTGGCGCACACGACGCTCTTCAAGGCCGGCGTGGCGCGCAGCGGCGCCTACAACAAGACCCTGACCATGTTCGGCTTTCAGAGCGAACGGCGGACGCTGTGGGAGGGGCGGGAAACCTACCTCAATGTGTCGCCGCTGTTTTTCGCGGACAAAATCAAGGCGCCGCTGCTGCTCATTCACGGCGATCTCGATCAGAACCCCGGGACCACGCCGTTGCAGTCGGAACGCATGTTCGAGGCGGTCCGCGGCGTCGGCGGCACCACGCGCCTGGTGATGCTGCCGTTCGAAGGCCACGGCTATCAGAGCCTGGAATCGGTGCAGCATGTCCTTTATGAAATGGTGCGGTGGTTCGACATGTACGTGAAAAACGCGCCGGGCGGGCAAGGGACGAAATAGCGGGGTTCGGGGTTCGGGATTCGGGATTCGGGATTCGGGATTCGGGATTCGGGATTCGGGATTCGGGATCCGGGATTCGGGATTCGGGATCCGGGATCCGGGATCCGGGTTCCGGGTTCCGGGGTCCGGGATCCGGGATTTCGCGGCTAAACAAATAAACAAATGACTTTAAACAGCAAATAAACGTAATTTACGCTGTTTCACGTGAAACATTTGGATAGGAGTTTTCGCGCGGCCGGACGGCGTTTTGTAAAAATTACGAAACAAAGCCAATTTTGTGAGGCGAGCAGTTGACGGCGCGCCATCAGCGTTGGTGCGGCGCCAGGGGAATATATTGGTGCAGGACGTCCTTGTCGGCGCGGAAGGCGGCGAGGTCTTTCTTGCCCAGGCAGAAGAAGAGGATTTCCATTTCTTCGATCACGCGGCGCAGGGCTTTCTTGACGGGCTCGGGGCCGAGGAGCGCCGGCTTGAGCAGCGGGGCCGCGATGCCGGCGAGGTCGGCGCCGAG
>Ga0181520_10009418_pt1 | contig 13487 bp, 5 predicted proteins | sample PEATcosm2014_Bin_29_FD_132451 | JGI IMG/M metagenome (GOLD analysis project Ga0181520, IMG submission 132451) | Peatland microbial communities from MTU Mesocosm Facility, Houghton, MI, USA - PEATcosm2014_Bin02_30_metaG | ecosystem: Environmental > Terrestrial > Soil > Wetlands > Peat | place...
CCGTCGACTTCCTGAACGGCACCAACTTTGTCATTCTGCCCCCGTTGGACGCCATCCAGGAGTTCAAGGTGCAGACGGCAGACTTCAGCGCCGAACTCGGCCGTTCCGCCGGTGCGGTTCTCAATGCCACCATCAAGTCCGGAACCAACAGCCTCCACGGCGCTGCCTGGGAGTTCTTCCGCAACGACAAACTCGACGCCGCCGATTGGTTTGAAGACAATGGCGGAACCAAAAAGGGCGAGCTGCGCATGAACCAGTTCGGCGTTTCTGCCGGCGGCCCGATCATCAAGAACAAGATATTCTTCTTTGGCGATTACGAAGGTCTGCGCCGCGTGCAGGGCACCGCATCCACCGGCACGGTCCCGACTGCCCTGGAACGGAGCAGCAACTTCCTCAACCTCTCCGACATCCTGACCCAGTCAGCCAACACGACCAGCCCGACCAGGACCGATCTCCTCGGCCGCAACATCCAACTTGGAACCATCCTCGACCCCGCGACAACCAGGTATGTTGCCGCCGGCGCATTAGACCCATCCACGGGCCTTGTTAACACGACCGGCTCCGCGGGATATGTCCGCGATCCGTTTACCAACGGAACAGCGGGCTGCACGGGCAAAGCAACCAGCTTCGATCCCAAGGCCTGCGCACTGAACCAGCTGCCTAGCGGCCGCGTCGACGCCAACGCAGTCAAGCTGCTGAATCTCTATCCTTCGCCGAACTCGGGCCTGGCCACCTACACAACCAGCCCCAACCTGTTCGAGCACCGCAACGCGTTTGACACTCGTTGGGACGTCAACCCCACTCCAAAGGAGCAGGTCTACTTCCGCTTCAGCTACTCCGACGATCCCCAGTACATCCCGGGCATCTTCGGCGGCGTGGCCGACGGCGGCTCCTTCCAACAGGGCGTGCAGACTGCCAAGTCCGACCAGGCAGCCTTGGCCTGGACCCACGTCTTTACTCCCACCACCATCAACGTGGCCCGCGCGGGCTTCGCTCACCTTCATACCACCCGTTTCGGCCCGGTGGGCGGAACCATGGGCATCCCGGCGCAGTATGGCATCCAGGGCATCAGCCAGTCTTCCGAGAATGGCGGCCTTCCGGCCTTCGGCATCAGCAACCTGGCCACCCTGGGCAGCAACAACTTCCTGCCTTCGGACGAAGTCAGCCAGACCCTCCAGGTCACGGACGACTTTACGAAGATCTACGGCAAACACAGCTTCAAGGCGGGCTTCGAACTCCAGCACGTCAAGTTCTCCACCTTGCAGCCGGCATGGTCGCGCGGTCAGTTCGACTACAACGGCACCTTCACCGATATTCCGAACCAGGGCAACACCACCGGTGGTTTGGCTCAGATGTTGCTGCCTCCCACCAAGTCCAGCATTGCCGGCGGCTACGATTATTCCGGCGGCTCTGACTATGTGTATGCTTCCAACATCAACAAGACCTACGATGAGAAGGTCTACTATGCCGGCTACCTCCAGGACGACTGGAAGCTCAATGCCAAGTTGACCGTCAACCTCGGCCTCCGTTGGGATTACTTCGGACCGATCAACGAGACCAATGGCGGGCAGGCCAACTTCGTCCCGGCCGCGGCTGGTCCCATCAGCAAGCCCACCTTCATCATCCCCGCCACCGGTAAGGACAACAGAACCCTGTCGACCAACGGCACTTGCGCTGGAATCGGCTGCAACGGTTTCATCGACCTGCTGGCTGCGGACGGAATTGCTCTGATGAGCAGCGATACCTATGGACAGGGACTGCTGCAAACGCAAAAGGGCAACATCGCTCCTCGCGTTGGTTTCGCCTATCAGGCCACGCCGAAACTCGTCGTCCGCGGCGGCTTCGGTCTGTTCTTCAACTCCTTTGAGAACCAGGGATACGGCCCGAACATCGGCGAGAACTATCCGTTCGTCTACAACCTCACCTATGGCACAACGCCCAACCCGAATGACCCCAGCGCTTCCTCGCAGGTTGCTCCGGTCAAGTACAACACTCCGTACGCCAACTGCGCCACGGCAGGTCCGGGTGGAACCGCCACCTTCGAGTCCGGTTTCTCCTGCATCCCGCTGACGCCTTCCGCATTGAACGCCTCCGGCCTCGGTCTGCAAGGTTTGCAGTTCAACTACCAGACCCCGCGCACCTACAGCGCCAACGGAACTCTCCAGTACTCGCTGACGCGCACTCTGTCTGTCCAGGCCTCGTATGTATTCACCGACGGCCAGGACCTTCAGGGCGGCGTAGGCTACCAGAACGTTAACAAGATCCTGCCCACCGGCTTCTCAACCAAGTCTGGTTGCCCGGGCTCCGGTATTGCGGGTCTCAACGCCGGCAGCTGCGTTCCGTTCCCGGATTTCGGCGGCGGCAGCTACCAGGCAACCTACGGCAGCAGCCAGTACAATGGTCTGCAAACCAAACTCGAACAGCAGTACTCCAACGGCTTGACCTTCCTCCTCGCCTACACCTGGTCGAAGACCATGTCCGACGCAGGCGACTTGCTCAACGGCGGCAACACCGGCAGCCTGCGCGCTTACTCCGTCCCCGGCCTCGGTCCCAAGTTCGATTGGGCTCCTGCCGATTTCGACCTCCGCAACGTCATCCACTTCTCCGGCGGCTACAACCTCCCCTTCGGCAAGAACAAGCGCTTCCTGAACCAAGGAAAGCTTCTCAATGCCATCGTGGGCGATTGGTCCACCAACTGGATCGTTACCTACCAGGGTGGCCAGCCGCTTAACTTCGGCTGCCCCACCGGCACAACCACTGGAACAGGCTGCAACGACGTTCGCGTCGCCGGCGCTGCTCAGGGTCTCAAGATGTCTTTGCGGCCAGACACCTCCGGCACCATGCGGCCGTTCTGGATCAACAACGCAAAGGCCTTCCAACAGCCTTGCCAACTTGGCGCCAACGGCCCGATCATCGGTTCGCCTGCCGGTTGCATCCCCCTGTCTGGCAGCGCTGCCCTCGGCGGCAAGGCCGGTCAGACTGTCACCCCGGGCTTCCATCGCCTCGACTACTCGATGTTCAAGAACATGAAGATCAGCGACCGTTTCTCGGCGCAGTTCCGCGCGGAGTTCTTCAACATCCTCAACCACCCGAACTTCAACGCTCCCAACTTCGGCGGCAACGGCGTAGTTGCGATCGGCGGCTCGGGCAACTTCAACGACCCGCACTTCGGCGAAGTGGGTTCGACTCGCGATGCTCCGTACGATCCGCGTCAGATCCAGTTTGCTCTGAAGCTGTACTACTAGGCTAAAATGAAAAAGCCCCGGGAAGGCGTGCCCTTTGGGCGCCTTTCCGGGGCTTTCTTCTGCCTGGCGCAGCTTTCTGGAAGCTGCGAAAGAAACACCGATGGCCCGAGTTCGATAACAGGGCACGACTTCAGTCGTGCCGCATATGGCTGATAATAAAAAATGGGCTTTAGAGCATTTTCAATGATGGTGCAAAGAGGCTCCGTGCCTTATCCATTTCACGTTCTTTGTGAAATGGGTGGGAGACCTCAAAACCAACCCTACAGCAATTGTGAAAATGCGCTAGCCCCTGGCGGGATTCATTTCGGGACATCCGCCTGTCTTTCAAGGTTTTTTCCAGAACCTTCCGCGCCCTTTCAAAACCGCAATATTTCTGCCATTAGGAGTACCGTGAGCAAAAGGCCCCGATTCCGCGTAGCAATTTGTTGTGTTCTTCTTGCCGGTTGCGCCGCCTTTGCCCCGGCCCAGGAGAGCCAAAAGCAGAAGCTGGACCGCCAGTATCAGGAGGCGGTCGCCACATACGAGGCTGGCCGCTATGCCGAGGCCGCCGCGCAATTGGAACGCCTGCTCCCTTACGCCCCCGACAGTTTTGCGATTCACGAGATTCTGGGCCTCTCCTACGCCTCGCTCGGTCAAGAGAAGAAAGCTCTGCCTCACCTGGAGACAGCGGTCCGCTTGCAGCCCGATTCCGCCGCGGGCCGGACCAGCCTGGCAACGCTCCTCAGCCATCTAGGCAAAACCGAGTTGGCCAGGGAACAGTTTCGCAAGGCCCTCGAACTTGCCCCGCAGGACTTCGACGCCAATCACAATCTGGGCGAGTTTTACATCCAGTCTGGGAAGGTCGCGGATGCGCTCCCGCTGCTGGAACGGGCGCAGCAGATAGATTCTTCTTCCTATGACAACGGGTACGATCTGGCGATGGCCGATTTCCTGACCGGCAAGCTCGCCGGCGCGCGTCAACTGGTCCAGAACCTGGTGCGGATGAAAGATACAGGTGAGTTGCACGATCTGCTTGGCGAAATCGATGAGAAGGAAGGCAAGTTCGTCGAGGCGGCGAATGACTTCGAAACCGCCGCGCACATGGATCCCAGCGAGGGAAATCTCTTCGATTGGGGAAGCGAACTGTTGCTGCACAGAACCTACGATCCGGCCATCCAGGTATTTCAAGAAGCGGTGCGGCGCTACCCCAAATCTTCGCGGCTGACCATCGGGCTGGGCATGGCCCTCGATTTGCGCGGCAAGTACGACGAGGCCGTGAAGACGCTTCTTGTTGCCGCAGATCTGGACCCTTCCGACGCGCGCTGCTATCTCTTCCTCTCCAAGGCGTACGATAACTCGCCGAATCAGGCAAAGGATGTCACCGAGAGATTCCGCCGCTATGCCGAACTCAAGCCCTCCGATGCGCTGGCCCAGTACTACTACGCGCTCAGTATGTGGAAGGGAAAGAGGATTCAAGACACCAGCCTCGATCCAGTAGTCGTGGAATCGCTGCTGAAAAGGTCGATTACGCTGGACGAACGACTCGTCGAAGCCCATGTGCAACTGGGCAACTTCTACGCGGACCAGCACCAGTGGGAGAAGTCCATTCCTGAGTTTGTGCGTGCGCTGGAGCTCGATCCCAACATTGGTGACGCGCATTACCGCCTGGGGCAGGACTACGTTCATGTCGGCCAGAAGGACAAGGCGCAGAAGGAATTCGATGTCTACCAGAAGCTCCGCGCACAACATCTGGCGGAAATCGACAAGGAGCGTGCCGAGGTGCAGCAATTCGTCTACTCTGAGAAGTCCGGCCCCTCCGCCAAGCCGTGAGCGGGCAAAGAGCAGATTAGAGCATTTGTGCTTTTGCCATAGACTTCTGTGCCCCATCCATTCCGCGCTTTCCAGCGGAATGGGTGGGAAACCAAGAGAATTCAGGTCTACAGAACTTACGAAAACGCTCTAATGCGCCGGCGCTTCGCCCGGTTTCCCCGGTTGCACCACCAGGAACTGCTTCACTTCCCGCCGCTGGCGATCGACCTTCGCCGCCTGCTGCTTCCGGATCTCGTCGTGCAGTTGGAATTCCAGTTTGGCCTTTTCCGATTCGCCCGTGCGGTCGTAGGCCATGCCCAGCCGGTAATGCGCCTCCGCCAGCTGTGGATTCGCTTCGAGCGACTGCTTGTAGAGCCCGATCGCCTGCGGATAATCGCGCCGCGAGAAGGCAAGGACTCCTAGCTCAAAATATGCTTCGGCGCACTTCGCATCCAGAGCTACGGCTTTCTTGAGCAGTGTTTCTGCTTCTTGCAGGGCCTTTAGGTCGCTCGGCTGCCGATGCTTCAAGGTCGTCATTGCATAAAGGTAGTTGGCTTGAGCATTCCCGGGCTGATCGCGCACGAAGCGCGCCAGTTTGGGTTCCACGCAGGTCAATGGGTCGGGCGACGACATCTCGATTTTGCCCAGAAAGAGATAAGGCTCGGGGTCGGCTGGATTCAAGTCGGAGGCATCGCAGAGGCGAAGCGCCGCCTGATCGTAGAGCGCGCTTGAAAAAAAAGCCGTGCCCAGCGCGGTCAGCATCCGGGAAGATTTTGGATAGGCTTCAGCGCCTTTTCCAAAGACTTCCTGCGCCTGCCACACGGCGCGGTGCAGGAGTAGCTCGGACCCCCACTCGAAGTAATTCTGTTCGCTGGGATCCATGCGGGCAGCTTGTTCGAACTCGTGAACCGCGGCCAGCGGATCGCCCAGTTCCTCTTCTACCTCTCCAGCCAAACGGTGCAAGTCGGCGGTTTGCATTTGCCCAAGCAGATGGCGAATCCTATCGCGAGCTGTCGCAAAGTCGCCGGTATTCTTCAAAGCAAGTACAAGGTCGAATTCGTTGGAGCGATTGGCGGGATCGATCTTGAAAGCGGCTTCGAACAGTGGAATCGCATCCTTGAACCTGCCGGCGTGAAGATAGAACTCCCCAAGCTGATGGTTGGCTGCAAAACTCTGCGGGGCTTTGGCCAAAGCGGCGCGCAATTCGGTGTCAGATTGTTTGCCATCGCCAATAAAACTCGCGCCGCCCGCCTGCACCGGTTTTAGCGTGAGGGTTTCCCGGGTGAGAGCCTCGCTGGTGCGCAAGGTCGAGTCCGATCCGTGCCCGCCCGCCGCGGTCCAATCTGTGACGCCGGCAATGGTGAAATTGGGATTGTCGGCAAATTCCATTGCTTGTGCCGAAGGATGCGAAGCAGCCTTCAAATCCGCGCTGGCTTGTTTCGTATCTTCCAGTACCAGTTCGACGTGCCGGCGGTCTTCGCCGGAAGCAAGTATCACTGCCGTCGCGCGGCTGTGCAGTCCAGCCTTCTCGGCATCCAGGATGAATGTGCCGGTTCCGAGCGCGGTGAATGCGAACGCACCAGCGGAAGTTGTCTTCGCTTCAACGCTGCTTGAAGATCCCTTTTGCTCGATTCGAACCAGTGCGCCGTCGATAGCAGCGCCGGCGGAGTTGCGGACCGTCCCCGTAATTGTGGCTCCGTCGGAGGAGCTGCCAGAAGCCTGCTGCGCAAGCAGCGCCGGACTCGATCCGAACAACAAGGCCGCAACAAGTAAGAGAGCGCCTGCAAAGCGCTGCATGCTCAAGGCATTTTGCGATGAAGGTTGTTTGCAAGTGTAAATTGCGTAGAAACGCAAGAGGTATACCTCGGATGCCAGGCTGGATTGCTTCTTCATGTAGGCGCAACCAACTGGGCGCGCAAAAACGCGGCCTGCTGCGCAGAAGAGACAAGCTCATTGTACAACCGAAGGCACACCGGAAAAGCCCCGTGGAGCGGAGACAACGCTTGCCGGAATGAGCGACTGCTGTGCAGCGGGCAAGGTCCGTTTACAGGTCGTGCGCGAAGACTCTGCGCGCATCGGCGTCGGGGTCGGCCGCGAGTCTCGGCATCGCGGAATAGGTGGTGGTCCGCTCGATGCTCTCGCCGATGGCCATGGTAGCTAAGGGACCGAGAGTTTCCAGTTCAACATACGCGAGAGGATCGGGATTGGTATACACTTCCGTGACGCAGCCGCCGTCGGGATAATCTCCCGGTCCAGTCTCTGCATCGATCCGCACCATGCACTCCGTTCCCACCCACAGCAGGCTGCTCCCTTCGGTGCCGATCTTAGCGGTCTCTTGTGGATTGCGCGATAGCGACAGCAAGCTGCCTTCGATCCGCAGTCCCGCCGGCTTGGTTTCCATCAGTTGGATATACCGGCCTGCCAGATGTTGGCTCTCGGGAAGAAGTACAAAAATCCGCTCGGGGTCCTTCATTTGCGTGATCGACCAGACGCCTACTTCAACGGGATGACCGGAGATCTTGCGGTACTCGGTCCGGATTCTCATCGCCGGCAGTGCGGCGTCTAACTCCACGTGCCGCACAACCTCAATGCCGTATCCTGGATCGGCCGTTGAAAAGAGCACAACCCCGTTCTCGCAGGGATGTGCCTGCATCGGCCGGGAATCGAATGAGGCAGGTGGCGGCCAGTCCTTCCCTGCTTGTTGCTTCCAAGCAGATTGCGGAGCGGGCCAGCATTTGTCTCCGCCAAAGTTGATCCACTCGCCTGAAATGGGTGGGTGCAGTTGCCCGTCCAACGCCCGGTTCTCCCAGAATGTTCCGCCAGCCCGGTGCGGCAGCCGCAGTTGCATGACCCGCCCGATTGCGGGAACAACAACCGCTTCCACAGCGCCATTCGAAATCAGGTAGCAGCCTGGCCATCCGTGGTAAGGGAAGCGTGTAACGGACACAGGTGTTTCTGCTGGGCGTGAAGCGTCGTCTTCAATCTTGTGTCCGGCGAGGCTTTCCAACGTATCCGGCCTTTCTATCGCGGGGCAGTGCGGATGGGTGGTTTTCCTAATAGGTAGACGTTTGGGGGCTGCTTCCGCTTGGAAAGCAGCCCCGTCCGGATACCGGCTATTTGCCGCCGTTTGAGGCCTTATCCGTTTCAACTTCCCGTTCGCTCAGATGGTCAAACCAACTGAACTTCAAGATCAACGAAGTAATCAGGATGACGCCTGCCGCGATGGCCACCCGGTCCCACTCCCGGATCACGACGTAGAGCGGCAGGGCCACCAGCGAGATTTGCCAGCAGATGCCGACCGCGATGTTGAACATGTCGCGGCCGAAGTCTTTGTTCTTCTTGAACTCCGGATCGAGCGCCAGCACCTTCTTATGGATCGGTCCCCAGAAACCCCACGGCCGCACCCGCCGATAGAAGTCCATCAAGACCTCGTCCGACTCCTGCTTGGTCAACAGTGTCCCCAGCAGGCATCCGATCAGCGAGATGGTCAGAACAATCGGGAACACAATCACCACTTCCATGTTGATCGAGTAAGTGGCAAGCAGGTGCTTCACGTAAGGAACCTGTGCGAGGATCGGCGGAAGTCCCAGCGCTGCGCCGATGCCTGTGATCATGCCCCAGAAATAGCCGAAGCCGTTAAAGCGCCACCAGTACCATTTGAGCACATTGGAAGCCGTATATCCGCCCCACAAACCGGAAACGATCCACACCACTACATCGTTGACCGAGGTGACATTCCAGCCGATCGCCACGCCCAGCACGATGACAGAGAGCGAGGCCACATAGCTCAAGCGCACATAGGTCTTGGGCGATGCGTGCGGATTGATATAGCGCTTGTAGATGTCGTTGACAAAGTACGGCGGAGCGGCGTTCACCGTTGCCGCGAAGTTTGACATGAAAGCGGCCAGCAAGCCAGCGATCAAGAAACCCAGCAGACCCATCGGAACGAATTTGCCTAGCGCATAAGGCAGCACTAGCTCGAAATCCATATTGGTGCCCATGGCGCGCAGGTTGGGTCCAAAGAAGGCAGCTGCAAGCACCGTGAGCCCCATGATCAGAAAGTAGCGCGGCGGGGTCAAGACGATGTTCACCCAGGCGCTCATCATCGAGGCCTCGCGCGGATTCTTGGCTGAGAGAATGCGCTGCATATCGTAGTTGGGCGCGGGTCCAGCACCCGATATGGGGATGCCCTTGAACAGCAGCATGATTACAAAGAAGCCGAACAGCCCGTAGCCGTCCTGGGCCACCTTGGCATTGGCAGCGGGCAGCAGCGTGGCCCAATCCAGATTCAAATGCCACCCGAAGAAGATATTGTCCCAACCGGCCGGGACGACGCGGTGTAGCATCTCCGGCGCAACCTTGCTCATCGCGATGATGCCTACGGCGAACGAGGCGATAGAGAGGATGAAGAACTGCACCACCTCGGTGATCACCACGCTGATCATGCCGCCCTTGATCACGTAGATGGCGGTGATGGCGATGAGGATCAGCGCATATTCATTGGCGGTCAGATTCCACGGCAGATAGGTCTGCGCAAATTTGCCGATGCCCTTGAAGGCATAGGTGAAGAATCCAATGATGCTGACAAACGCGTAGATGACTACGATCACATGCGACAGTTGCGCGCCAATCCCGGTGCCGAAACGCGTCTTGATCCACTCCGCGCCGGTCATTACATTCGAGCGGCGCAGCCATGCGGAAAGATAGACCATGAGGAAGATCTGGTTGAAGGTTGGCCACAGCCATGGAATCCACACGCTCTTCAGACCGTAAACGAACATCCAGGAGACCAGCAGCATGGTGCCGCTGATGTCGAACATGCCTGACGCATTCGAAATGCCCAGCATGTACCAGGGCATCGAATTGCCGCCCAGAAAGTAGTTCTGCATGCTCTGCGAAGCGCGCTTCGAGACCCAATAGCCGATCAGCACCGTGCTGCAGAGATAGGCCACGATGATAACAATGTCGAGAACGTGTAGATGCATGAAACCTCTCAATTCATGCGGGCAGGAATAACTTATCCGCCCGCCTCTTATAATTCACACTGCCCACAGGACCTGCGGTTGCTCTCCGCATCCTCGAATCTTCCTGCCCGCCCCGGACGCGTCTTTGTTTTGCGGTCTGGGTCCGAATGTTTCATCCCTGCGTGTTATGCGCAGTAAAGACAGTTCATCGCAATTGGCCGGCCAGCAGGAAGACCAGCGATGCCTGCCAGTTGATGGCGATCTCGTTGCTCGCATAGGAAGCCAACTCGTCGGCATAGATCTTTGCCGGCGGCAGATTCGCGGGCATAGCCGCCAAAACCGCGTCCGCGCGTCCGGCGTTCGGGCCTCCGGAGAGCAGTCCCGGCCACGGTAGCGTATGTTTGCCATCGCCGCTGGGCCGGTGATGCGGGTGCAGATATGCATGCTCGCCCACCTGCGTCACCCACGACAGCGAGAAGGTGTTGCGTCCCAGCAGATAGTGAAGATTGTCGCGCGCCGCATCCGCGAACTCTTTGTCCTTCTGCATCGTATTGGCAATCAGAAGATACACGCCATAAGAGGCGGCCACGCCATTCGAACCCCACACGTAGTCTTTTGCAGTCATGCTGGTGTGGTAGGGATTGTCGCGTGTGCGCTCCACAACGGCATGCGCGGCGGAGATGGTACGCGCGCGAATCGTCTCGATGGCTTTTTTGTCGGAGCCGTGACGCTTGCCCAGGACATAGGTCCACAGCCCCATCGGCGCCACCTGGGCCCAGTTTTCAGCCGGAGGGGAATCGAGCGTGAAAAGATAGGCAGAATACTCGTGCAGAAAGAAATCGTTGTATGCCGATTGTCCAGTGGTGCGCCAGAGTTCGGCAGCCGCCCACAGCCGCTCGTCCTTGCAATTCGAATCGCCATACTCACCGGTACTGACGCCAGCCGGGTTCCTGAAGGTCACGTTAGGGTACTTTTCGGTCCAGGCCCATGCGCGCTCCGCGGCGTCCAGGGCCCGCGCGGCAAACTTCGCATCGTACGGCTTGTAGAGGCGCGCGGCAATGGCTGCTACAGTCGCCAGATCCGCCGTGGCGCAGGTGCTCTTGTAGGGCGCCGAGCCAGTGCCGACGACCACGCTGGGCAGCTTGTCATCTTCCGGTGCAATGAACCCTGAAAAGTGCTCGCTGGTCTGCTTGTGCCACACGCCCCCATCGGCGTCCTGCATCTTCAGCATCCACTCCAGGTTCCAGCGCGCCTCGTTGAGCAGGTCGGGCGTGCCGTTGCCGCTTTCGGGGATCATGAGGGAGATGTCCTTGAGCTTGTTGCCGAAGATCTCCCAGGTCCATAGCAGGGTGCCGGTCGTGATTCCAGAGTTGACGACGTAGCGGCCGTAGTCCCCGGCGTCGTGCCAGCCGCCCACATTGTCCCTGGGGCCAGTGGACCCCGAACTTGAGTGAAATTCTCCATGCTGGTGGCAAATGGGGTGGGAGTAGCCGGGAAACTCCGGGCCCAAGTCCACGGCGGTGCCGCAGCGCTGCCCGTAAAAGCCCCGCATGGCCAGATAGTAGGTGCGGGCAAAAATGTTTTTTCCGATGGTGAAGTTCCAACTGCGACCCACGCCGGGAACTTCAAGGTAGTAGGTTCCGGGTTTGTGAAGACTGGAAAAATCCGCTTCTTGCACCCGGTCGCCAGTATTTGCATCGGCCTGTGGCGCCGCGAGAGTGCCCTGGAACACCACGGAACGATCGCCTGAGCGCCTGATATCAAACGTTTTAGCTTCACTATCTACTAAGGCGGTCTTGGGGCCGTCCTGAGGATAGCCGACCTGATCCACCTTGATCGCGGTTACCCCGCTTTCGGCGCTATGAAGCAACAATGCGGGACAGAAAAGAATGCCTGCAACTGCAACCGCCAGCAGCAGTTCACGAAGGGATCGGGGGCCCAAGGCGGGCAGAAACAAAGGACTTGCCATCTCGACTCTTTCGCTTTGCAGACACTCCAAGGCCGAACGCGCTGACCGGCTTGAGTCAGGAGGATTTCAGCAGCCGGACAACCATCCAAGGGGCATCGGCAGAATGCTCGATTTGCACGCGGCAAGTTTCGCACAAAAGAGCCACGTTTGCCAAAGTATTCAAAAATGCCCTGCAAAAACGTTTGATTGAGTCATAATCGAGAGGCTATACTGGCGCCTGGTTTTTCTACGAGGGGGCAGTCACCATGAAGTTTGGATTTTTCGACGATCGGAATCGCGAGTACGTAATCACACAACCTGACACGCCCTTGCCGTGGATCAACTATCTGGGATGCGAGGCATATTTCGGCATCATCTCCAACACCGCGGGTGGCTACTCGTTCTATCGCGATGCACGGCTGCGCCGCCTCACCCGCTACCGCTACAACAACGTGCCCATGGATTCGGGCGGCCGCTACATTTATCTGCGCGACGCCGAGTCGCGCGAGTTTTGGTCGCCCTCCTGGCAGCCCACACGCCACCAGGCGGAGGACTACACCTGCCGCCACGGCATGGGCTACACAGTGATCGGCTCGTCCTACAAAAGAATTGAAGCCCACACCCGCTACTTCGTGCCGCTCGGCGAGAACCTTGAGATCTGGCAGCTCACCGTCACCAACAAGCGGTCCACCAAGGCCTCGATCTCGGCTTTTGCCAACATCGAGTTTTGCCTCTGGGATGCGCAGGACGACGCCACCAATTTCCAGCGCAACTTCAATACCGGCCAGGTCGAGGTCGAAGACGGTGTCATCTATCACAAGACGGAGTACCGCGAGCGCCGCGACCACTTTGCCTACTTCGCCTGTTCGCGTCCCGCCGCGGCGTTCGACACTCAGCGCGAAGCGTTTCTAGGCGCCTACCGCGGTTGGGACAAGCCCGCTGCAGTCGAAGCCGGCCAACTGACCAACTCCATCGCCCACGGCTGGTCGCCCATCGGAGCGCATCAGGTCAAGCTCGAACTCGAGCCGGGCGAAACGCAGCAGATCGTCTTCGTCCTCGGCTACCACGAGAATCCCAAGGACCAGAAGTTCGATCCTCCCGGCTCGCAGACCATCGACAAGAGCCTGGTCAAGCCGGTCATTGCCAAGTATCTCGACGCCGACGCGGCCAACGCGGCCTTCGAGACTCTCCGCCAATACTGGGAAAGGACCCTCGGCGTCTTCCAGGTCAACACCCCCGACATCCATACCAACCGCATGGTGAATATCTGGAACGCGTATCAATGCATGGCCACGTTCAACATGTCCCGCTCGGCGTCGTTCTATGAGTCGGGCATTGGTCGCGGCCTGGGATTCCGCGATTCCAACCAGGACTTGCTGGGCTTTGTACACATGGTTCCCAGCCGCGCCCGCGAGCGCATCCTCGATCTGGCTGCCACGCAACTGCCCACCGGCGGCGCCTATCACCAGTACCAGCCGCTCACCAAGCGCGGCAACAACGACATCGGCGGCGGCTTCAACGACGATCCGCACTGGCTCATCG
>Ga0181520_10009420_pt1 | contig 13487 bp, 16 predicted proteins | sample PEATcosm2014_Bin_29_FD_132451 | JGI IMG/M metagenome (GOLD analysis project Ga0181520, IMG submission 132451) | Peatland microbial communities from MTU Mesocosm Facility, Houghton, MI, USA - PEATcosm2014_Bin02_30_metaG | ecosystem: Environmental > Terrestrial > Soil > Wetlands > Peat | place...
AGAGGGGCGGTGGCCGATCTACAGGGCAGGCTCAACCTCAGTTGGCCTAAGGGACGGACGGCCTCACCGCCGAAACGTGAATCCATCCTCACGCCTCTGAACGAAACATACAAGGGACGACGCGAACCTCCGTACAAAGGTGTGGTGAGCATCGCGAAGCGGGCTGCCGCATGCAATGGTTCCAATGCCGTACGAACATCACTTCTTCTCCTCCGGCGTCTTCACCCGGTGCGCAATCACGTAATCCCGGATGCGCTCGTAGAACTCGGCTGTCACCACGCCGCGATCCACCAGGTCCATCTTGGACCGGTACGGCCTATAGCGCACGATGCGGCCCGCCCAGCTTGGCGTCATCCCAGGAACCTTCAGCAGTTCTTCCGTCGAGGCGCTATTTATATCGATCCGCGCTTCTTCTGGTACCGGATTCCTGCCGTGCGAAGTGTTGGCGGCATGCTCCCAAGGCCTCTCCTGCGTCGGCGCCCCCAGCGCGAAGCCGACTAGAATCAGCCCTATGGCTCCGAATCTCCTGAAAGAAGACACCGTGCCATTCTGAGCCGGAAGGTCTTCCCGCGCAAGAAATAATTTGACATATTTCCAGAGTCCATTTAATTTCAAGGCAGATGCAGAACCGCTTCCATCACGGCCATCACCACCATCATGGACACTCCATGTCGGCGGACTGCTATGGCCTGAGCTAAAAGAGGCCAGAGAGATCTCAAGAACCACCAGCCCGCCGGCGAACTCCGCCAGTGGGCTTTTTCGTGTTTCCAACACCAACCCAAGCCAGGAACCAAAGTGAGCCCGATGAACCCGACAATCGATTTTGAAAAGATGGACGGCCTCGTCCCAGGAATCGTGCAGGACGCAAAGACCGGCGAGATGCTGATGCTGGGCTTTCTTAACCCCGTCAGCTATGCCAAGACGCTGGAAAGCGGATATGTAACCTTCTGGAGCCGCACCCGCCAGAAGCTGTGGATGAAGGGCGAATCCAGCGGCAATCGCCTGAAGATCGTCTCCACCGCCACCGACTGCGACAACGACACGCTCTTGTTCCGCGTCGAGGTCGAGGGCGATGGCATCGTCTGCCACGAAGGCACCGTCAGCTGCTTTACCAAGAACATCACGCTCAACAACACGCTCAAGAGCACGGAGGAAAATCGTGGCTAACAAACTCAGACTCGGTATCCCCAAGGGCAGCCTGCAAGACGCAACCATCGCTCTGTTCAAGCGCGCCGGCTGGAACATCTACGCCGACGGCCGCAGCTACTTTCCCTCCATTGACGACGCGGAGATCGAGTGCATGCTCATCCGCGCCCAGGAGATGGCCCGCTACGTGGACCACGGCGTTCTCGACGCCGGCCTCACCGGCATTGACTGGGTTGTGGAGAGTGGTCTGGAGCTGACCACCATCACCTCGCTCACCTATGCCAAGACCAGCCGCCGCAAGGTTCGCTGGGTGCTGGCCGTGCCCGAGGGTTCGGGCTTTGAGAAGGCTGAGGATCTGGAAGGCAAGATCATCGCCACCGAGCTGGTGGAAGTCACCAAGCGCTACTTTGCGGAGAAGGGCGTCAACGTCAAGGTTGAGTTCAGCTGGGGCGCAACGGAAGTCAAGCCTCCGATTCTGGCCGATGCCATTGTGGAAGTAACGGAGACGGGCAGTAGCCTGCGCGCCAACAAGCTCAAGATTATTGACACGGTGATGGAGAGCGAGACCCATCTGATCGCCGGCAAGAAAGCTCTTCAAGACGAGTGGAAGGTGGCCAAGCTGGACCAGATCGCCACCATGCTGCGCGGCGCAATCGATGCCCAGTCGCAGGTGGGCCTCATGCTCAACGTCAAGCGCGAGAACCTGGCAGCTGTGCTCAGCCAGCTGCCCGCCCTCAACTCCCCCACCGTCTCCCAGCTCTCCAATTCAGAGTGGGTTGCGGTGAACACCATCGTCGAGGAGCGCGTAGCGCGCGATGTCATCCCCGCCCTCAAGGCTGCGGGTGGCGCAGGCATCTGCGAGTATCCGCTGAACAAAGTCGTTCTGTAGCTCCGAGCTGCAAGGGCCTCGGGGTTGAAACGGTGCCATCCCGCGCCGCTTCATCCCCGAGCCATGAAAGCGGCTCGTGAACGCGTTTGAAGGGTACGGGCTTCAGCCCGTACATCCAGATTTGCAAAGCTCTGCCGGGGCTTTAGCCCCTGAGGGAAGGCAACCACTTGATTCAGGCCTTCCTCCTGGCTGCATCAACCAGACACAACGGAAGAGACCATGAAACTGATCAGAACCAAAGGTCGCGGAGCAGAGCAGGCCGCTGCAACACTGGCCGCACTGGAGCGCCGCGGTGGCGCGGCACTGAACACCGTGCTTCCCGCCGTCACGCGCATTGTGAACGACGTGCGCCGCAAGGGCGACAAAGCTCTGTTCAAGTATGCCGCAGAGTTCGATGGCCTCACCGACGCCTCGCTGGTACGCATCGCGCCCGACGAGATGGCCGCCGCCTGGAAGTCCATCAGCCTCGAGATGCGCAAGGCACTGGAGACTGCGGCCAGGCAGATTCGCGGCTTTGCCGAGGCGCAGATGCCCGAGTCCTGGAGCCAGACCTCGTCCACGGGCCTTACCACCAGCCAGCTGGTTCGTCCCATCGGTTCGGTGGGTTGCTACGTTCCCAGCGGCCGCCATCCACTGCCTTCCACGCTGCTCATGACCGTCCTCCCCGCACAGGTTGCGGGCGTTGCGCGCATCGTGGCCGTCTCGCCCAAGCCCGCGCCAGAGACGCTTGCCGCGGCCCACATGCTCGGCATCACCGAGTTCTATCGCCTGGGTGGCGCGCATGCGGTGGCCGCGCTGGCTTATGGCACTGCGACCATTGCCCGCGTTGACAAGATCGTTGGCCCCGGCAATCTCTCCGTTACGGCCGCCAAGCGGCTCGTAAGCTTCGATTGCGGCATTGACATGCTGGCCGGCCCTACGGAGATCGTCGTCACCAGCGACAAAGGCAACGCGGCTGAAATTGCATCCGATCTGGTGGCACAGGCCGAGCACGATCCTGAAGCGGTGGCCATCTTCATCACCACCCGCGCCGATCTGGCCCGCGACGTGGTTGCCGATGTGAAGCAGCGCATCAAGTCGAACCCTGTGGCCAAGGCCGCGATTACCCGCAACGGCATCGTCATCCTCGCTGCTGATGCGGAGGAGGCGCAGGCTATCACCAACCACCTCGCACCGGAGCACCTCACGGTAGACTCCATGCGCGATGTGGAGTGGGTGCAGAATGCGGGCTCGGTCTTCGTGGGCCGTTGGAGCGCGCAGCCCATGGGCGATTACATCTCCGGCCCCAATCACACCTTGCCTACCGGCGGCACCGCACGCGTCCGCGGCGGCCTCAGCGTGAACGACTTCGTCAAGCTCATTACCGTACAGGAGTACTCCGCAGCGGCCATGCGCGACCTCGGTCCCAAGGCAGTGTTGCTGGCTGAGGCAGAAGGCCTAGTCGGCCATGCAGAGGCCATTCGCGTGCGCTTGAAAAGCCGCGGCAAGAAGGCGGAAGGGAGCAACCGTGACTGACACTCTTACAATACCTGCACCACGCCTGCGCGTTCAGGCCATGAAGGAGTATCACCCACCGCTCGGCTGCCGCAGCTCCTTGCGACTGGACTTCAACGAGAACACGCTGGCCTGTTCGCCGCGCGTGAAACAAGCGCTTGAAGCCATCACCACGGGTGCCCTCACGCTCTATCCCGAGCGCGAGCCGGTGGAAGCTATGGTTGCCAAAGCTGTTGGTGTTGAGCCTGAGCAACTGGCGCTCACCAACGGCGTGGATGAAGCTATTCACGTACTCTTCGAGACGTTCCTTGAAGAAGGCGACGAGCTTTTGCTGCCCGTGCCGACCTACACCATGTACGAGGTCTACGTCTCCGCAACCGACGCAAAGGCTGTCCCCGTGCTTGCTGGCGACGACCTCGCGTTCCCCTACGAGCGCCTTCTCGCCGCCATCACACCAAAAACAAAAATCATCGCCGTCGCCAATCCCAACAGCCCTTCCGGCACCGTGGCCACGCGCGAGCAGTTGCTCGAAATTGCGCGTCGCGCGCCGCACGCCATCCTGCTTGTTGATGAGGCTTATTACCATTTCTTTGGCGAGACCGTGATGGATCTTGTGGGCAAGGTGCCGAACCTGATGGTGGCACGTACGTTTTCGAAGGCCTACGGACTCGCTGGTCTGCGCCTCGGTCTGCTCGCGGGCCCGGTTGAAATGATGCGCTGGGTGCGCCGCGTGCTCTCGCCTTACAGCGTGAACTCGCTTGCCCTGGCCTGCCTACCTCCCGCACTGGCTGACACCGAATATTTGGACTGGTATGTTGCAGAAGTCCGCGCCGCACGCGCCGATTTCGAAGCCGCACTCGACAGCGAAGGCATCCGTCGTTGGCCCAGCGAAGCCAATTTTGTCCTCACCGACATCGGTGCGCAGCATAAGGAGTTCGTCCACCACATGCGTGCCGCTGGCGTGCTGGTGCGTGACCGTTCCGCCGACCTCGGCTGCCTGGGCCGCGTGCGCGTCACCATCGGCACCCGTGAACAGATGCGACTGGCCGTCGAGGCCTTGCATACCACCATGGCAGCACTGCAAGCCACCAAGGAGACCGCATGATCGCGAAGAAGGCAGTCAAGAAGACCGCCGCAGTGAAGGCTACCGTTAAAAAGCCCGCAACGACGAAAATATCATCGCGTGGCAAGCGCACCGGCACGGTCGAGCGCAACACGGCAGAGACGCAGATCGCGCTCAAGCTCACGATTGAAGGCGGCGGCAAATACAAGGTCTCCACGGGCATCCGCTTCTTCGATCACATGCTGGAGCTCTTTACGCGTCATGGCGCCTTCGATCTAGATCTCCAATGCACGGGCGATCTAGACGTGGATCAGCATCACACCGTGGAAGACGTGGGCATTGCGCTCGGCGAGGCCTTTGATCGCGCCCTTGGCGACAAGCGCGGCATCCTGCGCGCGGGCTACTTTCTGATGACCATGGATGAGACGCTGGCGATTGCTGCCATCGACCTCAGCGGTCGTGCGGCCTACGTGGTGGATGCCAAGGTGCGCACGCGCCTGGTGGGTGATTTTCAATCCGAATTGCTGGAAGATTTTTTCGAAGGTTTTGCGCGCGGAGCCCGCGCCAACGTGCATGTAAAGACCATGTATGGCCGCTCCAACCATCACAAGATTGAGGCCATCTTCAAGGCCTTTGGCCGCGCTCTGCGCGTAGCCTGCAGCCGCGACAAACAACTGGGCCAGATGCTGCCCTCCACCAAAGGTCTTCTCTAACTGGAATTCGCTCAAGGGCTAAATCCCAGGAGATTGGGTAGCTTGTTCGGCACGACTGAAGTCGTGCCCTGATACAGAACTGTTTTGAAGGGCACGGGCTTTAGCCCGTACATCAACAGCACAAGAAGAAACTGGGCTCTAGCCCCCGAGGGCGCGAGCCTCCACCGCAATCAACTTTCAGCATCGGAGTACGCATGCGCGTTACAGTGATCGACTACAAAGCGGGCAACCTGACCAGCGTGCTCAAGACGCTGCGCCATCTGAGCGCGGAGACCATCGTCACCGATGGCGATCTCGCGCTGGTTGCGCAGGCCGAGCGCATGGTGTTGCCCGGCGTGGGCCACTTTGCCGCCACTTCGCGGCTGGACCAGACGGGACTCACCGGCGCCATCCGCGCCGCTATCGCCAAGGGCACACCCTTTCTTGGTATTTGCGTCGGAATGCAATGGCTTTATGCGGGTTCAAGCGAAGCACCCGAGCAACCCGGCCTGGGCCACTTTGCCGAGACCTGCACACACTTTGCGGAGAGCACAGAGAAGGTGCCGCACGTAGGCTGGAACTCGCTCAAGGTTCGTGAGGATTCCAAGCTACTGGCAGGAGTTCATCCCGGCGAGTTCGTCTACTTCACCCACTCCTTCAAAGCTCCGGTCACAGCCGACACCGCCGCCGAGACCTTCTACATCGAGCCCTTCACCGCAGCCGTTGAATGCGACAATGTGATGGGCACGCAGTTCCATCCGGAAAAGTCAGGCGAAACGGGCCTCAAGATTCTTACCAACTTTTTGAAGTGGTCGCCGGAGGCCGGAAAGTGATTACCAAACGCATCATTGCCTGTCTCGACGTACACGCAGGGCGCGTGGTGAAGGGCGTGCAGTTTGTCGATCTGGTGGACGCGGGCGATCCGGCCACGCAGGCCGTGCGCCACGCGCGCGAGGGCGCGGACGAGATTGTGCTGCTCGACATTACGGCTACGCACGAAGGCCGCCAGACGCTGCTCGACACGGTTCGCCGCACGGCGGAGGGCCTGTTTGTTCCCTTTTGTGTGGGCGGCGGCATTCGTACGGCGCAAGATGCAGAGCAAGTTTTCGATGCGGGTGCCGATAAGGTAAGTGTGAACTCGGCTGCGCTCAAGCACCCCACGCTGATTGACGACATTGGCCGCAGCTTCGGCGCGCAGGCTGTCGTTGTGGCTATCGATGCCCGCCGCGACCCCAAGGCCGCCGATCCCGTGCGCGATGCGGAGGTGTTTGTGCAAGGCGGGCGCAAGCCCACCGGCCGCCGCGTGGTGGAATGGGCTCGGGAGGCTGAGCAGCGTGGTGCAGGAGAGATCCTGCTCACCTCCATGGACTCCGACGGCACCCGCGCGGGCTTTGATTGCGAACTGACCGCGGCCGTAAGTGAGGCTGTGGGCATTCCCGTTATCGCCAGTGGCGGCGCGGGCACCGTGGATCACTTTGTGGATGTCTTCGGTCGCGGCAAAGCCGATGCGGCGCTTGCAGCCAGCATCTTCCACTTTGGTATTTCGAGCGCTCGTTCGCTCAAAGAAGAGCTCGCACGCGCGGGCGTTTCCGTGAGGTTGCCATGCTGATTCCTTCCATTGATCTGCTGGGCGGTCGCATCGTCCAGTTGGTGCGCGGCGAAAAACTGAAACTCGCCTTTGACGATTTTGAATTCTGGATCGAGAAATTCTCCAAGTTCCCTCTGGTCCAGTTGATCGATCTGGACGCAGCCATGCGCCAGGGCGATAACTCGGCGCTGGTGGAGAAAATTGCCAAGCGGCTGCCGGTGCAGGTGGGCGGCGGCATTCACACCGTGGACCGTGCATGGCAAGTGCTCTCGGCCGGCGCAAAGCGTGTGATTGTCGGCTCCAGATTCTTTAGCGAGGATGGCAGTGTGGATACGACCTTTGCTTCGGAGTTGGCGTATGCGGCAGGGCCGGAACGGGTCGTGGCCGGTATTGACACCAAGAACGGCAAGATCGCGGTGAAGGGCTGGAAGGATGAAGTTGATCTGACGCCCGACGCCGCCATTCCCGCCCTGGAGCACTACGTTGGCACCTTCCTCTACACCCATGTGGATGGCGAGGGCATGTTGGGCGGCTTTCCTTTTGATGTGGCCGCGCGGTTGCGCAAACTCACTGAGCGGCAGCTCATCGTCGCGGGCGGCATCCGCAGCCAGGAAGAGATCGACGCGCTGCAGGCCATCAACGTGGATGCGGTGGCCGGTATGGCCGTCTACACCAATCTGCTCGCCGTATAGAGCAAGACTCCTCGTCGCTTTCTACAGAAAAGGGTAGGCTCAAGCCCACCCTTTCTGTTCGTTCTCATGGCAGCAGGCTTCATCCTTTCCCACCCTTTCCCGCAAAGAACGCGGGAAACGATGGGGCACCCACAGTCAGATTGTTGACCTGCTGGCCTGCTAACTCGGCTGCTCGCTACCGCCCGTTGCAGCCGATTCCGATTCGCCAATCGCGCGGCTGGTTTCCACACGCGCGGCGCGCAGCCGGCGTGCAATCTGCTTCAAGTGCAGCTGGATGGCATAGGCGCGCAGAATCTCCGCCTGCGAAAACTCCGCTCCGGTATGGCGCACGGTGTCCATCTTGGCTTCCAGATCCGCAATATCCTGTTCCAGGTTGATGCCCCGCGGCGGCACGTTGAAGCGCCACTCATGAATGCACCTGGCCACGTGATGAAAGCCGCTGCGAATGTCCACGGCCAGCTTGCCCAGCTCCGGCTCCAGTTGCTGCGCGTAGGCATCCTCGTGGCTGTCGCGCACGCTCAGGTCCAACGCCAGGAGCGCATCAAAGATCGAGCGGCCAAACTGCGCCAGCATGCCCAGGCCTTCGCGCCATCCCGGACCGCCGGAGGGCTCATTGCGAGCAGCCTGCAGCAATAGATTGTTGCTGCGCAACCGCGTCAGCACATCCTCGCGCAGCGCGGGCAAATTGGCGGAAGCCGCGCTGCCAAAGCCTTCCAGAGCGGTTTCAAAGAACGCACTCAGGAGCAAAAGCTCCTGCGCCAATCCATCGCGCAGGTGCAGCCGCGCCCGATCCGGAAACACAAACGTGCTGACCGCCAGCGCCACCACAATGCCCAGCGCCACTTCAATCACGCGGAACAGCGGCAGCTCCCAGCGCGGGCCCTGCTGATGCACCAGCATCACAATGGTGATGGTAACGCCGGCCAGCCGGCCGCTGGCACGCAACCCCAGCAAGCCGCACACCAGTACCGCCGCGCCCACCGCCGCAAAGTAATTCCACGGCAAACCACCGAAGAGCGAGAAGGAGAAGCCAAACATCGCGCCGATCAGCGTGCCAATCAGTCGATCGCGTGAGGCGGTCACGGTTGCGCCCACATTCGACTGCAGCACAATCACCGCGGAGATCGCGCCCCAGTAGCCATCGGGCAGATGCAGCAGTTTAGCCAGCCAGTAGCTGCAAGCAGCGGCTAGGGCGTTCTTGGCGGCATCGCGCAACAAGCGCCGCCGCTCAAAGGTCAGCCAGCCGCCACCCTCGAGCCCCATCCGCAGCTTTACCGCCAGCTGGTGTTGAGAAAACGTCTTGTTGGTTCTCAGCCGCATGGCTCTACTCCGCTCCAAGATTTTCTCACAGACCTTGCCGCATCTCTCTGCTCTGCGGCTCTTGGCCGCACTCCAACAATTCCCGTTGCGATAGCATCAAATGGTAGATATACCTGTTTTGAACCGGGAGAAGATGAATGTTGCGTGTCGGATATCCTGCCACCGTGCCTGCCGAGTTTTTGAGTGCCTTTCCCTCCAGCGTGGAGCTGTTCGCTTTGCCCGATGAACCTTCGGAGATTACGCACCTTGACGTCTGGATTCCCGACCCCTACACGCCCAAAGCGCTCAAGGTCTGGCCCCATCTGCGCGGCGTGAAGCTGGTGCTGAGCATGATGGCAGGAACGGAGTGGATTCGCCCCGCCGTGGGCCCCGATGTGCTCATCTGCAGCGGGCGCGGCGCGCACTCGCCCAGCACCGCCGAGTGGACGCTCACCGCCATCCTCACCATGCTCAAGCATGTGCCTTTTTACGTGGACATGCAGCAGCAGGGCCTTTGGAAGCGCCGCTTTGAGATGCCTGCGCGCTACGCCACAATCGCTGGCGATCCGCGTCCGCTCTATCCACCCGTGATGCAAGAGGAGCTCACCGGGAAGCGCGTGCTGCTCATCGGCCACGGCTCCATCGGCCAGCAGATCGAGCGATTGCTTGCTCCGTTCGATGTGGAGCTGACCCGGGTGGCGCGCACCGCCCGTACCGAGCCTCAGGTGCATGCCATCAGCGAGCTGGAAACCCTGCTGCCCCATGCTGAGGTCGTCATCCTGATCCTGCCGCTGACCGCCGGGAGCAAGCACCTGATCGCCGCGCGCCAGCTGGCGCTGATGCCGCAAGGCGCTCTGCTGATCAACGCTGCCCGCGGCGGCGTGGTGGATACCGACGCACTGGTGGCCGCGCTATACTCCGGCCGCATCCGCGCCGCGGTGGACGTGACGGAACCCGAGCCGCTACCCGAGGGCCATCCGCTCTGGAGCGCTCCCAACGTCTTCATCACGCCCCACGTGGCTGGCTCCACGCCCCAGTTCAGCCGCCGCGCCATGCAGGTGGCCGGAGGCGAGTTGCGACGCTACATGGCCGGTGAAACCCTCCAGAATCTTGTCCCTTAGCGCGGAAGACCTGCGCGAAGCGCGATTGGCCGTACCGCAGGTGCTTATACTGGTAAGGTTATGAGCACGTTTCTACCTGTCGACGAACAAATGGACTTGCTGCAAAAGGGCGCAGCGGAGATCATCCGCATCTCCGACCTTCGCGAACGGCTTGAAGAGAGCCGTAAAACCGGGCGTCCCCTGCGCATCAAGGCCGGCTTCGACCCCACCTCACCCGATCTCCACCTGGGCCACACCGTACTGATGCGCAAGCTGCGCCACTTCCAGCAGCTGGGCCACACGGTTATTTTCTTGGTGGGCGATTTTACCTCGCTCATCGGCGACCCCACGGGCCGCAACGTCACCCGCAAACCGCTTACGCGCGAGCAGATCGATGTGAACGCCGAGACCTACAAACAGCAGGTCTTCAAGATCCTCGATCCGGCCGTCACCGAGGTGCGCTACAACTCCGAGTGGCTGGGCAAGCTCGACTACGAGCAGACCATTCGCCTGGCAGCGCGCTTCACCGTCTCGCAGATGCTGGAGCGCGACGACTTCCACAAGCGCTATCAGGCTGAGCAGCCCATCAGCATCCACGAGTTCCTCTACCCCATCATGCAGGGCTACGACTCGGTGTGCCTGGAGGCGGACGTGGAGCTGGGCGGCACCGACCAAAAGTTCAACCTGCTCTGCGGCCGCGAGCTGCAGCGGCAGTACGGTCAGAAGCCGCAGATTGTTTTGATGACTCCCATCCTGGAAGGCCTGGATGGAGTCCAAAAGATGTCGAAGTCCCTCGGCAACGCCATCGGCATCAACGAGCCGCCCAGCGAGATGTACGGCAAGCTGATGAGCATCAACGACGAGCTGATGTGGAAGTATTTTGTCTTCCTCACCGACCTGACCCAGTCGCAGATCGACCAGATGCGCGCCGACGTTTCCGCCGGTACATTGCACCCAATGGAGACCAAGAAGAAACTGGCACGGATGATCGTGGCCGGGTTCCACTCCGAAGCCGCGGCGCAGGAAGCTGACGACAACTGGGCCAGGATGTTCCAGCAGAAGGCGACGGCCGAGAACCTGGAAGAGGTTGCGATTGATTATCAAGCAATCGCGGGGCCTTCCTCTGGAATTCCAGACGACTTCCTTCTTCCAATTAGGCTCCCCAAGCTATTGGTTTCGCTGGGACTAGCGGCATCTGGGTCTGAAGCCAATCGCAAGATCGCGGAAGGGGCCGTTTCAGTGGCGGGCAAAGTACATTGCAGTCCTTTGTTCCACATCAAGAGCCTACTGAATGGTCGGCAAGAGAGTATCGTCATCCGTCTGGGCAAACGCGCCAAGGTTGCGGTGATCAGCTAAGAAGCAAAAAGGCCCCGGTGCGGATCGGGGCCTTTTCTTGTTGGAAGCGCATACAGCCAAGGGCAGCCAATTTCCAGAATGGCTCTAGAAAAATAGCCAAATGGCGTAAACTGTCTTTGGAGGAAGTCATGGCGACATTCACTGCGCCCGGAGTTCTGGGCGGCGAGTCGGTACTTGGTCAGCAGGTGCTGCAGGGCGGCGCGCTGGCAGAGTTGGTGCGCGAAGGGCTGCCCGCCGAGGCTTTGTTCCTGCTGGCCAAGCGGATGGACCTGCGCCAGGCGGAGATCTCCGCCAAGATCGGAATCCCACTGCGCACGCTCACGCGGCGGCTCGCACATCATTCGCGGCTTACGGCAGCTGAGTCTGACCGTACGGTGCGGCTGGCCCAGGTGTTTGTCACGGCGGCGGAGACGCTGGGCACGGAAGAAAAGGCTGCGCAATGGCTCAAAACGCCCAATCGCGCCCTGCGCGGTGGATGTCCGCTGGACCAGTTGGATACCGATCCTGGTGTGCGCGAAGTGGAAGACGTTCTGGGCCGCATCTCCTATGGTGTGTATAGCTGATGCGGATTTGGCGGATTTGCCGCGCGCCCTACACTGCCGAGGCGTTTTCCGGCGAGGGGGCAAGGCGCTTCGGCGGACGGTGGAATTCGCGCGGTGTGCCGATGGTCTATGCGTCCACGTCGCTGGCGTTGGCCGCCATGGAACTCTTTGTCCATCTGGAACCCGGCCAAGCCCCCGACGATCTTGTCTATCTTGCAGCACTTTTGCCGGAGAAGGAACCAGCATGTTCCATCGCGGATTCCAAGTTGCCGCTAGGCTGGTGGTCAGACGGCCCGGCTGCTGGAGCAGTTCGCGTTTTGGGCGATGCCTGGATCGACGCTCGCTCCTCGCTGGCCATGATGGTTCCTTCCGTGCCCATTCGCGCCGAGTGGAATGTCCTCGTCAATCCGCTCCATCCCCGCATCGGCGAATTGCGGATCGACCCACCCCAGCCCTTCATCTTCGATGCGCGCATGTTTCGTTCAGCACAGAACTCTTGAAGTGGAGGTCAAGGAGAACGATCTCCTTCTTCATTGCCCCTCCTCCATATCCGGCTCCGTCCACAGCAGGATGGCCTGCGGCAGGGTCATCATCAGCACCGCAAGCGCCAGCAGCAGCCCGAAGTAGAGCTCATTGGGATTGACGGCGAGCCAGGCAAACCACGTCGGCTTCGTCGCGCGGATCAAGGCCACCGTCAAAATTGCAGCCACTGCCGCACCCGCGCCCTGATAGGCCAGGTAGTGCGCCCGGTCGCGTTGGTTCAGTTCCCGCTCGTCGTTGCGAAACTCCGCCTCCTCGTCCTCCAGAACCGGCGGAAATATCTGCAATCGCAAGCTGACCAGCGGGCTCGGCTGCACCTGCGGGCACGGTGGCTTGCCGTTGAAGGGCTTCACTAGGCCGCGCGGCGTAATCCCGCCCAAAAACAGTCGGCAAACAGCAATAGCGGCCCAAATGGCGTAGGCGCCGGTTCCGCGCAGATGCGTGGTGGGCCACAGAACCCCCATCAGCACGGCAAAGCCCGCAAAGATCGCCGCCACCAGCGCCCGCCGCCGCGCCTGCCGCGCCATGTTGATCCGCTTGCCAAACAGAATCAGTTCCGCCCTCATTGCTTCCCTCCCTGGTTCTCCATCCCGCCGCCATACACCTGCTTACTCAATAGCTGGAAAGGTTTGGTGGAAAACACCGCCTCCACCGGCAGTCCGAACCGCTCCGCAATAGCGAAGGCCAGCTTCAGGCTGGGGCCGTAGCTTCCCCGCTCCAGGAAGCCGATGGTCTGGTAGTTCACCCCAACGGCGTCAGCCAGCTCCTGGCGGCTCATGCCACGCTCGGCGCGCAGCACTGCGATGCGGTTATAGAGCCCGATCTCTTCCGGCTTGGAGCTTTCATTGTTTTCCTTCACACCTATATATTGCTTATACATAACATAAATGTCAATTCTAAAACATGCAAAGAATGTTCACTGCCGTATTTTCCCCAGGTTTCTGAGACAGGATGGGGGCCACACAGGGCAATCGCATTTGAAACCAGCGTGAACCAGCATAGGGACTTCCGCGCAGCGATCTAGTAGTAGAAGTTGATCCACAGGGGGTGTGGATCATCATGGGCCGAGCCGAAGTTGAAACCTTG
>Ga0181520_10009421_pt1 | contig 13487 bp, 4 predicted proteins | sample PEATcosm2014_Bin_29_FD_132451 | JGI IMG/M metagenome (GOLD analysis project Ga0181520, IMG submission 132451) | Peatland microbial communities from MTU Mesocosm Facility, Houghton, MI, USA - PEATcosm2014_Bin02_30_metaG | ecosystem: Environmental > Terrestrial > Soil > Wetlands > Peat | place...
ACCACGCTGGGCCGCGTCTCCCTCCCGGCCGGGCCTTTTGAAATCAAGGTGAAGGCCGGCCACATCAAGGGCGGCGACCTGTTCCAACTGCGCCACTTGGAGTTGAAACCGGTGCCTCATTGAGCGCCGGGAGGCGGGGCGGCGGCCATGAACCTGCGGAGAAAAATGACAAATTGATGGTGTTTTACCGTGTTGATGGGTAATTTTCCGGTTTGCGCCCGGATGGGTGAATCGAAGGCTGCTCAAACGGCCATTTTCGTCTGCCAACGTCCCGTTGCCCTGACAATTTGCCGGCCCCTTCGCTCTGATGCCCTGACATCATTCCTTCATCCTCTTAGATCAGAAGCGTCCCTTCGCACGGTTTTGTCAAGTGCGGGGGGGGAATTTTTCCTGACAGACCTAGAACAAACGTTCAGTGGCCACGGGAAATGATTTGGCTGCATAATGCCAAGGTGCATTTGAATCGTGGTCACGCCTGTTTGGATTGGGTGAGGGGTCGTTTCTGGACGGCCATTTTCTGGCTACTATTACCGGGGGTGTCGGCGGTGGCGGGCGAACGCCTGACGCTCAATTTTGATCCGTGCTGGAAGTTCATCAAGGCTGATCCCACAAATGCGGAGCAGGTGGCTTTTGATGACCGCGACTGGTCGGCGGTTGCGCTGCCGCACACCTACAACGACACGGATACGTTTGCAAATTACTCCCTGCCGGGTCACCGCGGCGAGCAAAACCAATGGGGCGGACGGACTTGGTACCGCAAAGACTTTTCCTTGCCGGACAAGGCGCGGGGGAAAAAGGTCTTCATTGAATTTGAGGGGGCCCGGCAGGTGGCGGAAGTGTATCTTAACGGCCATTACCTGGGCGTGTGCAAGACGGGTTTCACTCCCTTTGGCTTTGACCTGACGCCGTGGCTGCAGTTTGACATGACGAACGTGCTGGCGGTCCGGTGTGACAACCGGTTCATGAAGGATCCGCCGGCCGGTCTGGGGGAGGAGGGGACGGCGGATAATCCGCTGTTGTCCGAGATCTCAGCCCGGGTGAATGCAGCTATCCCGGAGGACGTGGGTCAAATCCAGGCCGACCAGATTCCGTGGAACAACCCGCACTGGCATCCCGCGCACGGCGGATTGTATCGCAACGTTTACCTGCATGTCACGGACCCGCTGCATATTTCGCTGCCGCTGTACAGTTTTCTCCAGACGGCGGGCCCCTATGTTTATGCGACGGACATTTCCACGAATGCAGCCACGCTGCATCTGGAGGTGCCGGTGGAAAACGGGCGCGGGATGGATGAATCCATCGGGGTGGGGGCGCAGATTTTGGATCGGGACGGCAACACGGTTTTGACGCTGACGGAAACCGGCCGGGTCGCCGCGGGCGGCAAAACGCAAATCAACCTGACCAGCACGCTGGTCCGCCCGCAATTGTGGGAACCGGATTATCCCTATTTATACACCGCGGCCATCGCGCTGCGCGGTGGCGGCGAAACGGTGGACACCAGCACGGTGGGGGTGGGCATCCGCACCGTACGCTGGGACGCACAAACCGGGTTTTGGATCAACGGCCATCATCTCAAGTTGCACGGCTGGGGTCAGAAACCGACGGATGAATGGCCGGGGCTGGGCGCGGCGCAACCCGACTGGCTGCACTATTACACGCTTTCGCTGATGAAAGAGGCGGGGGGCAACTGGGTGCGCTGGGGGCATTGCGCCGCGGCGGCGGCGATGATCAACGCCGGCGACCAACTGGGCATCATGGCCGAACAACCTGGAGTGGATGGCGAATCGGACACGACCGGGGCGGCGTGGAAGATCCGCGCGGGGGCCTTCCGCGACACCCTGATTTATTTTCGCAACCATCCGTCCATCATGATCTGGGAGGGGGGGAACCAAAAAGTGTCGCTGGCCCATGTGAAAGAGTTGCGTGGTTACATGGATGCGTATGATCCGCATGGGGGGCGCGCCTATGGCCATCGGCGGGCGGACCAAACCGACGCCCAGTACATGGATGTCTGCATCGGCACGGAGGGCGGTCGTGAGATACCCCGTCTGCCGGTGGTGGAGGGGGAGTATGATCGCGAGGAATCCCCGCGCCGGGTGTGGGATGAGTCTTCGCCGCCAAATTTTGGGTATCCGGAAGCGAAAGGGAAATCGGATTATGTGCTGACGTCTGAGCAATATGCCGCGGACGAAGTTCAACAGTATGTCGGAAAACTGGGCGCGGCCAACCATTGCGGCGGGGCGAACTGGATTTTTTCGGACTCGACGAGCGGGGGGCGCGACTCGGCCGAGGTGACGCGGGCGAGCGGGGAAGTGGATGGCGAGCGTTTGCCGAAGGAGGCTTATTATGTTTGCCAGACCCTGTTCCGCGACGACCCGCAAATCCACATCATCGGGCATTGGAATTATCCGGCGGGGACGAAAAAGGCGGTGTACGTGACCTGCAATTGCGGCGAGGTGGAGTTGTTTGTGAACGGGAGATCGCTCGGCCATGGAACCGTTTCGGACCACTATCTGTTCACGTTTGACAACGTGGCGTGGGAACCTGGTGAGATCAAGGCGGTGGCCTACCAGGACGGAAAGGCGGTGGCCTCCGAAAGCAAGCACACGGTGGGGCCGCCGGTGGGGCTGAAGCTGACGCCGGTGGTGGGACCGGAGGGCTGGCAGGCGAACGGTTCGGACGTGGCATTGATTGACGTGGAGGCGGTGGATGCGAACGGGGAGCGGTGCCCGACGTTCCAGCAGCGGGTGGATTTTGACCTGACGGGACCGGGCGTCTGGCGCGGCGGTTACAACAGCGGCAGGACCGATTCCATCAACCGCCCGTATTTGGATTTGGAGTGCGGCATCAACCGGGTGGCGGTGCGCTCCACGGACCAGGCGGGCGTCATCACGGTCAGGGCCAGTAGCAAGAATCTCCAGCCGGCCACGGTCCGCGTGGAGAGCCAGCCCTTCGCGGTGGAGCACGGGTGCGCCGGGCAGCGGCCGCCGGTGCCGGCGCCGCCGGCATTGTTCCGGCCGGCGGCCAACGACCGGGAATGGGTGGTGGACGCGGCCATGAAGCCGGAGACGGGGCGTTTTCTGACGGCGTTTTCGTATTCCGGTCCGGCGGCTTCGGTGCGGGTGCTGAGCGGGGCGAAGGACGGGGCGAAGATTTACGCGGACCGCGACTTGGTTTTCAATGAATTGCCGCCGGAGCTGCAAGGGAGTGACTGGGTGCAGACGGCGAATGCGGACAAACTTTACAGCGCGGTGGATCTGCTGGAGTTTTCGATGAAGGCGGACAGCGTGGTTTGGGTGGCGCATGACGCGCGGTTGCCGGATCCGGACTGGTTGCAGCAACAATTTCACGCCACGGCCCTGACGCTGACGATCAACGGCCAGGCGATGAAACTATTTGAGCGGCACATGCGCAGCGGGGAGGGGCTGACGCTGGGCTCGAACACGGAGGACCGCCGGCTGAAGTCCTGCAACATGTATGTGGTGTTCGTCAAACGGGATGGCGGGGCGCTGCATGCGAGCAATTGATCGCGCGCTTGCATCAGTCGGGCAACGCGTTATTATCCCAAGCGTGTCCATGCGATTCTCCTGCGGCAGCCTTCTGGCGGCGGGATTTCTATGTTTGGTCACGGCCGGGGTATTGGGTGCCGGGACCAATGAACAATGGCTGGCGCAAACCTGGCAGACGGAGGAGGGGTTGCCGGATAACAGTGTGGCGGGAGTGGCGCAGACGGCGGATGGATATCTTTGGGTGGGGACGCCGACGGGGTTGGCGCGGCTGGATGGCCTGGGGTTTGAAAACATTTCGCTGACGAATGTCATTGCGGGGCCGAACCGTGGGATCATTACGATGATGCGGGGGAGCCGGGGCGAGTTGTGGCTGGGGATGGATCGCGGCGCGGTGGTGCGCCTGTCGGGGAGTACTTCGCGGGCGTACGTCAACGAGCTGCCTGATTTTATTCCCAACGGCATGGCGGAAGACGCCGTGGGGAGCCTGTGGATTGCGTACCGGGGGGGGAAGGTCTTTCGAGTCAAGGATGACCAAGTCCAGCCGGTGACCGCGGACCAGGGGCTGCCGGCGGGCCCCGACATTTGCGCGCTGGCGACGGACAACCGCGGGCGCATCTGGCTGGCGAAGGCGGGCGAGGTGCGCTTGTTCACGGACGGCATGTTTCACGAGGTGTGCCGGCTGGCGGCGGAGCCGATGAGGCTGGCGGCGGATCAGCATGGCGGGGTCTGGGTCTGCTGTGGCTTTCACATCTACCAATGCGATGTCCAGGGGAAGTTGCAGGATTTTGGCGAATTTCACCCGGAGAACAGCGGGACGGTGGCGACGGTCATGCTTGAGGATCATACCGGGGATTTGTGGATTGGCACGTCGTTCAACGGGCTTTACCTCTGCAACCAGTCCGGCTTTCAATCCATCCCGACAAGTCACGGCGGCATTTTAAGCCTGACGGAGGATCGGGAGGGGAACCTCTGGGCGGGCACTTCCGGGGGTGGATTGAACCGCATCCGCCGCCGGGCGATCACCTTGGAAACAGAGGAGACGGGGCTGCCGTTTTCCTCGATTGTCTCGGTGTGTGAGGCGGCGGATGGGACGGTGTGGGTGGTCACTCAAAACGGTGTTTTGGCGCACCAAGCGGGGGACAAGTGGAACGCCATCCCCGTCAACTCCCAGTGGCCGGGCGATGCGACGTGCGTGACGGCGGATGCCCGGGGTTCGGTTTGGATCGGCACGCGGCGGGGGCTGTACCGCTGGCGAGAGGGCAGGATTGCGGCGTGGGGCGGCGCGGCGGTGCGGCAAACGCTGCACACGCTGTTGGTGAGCCGGAGGGGGGACTTGTGGATGGGCCAGGAATCCACGAATTCAATTCTGCGGTTGCAGGATGGCAAGATCACGGCCTTTCCGATTTTGGCCGATTATCGCATCGTGCGCGCAATGGCGGAGGACCAGTCGGGGAACATCTGGGCGGGCACGTCGCGGGGCAATTTGCTGCGCATCGCCGGCGAAAAAATCACGGATGAGACGCCGCTGCCGGCGCGGGAACCGGCGTCCATCCGGTGTCTCTACGCGACGCCCGACGGGACGCTGTGGATTGGCTACGCCGGCTGGGGGGTGGGGTGCCTGAAGGCGGGGCATTATTCGGAAATCAACACCAGCCAGGGATTGTATGATGACTACGTTTCGCACATCATCGCGGATGGCCATGGCTGGCTGTGGTTTGGGGCGAACCGGGGGATCTTCAAAGTGCGGCAGAAAGACTTTGAAGGCCTGGCGGCGGGCGGAACATCGCGCGTGCGCTCCTTTCATTATGGCCGCGGGGAGGGACTGCCCAGCCTGCAGGGAACGTTTGGCGACGCCCCGGATGTGCTGCGCAGTCACGACGGGCGTCTGTGGATTCCCACGCAGACGGCGCTGGCGGTGGCCGATCCGGCGAAGCTTTATGAGAACACCGACCCGCCGCCCACGCTGCTGACGCGAGTGTCGGTGGATGACCGGGTGGTGGCGGAATACCGAAGCGTGTTGCCGGCGGGAGAAGACCATGCAATCGAATTGCCGGGGCGGAGTTCGGCGGAGCTTGTACTGCATTTGCCCCCGGGTCACCGGGGCGTTAAATTTGAATTTGACGCGATCAGTTACAATGCGCCGGAAAACATCCAATTTCGGCACCGGTTGACCGGGGTGGAGGACAATTGGGTGGAGGGGAGCGCCGTGCGCTCGGTTGCTTATCGCCGCCTGGACAGCGGCAGTTATGAATTTCAAGTGTTGGCCTGCAATGGCGACGGACTCTGGGACGCCACCGGAGCGCACATCTCGCTGAAAGTGGCGCCCTTTTTCTGGGCGACCTGGTGGTTCCGGCTGGGGGTGGCGGCGGTGTTCACCCTGGGGCTCAGCGTCCTGGTGCGATACGTTTCGTTCCGCCGGCTGCACGCGCGGCTGCGGGTGCTGGAACAGCAGGCGGCGTTGCAACGCGAGCGAGCGCGCATTGCGAAGGACATTCACGATGACCTGGGGGCGGATCTGACCCAGATCGCGTACCTTGGCGAATTGGCGCACCAGGATCGCGGGGAACCCAATCTGGCGGGTGAACGGATCGAAAAGATATCCGCGACGGCGCGGCAGGCGGTGAAGTCGCTGGACGAAATCGTGTGGGCCGTGAACCCGCGCAACGACACGCTGGCACGGCTGCTGGATTACGCCGGACAGTATGCGGTGGATTATCTGCGGCTGAGCGGCATTCGGTGCCGGCTGGAGGTTCCGGCGGAAATCCCGGCCCGGGAACTTTCGGCGGAATTGCGGCACAATCTTTATTTGGTGGTGAAAGAGGCGCTGCACAACATTTTCAAACATGCCGGGGCGACAGAGGTCTGGTTGCGCGCGGCGGTGGACGGCCAGGCGTTGGAACTCTGCATCGAAGACAACGGGCACGGCTTCACGAGCGCGCCGGACGATGCGCTGGCAGACGGATTGCGCAACATGAATCAGCGCATGACGGACATTGGCGGAGGACTGCGCGTGGAAAGCCGGCCGGGGGGTGGCACGAAGATAGTATTGCGCCTGCCATGGCCGGAATAAACCGGCCCGGAACTTGTGGATCATTGCATGAACAAAATCGTTGAGACAAAAACAAAAAAGGCGGACACGCGCATCCGGGTTTCCATTGTGGAGGACAACTGTGGCACGCGCGAAAGCCTGGCGGAATTGCTGGGGCGGGCACCGTCGCTGTGTTTTCTGGGAGCGCACGGTGATGGCGAGAGCGCGCTGCGGGCGATCCCGACGGAGGCCCCCGAGGTGGTGTTGATGGATATCAACCTGCCGAAAATGGACGGCATCGAGTGTGTGGCCCGGCTCAAGGCGGAGATGCCCGCGCTCCAGGTGTTGATGCTCACGACCTACGAGGATGCCGATTTGATTTTTGACTCGTTGCGCAAGGGGGCCAGCGGCTACCTGTTGAAAAACATGCCGCCGGCAGAATTGATCCAAGCCATCGAGCAGGTTCATGCGGGAGGGGCCCCGATGTCCATGCTGATTGCGCGCAAGGTGGTCGGGCACTTCCAGCAGATCAAACAACCGAAGTCGGAGGTTGAAAAATTAACCCGGCGCGAGTTGGAAATTCTGGCGTTACTGGCCAAGGGTTATTTTTACAAGGAAATCGCAGAGCAACTCGGTATCAGCCTGAGCACTGTGAGGGCGCATCTGCACACCGTTTATGAAAAACTGCATGTCCAGTCGCGCACGGAGGCGGTGGTAAAATTTCTCGGGCAAAGGTAACCCTGCCGCGCGAAATCGCCCAGGCACGCATTGAAATGTTGGGTGCGGCAACTTACAGTCATCTTGTGCGGGCGTGTCGCCGATTTCCCAACCGGCGGGCCTCTCCGTGAGTTGGCCGCGCCGGATTGGTGAACGGTCTGCGGGTTGGAAAACCCAATGCCATGAGGATTTCAAGGCGCGTAATTGGTGTAAGGACGTTGATTGTCAATGGGTTACGCAGGTCCAACAGGCATGTAAAATCAGGGTTAACGTAGCCCTCACCCCGCCTTCTCCCCCGGGGAGAGGGAGAATCATCGCCAGCCTCACGGAAAGACGACGATTCCAGTATTTTGTTGGGAAACCCGCGATACGGCAGACAGGGAAGTCTGTGGTACGAAAAAACCGCCTCGCCCCCTCCGTCGGATTAAATATTCATGAAATGCCTATCAGGTGCAGCCCCATGGCTGGAGCGAACCCGGCGCACAGGGGGGGGCGAGTTTGGTTTGACCGCACGGTAAAGCTCTGGATTTGGTTCAGGGATTCAACGGGGAGACCCAGTGCTGGATGAGCCAAGCCGCGTCCTGGCTGGTGGCGCTGGGCATTTGCATTGAGGAATTGCTGTATTCGTAAGCCGTAACCCCTGGCTTCACCGCCGTTTGGCCGTCTTTTAGAATAAGTGGATCCAGCCATTTTCTTGCTTCGGCATGGCCGTCGCCAAAACAAAAAGTGTTGACACTGCCATGATAGGTCGCAAAAAGATCAATAAAAGTGTAGGTTTTTGGAGGTCCCATGAGAACGGCTCCCGCAAAGGTTCCCTCATTATAGCCCCGGGAATCACATTGTTCGGCAAAGATCAGACAATCGGAAGATCTTCGGGTCTGGCTGATTTTGGTGAAATTCACCGGATCGGGAGCGCCGCCGACATCGCCGCCGCCGACATTTCCCGTGAACGCATAGCTGTCAAAGGCCCAGCCGACGGCGTCGCCGGAGCCGATGGGCAAATTGAAGCGGACATCGCCGGGGCAGTGATAAACGCCCACATTGGCGGCGTATTGATAGATCATGTTGTTAGTCTTCAAATCACCCTGGACATCCGCCAACGCGACCGCCTGCGACGTGCCCCAGCTTCCGGGGGCGGCATTATCCAGAAACCAAAATCCGCCCGCGTTTTTGAATCCCGCCGGCGGGGTGTTGGTGATGGTGGCATCTTTGTTGTCGCTCGCGTACATGGAGAAGGCCACACCCAACTGTTTTTGATTGCTCAGGCAGGTGGCCTCGGTGGCCTTGAGTTTGGCCCTGGCGAGGGCTGGGAGCAGCATCGCCGCCAGGATGGCAATGATGGCGATGACCACCAGTAATTCGATCAGGGTGAAACCGTAAGACAGTTTTTGATAATTGGTTTTAATTTTCATGCTATGAATTGGGCTTGCTCCAATATCGCAAAACCTCGCGGTCTGCTGCCATTGAACATTCGTTCTAACTGCCGGCCGCACGGAGGGTTGGTCTGAACAACTAAAAACTTTCCGTTCATTTTCAGAGAGTCGCTGCGGGCCGCCGTCGGAACATGGAGCCGCGAAAAACGCCGGGGCGGGCGGGTGGCCGGCCGCCCAATGAACCGTGGGGATTGACCCGGTTTTCGGCCGGGCGGGAACATGGCAGAAAAAAACATCCAACCGGGCTAGAACAAATGTTCAATACCTGCTGGCTGAGGTTCGTGGCAGAGTATTGGCATCAATTCAACCAAATCCATGCAAATTGACGACGGAGTTTCATTTATCCACGGCCAACAGAATTTTTTTGGGCCGGCTCATGGCAGCGGATGGTTCCCGAGTTCAGGTTGTCTTCAAGGGAAGGCCTTTACCACCCGCAGAGCCCCCCTGCGCAGCCATTGACACACCGGTTAGACCCATGAAACCACTAAGCAAAAACAATCAACCAACACCAACACACATGAAAAACTCACTTGTTCCGTTTCCGCCGACTCCATGGGCGGCCGTCCTGGCCGCCTTCCTGATACTGCTGGGCGGCACACCTTCCGCTCTGGCCACCGGCACCAATTATTTCGCCCTGTCCAATCCTTCCGGCGGCTACGACCTGGCCGGCAATTCCGGCACCACCGGCGACCCCAATGCCTGGAGCCAGACGACGGAAAACGCCGCCACCGCCGCCTTGGGGAGCTATGTTTATACCGACGGAATCATGATCGGCACCAATGAGTCGGATTTTGATGGCGACACGTTCACCATCAATGTGGATGAGGCAACCAGCGGCACGGCGGATAACACCACGGATGTCAACGGCGGCTTCATCACGATCAACAGCACCAATGTCATCGTGACTCTGACCGGCAGCGCAAACGAGCATTTGGATGTGGCCGCCAACCTCTGGACGGTGGCTGCGGGTTCGACGTTGATCGAAGATATTTCGAGTGATGGAAGCTTTAATTTTAACAGCGAGAATCTCACGCTGGCCGGCGGGGGGACGTTCAATTTTGAAACGATGTTCGGGGCCAACGACAGCAAAGCGCTCATCGAGAACATGACCGGGGCCGGGACCGTGATTCTGTCCCAAAGCGGCGCCTCCACCCGGGGGGTTTACACAGGCGGCTACATGCTGACCAACGGCACCCTGCAGTTCTTGACTGCGTTTGCCCTGGCCAACGCCTTTAAGGAATTCTCCCCGACCAGCCAATTCGCCATTTTTGGCGGGAACATTGACAACACCAGCGGTTCAGCGGGCGTTCTCAATGTGGGAACCAACGGCGTCAGCGGTGCCAATTACCTCATCGGTGGCAGCTTCACTTTCAACGGCAGCAGCAGCCTGGATTTCGGCAGCGCCAACGTGACCAACACGGGAAACAATGTGATCACGATCACGAATACGCTGGCCATCGGCGGCGCGATCAAAGGAGCGGGGAACAGTCTGACGCTGCCCGGCCCAGGCACGCTGATGTTGTACGGCAACAGCACCAACAATGGCAGCCTGCTGGTGCTGGGGGGGACGCTGCTCCTGACGAACACGGGTTCGCTGGCAAACGGCTCCCCGGTGCTGGTGAGCAATGCGACGTTCGACATTTCAGGGCTGAACGTGAATTACACCGCCGCGACGCCGATCACGCTGACGGCTGGCAGCACATTCAACGTGAGCAACGTTCAGGCCACGGCCATCAGCACTTTGAGTATAACCAATTCAGTGCTGAACTTCTCCGGGGAGTCCACCGCGACGGCTAATGTCACGGTGACGAATTTGAATGTGGGGGGCACGGCCAATGTCATCAATATTACGTTCCTGCCGTTGGTGACGAGTTATCCGCAGACCTTCCCGCTGCTCAAAGCCGGCACGGTGAACGGGACGCTTAATTTTGCGCTGGGCACGCTGCCGGCCAGCCCGAGTACGGCATACGCGGGTTCCATCGTGAACGTGCCGGGGAGCGGGGCGGTGAATTTGGTGCTGACCGCCGGGCCGGCACCGGTGCGGGCGCTGGTCTGGAGCGGACTGGACGCGGGCGTGCCGAATGGCACCTGGGATGTGCAAAACACGCCGACCTGGCTGAGCGGCGGCGTGCCCACCACGTTTAATCAACTCGATTTCGTGACGTTTAATGACACGGCGGCCGGGCTGACGACCATCTCGATAGCGGGAGGGCTGACGCCGGGCAGCCTGACGGTGAGCAATAATGCGCTGCCTTACACTTTCACGGGCAATAATCTCGCGGACGGCACCACCAGTTTGACCCTGACGAAAAAAGGCACGGGCACGCTGTTGTTGCAGGAGAGCGGGGATAGTTTTTCCGGCGGCATCAACGTCAGTGGTGGGACGGTTATTGTCGACAATAACAGCAGCGGCATCAACGGCGGGGTGACGATTGGGGCCGGGGGCACGATTCAGGAGGGCCAGAACGACACGGGCACCGCCCTGCCCAGCGGCACGCTGACCGTCAACGGGACGCTGGCTTTCAATTGTGCGGACAGCCCCATCACGGTGAGCGAGCCCATCGTGGGCGACGGCCTGGTGGAAGAGCTCGACACCAATCTGGTCCTCCTTTCCGACGCCGGCACCAGCAGCGGAAACTGGGGTGTCACGATCATGAACGGCACGGTGCAGGCGGCCGACAACACGGCGCTGGGGTCGCTGCCCGGCGGGGCGGTGACGATCACCAACGGCGGCACGTTTGACGTGGGCGCGAACACCACGGCGAACAACGCCAACTTCGGGGCCAAGCAATTCTACCTTGCGGGTGCGGGCGTGGGGGGCAACGGCGCGATCATCAACAGCTATAATGCCGATCAGGAGGATGCCTTTGAAGACATCACCCTGACGGCGAACGCCACCTTTGGCGGGGCGTACCGCTGGGATATGCGCAATAATTCCCCCTTGCTGAATCTGGCGGGCTTCACCCTGACGAAGACCAATGCGAATCAGATCAGTATTGTCTCCCCGCATGTGACGGGCGGCAGCATTGTCATCCAGCAGGGCACCCTGTCGTTTGAAGCCACCCCTAATTTTGACGCGGGGGCCACCAACACGATCACAGTAAACAGCGGCGGTTATGTGGGCGAGTATGAGGACACGCTGGGCAGCTTCACACGCAGCATTGTTCTGAACGGCGGCGGCGTCAAGGATTTGAGCCCCGTGAGCAATATGTGCTACCTGGACGCCCCGATTCTCCTGACGGCCAATTCCTCGCTGGTCCCCTCGGCCGGCACGGAGGTCTTCAACGGGGTGATTTCCGATGGCGGGAATGGCTACGGGCTGACCATTTCGGGCGCGGGGACGAATGCGCTGTCGGCGACGAACACCTACAGCGGCGGCACTTATGTCTCCCAGAGCTGGCTGATGTTGACCAATCATGGTTCGATTGCCAGCAGCGTGGTGATAGTGGTCACCAATGGGGCGGTCTTCGACGTCTCGACACTGGCCGTTCCGTTCTCGGGACCCAACGCCCTGGTGCTGGGGGATGACAGCTTTGGGGCGGGCACGTTTAACCTGGGCGCCACGCTGGTCACCAACCTGAATTATCTGAGCCTGAGCAACGCGGTGTTAAATTTGGCGGGGATCAGCACCAGTAATGCCTTGATCACGGTCACCAATCTGAACTTGGGCGATGGCGGAGCCTCCAGCACCATCAACATAGCGAACCTGCCGGTACTATTGACGGAGACGCAGATTGTCCTGATCAAATACACGCTTGAGAGCGGATCGTTTCAGATCTATGCCGGAAACCTCCCGAATGGCTACGGTGCCACCATTGTGAATAACACGGCGAATCATTCCATTGACCTGCAAATCACCCAGCAACCCGCCGGTTTGTGGACGGGGGCCGATAGCGTCAACATGAACAATTACTGGAGCGACAACAACAACTGGAACGGCGACACGGCACTCACGGGTAGTGACCCGCTGAATTTCAACGGCAGCGCCGGTCTGATCAACACCAACGACACCAGCAATGAAACGGCGAATTACCTTGCGTTTCTGGCCGGCTCGGGAGCGTTCACGCTGAAGGGCAACCCCATTACGCTGAATGGCAACATCAATAATTATTCCAGCCAGATTCAAACCATAAAACTTGGAGTGTCCCTGGCGGAAAATCCCACCTTTAATGCCGGCACGACCGGGTTGGTGCTGGATGGGGGCATCACCAACACCTCGTCCACGTGGTATACCATCCACTTGCAGGGGACCAATGGCGTACTGGCCGGGCCGCTGCAGTCCTCGACGGCGGGTTACCAATACAATCTGGAGGTTCAATTGGACGCCATCGCCGGGGTTTCCAACTCCTGGTCCATTGTGGGGAACAACACCTCGTATCTCACGAACCTGACAGTGGCGGGCAGCGGCAGCGTCACGTTTGGCACCGGGAGCGACTCGCCGACGCTGGTGATCACCAACGTGTTCAGCGCCGGGGGGCCGCTCAATGTGGGCACGACCACCAATGCCACCAGCTATTTCACGATGAACAGCGGCACGCTGATCCTGACCAATGCCAACAACGCTCCGGTGGATCTGGGGCAGAATGGCGGCACCGGCGTCTTCAACCTGAATGGCGGTTCGTTGTTACTGAGCGCCAAATACCTGATGATTGGCGATTCCAGCAGCACGGGCGTCTTCAATCAGAAAGGCGGCACGGTGACCACCTCGATTGCCAATGACATCATCCTGGGCAACAGCATCAATAATTCGGCGGGCACGGTGAACCTGTCCGGCGGAACCTTCAACGCCCTGGCCAACAA
>Ga0181520_10009422_pt1 | contig 13486 bp, 7 predicted proteins | sample PEATcosm2014_Bin_29_FD_132451 | JGI IMG/M metagenome (GOLD analysis project Ga0181520, IMG submission 132451) | Peatland microbial communities from MTU Mesocosm Facility, Houghton, MI, USA - PEATcosm2014_Bin02_30_metaG | ecosystem: Environmental > Terrestrial > Soil > Wetlands > Peat | place...
CCTGTCAAATTGTAATTTTTGGTTTTAAATTTTAAATTTTTGAGGACATGCCTATGCAGACCATGAAAGAGACCCTCTCGGCGTCGCCCGAGGTACAGAGACTGTTGTCCCTTGTCAAAAACGGGGACAGGAACATCTTCGCAGAAAGCGTGGCCGACTGCTTCAAGGGGATACTATACTCGAAAATAATAGCCGAGATAACTAAAGACGTAATAATAATAACCTCATCCGAGAATATTTTCGGCCTTTACTCCGAAATATCCAGCCTCAAGGACTATTTTAAGACCTCCGCCGAGATAATGTTCTATCCCGAGGACGACTCCCTTATTTACAGGAACATCCAGGCTTCCAGGGAAATATCCAGGTCCAGGGCGAATGTTTACGAGGGCATATTCAAGAAAGAGAGAAAGGTAATAATAACCGACATCAATGCCATAGTGGAAAAGATACCGGCACCCGAGGAAATTAAAAAATTCCGCGTCCTGCTTAAGACCGGCGACAGGCTTGTTCCCGAAAAAATATCAGAAATGCTCTCCGCGAACAAATATGAACGGGTGCTCAAGGTCGAGAACGTGTTCGAGTATTCGATAAGGGGGGCCATCATCGACATATTTTCCCCGGATTACGATTATCCCGTGCGGGTGGAGCTTTCCGGAGACACAATAGAATCCCTGCGGTTCTTTTCGCTCGATACATATTCGACCACAAAACACCTGGACAGGGCCGAGCTTATGCTGTTCAACCCGGGCAGCAAGGACAAGAGCGAGACATCATCCATCCTGGACTATTTTAACCCGCAAAAAACAATCATAATCACCGACGACGTCGACGCAGTCAAGGCGGAGATACTCGACAAGGTGGCAAAGGTGGAAAAATATCTGGGGAGCGGCGACGTGAAGGACAATCTCTTCAGGCTGCCGTCGGCATTCAGGAAAATGGCCCCCTTCCAGAAATTAAAGACCTTTTCCATCATGAAATCAACCCGGGGCATAAGGTTCAAGCTTGCGGCCAATCCGCCATTCAACCGAGACCTGAAGGTGTTTTTCGATCACATGAGGCGCATTTCCGAGGGCGGATATTTTACCTGGATAATCTCCGACAATGACGGTGAGACCATGCACCTTATGGAGCTTTTTGAGGAGTACGACAAAGAGCACAAGGTAAATCTTTTAAAGAGCACGGATTTTTTGAGCGCCAACTTTTATTCAGGTTGCTCGATGCCCGACGCGAAAGCCAGCTTTATCTCCAACAGGGAAATTTTCTCGCGCTACAAGGGGAAGATCGCCGTGCGCAGGAAGGACAAGCGCCTGAAGCCGGTTAAGCATTATATGGAATTAAAGGAGAAGGATTTTATAGTGCACCGCGAGCACGGCATTGGCGTGTTTGAGGGGATAAAAACCCTCAATATAGACGACGAGAACGCGGATTTTATTTACCTGCGCTATGACGGGGACGACAAGCTTTATTTGCCGGTATACAAGATAGGCATGATAGACAAATACGTGGGCTCGGAAGGCTCGCCCGTGCTCTCGAAGCTCGGGGGCGGCGGGTGGCACAGGACAAAAGAAGAGATACAAAAGCAGCTGCAGATGATGGCCGAAGAGCTGCTCAGGATATACGCAAGGCGCGAAGTGACCGGCGGAATCCGTTATCCCGGCGACGACGAGGCGCAAAAATCATTCGAGGACGCTTTCATTTTCGACGAGACCGAGGACCAGGACTCCGCCATCAGGGACGTCAAGGCCGATATGATGAAGGAAAAGCCCATGGACAGGCTCGTGTGCGGGGACGCCGGGTTCGGGAAGACTGAAGTGGCCATGAGGGCGGCTTTCAAGGCCGTAAATTCTGGGAGGCAGGCGCTGGTGCTCACGGCAACCACGCTGCTGGCCCAGCAGCATTTTTTTACGTTCAAGGAAAGGATGGCGGACTACCCGTTCAACATCAAGATGCTTTCAAGGCTGGTGACACAGAAGGAAAAAACGCAGACGTTAAAGGACGTCGGGTCAGGGGCCGTGGATATATTGATCGGGACAAGTTCGGTTTTGAGCGAGCTTGTGGTATTCAAGGATCTCGGGCTTATAATAATAGACGAGGAGCAGCATTTCGGGGTAAAGAACAAGGAATACCTGCGGGACAGATACCCTAAAGCCGACGTCCTTACCCTGACGGCGACCCCCATCCCCAGGACCCTATATTTTGCCATGTCCGGGATAAGGAATATTTCCACGATCACCACGCCTCCGCCGGGAAAAAGGGCGATTGAAACCTACATAGCCGAGGAGAAGCCGGCCATCATCAAGGAAATAATACTCAGGGAGGTACTGCGCAAGGGGCAGGTTTTTTACGTCCATAACAATATCAAGACCATCTTTAAGGTCAAGGAAACGCTCGAGGCGAGCCTGCCCGGCGTGCGTTTCCGCGCGGCTCACGGCAGGATGGACAAGCAGCAGCTCGAGAAAATAATGGTGGACCTGCTGAAAAAGAAATACGACGTGCTTATCACCACGACAATAATCGAGTCCGGGCTGGACATGCCGGACGTGAACACGATAATAGTCAGTTCCGCCGACAGGTTCGGGCTTTCCCAGCTTTATCAGCTGCGCGGCAGGGTAGGCAGGCGCGACAGGCAGGCCTACGCATACCTGCTCGTAAAGGACGCCAAATACCTCACCGGCATAGCAAAGGAGAGACTCAGGACCATCGAGAGCTATGTCGACCCGGGCGCGGGATTTAAGATAGCAATGAAGGACATGGAGCTGCGCGGGGCAGGGAACCTTCTGGGCACAAAGCAGCACGGGAACATGGAAAAAATAGGTTTCGAGCTTTACTGCAAAATGCTCGAAGAGGCGGTCGCGAAACTTTCCAACGCGGATTTTGAGGAAGAGATAGACACAAGGATAAAGGTGGATTTTAAGGCTTTTATCCCCGAGGAATACATATGGGACTCCGGGGAAAAATTGCGGATATACAGGAGGCTTTTTGCCGCGCATACCATGAAGGAAATAGCAGAAGCCGGGGATTATATGAAAGACGCCTGGGGCGGGATGCCGCAGGAGGTAAAGAACATACTTTTCGTTGCGGAGCTGAAGGCGCTTGGAAGGAAATACAGGGCGTATGAAATAAGGGCCACCGAGAACGTGATTGCCGTATACTGGGACGAAAAACCCGCTGATGACGCAAAAAAATTCGCCGAGGCCAATAAAAAGAACGTGAAAATATCCGGGAACAAGATGGAAATAACGGTGCAGGGCAGAAAAGGGGCTTCGGATATCATTGGCGGAATAATACAATAAGCTTTGCATGGCCTTGCTGTAAGGTCAAACGGGAGTGAATTATGAAAAAGCTGTGGTATTTCATCCTTGAAACGCGCGCCGGAATATTGTCCACCACAATCCTGCCCGCGGCACTCGGAAGCTCTCTGGCTTATAACCTCGGGAAAAAATTCAATCTTCTCATTTTCTGGCTTGTGCTCGGAGGTTATTGCCTTATCCACCTGGGGTCCAACATCATAAACGATTATTTTGACTCAATAGACGGAACCGACAATATCAATACGGGATTTGCCGCTCCTTTTTCCGGCGGCGGCAGGCTCCTGCAAAATGGAAAACTTTCCCGGAAAGAAATACTCGGCGAGGCGGTCCTGCTTTTTGCGGCCGCCGCGGCATTGTTCGCGGCAGTTTCGTTGAAGGCGGGAAGCATTGTTATATGGCCTGCCGCGCTGGGAACGGCATCCGGGATATTTTACTCGGCGGCGCCGCTCAAAATATCGCGCACGGGATACGGGGAAATGCTGGTCACCGCGGTTTTTGGGCCTTTGATCGCACTCGGGGCATTTTGCGCACAGGCCGGGGAGTTCAATATATTGCCCGTTATAATATCGATCCCATTGGGGTTGCTTACGGCCGCATTCGTCATAATGGCGGAGTTCCCGGACCGCGAGGCGGACCAAAAGACGGGCAAGAAAAATCTTGTCGTCAGGCTGGGGAAAAAAAAGGGCGTCCTGCTTTTTGGAGCAGTTTCACTGCTGGCTTACGCCGTGGAGTCGGCCTGCATATTCCGGGGTTATGTCCCGGCCGCGGGGTTATGGGCCATTGCAGGCATGCCGTTTTCCGTTATGGCGTTTATTGAGCTTTTCCGGAAACACAATACGCCGGAAAAGCTTGGGTTTGCCTGCGCCATGGCTCTTATTGCGCATTTTATCTCAGGGGCCGCCCTGGTCGCTGTATTTGTCCGTTAGCAAATAGGACTCAATTTAACCGGTGAAGGGATGGATGGGAAAATAAAAAAGGCGCCGTCAGGCGCCTTTTTGTATTATGCATCGGGCTAATTTAAGGCAGGTTGGTGAACTTTAATTTGTTGTCGGCTATCCTGTAATAACACATCTTTACGTTCTTCAGCCCGGCCTTTGCCACTATCCTGTTGGCCTCGCCCTTAAGCGGTTCCGGAACCATAAGGAAAAAAGTTCCCAGCTGTTCCGATATGCCTTTCCATGCTATGGCTTCGCCTTCGGTCACAGTGGATTCGGTCTCCACTTTAAAGATAAGCACTATCGGGTTCTTTATGACGAGGTCGACTGTAACCCCCTTGATCACCGCGTTTTGCTTGTCCAGGTTAGTATGTACCTGCTGCGCGTTCTTAGACTCATAGATGCCCGCGAGCGACCGTATGATCGTATCGTGCATTTTCATTTCTTTCGGTGAACGCATTGCCATATTTTATCTCCCCTCCATATTTGTGATCGGAAATTTTCCCGGGCCCCTGTTTTTTCCGCCCTATACTTCGCTCCATTTGATGTATCCCGGGAGGAATTTGACGTTGAGATCCGCCTTAAACGGAAGCAGCCTGACGGTGAAGCTCACGGTTCCCGAGGATTCCGGCTTTATTACGGCCTCGAACGCTATGTTCTTGTCCCTGTTCCCGATGAAATTCATTTTTACGGTCGTGATGTTCTCAAGCTCTTTTTTCCCGCGCTGGAAACCGTAATATATCTCGGCCATAAGGTCTTCCTGCGACATGCCGTCCGGGTCTATTACGGCCTGAACCTTTATGGAGTCTCCCACTTTCAGGTCCGTGAACTTGTCGGATGTGACCTCGACGATGCGGACATTTCCCCATTTTTTGGCCAGGTTGTCCTTCCATTTCGCTATGGATTTTGCCTTTTCAAAATTTCCCGCCGAAAGGTTGTACATCTGCCTGGCGCCGGGCATGTAAAATTTTTCGGTGTATTCCATGACCATCCTGTTGGTGTTGAAGATCGGGCACAGGGTCTGCATGGATGTTTTCATTTTTTTGACCCAGTCATGCGGGAGCCCGTCCTTGCCGCGTTTATAGTAAAGTGGGACCATGTCGTTCTCGAGTATGTCGTAAAGCTGGCCCGATTCGACCGAATCCCTGTATTCCTCGTCCTCGTAATCCTCGCCGCGCCCGATGTTCCAGCCGTTGTCGTCGTCGGATTTTTCGGCCCACCAGCCGTCGATTATGGAGCAGTTCAGGCCGCCGTTAAAATTGACCTTCATTCCGGAAGTGCCCGAGGCCTCCAGCGGCCTTATGGGGTTGTTGAGCCAGACATCGACGCCCTGCACAAGGTAATGGGCGGAGTTAAGGTCGTAATCCTCGACAAATACCACGTTATTGTGGAACCCTTCCTGCTGGGCGATGGTGAAAACCTGTTTTATGAACTCCTTGCCCGCGTTATCCTTGGGATGGGCCTTGCCGGCAAAAATTATCTGCACCGGCATATCCTTGTTGGTGAGTATTTTTTTTATCCTCTCGATGTCCTTGAATATCAGCGTGCCGCGTTTGTATGTGGCGAAACGCCTGGCAAAGCCTATGGTCAGTATCTCGGGGTTGAGCACTTCGTTGGCCTTGTCCATTTCTTCCCTCGACGCCCCGCGGTCCTTGAGCTGTTTCTTTAATTTTCTGCGCACAAAGGAGACAAGCCTGTCTTTCCTGCGCTCGTGGGTCCTCCAGAGCTCGGTGTCGGGTATCTCCCCGATGCGCTGCCATATCGCGTGGTCGTCCGGCGCGTCGACCCAGCGGGTCCCAAGGTACCTGAAGAAAAGGTCGGCTATTTCCTTGGATATCCATGAATTCATGTGTATTCCGTTTGTAATGTGCGTTATGGGCACTTCCTCGAGCGGGACGCCTTTCCAGATGTCCTTCCACATATCGCGCGAAACCTGGCCGTGAAGTTTTGAGACGCCGTTGTTGAAGTCTGAAAGTTTCAGCGCCAGCACAGTCATGCAGAAGGTCTCGTTGCTGTCGTCCGGGTTCACGCGGCCGAGCCTGAAAAAATCATTGAAGGATATCTTCAGGTTCTGCTCCACATAACCCTTGAAATATTTTTCCATCATGTCGAACGGGAACCGGTCGTTGCCGGCCGGCACCGGGGTATGCGTGGTGAACATGGAGGATCCTGCGACGACTTCGCGCGCTTCCGCGAACGACATGTTGTTCTTTGTCATCATCATCCTTATGCGCTCCAGCGCCAGGAATGCGGAATGTCCCTCGTTCATGTGAGTGACCGTGGGGTTCAACCCGAGGGCCGTGAGCGCCGTCATTCCGCCGATGCCGAGCAAATACTCCTGTTTTATCCTTGTCTCATGGTCGCCGCCGTATAAAAGTGCGGTTATTTCCCTGTCAGCCGGGGAATTTTCGGGAATGTTGGTATCCATAAGGTAAAGCGAAATGCGGCCGACCTTTACCCGCCATACCTGGAACTTTACGTCCGCATGGGGCATTTTTATCGAAAGCACCAGCGGCTGGCTGTTCTTATCCTTGAGCAGTGTAATGGGCGATATGTGATAATCGTGGTTCAGGTATTTTTCCTGCTGCCATCCGTCGCCGGTCAGGTACTGGTGAAAATACCCCTGGCCGTATAAAAGCCCGACTGCGATGAAAGGAAGCCCCAGGTCCGAGGCTGATTTTAAATGATCGCCGGAGAGCACGCCCAGGCCGCCCGAATAAACGGGCAGGGATTCGGCCAGGCCGTATTCCGCCGAGAAATATGCTATGAGAAAGTCCTCGGGCATAGCGCTTTTTACCTTGTCATACCACGAGAGCCGTGTCATATAAACATCGCACCGCTTTATGACGGAATCTATCCTGAAAAGGAAACCCTCGTCGGACGCGATCTGGTCCAGCCTTTCCTGGGAGACATTGTAAAGCAGTTTTACCGGGTTATGCGACGTTTCCGACCAGACATCGGGGTCTATATCCCTGAAGAGGCCGAAGGCTTCGGCATCCCAGGCCCACCAGATGTTATATGCAAGACCAAGCAGGGGCTTTAGCTTTTCCGGCAAATTTGGCACCACATTGAATTCTCTGAATTTCATCAAGATCCTCCTGTTTGATAAAGTTTCTTCCTTTATTAATACGCGCCCAGTATTTTATCATAAACATATTGCGGGTGAAAGGGATTTTTACCATTTTGTGCCGCCATGCGGAACAAAAAGCAGCCTGTATTACAGGCCGGAAGGACAAATTCAAATTGAAAAGCAGGTACATTTGTATATAATATATGAACCGGCTTTTAATTTGAATAAAGTTGGAACTTTTTTAGGTCCGTTTATGACAAAGTGTAAGAGGGAGCAAATGCAGGAAATCGACATTGAAATAGTAAAGAAGGCGCAAAAGGGCGACAGGGCGGCCTTCGACAGGATAATAACAGTTTACAGGCAGACCATAACCGATCTTTGCAGGAGGTATATGCGCAACTCCGAAGAGGCCCTCGACATGGCCCAGGAGGTTTTTTGCGCGGCTTACACATCGATGGACAAATTCGCGCACAAGTCGAAGTTTTCCACGTGGCTTTACAGGGTGGCCGTGAACCTGTGCATTAACAGGCTGGACATGCTGAAACGCAGGAAATATTTCGACACGGGATCCATTTCCGGAGGCGGAGAAGAGACCGGGGAATACGAGATCCAGATAAGGGACAGATCCCCCGGGGCCGACGAGGAGCTTGAGGCCGCGGAGACGCGGCGCATGATAATGGATTCCCTGGAGGGATTTGACGCCGAGTCAAGGAACGTCGTGATACTCAGGGACATGCAGGGGCTTGAATACGACGAGATAAGCGGGCTGCTCGAAATACCGCTGGGAAGCGTAAAGTCCAAACTCAACAGGGCCCGGGAAAAATTAAAGGAAATGATAATGAAAAGGAGCGGTGAAAAAAATGAACTGCCGCGAATTTAAGGAAAATATAAACAGGATATCAGAGGCGGAGGCCGAACCCGGAGCGGATATGCTGGGCCACGCGAAAGAATGCCGGCCGTGCGCAGAAGAGCTGAAAGCCCTTATTTCATTAAGGACGGCCCTTTCAACCGGTAAAAAAACAAGGATACCCGCGGATTTTAATTCAAAGGTATGGAAAAAAATTGGCGTTCCGTCGCCTTCGATACTCGACAGGATATTCGGAGCCAGGCCGGACATGGAGGCCGCCTTAAAGGGAGCGGTTGCCGTGGCGGTCCTGATATTTGTGGTTTTTATGGCACGCGGGACTTTTGTGAAAAACGAGGCCCGTATGGCGGTAAAACCGGCTGAAAAGAGCGCGGTAAAACTCGCAAGCCTTCCAAAGGCGGCCAAAAAACCGGCTGCTAAAAAATCCCCGGAAGCGCCGGCCGCCGCAATGGAAAAACAGGCCCCGGTTAAGAACGAGCCCCAACCGGCGCAGGAACTTGCCTACGCGCCGGTGCAACAGCAGGAAACCCCGGACAGGGGGCCGGGAAAAGGCGGGGTAAGGCCCGACGCCAATATGACCGTGGCTTACGGAAACGGCCAGAAGAACACCGGAGCCGGGACCGTGGCCGCGAACAGCCCGGCTGGTGAAATGCCGGCCGCCGCGGAAGCCCCAAAGGGAACGCCGACACAGACAAATCCGAAGGAAAATTTCAAGGGAGACGGCGTGGAAATAATGTCCAATGTTTTTAACCCTTTACACGGCGGGTCGATGAAGATAAGATACATCATAAGGGACGCCTCGGACGTAAGCCTTATCGTTTATTCCAGGAACGGGGAGGTTGTCAGGACATTATTCAAAGGGGCCAGGCAGCCCGGGGAATACGAGCAGGCGTGGAACGGGACCGACGACAACGGGGCCGTCCTGGGCGCGGACATATATTTTGTATATATAAAGACCGACCTTGTCGAGAAAAAGATAAAGGCGGCCGTCATAAAGTAATCCGCGGGCATGCAACTTTAGCGCGCGCCGCAGGGGATTTTAAACGGGGAAATTGCACCACAAAATGTGAGGGATCATGAGGGAATGTAAAAAAATCGGCGGGGTTCTGGCTGTTTTTATTTTTATATCAATGCCATTGTCTCTATTGGCGGCCGGGGAAACAGGCGCGGATTTTCTCAGGATAGAGGCGCCCGCGGAGACCGCGGCCATGTCGAACGTATTTGCAGGCATCGCCGACAACCTTAACGCCATTGTGTTCAACCCGGCCGGGCTCATTAACCTCAATAACACCCAGGTTTCATTCACCCACTTTTCATCATTTGTGGACACGAATTGCGAATACCTGGCCGGGGCGATGCCGCTTGAATCAAAAAAATACGGCGTGCTCGGGGCGGCGTTTTACGTGGACTATACCTTTGACTTTCCTTATTATAACGACTACGGCGACCAGGTGGGCGACGTGGACAACTATGACGCGGTGCTGATACTTTCATACGCCTACCCGTTCAGCGACTGGTTCGCGGCGGGAATAAACTTGAAATATTTCAATTCAAAATTATACCTTTATTCAAAGAACGGTTTTGCCGGCGACATAGGCGTGCTGGTAAAAATGAGCGCGAACCCGGACACATTTGCGGGGATAACCCTGCAGAATCTTGGCAGCCAGTCCGCCTTCATATCCGTGGTTGACCCGCTGCCGGCCAATATAAAGGCGGGAATGGGCGTGAAGATCCCCATGGGCGACATTGTAAAGGTCACGGCGGGACTTGACGTAAACAGGCTGATATTAAAGGACGAACTTCCCACCCTTGATATCGGAGGCGACGTCACAATATCCAATGTGCTGTCATTAAGGGCGGGTTACGGCTTCCGCTATGATTCCCAGTCGGTTTCCCTGGGGATAGGGCTCACAATGGACAACATCAGGTTCTCATATTCCTACCAGCCTTTTGACACGCTTGGGGATACCAACAGGATATCCGTGGATGTGGATTTTTTTGACGAATCCAGGGTAAAGGCAAAAGAAGACAAATAACCGGAACTTTTATATTGCCGATTTTGTCTTATCAAGGTGAGGATGTATATTTTTAAGGAGGAATGTTATGAAAAAAATTATTGCGGTTGTTTTATTCGCCATCATGTCGACGGCGCTTTTTGCGTCCGCCGGAGGCAAGGTTATATCGGTCGCAATGAACCCTCCAAACCCAAATTTTGGGGACCTTGTCCAGATAACCGTCACATATTGCGCGCAATTATACAATTCAGAATACATAGCCGTGGCAATAAGTTCCTCACCGACCAAATCAAGCGCGGACCTCTCAAACAACGGGCAGATATTTGTGGTAAGCGTGCAGGGCGTTGACGTGGCAACCGACCTGCCTGACGGCGGAAATCCAGGAGGCCCCATAGGATGGCAGGCCAACGCCAATCCGAACGGCGGAACGTCGGACTGCCAGGACTGCCAGCCGCAGAACGGGAAAACATTTACCAATGTATACAGCGTTCACATACCTCCGGCGACGGATTTTCCGGGATGCAACACAACCCAGCTTTATATCCACGTGGCCCTGAAAGACGCGAACATGAACGCCCCGGACTGGGTTGCAGCCGGTGATACGGGAGCGTGCAACAGCGAACCATCGCCGGTAAGCTGGACAATGGGGACAATGGCAAAAGGTTTTACAATGAGCAAGACCACTTCAGGAGAAGTGCAGGCGCAAAACGACCTCCTGCTTTATTCAATAAATTACTCATACTGGAACGGACAGCTTACATTGACGGATGCAATACCGGGCGGCGGAGATTTACAGCTTGTATCATTCGGCCCCGCAGGAATAACCGGCGGTATGGTGACGGGTCCCGCAGTAGGGGCAACAGCCGGGACTTTTTCATGGACACTGCCCGACAGGACGGGACAACCCGGTGCGGCAAGCGGCACGGTTTGGATGCTCTATAAAGAGCTTAAGAACCCGCCAACTATGGGAACCAACTACGCGAACAGCGCACAGGGAACCATGACCGGCCTTTCGCCCCAAAACGCCAGCGCAAATTGTGTCGTTGGCCAGGCCGCCATTACAATCACAAACTCACAGAGCGCGCCGAACCCCAATTACGGGGATATTGTGACATACTACCTTACATATAACGTGAACGGCATGCAGCTTGCGGCGTTCCAGTCATTTGACGACCTGGCACTTGGCGTTTACGGCAGCATGTCCGGTGAGACGGGAGCTCCCCCTACAGGATGGCAGTTTGTGCCGCAAAACGGAGTTAACGGGCAATGGACAATATCAGACGCCTGCAATACAGGGGACAGGGTAATAACAGGACAGGTAAACACTGCATCGACATATCCCGGGTTGTTATACCAGGGTATTACCGGAAACCAGCTTTGCAGCGGCATCATTCAGGGCGAGGCTTATATAAACCCGGGGACAAACGAGGGGGCCGATGCCCTGATGTATATAAGGAACGACGGACTTGTCGGAGGCAAAGCTTACTCATTATTAATATCAGTCGACAAAAATATTGGAGGATATACAGGAGGCCATATAGAATTCCAGGCGTGCACACCTTCATGCGTATGGCCGACCCCCACAATAATAGGTCCCGATCCACAGATCACGGCGAACCAATGGTGGGCAATGAAAGTCTGGATAGACCCCGCAAACCAGTATCATTTCCAGGCAAAGGCATGGCCCAGAGGGTCTCCTGAACCCGCCGGTTATCAGATAGACTGGACAGACCCGAACGGCGCAGCCGAAGGAATGGACTGCAACAACGGCGCGGCATGGAAGGCCGGATTCGGGGAAGAGGGAGGGGACGTCGCCGGCGTATGGACGCAGGATTCATATAACAATTTCCAGATATACAACCCGCGGGTTTCCGCAAACACGATCGTCTGGGACACCATCCCGAACTCTGTCGCAGGAACATCCGACGGTTCAATTATATATGCCGGTCAACAGGGGCCGTATCCTTATGTTGGCAACGCGCAGGTGGCGAAATGGAACCTTGGAAACATATCCAACGAAGGCGGGACATTTACATGGTGGGGAACGGTGAATACCTGCGCTACAGTAACAAACCAGGCGTTTATTAATGGAGCATCGGCAGCCGTGGCTCAGCTTTCAAATATTACCATTATGCAGCCGGTATGCGTTTCATCGACATTTACCCCGTCTTTCACCCCGACGCCTACTGTTACGATGACATACATGACCCCCGGAGGGACGAACACTTCCACACCGACATTTACAACGACATTCACCATATCTCCGACATTCACTCCGACGCTTTCGTCGACTCCTTCATTCACCGCTACAATATATAATTCATACGTGCCGAGCGCTTCTTTCACTCCGACCGCCACTCCGACGCCGTCGTTTACCGGAACCCTTTCCGCTGGAAGCGCGACAAACACGCCTACATTTACGCCAACCGCCACAATAACCTTGACAATATCCGGAGGGAGCGCGACAAGCACTTTTACTGCGACTATAACGGCAACCGCGGTCACATATTATCCGGATGCCGTTACCATAGTGTCAGCCGTAAGCTCACAGGGTAACTGCTATGTGGCGGGCCAAAACCTGACAATAACAATAAACGCCACCATTGGGAGTGCTTGGGCGACAATGTATGGGCTTGTTGTAGGTTCTTCCGGAGCACTCGTATATAATATTGACGCAGGCGAACCGGATGATTGTTTATGGGGATTGACAGGGGCCGCGGGTAATGCCCCAAATAATATTTCACCATGGCAATCCAACGCTAATATGGCTGCAGGAGGGGCCGGAGGCAGTTCTGTTACAAATTATCAGATGATTGTGCCTGTGCCGGCTTCTTATGCGGGGATAGGACCCAAGACATTTTATGTAATAATAGGTAATTCAAGCTCACAGCTTACTCTTGGCCAGTATTATTCGTCTTATTTCATACAGACATCATTGACGCTTCCCGAGTGCGGCGCGGGAACTGCGACATACACACCCACCTTCACGCCAACGCCGACTCTTACTGCAACGGTGAACCTTACGCCGCAGCCTACATGCAATATGACGGCAACGCCGGTATTCACAGTGCAGGCGACTTACAACAACGGACACGGGGCCAATAACACCGTGATAATAGACGTGACGAGCGACTCTGATTTCACGGTTCCGCCGGTGGTGGTCGTGCATCCATACGGTGAGAGTATCTCAAAACCGGCCCTGACGTTAACCACCGTAAAATTTCCGGGCCCTCCGGCTTTCTACAGGGTTATCATGCCGCAGGAGGACGGTTACGGCGACATACAGTCAA
>Ga0181520_10009423_pt1 | contig 13485 bp, 14 predicted proteins | sample PEATcosm2014_Bin_29_FD_132451 | JGI IMG/M metagenome (GOLD analysis project Ga0181520, IMG submission 132451) | Peatland microbial communities from MTU Mesocosm Facility, Houghton, MI, USA - PEATcosm2014_Bin02_30_metaG | ecosystem: Environmental > Terrestrial > Soil > Wetlands > Peat | place...
ACGCTGAACGATACTCTTGGCCATCACACCGGCGATCTGCTTCTTCAGGAGGTTGCCCGGCGCATCGCCGCCTGTGCCCACGAAACCGACACCGTAGGCCGCGTGGGCGGCGACGAGTTTGTCGTGATTCTCGACGGCCTGAGTGAAATCGCCGAGGAAGCTGCCACGCAGGCCAAAGCAGCCGGCCAGGAGATGCTGAATTCGATCAGCCAGCCTTATCTGCTGGAAAACCGCGAGTGCCTCACGGCGGCCAGCATGGGTGTCGCGGTCTTCGGGGACCAGGACGTCAGCGCGGATAATATCCTGCAGCATGCCGACATCGCTCTGCATCTGGCCAAGGCAGACGGCCGCAACACGCTGCGCTTTTTCTCGCCCGCCTTGCAGGCTGTCGTCAATGCCCAGGCGAAACTGGAGAAGGATCTGCGCCTGGCGATCAAGACCAAACAGTTCATGCTCTACTATCAGCCGCAAGTGGAGCGGGGCAGGTTGACCGGCGCCGAGGCCCTGATCCGTTGGAAGCACCCCAGCCGCGGCATTGTTTTGCCGGATGAGTTCATTTCAATCGCAGAGAACACCAGGCTCATCCTGCCAATGGGAGATTGGGTGCTGGAGACCGCCTGCAAGCAGATTGCGGCCTGGGCTGGCCGGCCGGAGACAGCCCGTCTGATGATCGCGGTGAATATCAGCGCCCTTCAGTTCCGCCAGCCGGAGTTTGTCGAACACGTCCTGGCTGCTCTTGAAACCACTGGTGCAAACCCGAAGTGCCTCAAGCTGGAACTGACAGAAAGCATGCTGGTGGAGAATTTTGAGGATGTCATAGCCAAGATGGCGGAGCTCAAATCCCATGGCTTGAGCTTCTCCCTGGACGACTTCGGCACGGGGTATTCCTCGCTTGCCTACCTCAAGCGCCTACCCCTGGATCAGCTGAAGATTGATCGGAGTTTTGTGCGCGACATGCTGGTGGACCTGACCAGCGGCGCCATTGCGCAGACAATCATCTCGCTGGGCCGCGCCATGGAATTGTCGGTAGTTGCCGAGGGCGTGGAGACAGAAGAACAGCGCGGCTTCCTAGCCGGACTAGGCTGCCACTGCTTCCAGGGACACCTCTTCAGCCCCGCACTGCCGCCGGATGAGCTAGAAGCATTTCTTTAGTATCCCGCCGAAGGCTCTGCCGCCGCGAAGCCAGACCGGCGGGCTCTCTATTCCCTAGTCCCTAATCCCTATTCCCTGTCTTTCTCAATCCATCGATACGCTCAACTGGTGGCGCACATCGGCGCCGCGTATCCAGAAGATGACGTCCGTGGCGATATTCGAGGCGTGATCGGCGATCCGTTCCAGATGCTTCGACACCAGGATTCCACTGATGGCCTGCTGGGTGAAGCGCGGCTTCTCCACGATCATCTGCAGCAGGTCGGCGTGAGCGAGGCGATTCATGCGGTCGATCTCGTCGTCCATCTCGCGCACCGAGTCGGCCATTTGCGCGTCGCCCTCCAGCAAGGCATGGAGAGCCGAGCGGATCATGCGCCCGGCAAACTCGCCCATCGCCGCAAAATCCACCGGTAGATCGACCTCCTCGTGCTTCAGTGTCTCCTTGGTGCGGCGGGCTATGCCCATTGCCTGATCGCCGATCCGCTCCAGGTCGCCGTTGATCTTGATCACCGCCAGGATGAAGCGCAGATCGACGGCCATGGGCTGCTCTTTCGCCAGCAGATCATATGCCATTTCGTCCAGTTCGCGCTGCGCGGTGTCGATGGCCGTCTCGTTTTGCTTTACGTACTTGCAGAGGCTTTTGTCACGCTGTAGATAAGCGTCGACTGCGGACTCGACTGCCTGCTGCGACAGGGCCGCCATCGCCAGCAACTTGTCTTTGAGCTCGGCGAGTTGGAGTTGAAAATGAATGCGCGGCAAGACGGTCTTCTCCTTACTCTTGATTGTGCATCATGCAATGTTAATAGCGTGCGAATTTTCCCTCGTTTGCACCACTACGGTCACATCAGGAGGCCGGACGGCCACTCAGTGTCGGTATGGGTTAGACGCACCACGAGCTGGAACAATGTTCTAGGCTATCACTATGGACGCCGCACACACCTCTCGATCTTCGATGCTCACTTTCAACCCCGCCGAGCGCCAACCGCAAGAGATCTACAAGCTGATGACCGGCATCATTGTGCCGCGCCCGGTCGCGCTGGTTTCGACGATCAGCCGGGATGGCGTGGCAAATCTCGCGCCCTTCAGCTTCTTCTCCGGTGTGGGCGCCGTGCCCCCAACCGTGCTCTTCTGCCCGGCGCTGCGCCCGGCTAGTTCGAGAGAGACGGATAACGCCGCCTCCGGCGAGGCCGGTGAGCGGAAAGACACGCTGCGCAACGTCGAGGAGACCGGCGAGTTCGTCATTAACGTGGTTAGCGAGGCCATCGCCGTAGCGGCCAACGCCACAGCAGCCGAAGTGGCCTTCGGCGTGGACGAGTTCGCCCTCTCCGGCCTGACGCCGATTCCCAGCGAGACGGTACGCCCGCCGCGCGTCGCCGAGTCGCCGGCCCAGATGGAGTGCAAGCTGCTTCAGGTCATCTACACCTCTCACGCGCCCCGCGGCGGTGTGATTGTGCTGGGCGAGGTCGTCCGTTTTCATGTGAGCGCGGGACTCTTCGAGAATTTCCGCATCGATCCAGCAGGTCTCGATGCCGTTGGCCGCATGGCCGGCAACACATGGGTCCGCACCCGCGACCGGGTCGAGATCATCCGGCCGAAGTAAACCTTTTCAGCCAAGCGTTTTTCCGATTAGAATCCAAAGCGTTGGCAAGCTTCAACACGAGAGGGTCGCGAGTGCCAGGTGCAGGAACGTCTGCTGAGCGGTTTGGCAAAGGCCTGCTACTGGCACTTTGGAGCATTGCAGTGTTGCTTCTGTCGGCTGCTCTGCTGCCTGGATGCCGTGCGTCGACGGCGAAGGGAGAGGCGATGAATCTGACCAGTACCAGCTTCAAAGGAGACCAGATTCCGGCGAAGTTCACTTGTAACGGAGCAGGAGTCTCACCGCAGCTCTCTTGGTCCGCGCCCCCCGCCGGGACGGAGAGCTTTGCGCTGATGGTTGCCGACCCGGATGCACCCGGCCGGACCTTTGTCCATTGGGTAATCTACGATCTGCCGGCCGATGCGCGAACGCTGCCGGAGGCACTGCCGCCACAGGGCGAGGTTGCCGGTGGAGGCCGCCAGGGCAGTAACGACTTCGGCGACATTGGCTACGGAGGCCCCTGCCCTCCAGGACACTCGCCGCACCACTATGTCTTCATAATTTACGCTTTGGACGCAAAGCTGAATCTGCCTGTGGGCGCAACGCGAGTGCAGGTTGAAGCCGCCATGAAAGGCCACATACTGGCGCGCGGCGAGTTGGTTGGCCTCTACCATCGATAAGCCGCGGATTGAGACGTGGTTTCCCCCGTACGAGGGCCACGTAGCCGTTCCTTAACCCAAGTTGGCGCTGCGCAGGATTGCATCCATGGTCTGCTCAGGGGTGAGCGCGTCGACATGAATGGAGAGATGCGCTGTGCGATAGAGCGGCAAGCGGCGCTTGTAGCGGATGGCGAGGTTGGCCTGATCCGCGAATACGGGGCGTGTCTGCTCTGAGCCGCTGCAGCGCTTGAGTGTCGTCGCCAACTCCACCTCAAGATGGACGAGCAGCGTACCGGGCTCGGTCAGCAACAGACCGCGCGTAGCGGGATGCTCAATGGCGCCGCCTCCTAAAGCCAGCACCAGAGCATCGATCTCGGCCAGCCGCGCAATGGCCGCATGCTCGCGTTCGCGAAAGGCCGCTTCGCCTTGGTATGCAAAGATCTCGGCGATCGTCAGGCCGGCTTCGGCTTCGATAACGTCATCCGCATCGATGAAGGTCCAGCCCAGCCGCGCGGCAACCAGCGGGCCAACGGTTGTCTTGCCCGAGCCCATAAAGCCGGTGAGGACGATGCGTCGGGGTGCGATAGTCGAGACTTCGGATTGTGTGTCGGCGGTCATGGTTACTCTCACGCAGCTTTCGTAGCTGAGTTAGTTTTTCATGTTGCAAGACCTGCTCGTGTTGCAAGAGACCTGTTTTGTATCAGGGCACGACTTTAGTCGTGCCGCAAACGCAACAAAAAAATGCCGGGCTTTAGCCCCTGAGGGATGCACCTCGTGGATTTCGCCTTTCACTGGGCCTTTTTCCGCAGCCTGTTTAGCCCCCGATGTTCGCATTTCAAGTTTCTCACCAGATCGTCGCCTTTTCCAGTATAGGCAAGCTCAACCAGCCTTTCACCCCAACGCGATCACCACAGCCCCAGCAGTGATCAACAGACCGCCGACAATGGCCGGGGCATTGAGCTTTTCGCCCAGCAACAACCAGGCAAAGACGATGACCAGCGGCACGCTCAGCTTGTCCAGAGGAGCCACGCGCGAAGCCGGGCCCAGTTGCAGTGCGCGAAAATAACAAATCCAGGAGATGCCGGTGGCGAGGCCTGAGAGCGCGAGAAAGAGGCAAGTGCGGCGGTCGAGAGCGCGAATCTCAGCCAGACCGCCCACGCCGGGCTTGGCCAACGCGAAAACGATGCCCCAGGCAAAGACGACAACCACGCTAGTGCGCAGGGCCATCGCGAGGTTCGAGTCAACATGCGCCACCCCTAACTTGGCCAAGAGAGCCGTGGCGGCGGCAAAGGCTGCGGAAAGCAGTGCCCATCCAATCCAGTTCATGGGGATTATGGTACGCCGCCCGATATCGATTCGTGGAGACCGTATGAACCTGCCTAAACAGCAATCGGCATCCCACACTTGCGCCAGAAACAACGCGCAAGGATGGGGCACGGTGCCACTTTTGGAATTCCATGGATCGGTTGGTTGAGGTTCGTTGTTTCCCACATCTGACGCGATGAGACTGCGTCAAATATGGGGCACCCATGTCGTGAATCAGGCACGGAACAATAAACTGGAACTAATGCAAACCGGCAAAGCCAGCAAAACCGCCCTCCGCGTAGCCATTCGACGCGCGGCTCACCAACTGATGGAGCAGCCCCGCATTCTGGACGATCCGATTGCGGTGCCTCTGATTGGCTCCGCTTACGCGCGGGATCTGGAGCGGGCGAGTCACAAAGTTGCGCGGGATTTTCGCGCCTTCATGGCTGTGCGTAGCCGCTATGTCGAGGACCGGCTGGCCGAGGCCGTTTCCAAGGGTGTTACGCAATACGTAATTCTCGGTGCCGGCCTGGACACCTTCGCCTACCGCAATCCGTTTCCCAAGCTGCGCGTCTTCGAGGTGGACTTTCCGGCGACGCAGGAGTGGAAACGGTCGATGCTTCACAAAGCCTCCATCGCCGTCCCCGGCAACGTAACCTTTGTGCCGTTGGACTTTGAACACAAAACACTGGTCGCGGGGCTGGCCGAGGCAGGCTTCAACTGCAGCGCACCCTCCTTCTTCAGTTGGCTGGGGGTGGTGCCTTACCTCACTCTCGCCGCCTTTCGCGCCACGCTCGAAGCCATTGCGCAACTGCCGGCAGGAAGCGCTGTGGGCTTCGACTATGCGCTCGCGCCGGAGACGCTCAGCAAGGTGGGCCGTACAGCCTTTGACGCACTGGCCGGGCGCGTGGCGGCGGCGGGCGAGCCATTCCAGCTCTTCTTTACGCCCCAGACGATGGAGTCGGAGCTGCGCCGTGCCGGATTTCACTTGATCGAGCAGTTCAACACGGATCGCCTCAACGAGATTTATTTCAAAGACCGCGCCGACGGCCTCCGGCTCTCCGCCGTGAAGCTGGGGATGTTGGCGGCAGCATGGGTTTGAGCGAACTTCCGATGTAAGCGGGATGAGTAGATCCCACCCCGGAGCATTTTTGCTTTTACTGTAGACACCCGTGCCCCATTCCGCGTTTTTCTGCGGAATGGATGGGACACCAACAAAAGTCCGGTCCACACTATTTGCAAAATGCCTAGCCGCAAGAAAGAACGCGGCGAGGGTGGGGCACCCAAATTCTCAGTTTTTAAGGTTCACTCCATTCCGTTAACATGAGTTATGCGCTCCTTCGCCTTCTTGCTGATCGCGGTTGCCATGCTCGGGCTCTCCGGCTGCGGTTACCATACGCTGGGCGCGGCCACTCATCTGCCGCCCGACGTTCGCACTCTCGCTGTGCCTGAGTTTGCCACGCAAACCGAAACCTACCGCACCGAGACGGTCATGACCCAGGCGGTAATTCGCGAATTTGCCACGCGCACTCAGTTGCGGGTCACGCCGAATGGGAACGGAGATTCAGATGCCGTGCTGCACGGGACGATTCTCAAGGAAGTGGTGGAGCCGCTTACCTACAATACCTCGACGCAGCAGTCGTCCAGCTTTTTGATCACGATTGTGGTTTCCGTCAAGCTCACCGGGCGGGACGGCAAGGTGCTTTACGAAAACAAGAATTACGTCTTCCGCCAGCAATACCAATCCACGACCAACCTGCCAACATTTTTCCAGGAGAACCCGGCGGCTGTCGAGCGACTCTCACGCGAGTTCGCGCGCCAGTTGGTGGCCGATGTGCTGGAAGGGTTCTGAGGGTGCAGAGAATGGGGCGGAAGCGCGAAAACCACTGGCCTTGCCGACCCGTCATAAGTATTCTGGAATTGAATGGTGGAGAATGTTTCAAAACACGCTTTGTATCAGGGCACGACTTCAGTCGTGCCGAAACGGGCATTAAGACATGGGGCTTTAGCCCTTGCGGGATCGCATCAACAACCTGTCAGACAATTATTGAAACATGCTCTAGGCACACACATTAGTCGCACTGCGAGGAGAGTCACCCAATGACCGCCGCACGCTGGGGCGCAGGATTCACCGCGACAGGCCGCTTTGTGGCGGAGATCGAGGCTGCGGCTGCCGGTAAAGAGCCGTTGAAGCCCGGATACGTGCTGGTTGGCGACGAGACATTTCTCCTCGACCGCTGCCGAGCCGCCGTTCTCAAGGCATTTGTTCCGCCGGATCTGAGGGATTTTTGCCTTTCGGATCTCGATCTCTCCAGCACATCGATCTTCGAAGTGCTTGACCTTGCGCAGACTCCCTCGCTGATGGCGCCCTTCCAGGTGATCTTTGTCCGCAACGTGAAGCAGCTTTATACGCGCGGCGCAAAGAAGGACGAGTTTGCTGCACTGGCCCGCTATTTTCGCTCGCCTAACCCGCAAGCGCTCATTCTCTTTGTCGCCGACTTTGTGCATATCCCATCCGACACGCGGCGCATGGAGATGGACGACAAAAACCGTTTCGAGCGGCTCACCGAGACTCTGGGCGAGCACTGCGGCATGGTGGAACTGGCGAGCGTGAACGAAGACGATGCGATGCGATGGGTAGCGGCTACCGCTCAGGAGGCGGGCATTCGCGTGGAACCGGATGCGGCCCGCGAACTGGCCGATGCGCTGGGCGCGGATATGATGCTGATCTCATCGGAGCTTGAAAAGCTGCTGCTTTACACGCACGGCCGCGGAAAGATCACTCTGGGCGACGTGGAAACCATGGTGCTGTCCGCGAAGCAGCGCTCGCTCTACGAACTGACCGATGCTATCTCCGCCCGCGACCGCGTGCGCGCTCTTGCGCTGTTGCAGGGTCTGCTGAACAGTTCCGATGCAGGCGAGGACTCGGCAATCGGACACCTTTACATGCTGGCCCGTACCTTCCGCCAGATGCTGGTGATTCTCGAAAAAAACGTGCGCGACTCGCGCGCCATCTGGCAGGCGCTGTGGCAGGGCTTCCGTATGCCGCCATTTGCCGCCGACGACCTGATCCGCCAGGCTCGCCGCTTCAAGAGCCGGCGCGACCTGACGCGTGCCTTGCGGCTGATTGCGCGGGCCGACCTTGAACTGCGCTCCTCGCCGCCCGACAAGCGGCTGGTGTTGGAGCGTCTGGTCTATGAACTGGCCTCGGAGCCGAAGCCCGCGCCACCGGTCTGGGCCTCGGCGCAGTTGCTGTTCGCGAGCTAACTTCTGCCGGCCTCATCGACCCGATGCCATAGAGTGTTACCGCACCCCGTGCTCATTCAACCAGGGCCCATACTTCTGATCCTCGCCTTGAATGTGGTTTGTGAGCCAATCGGAAAGAAAAGTAAGCAGATGAACTCCGAGGGTAATATCGCCCTTCTCGAAGCGGGCGACGTAATCCCCTACCTGTTTGGTCAAGTCACGGTGCTTGACGATATGCGCCTGCAACCCCGGATAGCTGGTCTTTTCCATCATCACTTCTTCGGCCGCGAAGTGATCGACCGTGTACTTAACCAGATTGTTGAGGATCTGTCCAGCCACAGCGCGCGCCTGGCCCTTCATCATGGCTGCGTGAAGGTCGTTCAGGGTTTCAATCAGGACTGTATGTTGATCGTCGAGGGTTTGAACTCCCACCGAGAGCTTGTCGTTCCAGGTCATGAAAGCCATGTGTTTCTCCAGGCGGGTTGCGCCATCAATCGGTGTATCGGCTACGGTTGAACAGAAGTTGAGCGGAAATAGCGGCGTCGCGACGCCCTGGCATGGGTTCTTGGAAGCAGCCGGTTCCAACTCAACGTATGCCGTGCTGATTCATGCAGGGTCCGTACGACTGGTCCACGCTTTGAATATGAGTCTTCAGCCATTCGGAGAGGAAGCCGGACAAGTCGAGGCTGAGAGCTAGATCGCCTTTCTGGTAGCGGGCAATATACTCCTCAACCTGTTTGGTCAAATTGCGGTGCAAGAGCTGATGCTGCGCCAGGTCGGGATACTTCGCCAACTCCATCATCCTCTCTTCGTCCGAAAAGTGATTCCGCGTATACGTCAGGAGCTTGGCCAGAAGCTCGCCAACGATGGCTTTCGCCTGGCCCTTCATCATGGCTGCGTGAAGTTCGTTGATGGTGTCGAACAGGACAGTGTGCTGCTCGTCGATGGCTTTCACCCCGACGGAAAGCTTGTCAGACCAGACTACAAGTGGCATGATGTTTCTCCTGCCGAAGCCTTCCGGCAACAGAAATATCGGCCATACTCATTGAAAAGTTGAGTAAAACGATCCAAAATGCGCGTCACACCTTTGAACGCCCTGATCCTTGATCGATACCGCACAACGCGCCAGCTTATAGATCGTTCTCAGTCCACGCCCCGCTCGTTCAACCACGGGCCATACTCCCGGTCCATGCCTTCCATATGTTCGGCATAGGAATCGCGAAGAAAGCACAGCAGCGGGCGCATCTGCATCTTCTCGCCATGCTGCACGCGATGAGAGGACTGGAGGATCTGCGCCAAGATGCGCTGGTGCTCGAGTCGATGCTCGGTCAGGCCGGGAAAAGCATACTGCTCCAGTAGTTGCTCTTCGCTCCAGAAGTGCATGCGCGTGAACTCGATCAGCCGGTCCAGTACTTCGCTGACTTGCTCTCTGCCAGAACCGCGGACCGCCGCCAGACGAAGCTCGTTCATCGTATCTGTCAGAATGCCGTGCTGGTCGTCCATAGCTCTCACACCCACGGTGCAGGCGTGGTTCCAGGCTAAAAGGGTCACATGAGCCTCCATCGATCGCTACTGGAGTTATCGGTCAAGCCGGGCCAAATGTTAACCGATCGGTGATTGGCTCTTGTGACGAAGGTTTGTACTAACATCTTGCATCGTGTTCAAGACGAAAGAGCAAAATGGAAGTGCATCATGTTCACGCTGGCCAACACGATCGCCGCCTTACTCGCGCTGACGCCCTTCCTGGCGGCGGCATTTTTCCCTCAATGGGCAGCGGGGCGAGCCCGCTCGCTTTCCTTGCCGGCACAACTCTTGTCTCCCGCGGTCTTGTGCCTTCCCTACGTACTGGTTGCAGCCGCGGGCGGCGTCTTCCGGTGGGACTGGTTTGCACTGTATGCGCTGCTTCCCGTGGCAGTGGCAGCTCTGCTTCGTAAGGCTGAGATCGCTGGGTGGCGTGACTTTCTAGTGCTGGCCATACTCGGTCTGGCGGTCGATCTGCGCTGGTTTGAGGGTGCATGGCCTGCTCGTCTCGCGATCTTCAACAAGGTCCTGCTGCTGGACGCGGGCATCTATGGCTATATTGCGCTCAGGCAACTTGAGGGAACCGGCTTTGACCTCCGTCTGCGTTTCAGGGACGTCGTGACCGGCCTGCGCGAGCTGGCACTCTACACTCCCTTTGCTCTTGTGCTCGGCCTGAGTCTTGGATTCCTGCACCCGCACATATCCTGGCCAGGCGTCACCCAGATTGCCGGAGCTTGGATCTTCACCTTCTTCTTTATCGCCGTCCCTGAAGAGCTTTTCTTCCGTGGGTGGATTCAGAATCTCCTTGAGCGGCGCATGGGGCGCACCCCTTCGCTGCTACTGACGGCTATCCTCTTTGGCCTTTCTCATTTCAACAAGAGGGCTGCGCACTTCAACTGGCGCTATGTCTTGCTTGCTGCGGTGGCAGGGGTCTTTTACGGACGCGCCTGGCGCCGTGATCGCCGGGTGGGAGCAGCGGCAATCGCGCACGCCTCGGTAGACGCAATCTGGTCGCTATGGTTGCGTTGAATGAATTGAACTGTGCGGAGGGCTGTAAGTGAGGTAGCCGAGACCGACGCGCATGTTATGGATCATCGGCTTCGGCGCTACAATAGCGATCGTGATGCCCAGAATGGCGTGCGTCAGAGCCAGTGCGTAGAGGCTGCGATAGCGAAGAAAGAGCCGGCAGGCAACTAACGCGAAGAGCAAAGTAACCGGCGTGAGAATCGGATTGGGCAGATGCGCCGACGCAAAAAGCAAAGCGGCCGCCGTCACAGCTGAGCCGGTGCTCTTGAGAATGCGCAGCAAACGCGCTAGAAAGAAGCATTGCAAAAGAAACTGCTGCACCAGGGCCCAGAGCGCATAGGCCCAGTAGTTCTTTACAAGATAGATTGGCCCGTCCGGCAAGCGCAAAAGATCGAGCCGCCCCGCCACAATCGCTGCTGCCACAGCCGCCAGCAACGCCAAACCAGCCACCCAAAGCGAGCAGAAGAAGTTATCTGCTCGAAGTCCTACGGCCTGTATCCCATCGAATGAGAGGGCGATGATGAATGCGATCACTATGGCAGCCACCCACCAGAGCAGCCTCTGCCATGGGCGCGGCGTCCAGATGACAAGCATAATCAGGCCATAGGCAACGGCCAACTCCAGCAAGTCACGCCGCCGGCTGTGCACCGCCCCCCGGTCTACCCAGATTTCAATGGAAGCAGTCTCGCCCAACATGCTTAGGATGTTATGCCAAACTTAGGGTCTATTCCAGAATGATGTCCGGTTCAGTCCCCGGACGCGCTCCACGAGCAGTGAGTGCCACGGCTGCTGCCAGGATAAGGCCGCCGCCCACCCATGCATAGGGGCCCAGGTGTTCGCCGAGCAGCTCGACGCCCAGCAGTGAGCCGACCGCCGGTTCGAGGTTCAGGAAGATCCCAGCGCGCGAGGCGGGCACATGATGAATGCCCCAGTTCCATAAGAGAGTGGTCGTTGCCGTGCACAGCAGGCCGCTGATGGCCAACGCAACCCAGGCAGTGAGGCTGACATGCGCGAAGGGCGGCCGTGTTAATTTGGTGTGAAGAAACGGATTGAGCAGCAAGGGACCAATTATCCAGACAGCAAGCATCGCTGTCCCGGAGAGAATGGTGTAGGCCGTGACCACAGGCGGAAGGTGCGTCTGCATCAGTTTTTTGCTGAGAAGAATCCAGGCCAGCGCGATGACCAGAGAGGCCACAACCATCAGATCTCCAACGAGCGATGGCTCGCCCTTTGCCACAGGGCCCCGGCTGCCGCCCAGCACAATGAGTGCTGCGCCGACCGTTGAACCGAAGACAGCCACCCATCCCAGCCAGTCAAGCCTCTCCTCGCGGCTCCCCTTGGGGGCGAAGAGTGCTGCAGTTGCGGCCAGCATCACCGGCATCGAGCCCACCATCAGCGAGGCATGGCTCACCGTCGTGCGAGCCAGGCCGTGAAATTGGAGCAGAAACTGGACGGGTATCCCGAGGAAGGCACAAATCAGCAGCAGGCGCGCCTCGACGGCTGTGAGACGTAAGCGACTGCGATGCACCAGCACCACCGGCAACATGCCCAGTGAGGCGAAAAGAAAGCGGTAGAGCACCATATACTCGACGCACATCTCGTCCAGCGCCAGCCGGCCAAAGTAGAATCCCGTGCCCCACAGGCAACCAGCGGCGAAACAGGCGCTGTAGCCCAGAAACGCGATCTGACGGTCTGTTTTTTCTTTCCTTCCCATCCTTACTTTACTTTCGCACAAGACAGAGGCCTGATCAGAAAGGCTGATAATCGGCGAGATTGTCCAACGGCAGCGAATTCGCCGTCCCAGACTCCTCGATCTCTCACCGCGTGGGCCAAGTTGGCTGGTTCTTTAGTCAAGAGGCAGATTAGAGCGATGTCCGCCGCATACGATTACGTATTTACGCCATATGCAACTAATATTCGGCAGTTTATGCCATATATTGTATTACTTATAGTCACATATGCTCATTATTGAACTGAGAGTGGACAAATCGACTTTAGAGCAGCGTCTCACTGTGTTGAGAGTGCGTTGTTTTGGGTCAAGTTCGGCAATGACGACCAAACAGCCCATTCGTTAACATATATTAACGTCATATTATGCTTATAAAATCACATTAATTAGTATTATTTGCTAATTATTTTCTAAATTCATATTATACGTGGCTGATTTCTGAATCGGATAAGTTGGCCACGTTCTTTACTCTTCTGGCAGCTTCTGTCCGCAGCGGCACGGCGATTCAGGTCGAATTGGTTTTCTCCTGAGTCTGAATACTGATCGCCGCGTTGCTCAGCGCAGACGCCCTGCCAGATTGGGTTGGAGGCGATGATTTCATAAGCAGCTTCTACTAGCATTTCTCATCATCTACGCTAAGTATTGCTCACGAGTTGACCTAGATAGAGATGTATACGAATATTTTTACTTTTTTGCAGCATTTCTTCGCAATTATATACCGTGTATTTTGCCGAGTCGGATTGCAACACCATTTTAGCCAATCACTCAATGCGCGCAATTGCCCGATTATGCTTTACAAGAACGCTATGGAAGTGTTTTCTGCTAGAAATATACACAACTTTCGTTGTATATTGCTGGATATGGGATTTGATGATATCGATTGCCGAATTTTGGACGTTTTGCAACAAGACGGCCGGATATCCAACCAGGATCTCGCCGACAAGGTCGGTCTCTCGCCCTCACCCTGTCTTCGTCGTATGAAGCTGCTGGAAACGTCCGGGATCATCAGTAAATATGTTGCACTGGTCGACCCGGTGGTGGCGGGCCTGGGATTGCAGGCCATCGTCGAGGTTCGCTTGGACCATCAGACCAGCGCATCGATCGCAACCTTCGAGAGGGAGATCCTTAAGTTCCCCCATGTCCTGGAATGCTATCTGATGGCCGGGGACTGGGACTATATTTTGCGGGTCGTGGCAGCCGACCTGGATGATTTCCGTGATTTTTGCGTAGACTCACTGGCGAAGATTTCCGGAGTAAGCAATGTGAAATCAAAC
>Ga0181520_10009424_pt1 | contig 13483 bp, 15 predicted proteins | sample PEATcosm2014_Bin_29_FD_132451 | JGI IMG/M metagenome (GOLD analysis project Ga0181520, IMG submission 132451) | Peatland microbial communities from MTU Mesocosm Facility, Houghton, MI, USA - PEATcosm2014_Bin02_30_metaG | ecosystem: Environmental > Terrestrial > Soil > Wetlands > Peat | place...
CGGCACGAAGTTTTGTTCCTGGATGGGGGGACGCACATATTTCGTCTTGTCCAACGGCGGCAGCTCCAGCGGTTCCGGCGTCAGATCGCGGTAGGCGAACTGCGAGCGAAAATGGCGGATGACGTTCAGCCGCGCGCTCTTCTTGTCCTCGGCATTCACCACGTGCCAGGGAGTCTGCTTGAGATCGGTGACCGCGAACATCTCATCCTTGGCGCGGGAGTACTCCGCCCAGTGCTTGCGCGATTCGAGATCCATCGGACTGAGCTTCCAGCGCTTGGTGGGGTTCTTCATGCGGTCCTGAAAGCGGCGCTCCTGCTCTTCGTCGCTGACTGAGAACCAATACTTGATCAGACGAATGCCGGAGCGCACGAGCATTCGCTCGAACTCCGGGCAGCTGTGCATGAATTCGAGATACTGCGCTTCTGTGCAGAAGCCCATCACGCGCTCCACGCCGGCGCGGTTATACCAACTGCGGTCGAAGAGCACAATCTCGCCTGCCGCTGGCAGATGCGCGACATAGCGCTGGAAGTACCACTGCGTCTGCTCCCGCTCAGTGGGCGTACTGAGCGCGACCACCCGGCAGACGCGCGGATTCAGCGTCTCGGTGATGCGCTTGATGGCGCCGCCCTTGCCGGCCGCATCCCGGCCCTCGAAGAGCACCACCACCCGCAATTTCTCCTGGCGAACCCACTCTTGCAGCTTGACGAGTTCGATCTGGAGGCGGCGCAACTCTTTCTCGTAGTCGCAATCCTTGCCCAGCTTCAGTGTCTTGACAGTAGACGGAGCGGGTGGCTCCTCCACCTCGTCCATGACCGCCGATGACGCATTGTTCGGATCCACGGGTTTCTTACCGTTCTTGTTCTTTTCCTTGCCCTTATCCTTCATCGGTCTTCCTCCAGAGGGGCTCGCAGGGTCAAATGCAAGCGGCCTCTTCGGCCGCTGCTCACACCCCAAATCTGCCACCACTCTTATCGGCGCAGTTCGCGCCGCAGCGACCATCATAATCCTGAAAACTGGGAGTTGGCATGGAGCCCCGGATATAATGGGCAGGCGTTTCCCGCTTCACACAAGGAGAAGGCCTTTGGCTGCGATAGAAGTCCCCCGCGATCTTGATGCTGTGCTCGACGCTGCCTGGGAGGCGGCGCGCGACGTCCCGGGATTCCTGATGGAAGCGGAAGCGCGCCTGCTGGGGACGATTGCAGCTTGCGCTCCTGCCGGCGGAGCCATTGTTGAGATCGGCAGCTTCAAGGGCAAGTCCACCGTGATGCTGGCCAAGGTGGCGGCGCATTACGGGCTGGGCAAGATCGTGGCCATCGATCCGCACAACTTTAACAACGAAGAGTTAGCTGGGTTCAAGACCGATGCCGAGGCAACATCCTATCGCGAGTTTCTGGGCAATCTTGAAGCCGCGGGCGTGACAGGGCAGGTGGAGGTGCATCGCGCCTATTCGACCGATGTCTCTCCGGAGTGGAATCGCACTATCAGCTTTCTCTGGATCGATGGCGATCACTCCTACAAGGGCGCCAAGGCGGATTTCGACGGCTTCTTTCCCCATGTGCTGCCACAGGGGATTGTCGCGCTGCACGACGCCTTGCACGAGTTCTCCGGCCCCATTCGGGTCTTCGTGGAAGAGATGTTGTGCTCGGATCGTTTTGGCGCGGCAGGATTCGTGCACTCGATTGCCTGGTCGCAGTTCCGGCCGGAAGACGGAATCCGCTTCAGAAAACAGCGGGCCGCACTGGAACGCTCTGCCGCGCGCCTGATACCTCTGGTCAAGGATGAGAGGGAATTGCACGGCCTGGCCAAGCTTCGCTTCAAGCTGGCTCGCACCCTGGTTCCGCATAAGGCAATCATCCCAGGCGCGTGGGCTGAGTTGCTTTCCGCGCCGGTTCAGTGAGCATTGTTCACAACAGAACAGCATCGCCGCGGGCGATTAGCCCGGGTCAGGATTCGTTCCGCTCCGGCTTCCACTGGTCGTCGAGGTACCGCTCGATTTGGTCTTCGCGGTTCTCCCTCTCTTCCTGCTCGCGGCGTTTTTCGCGTTCTTCGCGCTCTTCGCGGCCGTCGCTCATAGCTCTCTCCTTTGTCTTTAGTCTAAGTGACCGTTCCGCAAGCCGAATCCATCCGGACCGGCAATGCCCGATGAGGACCGAGGTGCGGCAATCCGAGGGAAAGCCCTCAATGAAGGCAAGAACGCGGCAATGAGCGAGTTGAAACTCGATGCAAAGAAGACAGCAATCGTGGTCATCGATCTGCAAAAGGGTATCCTGCGGATGCCGGTAGCACCCAATCCGGTGGAGAGCGTGGTAGCGAATTGTGTGCGGCTGCTTACGAAAGCTCGCTAGGCCGGTGCGCGGCCCGTCCTGATGCAGGTGGACGGCGCGGCGGATGGCGCCGACCGGCTGCACTCTCTTGCCGATCAGGCAATGCGGTCGCTGGCGGGGCTACCGCCCGACTGGAGCGATTTCATTCCGGAACTCGACCGCCAACCGGGAGATATCGAGATTCTCAAGAGGCAGTGGGGAGCATTCTACGGCACCGATCTTGACCTGCAACTGCGCCGCCGGGGCCTGGACACCATTGTTTTGTGGGGCATAGCCACCGAGGTCGGCGTTGAGAGTACTGCGCGCGACGCCTACGAGCGCGGCTACCACCTGGTTTTTGCCGCCAACGCCATGACCGGTTCCAGCGCGGAGAGCCACGCTAACTCCATCGAACGGATTTCTCCACGCATGGGGCGGGTGCGCAGCACCGAGGCGATTGTGGAGGCTTTGCAGACGTAGGATAGCCGGGAAACAGACCGCCTATTGGTCGTTGCTGCCCTGTGCCGGACGAATCGCTTGGTCGACGGAGGCGCCAACGCAGATTGAAAACCAGTAGGCCGCGATGTCCCATGGGGAGAAGATGCGGCCGAGGAGCAAGATGCCGGGGAGTGTGTGGCGAAAAGCGTCCGTTGCTGGCGAGTGATAGAGCTTGAAGAATTCAACGGCGGCGGCCAGCATTCCCGCCAACAAGGCAACAGCCGAAATGCGCCAACAGGGAAAGAGCGCGGAGACGATCCAATAGACCATCATGGCCCAAAGCGCTGAGCCGCCGTATTTGACCACGAGAGGCGGCAAGCCGAGCGGGGCGAATCGAACCGCCAGGCCAGCGGCGGTGGTGAAGGCCATCAACCCCAGGGAGTGAGCGATTGGGCGCGCTTGCATTGTTCCCCAGCCTCGCATTGGTTTGTTCAGAAGCGGGAAAGGTGCGGAACCAATCAGTTCGGATGGCAGAACTGCTGGTTGGGGCAGGCGCCCTGGATGCCGCAGGGTGAGCCTGCGCCGCACTGAGAGGCTGCTTGCGGGGAATTGCCACCGCCCTTGGAGATGACTCCGGCCCCACCGCCGATCAGCCTCTTCACCGGTCCGCCACATTCCGGGCACGACGCGACCTCTGCATCGGACATCTTCTGGCGCTTCTCGAACTGGCGTCCACATGCATTGCATAGATAGTCGTAAGCCGGCATCGAAGACCCTCTTTGAATCGATTGTGTCGTTCCCTATTATACGAAAGTGCTTGGGCTGGCCGGAACCGCGCGGCATTTGCCGCCTCCGGGGGAACCGTCGGTCCGTCTGGAAACGCAGCGGCGCCCTTGCGATAATCCGGTATGCGCCTCTTTGTTGGAATACCGCTACCGGGCTCAGTTGCCCATGAACTCGCGGCAATCTCGCAGGGCCTTCGGTGTCCCGGGGACGGGTTTCGCTGGACAGCGCGCGAATCCTTGCACATCACTCTGCAGTTTCTCGGCGATACCTCGCAGGAACAATACGAATGCACTCAAGCGCATTTGCGCGAGTTGCATGTGGCGCCCGTGCCGATTGAGTTCGCAGGGCTGGGTTTATTCGATCGTTCCGGGGTGGTTTTGGCCGGCGTGAAGGCCTCGCCTGCGCTGCTTTTGCTCCAGAAGCGCGTCACCGAGGCAACGGCGCGCTGCGGTTTCGTTCCCGAGGCCAGAGCGTACCAGCCGCACATCACTCTGGCGCGTTGCAAAGGGCAGCGGCAGGGACTGAACGCGCTCAAGGCCAGGATTCCCCCAAGGGCCAGATTTACGGGGTTTGTTGCGGAAGAATTCCTGCTGTTCGAGAGCTTTCTGGGACCTGCGGGATCCCGTTATGAGGTTCGCGGGCGCTTTCCACTTCGCGGGGGAGGTTGAATTGGGAGGAGCCGGGTAGTTTGCCGGCTCCCACCCTTTCCGCAAAAGACGCGAAATGGGTGGGGAACCCAGTCAGTTCTTTGCGGTCGCTCCGCTTTTGCGCTTGGCCAACTTCTTCTTGGCCGCTTTCTTGCGGGTCTTCAGTGCTGCTTTTTTGGCGGCGGCCTTGCGGCGGCGGATTTCTTCCTTGGAGTACATGGTCCCGCGGCATTTCTGCGTCCCGCAGTTGCACAGGGCCTCGTCGTCGCCGCCGTCGTAGAGACAGTAGTCGTAGGTGATCTCTTCGCCGGGGGCTATATCGCGGATGGCCTTGACCCAGACGCGATCCTCTTCCTCGCTGGTTTCGCAGTTGGCGTCGCAGCTGTGGTTGATAAACATGGCGGCACAGTGGGCGTCGATGACGACCGAGCCGTCGCCGAGTCCAAAGAGGTAGGTGATCGGCGATTCCTCGTAGGCAGCGTCAGCCTCTGCTTTGGAGAGCCGCCGGCCGGTGTACTCGGCGACCCGTGCGCCCTTGCGAATGGCGGTTGTGGTGTAGCAGCCCGCGGCGTGAATGGCGGAAGAGCGGATGATGAGTCCCATGCGAGTGTGCGATGCTTTCTTTTGGTGCGGGATGCGCCGAGGCACGAGCCGAGTGGTCCGCAGCTCAGCATCTGGCTGTGCAGTCTTGACCGCATCGTAACATTAAATGAGGGTTGTTCAGGGCATGAGGCGAAACGAAATGAAGCGGAGATTCTGGATTGGGTTGTTTCTGGCGTTCTGTCAGGGTGGGGTGTTGCACCTGAGTGCGCAAACGCCTGCCGGGGGCGATGGAACTGGCGCCCCCCAGAACCAATCGAACGCCGAGGCGAAGAAACCCGCTACGACTCAGCCCGCATCCGGCGCCAATCCGTTTCCAGAGGATACGACCGATGTGCCGGTGATGCCCAGCAAGGTCACACCGCCCCTGCCGGATTCTACTTATCGTGCGTCCGAGAGAGATGGGGAGAACATGCGGGTTCCGGCGCCGGGCGAGGACACCGACCCTGCCCGCAGCCCCGACGACCCGGCGGCGGATTCCCGCGGCGATCAGGTTGATACCTTCAGTTCCAGCTTGAAGGGAATGGAAAAGCTGCTGCCAAACGCGGATGACGACCAAGCAGGGAAGAAAAAGAAGAAAGAGACGAAAGAGCCGACCCACCAGGAGGCCGCGGCGAACGACATCAATGTCGGCGGCTACTATCTGGACAAGAAGAACTGGAAGGCGGCGTTGTCGCGGTTTGAATCGGCGATGGTGCTTGACCCTGAGAATCCCGATGTCTACTGGGGATTGGCCGAAGCCGAACGGCATTTGGGCAATTTTGCCGACGCCCGCGGATACTACCTGAAGGTGGTTGACTACGATCCGGATAGCCGCCATGGCAAGGAGGCGCGCAAAGCGCTGAAAGATCCGGAAATTGCGAACGCAAAGAATACGGCTTCAAGCCAGCCGGGAACAGAGACGCCCAAATAGGGCGTTTCCGCGCAGCCGCTAAAGCCCCGCTGATTCCGCAGGCCGTGCGTAGGGGGTGAATCCTCCTCCGCCCTCCGCCAGCAGTTCGACCGGTTCGCCGATTGGAGAACGAGGCAAAATGGGCGCGGCCTTTCTGCGTCGCGCTGGATCGGGGAAGTGGAGAAGTGTGGAAGCTTGAGGCGACGGAGCTGGCCCAGGCTCCCGGAGTTGGGGCTGCCACGGCAGCGCGAAGAGAGCGAGCGCCGTTCTGGCGATGACCACCAAGTCCCGGCAACTATTGGCGCGCTCCAGGTAAGCCTGGGAGATGCGGATCTTGTCGGGCGTGATCACCGCTTTGAAGTACCTGATGGGATTGGGAACCAGGGCAAGAATCTCAGTCTCGCGGCAGTATTTGAGGGTAGCCGGGTCAGTGAGCCCTGGACGCACCTGCAGCAACCGCTCGTAGGCGCTTTTAAACTCCATGGTCAACTCGGGGATCACCGGCCGCGGGCCCACCATGCTCATTTCGCCGCGCAGCACATTCCATAATTGTGGAAGTTCGTCCAATTTGAGCCAGCGCAGCCAGCGTCCGGCACGCGTGATGCGCGGATCGGCGCCAAGTGTGTAGGCGAAGCCGTTACACCCGAGGCGCATGGTGCGCAGTTTCAGGAGAGGGAAGGGCCTGAAACCCATGCCCATCCGGACCTGGCGAAACAGCACCGGGCCCTCCGATTCGAGCTTGATGAGGATTGCGGCGCATACTAACAGCGGAAGCGTGACAATCAGCAACAATCCAGCAAAAGCAATGTCTGCGCTGCGTTTGAGCACGAATCCTCCCAAGTAAAGGGACTTGAGCGTCCCGCGCCTTGGCCGGCGCCGGAAGCCGACAGAGGAATCCCGCCATGCGAGAGCGAGAGTTTATATTGATGGAGTTCGAACGGTCTTAGATCTCGACCGTCCGGTCCACTCCCGGTTTGCGCCTTGGCCGTTCCTCTTGTGACAACGCAGAATAAGTGTCTAACTCGTGGACTTGCACTGGAGACAGGAGCTTCAATACTGACAGGAAACATCTTTCCGTTCTTCAATGTCAAGAAGTAAATATCGTCAAGAAGCACATTCTCCTCGCAGAGGCTGCCCAGAGTGTGGATTTCTGGGCAACCTTCGTGCATAACTCACTGTTGCCGAAGTCGATTCCGGCGTCGGCCGTTGCTCGAACGGGCCGATGCGGCGACAGCACCACTCTCCGTGCTTGGGGGCCTGCCAGGCACCTCTAGCGGCCGGCACTTCGTTGTGAGATTCAGCAATTCTTCGTGGTTCCTGATGCGGGTCAACCGGCGTGCCAATGCTTGACGGAATTTACGTGAAGCGCGAGGGAAAACGTGGTACAAGGGACCCATGAATGTTGTGGGGTTCCGCGATTCCTTGCTGCTAGATGCGCCGCCGGAGGGTCTGCCGGCGACATTTGCGGCGCTCTGGTGGGACGCGAAAGGGGACTGGGCGCGCGCACACGGAATGGTAGACGAATTGGAGACCGATGAAGCAATGGCGGTTCACGCGTATCTTCACCGCAAGGAAGGGGCCGGGGCCAATGCCGAGTATTGGTACCGGCGGGCCGGGCGAAGGTTCTATAAAGAATCGCTCGACGAGGAGTGGGCAGCGCTGGTTGAGGGATTGCGGGCATGAAGAGGCTCATAGGGAGTCAGGCAGGGATGTAATGGTCCTGTTGCAATCCTGAGGTATTGAATCTCCATCCTGTTCAGAGTTTCGTTCCATGTCTGTAAAGCATGTGTTTGTTTGATCTTCCGGAACCGTGGGCCTCTCCGGTAACAAATTTCAACTGAATCGATTGACAGTGTCAGGAAACGCACGCAGAATGGCAGCTTGATTACAGAGGGAGCGAAGAATGCAATGAAACGCATTATCCTAACCACCGTGTTGCTGGTGCTGGCCACGGCAATCGGCGCTCGCGCTGCCGATACCGTTGCCGGAAGTGTCAAGGCAGTGCAGGGGAGTTGCTCGGTGCAGCGGGGAACGGAGGCGATTCCCGCGACCGAAGGGATGCACCTCCAGGAGCAGGATGCCTTGATTACCGGCCCAGACAGTCATATTGCCGTAATTCTGCGTGACGGAACGCGATTGTCCATCGGCCCGAGTTCCAAGTTGAACATCGTGCAGTTTGTTTACAATCCCGGCGAGAAGAAGTTCGGACTTTTGCTGGATTTGGGGCGTGGTGTCCTGGCGTATGTCTCCGGCAAGATCGCCAGTTTCTCTCCGGAGGCCGTCCGGGTCCAGACGCCGGTAGGTTCGATCGGACTTCGAGGCACAAAATTTGTGGTCGGGCTGGGGATTTCTGGAGGTGCGCGATGAGCATTTGGAAATTGATGCGAGCTTCGATGTTAGCGGGAGCGCTTCTGGCAGTTGGCTGCCGCGCGCCTGCTCCGGCTCCGCCCCCTCCACCCGCGCTGCAGAATCTGATTGTCCTGTTGCCCAATGAGGACGGAAACGCCAATTCCTCGATTGTTGTTACGAACGCGGGCGGAAGCCAGCAACTGACCGAGGCAAATACTGCCTTGAAGGTCGAGCGGGCAGACACGGCGCCGAGCAAGCCATTCAAGATGGACCCAAGCGAGATCCAGAGCTTGTTCCAGAGCACACTATCGTTCATTCCCACGGCGGAAGCGCGGTTCAATCTCTATTTTCTTTTGGGCGGCACTGAGCTGACGCCGGAATCTGCCGCGGTCCTTCCGCGAATTGTCGAAGCTTGCAAGGATCGCCATTCGACAGACGTTGCCATCATTGGGCACACGGATACAACCGGTGACAGCAAGGCCAATCTTCGGCTTGGCCAAGCCCGCGCAGAGCAGGTGGCGAAGATGATTCAGGCTCTTGGTGTGGATGGGGCTTCAATCTTTGCCGAGTCGCACGGAGCGAACGACCTTCTTGTGCCGACCAAGGAGAATGTTGCGGAGCCGAGAAACCGCCGGGTCGAGGTGATTGTGCGTTGAGGAGTTCTGGGCAAGATGAAGACAATTACCGCGGCTGTACTGGCAAGCGTAATGCTGATCATCTTGTACCAGCCCGTGTTTTTCGCCGCATGGGACCAGAAGACCAAGGACTTGATTGCGTCCTGGGTTGACAAGGGCAGTCTCTCGGACAAAGTCGAAATTGTTGAAATCGACGACAAGAGTCTCTCCGCGTTTGGCCGATGGCCATGGCCACGCGACCGGCTTAGCATGCTGCTCAAGAAGATTCAGGATGCCGGCGCGGATACCGTTGTTGTGGATTTGATGTTTCCCGAGGCCGATCTGGGCTTGCCGCGCGGAATGCCGGGAGCCGGTGGCGCGGGCAATCCGTCTGCAAAAAGCCTTGGACAGCAATTTCAGACCAATGACGAACTGCTTGCGGCAACGCTTCACCGCGGCCGCTTTATCACTGGGTTCTTACTTAGGTTTCCCCCGGAGACCGCGGGGACAACGCCTTGTATGCTGCGTCCGTTGTCCTTTGTGCAGGTGGATCCGGAAGTGCGGAGCAACCCTGTTTCGTTCTCCGCCCAGGGGGCCATTTGCAGCCTCGCTGCGCTGTCCCAGTCTTCGCTCGGAACAGGATTTCTGAATGCCGCGCCGGATCGCGACGGGATCCTTCGGCGGGTTCCGCTGGTTGCGGAGTTCAACAAGGACATGTATCCCAGCCTGGCGTTTTCAGCCTATTTGAATTACCGCCGAATCCGCGGTGTGCAAATGAAGACCAACTCCTCCGGGGCAGAGTCGTTGCGCGTGGGGGAGAATGTCGTTCCCGTGGACAGCAGGAGCGATCTGATGCTGCGATTCAGGGGAAAGGCGGGGAGATTTCAGCATGTTTCAGCAGCCGGCATTCTGACCGGGGATCTCTCGATGCAAGCCTTTCAGGGTAAGGTTGTGGTGGTTGGCGTGAGTGCCATGGGCTTGAAGGATACGGTGGCAACGCCCTTCGCTTCTTCCTTTCCAGGGTATGAAGTTCAGGCAACCGCGATCGACAACCTGATCCAGGGAGATTCGCTTAGGGTTCCGAGGGAGGCCCTGGCTGGAGAACTACTTTTGCTCCTTTTGATGGCCATAGGCAGCGGATTCCTGCTGGGTAAGCTCGATCCGATTTGGGCGACGCCATTGGTCTTGTCTCTGGTGGGAGCTGTGTGGATAAGCTGCACCCTTCTGTTGGCCACAACGCGCATCGTCTTTTCTCCGTTCCCCGCGACCCTCGTGCTGACGGGAAATCTAGCGCTTCTCAACGTGTGGAGGGTGTCCACGGAAAGGCTGCGATGGGAGAAGCAACTTGGCATCACGCGCAGATTCATCTTGAATGCGCTGACCTCCCTGACGAATATTCACGACGTAGAGACGGGTGCGCACGTGGTGCGAGTCCAGCGCTACGCGAAGCGGCTCTGCGAAGCGCTTGCGCCGGACCCTCAATACCGCCGCATCCTGAAGCCGAAGACCATTCAGCTCATCTACGAACTTATTCCCATCCACGACATCGGTAAGGTCTCGATTCCAGACAGTATCCTGCGAAAGCCCGCGCGCCTGACGCCGGAGGAGTTCGAGATCATCAAGACCCATGTAAGCAATCTGAAGAAAGTGTTTTTCGACGCGGTTGAGAGCTCCGGTCTCAAGGATGAAACGACACTCAATCTGGCGAGCGATATTATCCTCACCCATCATGAACGCTGGGATGGCAGCGGCTATCCCGAAGGCCTGCGCGGCGATCGCATTCCGCTGGTGGGGCGCATCGTTGCGGTGGTCGACGTGTACGATGCGCTGGTGTCAAAGCGGGTTTACAAAGAGCCGATGAGTCATGAGAGCGCCATTGAATATATTTGCGAAAACCGTGGAACTCAGTTCGATCCCAAGGTAGTGGATGCATTGATGGGGATCGAGGAGGCGATTCGCCAGATACGCACCGAGTGCGAAGACGAGTAGGACCTGCGGTTCCTTGCGATGACGGTTACCCGGAAAGAACCCGGCGGCCGCTGCCAGCGTGCAAGGCGTTGGCGAGAGTGCGCGAGAGTAAAATGTTGCATGGAATCTGGGAAGAGGAGCGGCAATGCAATATCGCAAGTTTGGCAACTTGGATTGGAAGGTTTCGGCGCTGGGGTTTGGGTGCATGAGGTTTCCTACCTTCGATGGAAACCGGCTGAGCGGCAACATCGACGAGACGGAAGCGGTGCGGATGCTGCGCCACGCCATTGACAATGGAGTGAATTATCTCGACACCGCCTACCCCTATCACGACGGGCAGAGCGAAATCGTGGTGGGCAAAGCGCTCAAGGAAGGCTATCGCGAGAAGGTCAGGCTGGCCACCAAGCTGCCGACCTGGCTGATCACCGGTCCGGTGGACTTCGACCGGCTGCTCGATGAGCAGTTGAAGAAACTCGACACCAGCCATATCGATTTCTATCTGCTGCACGCGCTGAGCAAGAGCCGGTGGCACGACGTGGTGCTGAAGCACGATTTGCTCGCGCGGGCTGAGGCGGCAATGGCCGATGGGCGCATCGGGCATCTGGGATTCTCCTTCCACGACGAGGGCGAGGCCTTCGCGCAGATCGTGCAGGGAAGCGATCTCTGGAGCTTCTGCCAGATCCAGTACAACTACATGGATACGGCGAAGCAGGCAGGGACAAGCGGGCTGAAACTGGCGGCCAGCAAGGGACTGGCGGTGGTGGTGATGGAGCCGCTGCTGGGAGGCCGCCTGGCCGATCCGCCCAACGACATCCGGGCGGCAATGGAGCGCTTTCCCGTGCGGCGTTCGCCGGCCGAGTGGGCCTTCGATTGGCTGTGGGATCAGCCGGAGGTCTCGATGGTGCTGAGCGGCATGAGCACCATGGAGCAGGTGGATGAGAATCTGCGGTTTGCGGAGGGATCGCAGACAGGTGAGTTTGGCGAAGCGGAGCGGGCGCTCATCGCCGAGGTGCAGCAGAAATATCTGGCGCGCACGGTGATTCCCTGCACGCGCTGCAACTACTGCATGCCGTGCCCCAACGGTTTGAATATTCCTGGCAACTTCGAGTTCTTGAACTACGCGCAGACCTTCGACGACCTGAATGCCGCGCGCTTCCGGTACAAGGTGTTTCTGAGCGAGGCGGAACGCGCCAGCCAGTGCATCGATTGCGGGATTTGCGAAGATGCGTGTCCGCAGCAGATACCGATCAGCGAGTGGATGCCCAAGGTGGCCGCGCTGCTGGAGTAATCGAGGGGTTGCCCGAACGGGGTGGGTTGAGGACGTCGGCTTCCCACCCTAGCCGCAAAAACAACGACCCGGCGAGGGTGGGGCCCCCGGGCGATTGGTTAGCGCCTCAATCATCTGAGGCCCGGCGAGACTACAGCTTCGGGGGTCTGCGGAGATTCGGAATTGAACCATGAAAGCATCTGACAAAGTGACGCCAGTGGCCTGTTTCAGGGGGGCAGCTGTGCGCTACGGCTTGGCTATCGAAGCCGGCAGCAAAACAGCCGCCACGAAAGCTGCTGGTGAGGGAAGAGCGATCAGGGACTGCATTCTTGCCAGCGAGCGAGGTAGGGTCGATTTTTTGAGGCTCCTGATTGATGACGATCCATGGGTCAGGTGTGCGGCGACGACGGGCATGATTGATGTTGACCCAATCCGAGCGCTGCCAGTGCTCAATGAGCTGCAGTCCTGCCCAGGTTCCATAGGAGCTGTTGCTTTTACGGCTCTCCGAATGTGGGAGACCAAGACGCCATCGACTTAGCTGGCGCCTGGCCCAGGTACCGAATACTCCTAACACAAACACGATGCGTGGGTGCGAAACGCACCGGGAGAGCGGATTTTGCCGGCCTATGTCCGGGCTCGATTTGTGCTGATTCGGGCACAAATCTTGCCGTTTCCCGGGACTGGACAGCTCTCTGCAATCCTGATAAGTCGCTCTATTTCAATGCATTGTGGTTCGAATTGAATTGAGTTAAATGGTTGTTCGCGCTATGAAAATCATGTCGCAATATGGGAAATGCTCCCCGCCGTGTGTCCCGCGTCACTGCCACTCCATACCCCCCAGAGAGGAGACTCAGACGAGCGGTTGATTTCCGCAGGCCGCGCTATGAGGCAAAGCGAATGAGTGAACAGAATATGGTAATCCTTGATGGGAACGAGGCAGCAGCCTCGGTAGCCTATCGACTCTCCGAAGTGGTAGCGATCTACCCCATCACCCCCTCGTCGCCGATGGCCGAGTGGGCCGATCAGTGGCGGTCGGAGGGCAAGAAAAATATTTGGGGCGCATTGCCCATCGTGGAAGAACTTCAGAGTGAAGGCGGCGCGTCTGGCGCGCTGCACGGCGCATTGCAGGCTGGGGCATTCGGCACCACGTTTACGGCCTCCCAGGGCCTGCTGCTGATGATCCCCAACATGTTCAAGATTGCCGGTGAGTTGACCCCGGCCACCATGCACGTGACGGCCCGCACCCTGGCAACGCACGCGCTCTCGATCTTTGGCGACCACTCCGACGTGATGGCTTGCCGTTCGACGGGCTGGGCGATGCTGGCCTCGAACTCGGTGCAGGAAGTGGCGGATATGGCGCTGGTGGCGCAGATTGCCACCCTGGAATCGCGTATCCCGTTCATCCATTTCTTCGACGGCTTCCGCACCTCGCACGAAGTGGGCAAGATCATCCCCATCAGCGACGAGACCATCCGCGCGCTGCTGGACGACAAGTCGGTAATCCAGTTCCGTCAGAACGCACTTAGCTCCGATCGCCCGTTCATTCGCGGCACGGCGCAGAACCCCGATGTCTTCTTCCAGGCGCGCGAGGGATGCACCCCGTTCCACGCCGCGGTTCC
>Ga0181520_10009425_pt1 | contig 13483 bp, 20 predicted proteins | sample PEATcosm2014_Bin_29_FD_132451 | JGI IMG/M metagenome (GOLD analysis project Ga0181520, IMG submission 132451) | Peatland microbial communities from MTU Mesocosm Facility, Houghton, MI, USA - PEATcosm2014_Bin02_30_metaG | ecosystem: Environmental > Terrestrial > Soil > Wetlands > Peat | place...
GTGCAATGACCGATCCGTAAGTGATTTTTTCGAAGAGGTTAGGATGGAGCCGACGAGCGGACTTGAACCGCTGACCTGCCGATTACGAATCGGCTGCTCTACCAACTGAGCTACGTCGGCTTATACAGTGTTTATGCGGACAGAACGACTTTTTGCAGTACGGCCTGTGTCACAAAAAGGTCACAAACGGTCACTTGGAGCGCTTCTTTCTAGTCTTAACCGTCTTGGTCACGAGAGACTCTAGTTTCCGCATGGCTTTCCGCCCCTGCTTGCGTGATTCCAGCATTATATAGTGCCGCCGCGTGACCGCGCTGTCAGCATGCCGGAGGATCTTGGATGCTATCTCCGGATCGACACCCAGGTCGAACAGAATCGTTGCAAGCCCGCGCCGCCAGCCGTGCCAACCGTGCCAGCGCTCTCCGACTTTTGGAATTATAGAACGCCGCGCTAGGTTGTCCAAGTTGAGCGCGAAGCCCTTCTTTTCCCCGGCGAAAATCCAAGTGCCGTCTGCGTTCCGCTTACGGTGAGCGTCGAGCATCTTCCGCAAGGGACTGATGACGGGGACAACGGCCTTGCTCTCTGGAGTCTTTGTTTGATCGACAGCGGTTCTCCACACGGCTCTGCGAACGAACAACTCTTCTCCCGTGTAGTCCGGCCACTGTAGGCCGCGGATCTCGCTTTCCCGCAAGCCTGAGAATGCGGCTGTGCCGACAGCCGTCCTCGCGGGTTCGTCAAGCGTCTCCAAGAAATATTGGAGGTCAGCAAGTGAATAGGCATGCCCCTCGAACTCAGAACGTCGGCCAGAAGCCAGAGCTCCCTGCACCGGATTTACTCCGTTGATGAACCCGAGCCTCTTAGCGTGAGAAAAGATCGCCGATGCCGCAGACTTGATCCGTAGCAAAGAGCCGTGAGACAAGTCTTTCGCATCGAGCAGCCGCTGAATGTGGACCGTCTGAACATCCCGAAGGCGGAGTTGGCCGATGACAGGCGTAATGTTCAGCTTGATGGTGTCGCGGTAGAACCGGAACGTTGATGCTGTGCGCTTGGCTTCGACGAATGGGAGGTAAAACTTCTCAACGAAATCAGCAACAGCGAGAGAACCCTCTGCGGCGCCGCCCTTTGTTTCTTTGGCGAGTTCGATATCGGCTAGCGGCCATACATCACGCGCAGACCGATATTCATCATTGATTGGAGCAAGCCGCTTGCGGATGAGACGACGTTGGATCTTGCCATCGCTATCTACTTCTGTGGTCCTGAAGCGGACGTACCATGCCCCAGATTTCTGCTCAACCGATCCCCTCTGCATGGGCATCATTATATGAGCAGGTTCTCTACGCCTAATGCCTGATTTTCGCGGACTTTCTCCCCTCTGCCCAGAAATCTATTTTCGGCTTTGAATCAAAGACTTGCAGACGCTCATCCAGAACCCTCTGCGAAAAGCGGAGAAGCGCTTGCGAAAGAGACACCAAAGCACCGCAACCGTCTGAGAAACGCCTATGAAAACACAGAGAACAAAAGGCTAAAGAAACGATTTAATACGGGTCTGCCCTAAACAGTTCTCGCGGAACAGTGAGAGGCGAACATGGACAGCAACGACATTCTTACTGCTGAGGAGACTGCGGAACTTTTGAAAGTTAGCGTCGGCTGGATTCACGCGAAGACGCGCGCGCGATCGCGCAATCCCTTGCCCTGCTTTCGGCCCGGAAAATATCTGCGCTTCAGCCGTGAAGAAGTTCTCGCTTGGCTGCGTTCGACCTCGAACATCAAGAAAGGGAGAAAACAATGACGAAGTTAGAGAAGATCGCCTTCGCGCAAGGCTTCGAAGAAGGCTTTGTGCGTGCGGCCGAATTGAGCGCCGAGCCAGAAAATATTCTCCGCCAGTTCCGGCCCATCAGCCCGACGTTCAATACAAAAACCATCGTAACTGGCCGCAGCCAGGTCAAGTCACAATAATTAAGGAGGAGGAGCAGATGACCAAAGATGCGCTGCTGAAAAAACTCGACAACATGCTCAGCCAAGCTGAGAGAGAACGGGCTTGGGGGCAGATCGAGATAGAACTCAAAGACGGCGAAGCCACGCTGCTTCGCAAAACCTCTACCGAAAGACTAGACGCCGACAAGGGGAGAACCCATGACCAAATCTATCGGCGGTAAACATCCCACCATTCTCCGCGATCATGCTACTGGTAACAATGCTATAGATTCCTACGCTTATAGCCGCATGCCTCATCTCTTCTTCGTGCTCGCCAATACATACGATGTCCCTCCGTCTTTGTTGCTGACGCTGTTTTTTTTGTGGGACCGGACTATTGGTAACGATGCCGAAGCCGAGTGTGGTGATATTGCGCTCAGCCAGATCCCAGTGCGGCGTCAAGAGAAAGTGAAATGGCTTGCAGCGTTTGAATCCGCTAACTTCTTTGCTGTCACGAAGCCCAAAATAGGTGGCGCTCAGCATCGCGGCACCTTCTACGAGTACAAGAATCCGACCGCAGATGAATGGGACGAATTCTTTCGACGCTCTGAAATCCTGCAACGTTTCGAGGGCTGGGACAAAGTGAGCAAAGAGAAATTCAGCCAGCACTTTGCAGACATCCGCTCCGGCCAGCCTAGCCGCCCGCTCTACTTCCTTCTGGACATGCTCGGCCGTGGGCAGCAGCCGTCGAAGAAAACAGAAACGACAGTTCGGTTAGCTGGCCCACGGAAGTCGTAGAGCCTGGGAGACTCTACGCTAGAGTCTGGGAGACTCTACGCCGTAGAGTCTGGGAGACCCATCGGAAGCATGCCCCGTAGAGTCTGGGAGACTCCCCTCGTAGAGTCTGGGAGACCCACACGTAAGAAGGATAAGAAGATTCAACCAAGAAGAGATTAAGAAGCTACTACCTAACAAAATGGAACAGGGGGTTCGTGTTTTTCTTGTCTATCAAGATCAAAAGCAAATCTGTCACGGGCCGGCAGTGATGATAGGGAGCCAAATCCGCAAAGTGAATGGAAGTCTCAAACTCGCCGCGCCAACTGAATTCGGAAATTGGCTTGAGGTTTGCCGTCGTCGTTTTCCGTCTGCAACAGTGAATGGTTCTGGGCGATGGGCAGTCTGCTCGTTTTGCGCTGGCAAACCACAAACGGTTACCGCACTCGTAAATCTCATCACTTTGGTAGCTGACAGGGAAACGGCAGAGCAACTCTATTGTGGCCCATGTGGCCGACCGCACTGCTGTCGTGTTCATGAACTGACCGATCTGATACCGACTCCGACAGCCGCCCGAACAATACCGGATGCCTATGATCCTGATGAATTGAGACGAGAGCGCCGTCAGAGGCGCGAAGCCCAAGCACAGGGATCGCGGTAGAGGATCCAAACGGGAGCGGAGAGGTAGGGTCAATAAGTGAAATCGCGATTTTTCGCCATTTAGCCCTCGCATGGTGTCTATTGTCAGCATGGCTGTTTTTCGGAAGCGAGTCGTGAAAATAATGCTGAGACTCGCCGGTGTAGGGTTATTCCTGTTCGCCTTGCTGTTCGCCAGCCTCTGGTATTCGACCGCGCACGGCTATATGACGTGGTGGTTCAGTTCCAGCAGCCAAGTAGCGGTTGATGGAGTTCGAAGCGGTTTTCTGCACGTCAACTCGGAACACTCGGCGGTGATAATAACGCGAACCGATTTACGTCCGAGCCAATCGTATTTGGTAGGACTATCAGGCAGGAAATCCGTGACTCACTGCGGCAATTGGGAAGCACCACGACTTCCGGCATTTCCAATCGGCGACGTGAACCCACCCTGTTCGTTCTTCAGCAACGGCTCGGACTTACCGGTGGCAGACAATGCCGTTTTGTCCACCCTGACGGCCCGTCTGGGATTCGTGGAATTTAAAACTGAACATGGGAAGAAGGTCACCGCCTCGTGGTGAACGAGTCAACTGTTGTTAACAGGCCTTAGCACGTTTTGACCTCGGTCAATGAGTGAAACGGCGAATATTACCGGCCAATGCATTTTGACTTGTGGAATGGCGAATCGCTCGATGCAGCGCGACTCAGAGACGTAGTTTATTATTCTTCAGCCGGTTTTCTTACCTTCAAGCCCGCGAGCTAGAGCGTGTTCCGGTTCAGCACGCGTCATCGCTGTGGCACTTGATCTGGTGCGGTTCAAGGGCAACAGGTCCAGGAATTCGGCCTTTGCGAACCTACATTCAGAACGGGCACCGATTGGCCGGTTATGGCGATATTTCGCCAATCGACAGTTTCATGTAGGAGAATACGGGCATGACGACTCTTCCTAATCTGCACGACGGTTTCTTTGATGGCGTGTGGCTTTCGGCAGACAAACGCGCTCGGTTTTTCGTTCGCACAGTGGCTGGGGAACTTTCCACAATTATTTTGACCAACGTTGAGGCTCTCAACATCTGTGGTCTAAAGGCTGGAAATATCATCTTCGACATTGTGCTCATCGCGCCAGACAAACTGACAGTGGAGAACATCGTACAGGCGTACGACTTGAAAGATGGCGAAGGCGAGATGGCGCAGCTACTCCTCGGCAGAGCGCGGGAGCAGGGCCTTTCCGCCCTTGAAATCAACCCTTCGTACGGGGCCGAAGGTACGGCACTATTTCAGGCGGTAGCCACTGTCCCTGACCATGTGCTGGCATAGCTGACGAAATCAGGCGATTTCGCTCATTGACCTGTCGACGAGCGCTGTCGCGATTTATCGACGAACTACGGTTCCACTGGCCGCTGGCCGACTTTGAGTCTGACCTTCGCTCCGTCTGGCAAGTCTGAAACCTGTCGGTTTAGATCGCCCAAAAACGCAACGTGTTCGTATAGATCAACAATGTAGGGCGAGTCACGAGAACCGCTCTCTGCGAAGACAAGTGGTACGCTGAAGCCTATGCACTGGGTGGCATCCGGCTTCAATCCCCTCGCTGCTGCCGCTTGCTCGTCGGCCTCCGCAAACCAGTCTCTTCGCTTTTCGCCAGTCGCCGCTAATTCCCGGAACCGTGTTTCTGAATCGGCTACTGTCGTGAGCTTCCCAATTGCCACATCTAGTAGAAGCACCGCTCCGAAATCATCACGGAGGAAGAGATCGCCAAATGCGTTTCTTGCCACCAACGTCATACGATTTGGGACCAACCAGCGCCAATCAGAAAGGAGGCGCTCGACATCCAGATGAGCAGTCCCAAACCAGAGTTCGGACATGCGCCCAATCATAGTTGATGTGACCAGATTACGCTCAAACATCCCCGTCACCGAGTGAACTTCGCCATCAAGCCCCTGAACTCTGCTCAGAACGCTGCATTCCCATATCGGTTGGCTGCAATAGGCTCAAGGAATTCAGTAGGGAATGAAAGTCCTAGCAGTTAGAGACACCGCAGCCGCAGCAGCGTTCCATCCCCGCATCATTCCATCTGGCTGAAACGAAAAGGGGGATAAGCGTACCCGGTTTTGACCTACCGGGTCGTTAAGGTGCGTTAGGCGCCATGGTTTACACCCCGGCGGGAAAGTTCCGGGTGTTTTCTTCCCCTATTCCGACCTGTTTAGCTCGCTGGCACTCTGCCCGCGCTGCACTTTAGCCGCATTCCTAATACACAAGTAAACCCCCGCAGCTCCCGTCACACGCCCACCGCCAAGGGGGAGAGACAAAATATGGTTCACTGCCACGTAAAAATCACTGAAGAGCAAGACAAAGCGCTCAAGGAACGACAGCTTGCCCTCGGCGTGACTCCGAGCGAGCAGATTCGACGCGCAATCAATCTGTCCTTGTTCGCGGATAGGCAATCGGAGCGCGCCCAGAATCAGCAGTCAGAAAGTGAACGGAGCAAAGCATAATGGGCGGACAATCCAAATCTGCTGAACTTCACGATTTGCAGGGCACGACGCGGCACCGTTCATCAGTGCCGACGCAAAGTCGCGTCGCTGGGGCGCTGCCCAGACCGCCGAAGTTTCTGAGCAAAGAGGCGAAAAAGAAATTCCGCAGCCTCTCGAAGCAATTAGATGTGCGTCGCGCCGTCACGGCTGGCGATGCGGATTTGATCGCCATCTATTGCAGCACTTGGGAACGCTGGCAGCAGGCGCTGGACAATCTCCGCACTGAGGGGCTGATCGTCGAGTACACGAGACTGGATGCTGGCGGGAATCCGGTCACGGTAGAGAAGCCAAACATCTCGCTCAAGATTGCCGAAGTTGCAGAGCGTGCCTGCTTGTCCTATCTGAGTCGGCTTGGATTGACTCCGCGCGACCGTGAACTCGTGCGCCCGACTGCGCCTGTGGAGAAAATGCCCGACGTAACAGAATCGGAACGTCTCGATGAAGAAATCGCAGTGCTGCAAGCGCAAGAGGTAGCCGATAAAGCTGTGCAGGCAGCCGATGAGGACTTGCTCGCTTCGATTGATGAAACCGTCGTAGATGAGCCACTGACTGAGACTCAAAAACTGATGGCAGAGGCGAATGCTGCATTGGCGGAGGATTTATGACGGAGGATGCATTGACACTTGGACTGTGGGAACTTCAAAACGACAAATATCTCATCGCAGAATATTCACCGCTAATTCGTGCGGCTGGCTATCTTCCGGAGAACATCGCCTGTCTCGCAGGTGGTGATTGCTACTTTCTGGCGACAGCAATCATGGGCGCCGTGCGCAGGAGAGCCCGCGTCATCACGAAAGGCTCTTTCTCGGAGACCGATTACATCGGCGCCTTGAGGTCAATGACGCTGGCTGAGTTGCTAGAGATGCGAAAGCGTATCGACTATCACCCGTCGCGGAAACGTGTCCAGCAGACTGGCGAAGGGATAGATTATGGGAAACGCGAACAAGTACACAGTCCACACGCGACTCGGTCTTCTAGAGAACGCGGTGACGGAATTGAAGAAAGAGAATGCCGAACTCCGCGTCCACTTGGCAGGCAAGTTGGAGACGCTGGTCAATGACGCGAAGAACACCATTCAGGACTCAATCCGCATTCCTGTCGATGGCGCCCCCGGCAAGGATGGGCGTGACGGTGTGGACGGCCAGAGCATTGTTGGTCCGAAGGGAGACACGGGTGACGTACTCGTAATTCCTGAGTCTGAGATGGCAAAGGCAGTGATCGCTCTGCGAATCAAGCAGAAGGAGCATCATGCCGCCGTGATCGCTGTGCTCGTTGAACACGTCGAGGGACAGAAAAAAGGTACTCGGGTCGGGCAACATTTTGCGAAGCTGCTCGAAAACATCAGGCAAGAAATCGAGCGACTGCGATGATCGGCACTTTTCTGAATCTTCAAGGGCAGCTGGCAGAATATTTTTATCCTGGCATCGGCGATACCAGAGTTCTCGGTACTGTCTGTGCTTCTTGGAAGACTGGCGGCGGTCAGGTCCGCGCCGATGCAAACCAGAGCGTGCCCAATTCAGGGTGGGCGGGAGCGCCTTCTAGCGGCGGCTGCTCTCCAATCGCTTTTGGAAATCCGCTAGTGCTGCCTTTCAATGCGGTGTATCTCAAGCCTGTGCCTGACGAGCCCGGCGACTTTTACGAGATTGCCCAAGACTTTTGTATTGGTGCGCGAGTTTCATTCGACGTGATCGCTGCGGAATTTGGAGCGGTCGCGCAGAATTTGCAGACAATCTAGTTTGCTCCGCCCGTGCTTCGGACACACGGGCAAAGCGGGAGCGCCTTCTCGAAAAGTACGGCGCTCCCGCATAAGGTTCAGTGACACAGGTTGCGGGTGCGATGGGTCAACATCCCTGGTGGAGAGAGACCAATGGAACTTCAGAAAGCGAAGGAACAGAAGGCGGAGAAGACCCAAGAGCCTGCCGACGTTCAGTACCAGTTGGCAAAGTTCAAGCGGGAGCACCCAGAATGGAAGAGGAAAGACGGTGTAGGAGCCTGTCCTAGCGATGGAAAGTCAAAGGCCGATGTATCCGCTCAGCCCAAGAAAAGTGCTCCTAAGAAGTGCATTTGCCGGGTCGTCATATGCTGGACGCGTTGCAAGAGAAATGCTCACAAGTCTCTCCGTGCTGATTTATTTCCCAGCCTCGGTGCAGCGGAGTTCGCTGCTGCGGAATACAAAGCCTGCCACGGCTGGACGCCGTTTATTGCGCTTTGTGAAAAGTGTTCGGTCTGGCATCTCTACCGCAATCCGCAAAAGAAAACTCCAGAGTGACAAGCCCCGCGCGGCGGAGAGTGTACCGAGTTGTTTCTCTGAAGGACTAGTCACGAGCTGATGCTAATGCCGCACGCAGAACCGAAACCATCCCTTGGGTCGTATCAGCTAGTACTCTGGCACTTCCGTCTGACAGTAGTATGAATTTTGCATTCTCACGCCCCTGCTCAAAGCGCACTTGAACCCAGTCTAGGGTCGGATTTCGCCCTTTTGTGAAACGATCTAATGTGCGCCTTACGTCTACCGTACCGCTCAGAATTATTCTCGCCGTTATGTTCTCGTCCATGACTAGGTCCGAGGCTTGGGCAGCATCGACGACAAAGCGATCGGCGTCACTCTCCGAAAGGCGTTGCGCCCAGCGGAGCACCTTTACCTCAATCGGAGAAACACTTAGAGAAAAGTTGCCGAGTTCCGAAAGGCGACTAGTGAAGCTCTGAATTCCACGTGGGGCGTCCGTCAGTTCCAAGTGGGGATAATCTGTCGTCAGCCGAAATTCCGTTTGCCGGTAGTCAACGCGCTCATACGAGTGCTCGTTGCCGAGCGGGTCCACGACGGTTTCGACGATAGGGACTTTCTCGACGTAACGAGCCTCCAGGTGATTGTCTCGCACTCGATCAACAAGGAAGCCGTCGGTAAGGTCATTTGTGAACGCCTTGCCCTTGAGCTTGCTCGCAAAGCTGCGTATGGAGAAAGGCAATTCCATCTCTAACCAACGAAGCCGTTTCATTGCTTTGCCTCGGGAACGGTTAGTGGAGCACCCTTTGCAGTCTCCTCCTTCAACTTTCTCAATATCTGGGCGGCGGTCTCCTCCAGTTCCCTTCCGAATTCATCCTTGCTTAGCGCAGGAATTGGAGTGAACAACTTCCGGTCCTCCCCGGTGTCGTACTTTGTCTTCCATTGCCGCACCGCATACCGGAATAGTTTACAGAGCTGAGGTTCGTCAAAACCTGCCTCATATTCAACGATCGGACCCGAGGGCGGTTTCTTTCTGACGCGCCAAGTAATATCGGTTATGAAAAAGCCGCGCTTGCGGAGACTTTGGTATTCCTGCGAAGCCAGAAGGGACTCCCCATTCAGCGCAACTGCTCTCACCAAGCTGAGCATTTCCTCCTTCGCCTGCTCTTTCTCTCCGTCATCTTCCAGCAGCACCCCAAGCTGTTTTTCGAGCTTCTCGACCCGGACCCGAAGTACGTTATTAGGCTGCGAGTCGGGAAGAGTTGATATTAGGAGCGTAAAAAATCTGGTTCTTATCTCAGGGTCACTAAATGAGGAAAGGTCGATCTCCTCGCGAGGTATCTCAGCCTTCTTGTTCCTCTCTACGGCGTTCACGAATTCATCAACCACACCGCGGGCTTTGACGGTTGCAGGGAACCGTAAAACGGTCTTCCCGCCTTCGTTTGTGATGCTGATATTCGCCTCGCGCTCTCGCCTCTGCCTAAAACGCGTAGCACCAAAATCCAGTTCCGAATACGCGACGCTGATCTCATAGCCGTGCTGGCCGCTCGGACTTGCGGTAATCGTTTCATCCTCTAGAGATTTTGAGATGATTTCCTGCGCAGCCTTTTTCAACTCGTCTTGCCCAATGGAAATGCCCAGAGAGCTGGCCGTCCTGCGATCAGCACGGCCAGCCTTTTCGAAGTGCGCCTCAATCTTCCTCAGATCCGAATAAGAAAATATTTGTGAGGAAAGGGCATCCGCTAGACTCTCCCGTTCCTCCTTCGGGGAATAGAAAATATTCCGTTCCGCTCCCGCATGGAGAAGAGTAGCTTCATTGAAGTGCTGGGGCGACGACATATAGGCATCAAATATTTCCTTGTCAGTGGCGCAAAAAAGGGGGCTCTTGAAATTAGGCATGCTTCATCCCCAGCTCGACGAGCGAGAAATTCATCCTCACCTTGCTGATCTGCTTGTACTCAATCGCCCCAAGGTCTCTCGCGATATCAGGGCCGCCCTTAACTGCGCTTATGTAGTCAGCTATCGCTTTCTTGAAGATGGCACTCGATGCTGGATCCGGATCAAGCGTCCGAATTCTGACCCCAATGCCCCTTCCAATGAGCTCGTGATACATGAGGTAGTCGATGAGGTGCAGAAATTCGTCCGTGAGTTGACCACGACCACGGTAGAAGACGATAACATCTTCCTTGCTGTCAACGTCCTTCTTGTGCTTCATAACAATCCACGGACCCATCAGCATCTCGACAGTTGCAGCAGAGCTCTCCTGAACGTTCTTTTTCCGCACGAGATTGGGATAATGGAATCGGCAAAGATGCGGCAGCGGTAGTTCCTCCTTGCCGCGCATGAAGGTGATTTCTGAGTGCACATTATTCAGCCACTGAATATCACTGGGACCCATAACCACAACCCGCGAACCCCTTGGAATTTCTAACCTCTCCTTATTCACAGAGGCGAGGATCTCGTCAAATCCCCTGTCATAAGCCTCGTCATGGTTGTAAATAAATAGAAGTCCAATGATCGCGGCATTCACATTGTCGTGGACGTAAAGTTTCCGCCATGCGTCGCTTTTTTCCGCGCAGCTCAGGGACGCCGCCAGATCCTTAAGCGCCTTTGATACTTTAGCTGCACTTATCGTGCCTGCCTTATAGCTCTTCAGATCACAATTCAAATACGTTCGGATCGTCCCGTAGGGCTCGTCGTAGTAAAACACGACGTCGGAAGGGTGGGTTTTCTTGGGAACGGGCGCTTTCTTCTTCTTCGGTTCGACGGTGGCGGCGACTACGGTCGGGCCCGTCGGCTCGGACGCGGTCGGAACGTGACCAGTCGCATCCTCGCAAGGCCAATTCTGGTCATAAATTCCATTTGTCTGCCAGAAGAATGTCTTGAAAATCTCCTTTGCCATCAGTTCCGCTATCTGTGCAATGGGTGATGTCTCTGCCATGCGTCTCCATCTGGCGATGTCCACTGGGTGAAGGAACGGGCACGATTATACAGGGTTGAAGCGTTGCCGGTGACCCGCCCTTTCCGCGCTTGTATGAAATTCCCAACCTATGCGAAAAGTGTGTAGCGAACAAATAGCGAAAGATATACCATACTGGAAATGGACGAAGGACGCAAACGTCTACTCATTGCCTCTGCAATTCTAGCTGCGAGAGAACTGTCGAGTTTCGACGGAGGGAAGAGAGTACCTGCAACTGTCTCAGCGATTTCGGATGCTGTGCGCTGGGCAGAGGAACTGTTGAAGGCAATTGATGAACGCTGGCCCGCTGCTGGTGCGAGCAAACGATGGCCACACTATACTGAGCGCTTCTATGATCCCCTTTGTAAAAAGTTCCGACCTTAAGTATTTCTTGTACATTTCGAAGACGAAGCTCGACATGTTGCATGGGCAGATCGCGCACCCAGATGGTGCGAAGCGCACGTTCGAGTGGAAACTAGACGCAAAGTTATACATTTCAACCGAAGTGCGAAGAGGGCGTTCGATTGTGTCGCCTTCTTCGATGGATAGACTGGCAAAGTCAGTGAGGATTAACGACCGACTTGGCTGCACGTTTGCGCGAAAACTATGCATCTGCCCGTTGCTCTTTTTCCGCAGGGTCAGCGTTTCGTTAAGCAAATCACCGAACATCGATAAATCCTCGATGCCAATTATAGAGCGAGCCCCGATTCAGACACGGTGGTAACTTGTCCGCCCGGCTCTGCCCTCAGTATCGTGGCTGCGGAGGGATCACGATGGCGGAATCGCCGCTACCCGGACTTGAGCAATACTTCGCCAAATCTCCGTTCCCTGCCGAATACACGCCGAACTTTCTGACGCCGAAAGAGGCGGATGACTTCTTCTCTTTCTTCAACGACTGGCATTACTGCGATTACAAAATAGTTAAGTCTGGGCTGATACTCAAGCGTAAGAACGTCGCGTTCGCTGGGGACCCGAACCATACCCAAGTACGAGGATCCAAGGAGTCAGGTGTCACCTTTGGAGCAATGGAGACGGAAAGCGCTGACGATGACTGCGGCGGTAACGTATTGCCGTCGGATGAAAACACGCCAGCAGTTCTGCGATCGCTACAAAAGAAGCTGACAGCTAAGCTACGGACAATGGTTGGATATGAACAGCGGACGGTGAACTACTTGTCCGTGATTCGCTACTCGGATCAGACTGTGGGTATCGACTGGCACAAACATTCGGAAGACAATGGCGTTGACACGCCTGTCTTGATAGTGTCCGTCGGAGCCGTCCGTCCGTTTCATCTACGATTACGGAAAGACCATAGCCAGAAATGGGAGCAAGATGCCGGACACGGTTCGCTTATCGTGTTGCCAGCCTCGTTCAATGACACACACCAGCACGCTATCTTGAAAGAAAAACGCCCTTGCGGTGTTCGTATCAGCGTCAATAGCAAGTGTCTGATTAGGCCGAAAGTGTTCAGCCTCAAAGATGGACCGGGACACTACCCGCGCTACGCAGTCTATGTCGGCTGTCGTTATGAGGCAAACGGAAAGCTGGTGGAAGGAACACGCTACGGCAACGGCAAGAACCCATTAGCTGGCACGGCGGGAGCCATCAGGACAGAGGCAGCATTCCGCAAATACGTTGCCGAACGCATGTCGGACCCAGCATTTCGTACCCAGGCGCTCGCCGACCTACGAGGAAAGCACTTGCTCTGCTGGTGCCGCCAGATCGGACCTGACAGAGCGGAGTTCTGCCACGCCCGTGTCTGGCTTGAAGCCGTAAACCAAGAAACAGCGAAATCAGCCTCATCGTCCGGAAAGTGAACTCAGACCCGCTCAAGCCCCGCGTACATTCGGGATTTCGACAGATCAAACACGCCATCTGGTGTGAAGCGGAAAAACTCTTCTTTGTACCAGATGCCTTCGACAGGCTTGCCAGCCGCTTCCCATGCTTCGCGTGCTTTACGGATTTTCATGTCAGGTCTGCCTGTACGCCCGCCATCTTTTTTCCATTGTTCTAAAGCAACAGCGGCTCTGGTCCTGATGAGAGTTTCTTCGTCCAGTATTTCTCTGTCGCCACGACCGTTGATCTTCGACATGAAATCGTCATAAGCAAACTCATAGACGAATTCTGCCATCTGCAGGTCTTTCGGTTTTGGCTTGGGCTTTTTCGGTGGCTTCGCCATGCCGCAGCGTAGCATGGTCGGAGGTGCTGAGCCGCGCTGTGGGAATCTTGGAAGTCACTCGTGCTTCCTGTGTCACAAATTGGGTCACAAATCGCTTACAAGTGTGGCCATTTGTGGCCTTTTACGGCCGCGCCAGACTTGCTATGTCATTGAATTTAATCAGGGAGCAGTCAAGAAGAGTGTTTTACGAATCGGCTGCTCTACCAACTGAGCTACGTCGGCTTCAGGGGGGACTGTATTTCAGTTTACCAAATCGCCGCCGAAAGCCA
>Ga0181520_10009426_pt1 | contig 13483 bp, 11 predicted proteins | sample PEATcosm2014_Bin_29_FD_132451 | JGI IMG/M metagenome (GOLD analysis project Ga0181520, IMG submission 132451) | Peatland microbial communities from MTU Mesocosm Facility, Houghton, MI, USA - PEATcosm2014_Bin02_30_metaG | ecosystem: Environmental > Terrestrial > Soil > Wetlands > Peat | place...
ACTTCCTTGTAGCCGCCCACGCCCGACTCGGACATCGACATCAACTCAATCTTCCATTTGTGCTGCTCTGCAAAGCGCTGATACATGCGGAAAATTTCGGCTGCAAAGAGCGATGCCTCGTCGCCGCCCGTCCCGGCGCGAATTTCGAGGATGACGTTCTTCTCGTCGTTGGGATCCTTGGGCAGCAGCATCACTTTGATCTCTTCTTCCAGAGCCGGTTCCCTCGGCGCGAGTTTGGCAATCTCTTCCTCGGCCATGGCCTTCATCTCCGGATCGGCCAGCATGGCGCGCGCTTCCGCCAGGCCCGCGCGCACCTCTTTCAGCTCGCGGAATTTCATCACCGGAGTTTCCAGGTCGCTGAGCGCCTTGCCGGCCTTCTGATATTTTTCGCGGTCGCTTACCACCTCGGGCAGCGAGAGCTGGGCAGAGAGCTCTTCGTAGCGCTCTTCCATCTGTTGCAAACGGTCAATCACGGCTAAACCTCATCTGCACGCCTGAGCTTCATTCGCCCGTGCATGGGCGTGTTTTTGTATCTTCTGGAAATTGAATCGGAAAATGGGCGGAGAACGAGTGTAGGCGGCGAGCGCCGCTAGAGCAGGGCCGGGATGGGCTGGTGGAGAACCATACTGCTGCTTCCATTCTATCGCGAAAGCTAGCTCGCCGACTAAAGATTTCGCTCAATAGCACTCGCGGGGTTGGCAATCGCTCATCAACGGCACCTGCAACGTCGAGTCATGCCCTGGGCCGGAGTAAATTGTGATTGTCTCAGGCTTGTAGGCCGCCGGCTTGGCGGTCATGATGTTGGCCACAAAAGTCTGCGGGTTGCGGTCGTAGAGCGGGAACCAAGTACTCTGGATCTCGACCATCACCGTGTGACCGGCCTTGAATACGTGGTCCACATCGTGCAGCGAAAACTTGTACTCGCGCACTACGCCCGCCTTCAGTGCCTCAGGTTTTTCAAAACTGTCGAGGTACCGGCCGCGAAATATTTCCGCATTTGTCATCAGTTCATAGCCACGCATCTTTACGTCAGGATCGTTGCCTGGGTATTGGTCGATGAGCTTGACCACCAGGTCGTTGTCAGTGCCGCTGGTCGATGCGTAAACGTCGGCAATCACCTCGCCGGTCAACACCAGATCCTTCTTGAGCACAGGCAGCCTCCACACGGCCACATCTTTGCGCCCGGTAACGAAGCTCTGGTCTTCGGTGAGCCAGTTGTACCACTGCGAGCCTTCGCTATAAGTCTCTTGAGCAGGCCGGTGGCGATAAGGCACAGGGTTGGCTGGGTCGCTGATATAACTGGTGGTGGCCGCAGCAGTTGAACCGTTGAAACCAAGCAGGCTCGCGCCCTCAAGGTGCAGACTGGTTGGTCGGGATTCGGTGGGTGGAAAATGCGCATAGCGCTTCCACGTGTTCGATCCGGTCTGAAAGCTTGCCGTATCCTCCAGATCAAAGCCCGATGGGTTTGTGCCGGGCACGTCTTTCAAATAGTGCGCAAAGAATTTTGCCTCGATCTGAGCGCGGAACTCCTTGCCGACAGCCTCACCGAAGTCGAGGTTGCCCAGCCGGCGTGAGGACGACGACCAATAACCGTGACGCCACGGACCAAGAACAAGAAAGTTCTGGTGGTTGGTGTCATGCGGTTCGAGCGCGGAGTATTCGATCTGCGGGCCGTACATATCTTCCTGGTCGTAGTAGCCGCCAACCGAGAGTGTCGGCGCGGCGACAGCATTCAAACTGTGCTCCACGCCGCGCGAGCGCCAAGTCGAATCATACGAAGGATGACTGAGGAAGAGCTTCCAGGTGGGCAGCAGCCTTGAGCCGGATTGCCTCACGTCTTCCGCAAAGTTTCCACGCTCCAGAAAAAAATCGTAACCGTCGCGGGGTTTGCCGTCATTGCCCTTGCCGTAGTCAGGAGTGATTTCTCTCTTGCCGGTTTCCATGCGGAGAACATAATCGTAGCCGTAGCTCTGGCGGAAGGCGCCGTTGTGAAAAAAATCGTCGCCCATCCACGCATCAATCATGGGCGCCTGTGGGGAGATAGCCTTGACCGCGGGATGCGGGTCGATGCCGGCCGCCATGGCCAGAAAGCCCGGATAGCTTGTGCCGACAAATCCAGCGCGCCCGTTGTTGCCCGCCACATTCTTCAACAACCATTCAACAGTGTCGTACGCGTCAGTGCTTTCGTCTGTGGCTCTTGGGCTGCGATGGTCCGCCATCGGCCTGCTCATAATGAACTCACCTTCGCTTTCGTAGCGCCCGCGAATATCCTGTGCAACGGCGATATAACCGTCACGAGCAAGTTCAGGCCGCGTGCTGAAAAACGATGCGCGATTGAAGCCGTCCACGCCGTACGGCGTGCGCTGGATGATGAACGGCAGCGGAGTGGTGATGTCGGCCGGCTTCAAAATGACGGTGTGCAGCTTGACCCCGTCGCGCATGGGAATCATAACTTCAGTGCGCTGGTAATCGTGAAATACGTGATGAACAGGCGGGCCAGTGCGGCTATATCGATCCTTGGGAGTGTCAGAAAACACCACGCTGTTACGGTGGCCGTCCGCATCGAGCGCAAAACGAAGAGTGAGCTTCGCGCCATGCAAGGAAAACTCAAGCGCAGAGATGGGCTTCAACTCAGTGGGAACACTACGCTCGGACTCGAAGACAAGCTTTCCGTCCTGAACATAAAAACTGACCGGTGTGTCCGGCTCATTCGGGTCGGTGTATTCGCCTGCGAGCGCATCGAGTTGGACCGTTGTCGGTGCTGCTGCCTGTGTTTGCGCCGCGGCATGGTCAAAGCGAAACGCCTGGGCTGGGCCGGAACAAACAGAAAGCAGAGTGAGTGAAATCGCGACAAATGCAACTCGAAGACGAAACAAGAATAACCTCCGCAACACAAGAAAAACAATCGGCCCAATAACTCGATAATAGGTGAAGTGCGTGGCACTTAGCCTTTGTCATTCACATAGCAAAGAATTCTTGAGTCTGTGTCTCAGAATGAATCAATGTGCGTGGCCGTGATGGCTGTGGCTGTGTCCGCTGGCCATCTCTTCCATGGGCACAACGCATCCTTCCATCTCCTCGCAGCCCATGTGCTCAAACTGAATGGTGGCGTGGCTGATGTGAAATCGCTCCTTGAGCACGTATTTGAGACGGACCAGGATGCACGCGCTCTCCGACGGCGGAATGTCGGCGATGGTCACGTGACAGGCCAGCGCGCTGGAGTTTGAGCCGAGGCACCATACATGCAGGTCGTGAACGTTGACCACGCCTTCGACAGCCCCCATGCCCGCGCGAATCTCGCCGAGCGAAACGCCGCGCGGCGTGCCCTCAAGCAGGATATTCAGAGTCTCGCGAACAATTCCGAAGCTCGTCCAGAGGATGAGCGCGGCAATCAGCAGCGAGAGCGCGGGGTCAATCCAATTGTGGCCCGTCAGCAAAATGCCCGCGCCGCCGGCAATTACCGCAGCGGTTGAAAGCGTGTCGCCAGCCATATGTAGAAAGGCCGAGCGCAGGTTTACGTCGCGCGCCACTCCCCATAACAGGGCAGCTATCACGCCATTCATCACCACGCCTGCGGCAGCCACAATCATCATCAGCCGCGGCTCCACGGCAACCGGAGAGTTCAACCGGTGAACGGCCTCAATTGCGATCCAGATGGAAACAATGATGAGTGTTGCCGCGTTGATGAATGCGGCCAGCACGCCGGCCCGCTGGTAGCCGAAGGTCTTCGAAGTATCGGCGGGGCGGGATTGGTAGTAGAACGCGACAAAGCTGAGCAGTAGAGCCAGAAAATCGGAAAGATTATGGCCGGATTCGGAGAGCAGCGCCAGAGAGTGAGCGCGCAGCCCGGCCACGAATGTGACCACCACGTAGGCCAGCGTGGCCACCAGTGAAAACCGCAATACGGATTGAGTCCTGCTGGCGCCCGAACAGGCGGGCGTCGCGTGAAGATGCATGGTCATAGTCTACCGGGGATAGGTATTCGTAGCCAACGCGCGCCAAGCCTCGGAGTTTGCAGAAGCTCGTGCGAGCGAATAGCGAGTAGTTGGCCCCACCGCAGGCGTTACTCGTTGGCCTCGATGCGCCGCCCATGGGAATCCTGCGCACCGCGCGCGTTCATGCGGAACAGCGTAGCGAAGGCGCGCACCTGCTCTCGACTCACGCCCAACTCCTGCTCGTAGACAAACCAGCGCACTCCCTCGGTGCAGGGCGGCACAGTCAGAGAGCCCATATAGGTCCAATAGCCGCGGTCGGCGGGCAGCAGACCGGCGGGATCCACCATATCCGCAATCTTCTCGCTTGCTCCTGTTGTCTTGGGCAGATGCGGCCACAGCATTGCCACCACGGCATTCGGGTTGCCTGCGTCCTCAACCAGACGCACCGCGACCACAGCCAGTTTGCCGTCGGCGCTTCTGTGCACCAGGTGAGCTTCCATGTCCGTCAGCTTGCCCTTGACCGGTGTCTCGCCAGGATGGTGGAAGTGGAACTGCACCAGGTCATAGCGCACACCGCCAGCGATGATGTAACTGCCGGGATTCACACGGATCTCAACGGTGTGACCGTTGTTGACGAGCGTCACCGGACCCGCGATGTAGTGATATTCAATCGGCTGGAGCGCCTTGTTCAGGTGTGCGCCGCGAATGTCGAGCGGCGACTGCTCATGACCCTTAGAGCAAGCCTGATAAGCCGGATCCAGCTTGCCCCAGACCAGTTCGCCGCGTTTTCCCACGTAATCCCATGGAGTGGTTTGCGCGGCGGCCAAAGTCGCCATGCCCAGTGCAAGAACGGCAAGTGCAGGAAAACGCATCGATTGCTCCTTGACAGAATGAGTCAGAATGGACGCGCAACGCGTCAGAAAGCATTCTAAGGCATTTGCGGGAGAGCTGGAACCGGAGATCGAAGCTGTGGTTTTTACAGACGCGAGTCAGCAAGTCAGCGAGTTAGCGGAAAAGCGGTGGAGCGGCGCTTCGGGCTGTTTTTTGGGTGAAAACCGGATTTTTCCGGTGATTTTCAGAGGCCAAATCTTACGATGCGGGAGAATTTGGGGTCGGGAAGTTTTCAACAGGCATTGATTCCAAATGAGTTACAAATAATCTGCAAGGTTTTGAGGGAAATTTATACCCCCCGGGGGTATGGGGAGGGGGTGGGGTCTGAAAAACAGGGACTAGGGACGAGGGAATAGGGAATAGCTAAGAACCACAACCCGGCTCATTGCTCCTGCTTTTGTTGCGCCGCGACGGAGATCGATCTGGCAGGGGTTGGACATGCTGTCATTATGCGTTGCCGAATCGTATTCATCTGCAAAACGGGCTGGTGCATGTCGCTCAAAAGATACCGCATGTCGTCGTATCGATGCAGCGTGATATATACCAGACTCTTTGGCAATGCGCCTGAACGGCAAACAGAATCCAGCCGATAGAAATCGTGCGTCGCCAAAGCTTGACAAGCCAGCGTATGAACGCGCTCGTCGCTTAGGCTTCCAAGGAGCAGCGTTGGGAACTCGTCATTATTCCAACCGCTAATTGAAAACAGTTGATGCATTTTGTTCCATGACTAAGTCATTTCATGGCTTCTTCGTGGTGGGCAGAGTGCGGCCAACAAGCAATATTGCCAAGCGCATTGAGGGCTGAATGACTACGCAATCACATGCAACCAAAGAACGTAGAGCTGGCCACGTCCAGGTTCCGACCGTCGCCGGCGCCACTCGCGACGCGCAGGGTGCGCAGGAGGGGAACGTTTTGCGCGAAGAAGTGCTGCGAATTACGTCGTCGATCCGGCAAGGCCATCTCGCTGAACGGGCGCAAGTTGACATCTTCAGCGGAAGCGACCGAACAGTGGTTGAAAGCTTGAATCAGATGCTGGATGCACTGATTGAACCTTTGAACCTGTCCATTGCCTACACCGAGCAAATAAGTAAAGGCGAGATCCCCCCAAAAATCACCGCTTCTTACGAGGGTGACTTCAGCGCAGTCAAGAATAACCTGAACAATTGCATCGATGGAATGAACGGATTGGCGGAAGCAAACGCCACGTTGCAGAGGGTGGTTCTCAACGACTCCACGAGACCAGTTGAAGGACACTATCTCGGGATCTTCGGGGAACTTGCTTCTGCCATCGAAATCATGCGAAAGAAAATAAAGGCGCTTACGACGACTTTCGTTGGTGCTGCCAAAGGTGATCTCAGTCAATTGGCCGAGTTGAAGAGAGTAGGCAAGCGGAGCGAACAGGACCAACTGATGCCGGCATCCATCCAGATGATGGAAAACATCCTTCTTCTGCAGAGTGAAGTCGCGCGATTGACAGAAGCGTCACGGGAGGGCCGGCTATCTGAGCGCGGCAACTCTGAGCAGTTCCAAGGCGCCTATGCCGAAATGATAAAGGGCATCAACGAAATGATGGATTCCATCTTGACGCCCATCGCTGAAGCCAATCGGGTCCTCACACTTGTCCAGGGCGGCAATCTTCGAGAACGGGTCGAGCTGGCCTGCAAAGGCGATCACGAACAAATGAAGGACGCGGTGAACGGCGTCCAGAGCTGGCTCAAGAGCTTGATTGACTATGTAACGAAGATAGCCAACGGTGATATGTCCGCTTCGATAGATCGATCATCGGATCAGGATCAGGTTCACGAATGGTTAGTCCTGTTGAAGGACAACATCAATGCCTTGCTAGTGGACGCCGTCGTGCTCGCTAAAGCAGCCGCAGAAGGCCGCGTCGGAACACGCGCTGATGCAGACAGACATCGTGGCGATTTCCGCAAGATCATCGAGGGGGTCAACAGCACGCTTGACGCCGTGGTGGAGCCGCTGAAGTTCACCGCGCAGAACATGACGACGCTGGCAACCGCTTCGGAAGAACTAACGGCTTCCAGCCGTCACATGACCGAGTCCTCAGAAGAGGCTCTGAACCGAATCAACGTAGTGTCGGCTGCCAGCGAACAAATCACACACAATGTTTCCTCGGTGGCTGCGGCTGCTGAAGAACTGCAGGCCTCAATACGTGAGATTTCGAGAAGCGCTCACGAATCGGAAAGTGTGGCCAAGAGGGCCGTGCAAGTCGCAAAGTCGACCAACGGGACCGTCAGGAAGCTCGGCGATTCCAGTCAGGACATCGGCAAAGTACTGAAGGCGATTGCCGCCATCGCGAGCCAGACCAATCTCCTCGCCTTGAACGCAACTATCGAAGCAGCGCGTGCAGGCGAAGCGGGCAAGGGGTTTGCGGTTGTAGCCAGCGAAGTGAAGGAACTCGCGAAGCAGACAGCAGCAGCGGCGGCGGATATCAGCCGCAGAATCGAGACCATCCGGGGGGATGCCACGGAAGCCGCCAATGCCATTGACGAGATCAGCACGATCATTAATCAGATCGACGATACCTCGAACAATATCGCCTCCGCGGTGGAAGAACAGACGGTGACCACCCAGGAAATCAGCCGCAGCATGAGTGAAGCGGCCAAGGGAGTGGGGGATATTGCTAAGAACATCGTCGATGTGGCCTCCGCAACGAAGGACACGACAAGGGGCGCCGGAGATACACAAAAGGCCTCGGAAGAACTGAGCCGGATTGCCAATCAGATGGAGACCTTCATGTCGAAGTTTGCTTTCTAAGCTTCTAAGGTGCGGAGGTCATTGCGATCAAAGCAGACCATCGCTTTACAGCAGTGAATCTAGCAATTCGCAATTCTTTCACCAAGTATGTTTCACCTGGCTGAATCCAGGCCATTTCAGATTCGAAGGAGAACACTATGTCGTCCATCCCTATTCCGAGCGGCATTGCACCAGGGCTGCCGCGCACTGCAGTTGATGTTCCGAAAGAAAGAGTTCCGTTTAGCCCAAGACTTCGCATGTTTATCTGGCTCGGCGCCGCAGCTGCGGTCGGTCTAAGTGTTGCGTTTCTGCCGGGTCTGTCTCAACTCTCGCCGATCGCTCAGCGGGTTCTGGGAATCCTCGTATTCAGCGCGATTATGTGGGCTGCGCAGGTCCTGAATAACGGAGTGACGTCAGTTCTGATGATCGGCCTGATGATTATCGCCGGAGTCCGGCCTCCGCTTGCCTTGAGCGGATTTTCAGGCGGGGCTTACTGGGTGTTGGTCACAGTCCTGTTCTACGGCTGTGCGATGAAGAAGACGGGGCTCGCGCAACGCGTTTCGTACTACATCCTCTCTCTCTTTCCGGCGAGTTACCCAGGGATTTTGTCCGCGTTCTTCGTGATCGGCTTTGCACTGGCTTTGGGTATCCCGTCGATGACCGTGCGCACAGCGATCATGGTGCCAATTGCGTGGGCAATGATACAGTCATTGGGACTTCCCGCCCGCAGCCGTGGTTCGGCTCTCATTCTTCTCACCACAGTCGAAATGGCTGTCGTCCCAGGTCTCGCATTCCTGACCGGCTCTCTGAACGGGCCGGTGGTAGTCGCGGCATTCGAGGCAAAGCACATCCCTATTACCTGGGCAGGTTACGCCCAGGTGCTTGCGCTTCCCACCTTGCTGCTCTGTGGATTAATTCTGTGGGCCAATCAAGTTTTCTTGCGTCCTGAAGCTCCATTGGCCCAGTCGGGCAGCTTCGCAAAGGAACGGCTCAAGGAACTTGGTTCGTTCCGAGGACAGGAACTGATCACTGCGGTTGTTGTGATCACTTCCATCGCACTTTGGGCTACCGACCGTTATCACCATATCCCGAGCTTCGTGGTTGGCATGTTCGCTCTGGGCATTTTCGCGCTCGCGGGAATCGTCAAGGATGAGGACATAAGCACAGGAGTGTCGTGGACGCTTTTGCTCTTTCTGGGCGGCATCTTCGGCCTGGCAAATGTAATTCAGGAATACAAGGTGGCTAACTGGCTTGCCGGGTTCTTCGTTCCGATCGCACAGCATCTCATCTTCAGTTCTGTAATTGTATTGGTTGCGGCTGCGGTGCTAATGCTCGCATTCCGCTTTATCGATCCCTCAGCATTTATTGCAATTCCGGTGATATTCCTGTCAATCACGGATGTGACAAGCAAAGCGGGAATTCCGCCGCTCGTGTTGATGGCGGCGCTGCTGCTTACATCCGCTCCGTTCTGGCTCTCATACCAGAACTTCTGGTTGGCAATGGGCGAAGCAGTCACCGCAAATCAGGCCTTTACGGCTCGCGAGCGTGTTCGTCTCGCCACTGTTTATGGCGTGCTTGCGCTGGGTACGGTAGCGGTATCGGTACCTTACTGGAAGCTGATCGGATTAATCAAGTAAGGAAGCCTGGTCAAACCAGGAACAAAAGAAATGCGAATTTTTTCGCGGAGAGTAGGGGTTGTTCAGATGAAATCACTATTGAGAGGGACGTTTATTTTGCCGTTGGCTTGCTGCCTGATGGTGGTCATTCTGACGCCCGGGGCAGCACGCGCAACGGAAAACGGAGCCTGCGTTTTTCCGGTGGGCGTGGAAACAGTCTTAACCGGATTGCAGCCGCATCCCGGAAAGGCTATGTTCTATGAATACACAGCTGTCTATGAGGCAAATGAGACCGATGGCCCCACCGGCCAAAAGCTGCCCATCGAATTCAAACTGCGCGTATTCGCGACGGCAATCAAGATAAACCGCACTTGGAACATCAACATCCTTGGCGGTCATTTCAACACCAATATTGCAATTCCAGTTATCTACCAGCAGCTTCATATTCCGCCAGGAAAGTACGAGAAGTATGCCATCGGCAATGTGGATGCGGTTCCGTTTGGAGTGAATTACAGCAAAGGCATCGCTCATTGGTTTTACGAGGCCGATATCTTCATGCCGGGAACAGCGTACTCGCCAAACGACCCTCTGAACATTGGGCAGCATAACTTCGCCGGCGGACCCGTAGCAGGAATCACGCTTCTACCCAACAAAGGCAAGACAGAGATCAGCGCGCGAAACACTTACCTGATCAATGGATATGACAAGGACACGCACTATCACAGCGGCAATGAATACTTTACGGAATTCAATGTTGCTCAGTCCGTCACGCACAAAATGGCTTTTGGTGTGAACGGCGCCATCTATCAGCAAGTGACCGACGACCACCAGTCTGGAGCGCTTGTAAATGGAGACGGCAATCGCGGCCGTGATCTGCAAATTGGACCGCAAGCACGCTTTGAACTCGGTAAACACGGAGGATTTGCTTTCAAGTATCTCCGTGACACGTTGGTTGAAAACAAACCTCGTGGCAATGCGTTCTGGTTCCAAATTGCAGTTCCGTTTCCAAACCTCAGCAGAAAAGGCGCAGGAATTTGACCTTGCAGGTTAGGAAAATTCAACAGCGCCTCATCGAGTTGGCGGCCAATCAGAGATGGCGCTAGGTTCGTATCAGCAAGTTGACTTATCGATTGTTTTCATCAATTTCTGCGCTCTGGGCGAGCAATCGGAGACGGCACTCCTGCAACAAAAGGGACCCTTCTGGCGAAGGGTCCCTTTTGTTGCTGCGATGCTGCTGTTGGGTTACTTGGCGGCAGCCTTCAATCCGGCCTGTTCGGCGAGAGCGGCGGCCTTGTCGGTAGCTTCCCAGGTGAACTCGGGCTCGGTGCGGCCAAAGTGGCCATACGCGGCTGTCTTCTGGTAGATGGGACGGCGCAGGTTCAGGCTCTCGATGATGCCTTTGGGCGTGAGCGAGAAGTTCTTGCGCACCAACTCCGTGAGAACACCCTCGCCAATTTTGCCGGTGCCGAATGTATCCACGCGCACGCTGACCGGCTCTGCGACGCCGATGGCGTAAGCAAGTTGCACCTCTGCGCGATCAGCCAATCCCGCGGCCACAATATTCTTGGCAATGTAGCGGGCCATGTAAGCCGCCGAGCGATCCACCTTCGTCGGGTCTTTACCGCTGAATGCCCCGCCGCCGTGACGGCCCGCGCCGCCGTAGGTGTCCACAATGATCTTGCGGCCGGTGAGGCCAGTGTCGCCCATCGGCCCGCCAATGACGAAGCGGCCCGTCGGGTTGATGTGGTATTTGGTGTGCTCGTCGAGCCACTTGGCGGGCAGCACAGCTTGGATCACGTGCTTGAGGATGTCGGCATGCAACTCCTCATTGCTGACTGTATCGGCGTGCTGGCTGCTGATGACCACGGCGTCAATGCGCGATGGTTTGCCGTTTTCGTCGTATTCGACTGTGACCTGGCTCTTGCCGTCGGGGCGCAGATAGGCGAGCTTGCCTGACTTGCGCACGGCTGTAAGTTGGCGGGTAAGTTTGTGGGCCAGCGAGATAGGGGCCGGCATCAGCTCAGGGGTTTCGTTCGACGCGTAGCCGAACATCATGCCCTGGTCGCCTGCACCGCCGGTGTCAACGCCCTGGGCAATGTCGCCCGACTGCTTGTTGATGGTAGAAATCACCGCGCAGGTATTGGAGTCGAAGCCGTAGAGGGCATTGTCGTAGCCGATGGAGGCCACAACGCCGCGCACCAGGCTCTGAAAGTCGACGTAAGCTTTGGTGGTGATTTCGCCGGCGATGACCACCAGGCCGGTGGCCAATAGCGTCTCGGCGGCGACGCGGCTGTAGGGGTCCTGCTCCAGGCAGGCGTCCAAAATAGCGTCGGAGATTTGGTCCGCCATCTTATCCGGATGGCCTTCGGTGACGCACTCTGAGGTAAACAAGAAACGGTCGCTCAATGTAAAAACTCCTCCCATTGCAGGGATTTCAATTTGGGCAGTCTGTGGCGAGGACCGGTTCACGCTGGATCACCGGCACGGAGATCAAAATTATCTCTCGCATCGGACCCACTCTCGCACAGCACACGCCAGCACCGTCGGGCCTGAGCCTTGGGATGCATTGTTCTATGGTAACTGCCGCGAGTGTCCGAGGGCAATCGCTCGCATTGAACGGCGAGAAGCTTGCCCTAAAAGGGGTTGAACGCATGGTGAACCGCGACTTGGTTGGCCTTGCCCAGGCATCAAGCGCAACGCTTCTGCGTTTCGACGTACGCCCTCAGGACAGCGTTCATCCGAGTCAAGTGGCCTTTGCCATGCGCCTTGAACCAATCAACAACGTCGCGGTCCAGGCGCAAGTGAACAGATGTCTTGCCGTTCGGCATTACGACCCGCGCGGATTTCCAGAACTCCGACCCAAGAGATTCCGCCTCTGGGGCATTTGCGCTGGTCCTATCCTTGCCAAGCTCGCGCATGGCCCGGACCTCGCTAAGCGAATGTCTCGCGATAGTAGATTTCCCTTTCATCTTTGCTCGCTTTCCGGGGGCTGATTATCCGAATAAGATTCTCATCGAGCCAGGTAAACACTACGCGATAAACCTCGCTATCCACGCGGCCCAGCGCAATCCATCGAAGCTCGCCGTAATCCTTGCGGTCGTCGATGCGCTCCAGTCTTTCATGCTCGAAGATTGAAGCTGCTGTCAGGAACGAAACCTTGTGTTTCTCCAGGTTGATTTTGGCCTTGGCCTCATCCCACTCGAATTCGAGTTCCTTGCCAGCCATTGCCTGCCTGTTATTATAGCCACAAATGTGTACACAAATCAATTTAAAATTCTAAGCCGCGCTTCGGACGCCGAGGATGCGGTTCCCACACTTCTTTGCGAGTTTCAAGCGTAGGTGATCCTTTCGGCCACTTGGGAATTCCAACTAGTTCAAACTTTGCAGATGAGGGCGAAATCCGTCCTGAGAGAGGCCTGTTTTTACGGCAGCAGCGTAGGCCACCAGCCGGCGTGCAGGCCATAATAGCGCACCGCCAGACAAATGCCCGCCAAGCCCACCAGTAACAACAAGATCGCACCGATCCGGCGCAAGCGTCTTTCCATCGCGTCGCGCTGCTGGATGCGGGCCTTGCCCACATTCGAGGCAAACTCCATCCAACTGCGATCGTCGTCCAACATTTGCCCGCTGGCGCGATATGCCTTCAGGAACCGCTCGGTCCAGTCACTCTCATCCAGGCCCACCGCGCCCGCGTAGCCGCGGACGATGCCTTTGCTGAGGATGCCGCCCGGAAGCTGGCGAAACTTCCCCTGCTCCAGCGCAATCAGGTGCTGCTGGCTGATCTTGGTCACCGCCGTGATGTGCTCCAGCGCTATGCCGCGGGCCATCCGCTCTGTGCGCAGGTCTTCTCCGAAGCTGCTCATCGCTTGCCACAAATCTTTCTAGTACTTAGTAAGATTGACCACTCCACAATAAACCTGACTGGGCCGCTGGTCAAAGGTGATCGGCATCCTTCTCGTTTCTTTTCAGGCCGCTGCACATTTCTCCCCTTACGAAAGTACCCAATTGACATATTATCGCCTCCATGCGCCCCTGTTTGTTCGGCGGCGCTCAGGCCGGGCCTTCAGCTTGGCCCGGGGCTGTTACCCTTGAAGCGAGAGGTTTTCCAGCAATTTTCAGCCTCTCGGAGCCATCATCGGGAATGAATAAGCTTATCTTTGCCAACCTGCTCCACCGGCCGGTCCGCTCAATCATCAGCGTCCTCGCCGTGGCCATTGAAGTGATCATGATTCTGTCCATCGCTGGCATCTTCATGGGCATGTTGAACGATACAAAGCAGCGCAC
>Ga0181520_10009427_pt1 | contig 13482 bp, 13 predicted proteins | sample PEATcosm2014_Bin_29_FD_132451 | JGI IMG/M metagenome (GOLD analysis project Ga0181520, IMG submission 132451) | Peatland microbial communities from MTU Mesocosm Facility, Houghton, MI, USA - PEATcosm2014_Bin02_30_metaG | ecosystem: Environmental > Terrestrial > Soil > Wetlands > Peat | place...
ACCCGGGGTTTCCAACGATCCGCCGCCGCTCTCGCGCCAGCTTGTGCCCGACTGCTGCTTGATCCCGAAACTGCTGCTTCCCGCCACCCAACCTCCGCTTGTCGCGCCTCCGCCAAATCCCGGGGGCATCTCGGCGGTAGATCCGAAACCCGCTTTCCCTGCCGTCCAGCTCGACGCTCCGGCGCTGTCACCGGCCGGGCTCGCCGCCGAAGAGGTGGCTGTTGTGTCGGTGCTTGATGAAGTCGTGCTGGTAGTTTCCTGGGTGCCGCTCTGCTGCATTTGCGCCGTCCCCGCGCAAGGTAAAACCATCGCGGCAAAAATCGCGATCAGGAACGCACTTCCAGTCTTGGTATCACTCATGGTTTAAACCCCTTCCAGGCCAGGGGGCTCATTGCAGTCCCCGCCGCTGTCGCGAGGCTGCGCTCCAGTTGCCCCAGAACCCGCTCGGACGACCAACGGATGCATGCGTACGCGCGCGCATTCTCGCCCGCCTTGCGCAAATCGACGTTTCTCAATGCGCAAACCGCGTCCAAAAGAGCTTGCGGATTCTCCGCCTCGACCACCCTGCCCGCTCCCGACTCTCGCGTGATGCGGGCGACCTCGCACTCGGGATTGACCGATGCAATCATAGGACGCCCCGCCCCAAGATAGGTCACGATCTTCGATGGAAATGCGACCTCAGAAACTGACTGCTGCTGCGTCACCAGACAAACATCGCTGGCCGCCATCAAGCCGCGGAAATCCCTCTCATCGAGCAGCGGCAAAAAACGTAGATTGCTCAAATCCAACTCCGCGGCGCGGCGCTTGATTCTTTCGCAATCCGAGCCGTTGCCCACGCACAGGAACAGCATGGAGTCATCCGCGCGGCTCATTGCCGCGGCATCGAGAATCACGTCCAGGCCCTGCTTCACCCCCATGTTCCCGCTGTGCGTCACCAGAAACCTCTCTCCCAGATCATACCGCCGCCGGAACTCGTCCCCTTCCTCCGGCAGCAGATCGATGAAAGAGTCGTCCATCCGCGGCTCAAGAAGCACCACCTTGTCTTCTGCAAGCCCTTTGTTGACGATCTTCTGTCGCATGCTCGGCGTGAGCGTGGAAACCAATCGCGCATGGCGGTAGGCCGCGTTCTCGACTTTATACAGAAGTCTCACTGCCCACTTGGGAAGCATGCCCAGGTCCGAAGCGGAATCGGGCTGCAGATCTTCCACGTCAAATACGTATGGGATGCTCCACAGGCGGCTCAACAAAATTGCCGTCGCCGCCAGGCCGAGCGGCGGCGAAACCACCAGCAGCACGTCCGGCCGCTTGCGCATCAACGCGCGGATCGTGACGCCGATAATGAAACTTGCCTCGAACAGGATGCGCTTGAGCGGCTTGACTCGGCTGGGAATATAGGCATAACTGCGAATGATCGAAACTCCATTGCGCCTTTCTTTCAGTCCCAGTTTTCCTGAGTACTCCTGCGGCACTTTCCAGTCTGGATAATACGGAAATGTGGTGCACACCTCGACCTCGTGCCCCGCGGCGGCAAGGTGCTCCGCGCGATAGGTGGTCACGGCGCCGATGCCCGTAACTTCCGGCCAGTAATTCACGCTTAAAATCAGTACTCTCATTCGCAGATCTTTCGGGCGACTCTTCCGTCACCCGGGCGTCGACCCCGAGTTGCCGTGCGGTCGGTTGCAAATCAAACAGGATGCCGCCTTATCGACCCTCAGGCTGCCCGCCGGCCCATCACATATGGTCGAATCCAGCGGCGCACACGATCCGTATTCTTTTCGAATGCCTCGTAGACCAACTGTGCGTACAAGAGGATCGCCGTCAGCACTCCCGCGGCGACAAGATAAACATGCCAGCCGGGATCGGCGCGCGGCAAGTGCAGTGTCGCCTTGAGAAAAATCAACAAAGGCAATTGCACCAGGTACAACGTGTAGGAAGAGTGCGCTGCGCGGCGGGCCGCATGTACATAAAATGCAGGCAAAGGTGTCGTGGCGCACTGCAGCGTAACCCAGATCATCAGGGTCACCGTCAGGCCCAATAGCAGATCGGACGAGAGCGATGATTCCCGCAGCTTGCCTTGCACCAGCCCCGCGCCAAGAAGCGCCAGGGCCAGGGAAATGGCAAGGCCACGCGTCCATGGCCGGCGCGCCTGGACGGCCGGAAGGAAAGTGATCAATGCACCCATCAGCCAGGTAAGGCCCAGCAGCCTAATACTCGATCCGACAAACCATCCCCAAGCCAAAAGCCCAAGGCACGAGAGGACGCGCATCTGCCAGGACTTACTCCTGGCCAGTAGGAACACCAGAACCGGAAAAGCCAGGTAGTACCAGAATTCGTAACTCAAGCTTCACAGCGCCCCATTGGAACCGAATGCTGGTGCTGCATAGGGGCCAAACCCGGGCAGGTGGATGGTGATGGTCTGCAAGAACAGGCTGTTCGCTATTAGGATCGGCCACGTCAACGTGCAGTGAACGTTGAAGAGCAGCGCATGCATCCCCGAGTTGCCGCCATAGATGGCTTCGGTGCCCGGCCGATGCATTCCCAGCCAGTCCGGCGCCCCTCCCAGCAGTAATGCAGGCAGAAGCACAACGAAGAGCCGGCTCAGCCGGGCCAGCAGGTACGCCCTCCAGGACCAATTCCCTTTTCGCACAGAGCGCATTACGCTGCCGCCCACCAGGTAACCGCTGAGCACAAAAAACACGATGACCGCCTGGTGGCCGAGGCCGCAAACCAGATACGCTGCACTCGTGAATGGATTGTGCCGCACGATTGCCTCATAGTCCACGAAAAGGGCGTCCCGCAAATGGTTCAGCAGCACGGAGAATGCCGCAAATCCACGCAGAGCGTCGAGGTGAACTGACGGGCTTTCCCCGGGCGGTCCAGCCTCTTTCATGGCTGCGGTTTTACTGTCGCAAGGCATAGGCTGCCGTCAGGAGAAGAGGATGCTCTCCGACTTTCTTTCGCGCTGATTTCGATCCCTCTGGACGCAGGGTGGAGTTCAGATCCTGTTGAGGTCTTTTGCCAGATCGCACGCAGGCGGAAATCCGGAAAGACGATCGAACCCGCCGAGAATTCCGTTGTCTGACGCTTCCCCATCCGGGGCGCGCCCCAGGACGCGCCCCGGACGCGTCTCCCGGGGCCCATCGCTCCCGGCGGAACTACACTTGCACTGCGCATGTTCTTCCCATCCACGCCGATGCCTGTAACTTCCAACCAGTGACTAACACTGCGAATAGCGACTTTGACCCGCCGCTCTGGGCAGCACCTTGCAACGGGGCATCGCCCGGACATGCACTGCTACTTCCGCATTGCAGATTCAAAAACTTCCAGATAGCGCTTCGCCACGGCCTCCGGCTGAAAACGCTTCAGATGATGAAATCTCTCGGCTGCCAATTTGTCCCGCAAGGAGGGGCCTGCGAGCAACTCCTTCAGTGCCGAAGCCAACGCCATCACATCGCCGCTAGGAAAAAGTATCCCGCATGGACCAATCGCTTCAGGAAGGCCCCCTGTTCGCGAGGCAACAACTGTACAGCCAGCAGCGATCCCCTCTAGAGCGACCACCCCGAAGGGCTCCTCCCATGTTGATGGAATGACCATGATCTTGTGCTGAGCCACGACCTTGCCTCTACCCTCCCGGATCGCTCCCAGAAACATCACCCGATCTGACAAACCAAGTTCCACCGTCAACTGCTTGAGCGCAGGCATCTCGGGCCCGTCTCCAATCATGGTGAATGAAGGGCAAATGCGCGATGTTTTCAGGATTGAGAGCGCGCGAAGAATGAGATCGCATCCTTTGTCGGAAACCAGTCGTCCCAGATACACAATATCCTTCGTGCGAACATGCTCTTCCGCAGCAGCAAACTCACCTGGCTCAAACGGGTTTCCGATCACAATGGACTTGACTGGGAGATGAGCTGCAACCGCTTGGCTGATTGCAACGTTTGAACACCGGGAAAGAAGCGCACGCTTGACATAATCCCGCCATCCTCGCTGGCCCGTCGTACGCGTTAACCAAGTCTGGTGAGTAATCACTACCGGCTTGCCCAAGAACAGCAATGGGAGGAGCGTCTTCAACGATATATTGTTTTGAAAAATTACATCCGAATTGCCGGCGAGCTCGCGTAGTTTCCTCAGCGAAGGACGCCTTACCACCTTGTACGCCGCTTCAAGCGGCGGCCCCGGCGCACGGGTCACGACCGTGACGCTCGAGCCCAGACGGGTAAACTGATCTGCCAGAATGCCCGAAACGGTTTCGATGCCGCCGACGCTGGGCGCGAAAACGTAGGAACACAACAGAATTCTCATGAAATTTTTCTTTGTGACCGCCGAAATTCGCGAAAGGCCAAGCTTAGCCCACCATTTCTTGAAGCTATCCACCGAGCTCTTCGAGCCAGCTTAGGATTGAATCAAACGTGTTATTAGTGCAGGTTTCTTGCGTATTCGAGCAGGATATCCGTTCGTATCGCATGAACGATGTGGCCGCGCAACGCATACACTTGGTGGGTTCCAAGGCCGAGGATCGTTTCTATCAGGGCCTCAGTCTTATAAGCAGCGTCGTGATACTCGATGGCCATCGAGTCGATTCGGTCCGAATTCTTAAGATCGTTGAGAATCGCCAGCTCCGCTCCTTCACAATCCAGCTTCAATAGACGAATGTTGATGTCGGCGGGAATTCGCGAAGCCAGCCGCGTAACCTTTACCGGCACGCGGCTTTGCTCTCCAACAATAGAAACGATAGACTCGCCACGTTGCTGGTTGATTGTATCGGTGCCGCCATCCATATATGACGAGCAAAAAAGATCGGTTTCTCCCTCGAAGTCCGCAATCGCGGCACACTCCGCGGTTACTCGATCAGCGAACCCATTGCTCATAATGTTTCGTCTCAGGAACCCGAACGCTTTCGGGTTTGGCTCGAAGGCGAACACTTGAGCGCCCTGGCAGGCCGCATAGCACGTAAAGAACCCCTGGTTTGCGCCTACGTCCACAACGACATCGCCCCTTCGCATCGGGCAACCCACGACATCATAATCGTGCTGATACCACGTCTCGCCAAATATATGGTAAGAACGGCGCATTGCTGCGACCGAAACACCCGTCTTTCGGTCGACAATGGTCATTTCTCCACCATGGGTGAAGAGCCGACGCAGGGCGATTTGAAACGGATTACCGTAGTTAGCAAGTCCCTCCACCGCAGGGACCAAGCGTGAAACTGAAAGCATCACCAATACCTCCTAGGCCGGCCAAGCGGCACACAGCGATGGGATCTCAATTCCGCCAATGATGAGTGGAAAAACTTTGGGGCAGAGAAGAATTTTCATCGCATGGACTTGCTGCGCATTGCTCCGGCCTGCATCAGTCCGGCCCTCAGCCCGCGGTAACTCCCGCCATGACCCTCGCCTCGGTCGGCGCCCAGCGGTTCTTGAGATTCAAAATCGGCGTTTCAAGATATTTCCAGGATAGGGCGGAACATGTGATCGAAAGCGATAACGCGGCCACGCTTACCGCAAACGGCACCAGGTTTCCCGAGAGCCGGAACGCCGTAGCGCAATGGAGCATGTAGAAGTACACCGGGGCGTGAAAAAGATACAGCGAGTAACTAATCGTACCAAGGTATCGGACAGGCCGCCAACGCAGCGCCCGCAGCGGGAAAAAAGTTCCGCCTTGCCGCTGCACAATCCAACCCAGCGCAAGGGCCAGCAGCACCGAGAAAATGGGCAGGCCCAGGACCATGAACGAAACGCTATCGCGCAACTCATGCCCCAGCAGGGGGCGGTTCCACAGAAGGATCGCCACAAAAGGAATCGTCAGGCAACCCGCCAGAATCTTGGCCGCTGTATCCGCATGCCTCTGGCTCGGCGACGGCATCCTGCTGCGCCATCTGAGGAAGAGCGCAAGCATCGAGCCTGCCATGATGGTGCTGATGCGGCAAAAGAAATCGAAATAATCCACTTCGCCTGCAAAGCCCAGATATTGCATGGTTACCGACGCTCCAAAGATAAGCCCCGCCGCAACAGCCACCTTCCAGCGATCCTCGAGAAAGATCACGATCGGCGCCCACAGGATGTAGAAGTACTCTTCAATGGAGAGCGACCAAGCGGCGCTCAACGAGTTCGCCCAGGGCCCCAGTTGTGCGCCTTGCTCTGCCAGCGGCAGAACGCTTCTTTGCAACAGGGCACGGGGCGTCTTCATGTTCAATAAGGCAGTCCAGGCACGATGGAAGAGCGCGGGGGCATCCTTGAACGATTGCAGGAAAAGAAACCTGGAAACGTAGTATCCGAAATGAACCATATGTTCTCGGCACGCGAGCGAGATCGCCGAGACGAACAGAATCATCAGATAATAAATAGGAAAAATTCGCAGTACGCGGCGAATATAAAAGACCTTGAGTGGAGACGTTGCACCTCGCAGTTCGATCAGGATTGAGGTAATCAGGAATCCTGAAAGGACAAAGAAGACATCCACGCCAATCCATCCATAGGATGGCAAACCGCCCAGGAGAGAACAGAATCCTTCGTAGTGGCACCCGACCACAAGAAGAATTGCGACCGCACGGATGCCGTCGAGCTCGGGAATCCTCCCTGGAGAGATACGATTGCCCATGCGTGCCACGCTCTCTGTCAAGCGTCCCGGAATCCGTTGCCCGTCAAGTCCGGCGCCAATTCTATTCTCATCGCTGACGATGCTGACGATCACCCGGAGCTCGACCGATGGAGAATAATCTGCGACGCGCCCGCGATAGAAACCAGCGGGTACGGCTCGCGGCAAAACGCAACCGCGTACACTCCTCAAAGGGTCGCACAGCGACTGTCACTGGAGGATCGCTTTCACGCCCATCCTCGGGCGCATATTGAATCAGTCCGCGAAAGCTGGAGACATAGTGAGCTACGGCAACGCGCTCTGTAAGCTCGTGCCTTTTCGTGATGACGCGCACCCAGTCCTCGTCCCAGTACCAACACTTCGTGGCCGCTGCCAGAGCCGACCATGCCGTCTGTTCTTTCCAATAGGGATGAATCGTAAACTCGTCATGGCTGACAAACCACTCCACCAGATCCCAATCGAAGTCGGCGCGGCGGAAATGCAGAAGGCCGCCATTTAGTCTGTCGGCGAGATGCAGCTTCGGGTTTCGCAGCAATTGGCGCGGGGTGAGGCAATAGGCCTGCAGCGGATCCTTCATGAAAACCCCGCCGGCTGCCGGATCTGGCGGCAAACGAAAGAACTCCGCCACCGGCCGCACAAAAACAATATCGCAATCCGTATAGGCCAGCTCCGGTCCATCCTCCAGAATCTGAATGTCGAAGATCTTGATTCCATACACCAGGTTGTCGCGCAGCTTCCGGCAGGCCGGATATTTTGCCAGGAAATCGTTTACGATCGGATCCGCGTCTCGCTTGAAAATATAGGAGCCGCCTGGGACCTTCTCCTGAAACCGGGCAACGTCGTCCGGCGTGGCAGAGCCGTCGTCGTGGACAATCACATGAATCGGCTGATTGCAGTACTTGACGATGGAACTTAGGCACCGGGCCGCGAGATCGGTGTGCTTGGCTCCAGCCATGGTGTGGAGATTCAGAGGTGCGCGTGCGCCGTTGCGGCCGGCCCCCGTGCGATCGCCTGCCTCTTGCTCGATGGTCACTCAACCTCCTGAATCTGCTATACCGAATGCGGCACGCCTCCCAGCGTGCCGCGCATTCCCGGATTGCCTGGACCTCGCGCCCCAAACTCTCGAATCGAGGCACTCAGCGACTTAATCGACTGTTACACTCCGACCGACGCGGGCCGCCTTGGCGCTTGAACCCCCGGCAAAGGGGCGTGCGTCAGTTTCAGCGCGGCCAGCGAAAAAGCCAAACCTATCACCATGAAGCCCTGCTCGGTCGGCTGCTCGAGCACACCCAAACTCACGCTGAGGAAGATCAGGGGCCACAAAAGCAGAGCGAGGGGCTGGCGATCGTATGCTCGCGCCAACGCGTAACGCAAGATCGAGAGAGCGAGAAGAAAACGAAAGAGCATGAAGGCAATTCCCGGGACAGGCCCCATTTCCACCAGGATACGACCGAACTCGCCCTCGCCCGCAACGAATTGTTCCTTGCCGGTTAAGACCTTCGCAACCGCGTTGGCGCCTTGCCCCATGCCTATGCCGATGGGATCGCCTGAAAAGTCTGTTTTGATGATCGCACTGATAATGGATCCGGAAGTACGCTCCTCCACAGCATGCCGCACTCCTCCTTCAGAGCTGTACGCGTCGACTGATCGCGATTGGAGGCTCTTGGAGGCCGCAGAGAAAACCGGCAGGAGCGAGACCAGGAAATAGACGGCCAGGAGCGGGAGGACTATTTTGACTGCCTTGATGAATTGCGATACTCCGAATATCGCGGCAATTCCCGCGCAAACCGCAACACTGGCCAATTCGACGACCAGGGTCCGGGACCCAATCACCGGAACCGAAAGAACCAGCGCCGCCGCCGCCGCCATTAAGAGCCATTTCTTTGCAAATTTTTCATTCGCCAGGCCATAGAACAGGAATGTTGCCGCCAAGGGAGAATAATTTATCGGGCCGGACACAAAGCTGAACGTACCCGAGGCTCTGACGTGTTCGCCTTCGTAGTAGATTTGTTCGGCGCCTTTATAAGCGCCTGCGTTCAAAATCGAACCCTGCGGCGCAAGGTACTGCGCCACCTCAAGAGCCACCAGCGGCAGCATAATCCACAACGTGGCGACGCCAAACTTGTGCAGGTCCTCCGCGTCCAGGTTCTCCCCCATGATGAAGGCGACGGGAAAAGGGAGCAGATAGGAACGCAATCCATAAACTGCGGCAATCCACGAGTTATCTCCCAGGGTCACCTGCAATACGCAAAGACCCACGAGCGCGCACGTCAAAACTCCTATAAGGACCGACCAGCGTTCCGGCCATTTGTTCTTGCGATATGCTTCAACGATGATCAGCATTGCCACCGGATCGCGCACCAGCAGCAATGGTGCGTAAAGCCCTGGCAGCACCCATTTGCGCAGCGCGCCCTCGAAGATCAGCAGCAGAAAATACAGCCAGAAAAGCTTCTTCAGCAGCGGCATTTTGCTACTCGATCTTGCCGGAATTTGCCTTCTCACGATCACGCGACGACGGTCCCCACAGCCTCTGCAAAATTGCTACGATAACCCTCCCACGACTTTTCTGCCGCGGTTGCCTGCGCGTTGCGCGACATTGCAGCCAGCAGCTCCCGGTCGTGGTGGAGAGTGTGCAACAGCTCGGCAATCGCTTCACTGGAACAGATAGGGACGATGAAGCCCTCACGTCCGTGGCTGACCAAATCAGCAGCGCCTACGTTGGGAGTGACGATCACGGGAAGACCGCATGCCAGAGCTTCGGTGACTACAAGACCGAAGGCCTCACAGAGGGATGGCAGTACCAGCACATCCGACTCCATCATCAGGTCCAGTACCTGGCCGTGTGATAGCGTATCGAACCAGCGCACGCGGCTCAACGCTTCGTCCACCTGTTGATTTGGCTGGAAGCGCCTGCCCACAATCGTCAATTCAACTTCGGCTCCAAGCCGGTCAACAGCATCCAGCAGATAGCTGATCCCTTTACGTTGGATCAGCGCGCCGACGAAGAGAACCATCAATGGCCGATTGGCTTCGCGTTGCGTTGGCCTGCGGGGCCGAAGAGGCGGCGCACCGTAGCTCACCAAGCGAATTTTTTCATCATGCACCACCCCCGCCAGCGAATGGCGGACGTGCTGGCTTGCGACAAAAACAAAATCCGCAAGACTCAACTCTTCGTCCTTCCACTGCATATGACTCGGCGAATCCTGCAACTTGGGAAGAAGCCCGGCAAAAGCAGGATTGCGTTCCGCCTCCTCCGACAAAAGCCGATGTTCCCAATACCAGTAGCTGCTGGGCAGCTCGTAGATGGTCTTGATTCCCAGCCGCCTCGCTTCGCGGAAGGTCTCGCGTGCGCCACCTTCATAGGCGTACACCACATCGGGATGCAGGCTGCGAACGCGCCGCGCGACCTTGCCGTCAAAGTGCCGGTAGACGCCAATGATCGAAAAGGGCCGCTCCCCAGAAGTCAGAAAGCGGTTGAGAAACGCCGGCTTGGCGCCCAAACGAACGATCTCCCTCGAAGGAACGCATTTGATGTGCTCTCTGGGGGCCTCCGCAAAGGTGCGCCGCTCCAGCAGCGCCCGCATTCCCGCCGGCAGCAGCCGGTTCCAGTGAGATTGCATATCCCATGCAACGGTCGTCCAGAATTCCGCCAGCATTTCCCGTTCGGCAAGGCTCGCCAGGGCATTACGGACGTTCTGGTTGCCCGTCGGGTGAGAGATCAGGACGCGAGGCTCATTCATTTTTTTCGGTCCGCGCTTTGCGGCGCCGATTCCATCTCATCCGTCGATGAATCCATCCAACGCGCGTAGAGGGCCGCGTGATCGTGCAACCGGTGCCCTGCATACCAGCGCCATGCAGCAATTGAACATTGCTCCAGTCCGGCCGGCTCAATCGATTTGGCTGTCCGCGGGCTGAGAAGGTGAACTCCGTCCTGCAGGCCGTCGAATTCCCCGCGAAAATGCTGCGCTATCACAGGGATGACTCCATGTGCGCTGTATCCGGCGAAAACACCCGATTTTGCCAAACAGTTCGGGGGGTACGCAAGATAACCGAATGCTGTTCGCATGAACTGGCGGTCGATATCTGCAGCAGCAAGCACGCCCAGGCGTCTCACCGGTATTGCGCTCGATTCACGAGGAACCTCGCACGCAGAACCGATGTCCAGTATCTCTTCAACACCCAGTTGATGCATTGTGTTGCCCAGCGTGGACAACTCCGTGTAGGCCCTCTGCCGTGTTTCGCCAAGACCGAAAACCGCCATCACTGGATCTCTGTAGGCCTGGGGAACAGGTTCTTGCGCCTCCCCCACCAATGAAAAGACCGGTAAATACTGCACGCGTGAGGCGGATTGCCGAAAGGTTTCCCGATCCAGCCAGTCCGCGAAAACGCGGATGTTCGTGATGGGCAAATCGCATACCTCGACGATCCTTCGAAGGACACGCTTTTGCCGCCGCGCGTTCCAGAATGCGGACGTCCATGGCATTCCGCACGCATAGAGCTCATGAAAAAACACCGCAATGCGGAAGCGACTGCTTGCTTTTACGTCGCGCAGCGCCTCGGCAAGAAGGGCTGGCGCCCCGTCTTCCGAATATCCGTAGCCGCTTACGTGTACGAGAATCGCCGTAGATTCATTGGTGCTGAACGAAATACAGGCATTCAGTAGTTGATCGGGCGAGCAGTGAACGACGGGGTACGGTACGCCGCTTGGCTCATCTGAGTTCAGGACAACAAATGCACTGTCGATTCCAAATCCTGTTCCCAGCTCCGAGGCAAGGGCGATGGCGTGATCGCTGACCCCGCACCGCGCGGGCTTAAGCTGGGGCACAACTTGAATTAAGCGGCGATTTGCGAGCGCCATAGTGAATATTTCCATTAAGTCTCATGAAGCTCCGCCGTGCTTCCTCACGGCGGCGCTGTGAGTGCGATGTCCTCTGGCTGCGGAGTTTCAGTGCGAAATCAGCATTGAAAGGGAACCGCCCAGATCAGTCCGAACCCCGTAGACGATTCGAAACGGGTAATTCTGAATCCTAGCTGCTTCAGCGCCTGTTCGACATCCTGAGGGGTGTGTTGATCGAAGAGGTGGTATTCCATGCGAATGTTGCGAATGTGGCGCCAAGGGGCCGCGGACCGAAACATCCCCCATTCTGCCCCTTCGCAATCCAGCTTTAATAGGTCCACCCTGCCCCCAAGTCTCTCGACGGCGCGCTGAAGAGCTATCTGTGGAATCCCGCCATCCGCACTCGCGATGGTCTTCGCCTGATTGCTGTCGCCTTCATCGGCAATCGAGACCCTTCCTTCGTCGGCCCCCACAGCCTCTTGATAAGTGTCTATCCCGAGTTGTTCCGTATTCGATCTAAGAAATGGGAAAATCCGTCGATTTGGCTCGTATGCATGAATCTTGGCACTGGGGTAGTCGGCGCGGGCTGCAATGGAAAAGAACCCGACATTCGCACCGACATCCAGGATAGTCTCCACATCTTTGAGTTGCTGGCGCAGGCCATAGTCGTTACGAATGCAACATCCGATGAAATCGACCTCGACACCGCGTTCCGACGGATAATGCAATACAACCTTCCTACCTGCGACTCGCACAGCTTGGGGCATCTTGAACCATCGCGCCCGCAAAAAGAAGATCCCCAGCCGCAGCGCGCGGAAGCGGCGCTCCAACTCAACGACGAATCGAATTGCCAGGTTAGCCTTAGGATCGCGTTCGCGCATATGTCTCGAGGCAATCTCCCTTGAGCCAAGATTCCCTTATAGCTTCGGCGATACCGCAATCGTACCTGCCGGCAGCGGCTCACATTCCTGTCCCATTACTGAGTTGAAGTCCTGTAAACGAGGACGCCGGTACCGACGCCAACTGCATCAGTAATGGCCTGCTCGGTGATGAGCTTGCCGGTGCTCGTTGGCACAAACAAGATATCGCCGTCTATTAAGGCCACATCAGGAGCGCGGCCTTTGAAAATCAAATTCACAGGTATCGTGATCTGTTCCTTCCTACCGTCGTCCATGGTTCGTACCAGTTGCACCCGCTTCAATGCGGACGCGTGCCCGCCGCCGCCGGCCAGCGCCATCAACTCCTCGACCGTCAGAGCGCGCCGTCCATCCAGCACGTAGACTCCGGGTTTGGCCACATTGCCTGCGACATACACAACACCCGCCTTCGGGATCAAAATCGAATCGCCCGGGAGAATCTGGACATCTGGGACGATCGGCTTGAGCGCCGAGGGGTTGTATTCCACGGTCGTGGGGTTTCCGGGATCGTCCTTGTGCGTAATGACGACATGCGATGACGCGAGCACCGTGATGCCGCCGGCCGCGGCGATCAGATCGTTCAGCTTGTGAACACCCAGGGCGGGGTACACTCCGGGAGTCCTGACTTCTCCGTTGATGGTGATGCCCTGCGTTGCATACTCGGCGATAAAAACGGTGGCGTGAGAATTGGCAGGCAATAGAATCTGCCCCCTCACATAGAGTTCTTCAATCGTCGTCGCCGCCTCATTCGCAGTCATGCCTGCCAAGTGCGCATGGCCGATCAGGGGAATCGTGATGTCACCCATCTCATCGACGCGATAGCGGCCCGATAGGTCCGGATTTTCGAACATGCTGACTTCAATCAGATCTCCGGAGCCAATCCTCAGGGGCGGCATGGGGTTTGGCGCCGCAGCGCTCGATTGCTGAGCCATCCCCTCCAGGATCTGTGCGCAAAAGAGAATTCCCAACATCATCGCCCGAGCCAGTGTCTTTGCCATATTATTCCCCCTTCTCTTCATCTTCATATCCGTAGGCTCGACTCGAAGACGTTACGCTTTGTCGATATCCGTACCAATAATCCTTGGCATACATGCCGTAGCGGTAGGTGTAGAAGTTCTCCAGCCGCAAGTCGAC
>Ga0181520_10009429_pt1 | contig 13478 bp, 11 predicted proteins | sample PEATcosm2014_Bin_29_FD_132451 | JGI IMG/M metagenome (GOLD analysis project Ga0181520, IMG submission 132451) | Peatland microbial communities from MTU Mesocosm Facility, Houghton, MI, USA - PEATcosm2014_Bin02_30_metaG | ecosystem: Environmental > Terrestrial > Soil > Wetlands > Peat | place...
GAAGAAGTCGTATCAGATCGATCCCAAGAATAGCTGGCTGCTGGCCGCGGCGCAAAAGAATCTGCCCATCTTCGTCCCCGGCTGGGAGGATTCGACGTTGGGCAATATGTATGCCGGACACTGCATCTCCGGCGACGTGAAGAAGGTTCACACGGTGCGCACCGGCATCGAGTACATGATGGAGCTGGCCGAGTGGTACACCAAGACCACGGCGGAAACGCCGCTGGGCTTCTTTCAGATTGCGGGCGGCATCGCTGGCGATTTTCCCATATGCGTGGTGCCGATGCTGCATCAGGATTTGCAGCGTGAGCACGTGCCGCTATGGGCCTACTTCTGCCAGATCAGCGACTCGACCACCAGCTACGGCTCCTACTCCGGCGCCGTGCCCAACGAGAAGATCACATGGGGCAAGCTGGGCGAAGCGACGCCCAAGTTCATCATCGAGTCCGACGCATCGATCGTCGCTCCGCTGCTCTTCGCGTACGTGCTGGGCTGGTAGCGCGCGTGCAGCCGCAAAAGACAAGAGAGGGAGGAGTCTGGGGCTCCTCCCTCTCTTGTTGTCCGCAGTCCAGGGAACCGCTTTGATCCAGCAGCCTGGAATGGCGCTGTGGAAACTACTTCTTCACAGGGGCGATCACGTCCTTGGCGGCCTTGGCCACGCGGAACTTGACCACGGTCTTGGCCTTGATCTTGATGGCCGCGCCGGTTTGGGGGTTGCGTCCGATGCGGGCCTTGCGCTCCGCCTTCACCAGGCGTCCGATGCCGGGAATCACGAAGACGCCGTTCTTCTTGGTTTCCTTGATGGCGGTCTCGGCCAGCAGGTCCAGGAAGCCCGCGACTTGCTTGTTGGTCAATTCCAGTTTCTCGGCCAGTAGCCGAATCAGGGCAGTCTTGGTCAATCCAGTTGCCATTCTTTTGTTCTCCTTTGAGCGAGCCCCGTGGGCGCGCCGGTGATCTGTGGGTTTCCATCGCGAGGCGCGAGCCGCATGGAGGAAGCGGGCAATCAGTGCTCGAAACCCCTGTATTCATGCGGGTCGGAAACCCCGTCGTTCGTTACAATGCGACTTTTGGGCGGGTAAAGTCAAGGCAAAAACCGTGATTTCCACAAATTTCTTTGGTTTTTATGCTATTTTTGTCGTTTTTTGCCGATATTTGCAGGGTTTTGCCGATTTGGATAGGGTTTCGCACAGTCAAAATGCGGGGAATGCGACTCCGCCGGCCTCGCGGTGCGGGCAGTTCAAAGCGGGGATTTCAGAATGCGTCTGGGCTTACTCCAGCCCGAAGAGCACCTTCTTGCGGGGCGCGGCAGTAGCGACGATGGGCGTGTTCAACGCATCCACCACCGGCGCTGCCAGCCGGAAGCTGCGAACGAGCGTGGCGGCAAAGTTGGCTTCGAGCGCTACCGTGGCGGGCAGAGTCGTTGCCAATCCCCACTGGCGGCATTGAATCAGATCGAGCGCGGGATGATCCTTGGGAAAGCCCTTCGGCGGGCGGGTCAGCGCATTGCCTTCAAACTCGCTGAAGGTCTTGCGAATGGCAGCCTTCTGCAAGAGCTTCCGGAATTCCACGTGGTGATCGAGGAGCCAATGGCGAATCGCGGCCAGTTGCTCCTTCTCCGGCATGTAGGCTCCGGCGGCGATGATGACCTCTTTGGCATCGATGTGGAAGTAGTAGCCTGCGCCAGAGGTCTTCTCCATTCCTTGATGCGCCCACCAGGCGGCGACGTGCGTCTTGTACGGCTTTTTGTCGGCGCTGAAGCGGGTGTCGCGATAAATCCGGAAGAGGCACTTCTCCGCGGGCCGCACAAAGCCGGGCGCGAAGCTCTCCATCGCCGTGTTGACCTTGCGGATGATGGCCAGCATCGGCTCCTTCAGCTCGGCGTCAAAGACGGCCTTGCGCGGCGTGAACCACTCGCGGTCGTTGTGGCGGGCGAGATTGCGCAGAAAGGCAAGCCCTTCTGCGCGAAGGTGGGCAACGGGAGCGGCTACGGATTTTGCGGCGCTCGTCATCACATAAAAGGTTAGCAGATTTCAGATCTATCGCACTTCGTGTCGGGTTTTCAGAAAATCCTGCGGGAACACCAATCCCCCAGTGCTCTCAGACAAGGGCATTGGTGTGAGATTTCGGTAGTAGGCTACATCGGCCGGTAGGAGTATATTGGGGGGTGTCTGTAAGGACCGCGGCAACACCACGAACAATACTCTTTAGGAGGAGCCATGGGAAGTTTTGATAGGAAAGAGCATTTCGAGTTCATGCTTGACCGCGTGAAGGATGTGGCGAGCAGAAGTTTTGTTGATAGTGCACACGCATTCTCAAAGTGGTTCTTAACCCTATACTACGATCTTGGATCCGATGCTCAGATAGAGATTAGCGACGGGGCTGGGGATGGTAAAGTGGATGCATTCTTTCGGAAGGTGGACGATCACAAAGTCACATATGTCTTAGTAAACAGCAAATTCACCGAAACCTTTGATCGGATAGCGCCCCCGAAGTTTTACGATGAGGTCGTTCGATTCAAGAAAGCGTTTGAAGATACCAAATCCCGCAACGATTATCTCGCGACCGTTCGGACTAATCTGAGAGATCAATTCCGTAAATTCTTCGAGCAGTTTGATGAAGGGAAGGCAGAACTAATATTTGCGACCAATCACCGGGTCAATCCAAAGCAGATCAAGACCGTAAAAAACGTCGGCATAAAGGTATTTCATTTGGATGATATTCTTCAACATATGATTGATAATATTGAAGGCGCAATGCCGATAACTAACGATCTAATTCTCACTGATATTACTCAAGTATTAAGCCCGCCACGCACAGAAACTAGCGTTGCTACATCGCTTGTTTTTGCGAGGTTGATCGACTTCATCGAATACATGAAGACTGATCCGCATGGACGATTATTTTCTCGAAATGTGCGACTGGACCTGGAAAGAACGGAAGTTAACAAGGAGATCACCGAGACATTTGAAAATCACCCAGAGGAGTTTGCATATAGCAACAATGGAATAACTATGCTCTGCGAAAAGCATACACACGCGAGCGGTGCTGGGAAGTTAACAATAGTAAATCCGCGGGTAGTTAACGGAGCCCAAACACTACACTCAGCTAAACGGGCCGCGAAGAAGCCGTCAGCAGCTCGCGTTATGGTGAGAATAATCGAGATTCCACCGGCGAGGGCGGAGCATTTCCGGGACGATGTGACAAAGCGCAAAGAGGTGGTGAGTAAGATAGCACTTCGCACAAACCGGCAGAACACAATTCAGAAGTCCGATCTTGTTGCAAACGACGAAAAGCAACATGAGATCGCTGCCTTCTTTCGAAGGAAAGGCTTGTACTATGAACGGCGCAAGAATGAATGGAATATGCGTAAGAGTGGCCTCCAGAGCGTTGGAATAGATAAGGGTCCGACGCTGAAGTATCTTTTTCAACTGGGCGCTTGCTATCTGTGGGACACGCTCGGCCCTGCCAAGGCGCGATCCGGGGTGAAGTCCTTATTCGACCACGACGCCTATAAAAGGATATCGTCGATTTCACCGCAGACTTTTTACAGACTCGTTCTTATTCAGGGTGCTCTTCTTAGAGCTGCCAGCACAGTTGCCAAAAAAACGACTGTGCGGAACCGGGAATTGCGCAAATACGTCAACTTCGCAATGCTTTCACTCTTCTTGAAGGTTCTGGGCCGAATCAAATTGGATCCTGCCGAATCCTCTGAATTATCATTCCTCGACGAAGACAGGGATATTAAATGGGAGGGTTTGGCCAAGGAACTATACAGAATGATTGACGGGCATTTCAGGAAGACGGCCACCCGGCACCGCCCAAACGGAGAGCTTACCATCGTCAACTACTCAAAGAATGCGTCGTTTATGGCAGGTCTCTTGAGAGAGAAAATTCCGTCTACTGTTATTTCAAGCGCTAAATTTCTTGTAAGATGACATAGACTGGACTCCCTAGCGAATCACCTTCAGCGCGCCGCGGAACAGCCCGTCGAAGTCGGCAGCGAGGGCCGCGTCTTTGGCGACGGCCTGTTCGATGGCCTTCTCGGCAGCTGGCCGCTGGTAGCCGAGATTGACCAATGCGGAGAGCACATCGTCCACCGCGGGACCGGCCACGCCCGCCGCTTGAGCAGGCGCAACGGCAAAATCATCGAGCTTGTCTTTGAGTTCGACGACCAGCCGCTCGGCCAGCTTCTTGCCGACGCCGGGAATGCGCGTCAGTTGCGCGTGGTCCTGGCCGCGAATGGCCTGCACCGTGCGCTCCGGCGAGAGGCCGCTGAGCATCTTGATGGCCAGCTTGGGGCCGACGCCGCCAACCGTAATCAGCCGCTCGAAGAGACGTTTCTCCTGAGAGTCGAGAAAGCCGAAGAGGGCAATGGCATCGTCGCTGACCTGGGTATGAATGTGCAGCGCGGCTTCGGCGCCGACGGAGGGCAGCGCAGTAAAGGTGGGTATGGAGATGGTGACATCGTAACCCACTCCACAGGCCTCGACGATGGCCTGACCGGGCTGTTTGAAGATGAGCTTTCCGCGCAGATGAGCGATCATCGTGCTTAATTGTAGAATCCCCAGCCGCACAAAGGAACACCATTTTCACTCCATTACGTCCAATGAAGGGCATGGGCATGGCTTGGGTGCGCCCGCGCCGGATACAATAGGGTTTGGCCGCGGCAGATGGGCGGCAGACGATTCTGAGTTTTGGAGCAGGTGCACGTGAGAGGTTTGAGCTGCCGCGGATTGCGGCTTGATTTGATTGCAGGACTGGGTATCGCGCTGATGATGCCGGCGCTGGCTGTCTCTGCGCAGAGCGCGCGTGCATTGGCGACGCAGACGGCGCTGACGGCGGAGACCCGCGATCAGGGCGGAAGCACGCAAGCCAGCGTCGCTGTCACCGTGACGGGCGAGGACGGGCTTTCGGTTACGGGCGCCGTCACCATCCTCGATCAGGGACGGCAGTTGGCCGGTGCGGCGCTGGACGCACAGGGCAAGGCCCGGCTCGTGCTCGATATGGCCGGCGGCGATCATCTGCTGACTGCGGAATATGCCGGCGACGCCACCCACCGCGCCTCAACCTCGGATACTGCCAGGGTCAACGCGATGGCGCCCAGCGGCCCGCCCGACTTTCAAATCTCCGTTGCTCCGGGCACGCTTACGCTGACCCCTGGCGATGCGGGAACAATTGTGGTCACGGTTACGCCGGTGAACAACGCCGCGTTGACTGCCCCCATGTTTGTCGCGCTCTCCTGCTCCGGGCTTCCCGATCAGGCTACCTGCAACTTTACCCCGCAGAGAGCGGAGATTCTCTCCTCCACGCCGGCAAGCTGCGCGAGCGGTTCACCCGCCTCTGCCTGCCCGCCCACCAGCACGATGATGATTGAGACCGTTGCCGCATCAACCACCGCAGCTTCGCCGGTCAAAGGCTGCACGCCCATCGCCTGGGCCTTTCTGCTGCCCGGCGCGTTGGGATTGGGCGGGCTGGTGGCGCGTCGCCGCTGGCTCAGCCGGCTTGCGCTCGTCTGCCTGGCCGGTCTGGTGACCCTGCTAGGGACAACCGGCTGCAATCCCCGCTACAACTACGAGCACCACGGCCCGATTGCCAACCCGCCGACTCCTGCGGGAACCTACACGGTGACCGTCACCGGGCAATCGACCAACGGCGTGACTGCCACCTTGCACTCCACATCGTTTGTATTGACGGTGAAATAGGGCGCAATCGCAAAAGATCGAGTGAAGTGAAAAAAAGAACCTGCGGTTTTCCGCAGGTTCTTTTTGCGTGGAAGTGTCGCGCGGTTGCAGCTCTGGCCGCTGAAGTGGTTAAGCGCATCACCGAAAAGAAAGCAACCAGATCGGCCAAGCTGAATTAGGAAAATTCAACGAAACCTATCCTAGCGACGGCAGACCGGCCAGCGCCATGGCGATCTCTTCCTCCGGGTACTCGTAGTTTTCCAGTTTGCCGGCCTGGTAGGCGATGTAGGAGGCCATGTCGAAGTGGCCGTGGCCGCTGAGGCCGAAGAGAATCGTACGCGGCTTGCCTTCCTGCTTGGCTTGCAGAGCTTCAGAGATGGCCGCGGCGACGGCGTGGTTGGACTCCGGCGCGGGGATGATGCCCTCGGAGCGGGCAAACTGAATTCCGGCGGCAAAGGCATCCAACTGCTGCACGCTGGTAGCCTCGATCAGGCCCAGATCCGCCACGTGTGAGACCAGCGGACCCATGCCGTGGTAGCGCAGCCCGCCGGCATGAATCCCCGGCGGCATGAAGGTCGAGCCGAGGGTGTGCATCTTGACCAGCGGCGTCAGGTGTGCGGTATCGCCGAAGTCGTAGGTGAATCTTCCCTTGGTGAGGGTGGGGCAGGCGGCTGGTTCGACGGCGACGATGCGCGCCTTGCTCTGACCCTTGAGGTTGCGGCCCACATACGGCAGCGCCAGACCGGCAAAGTTCGATCCGCCGCCGGCGCAGGCGATGACCACATCCGGTTCGTCGCCGGCCAGCGCCATCTGCTCGATGGCTTCCAGGCCAATCACCGTCTGATGCAGCAGGACGTGATTGAGCACGCTGCCCAGAGCATACTTGGTGTTGGGATCCTTGGCGGCCACTTCAACGGCCTCGGAGATGGCGATGCCGAGCGAGCCGTTGGAATCTGGATGCGCGGCGAGAATGGCGCGGCCCGACTCGGTTTCATTGCTGGGGCTGGCGGTGACCCTGGCGCCGAAGGCCTCGATCAGCGCGCGGCGATAAGGCTTCTGGTCGTAGCTGACGCGCACCATGAAGACCTTGCAATCGAGGCCGAAAAACGCGCAGGCCATCGAGAGCGCCGAACCCCACTGTCCGGCTCCCGTCTCGGTCGAGAGGTGCTTGGTGCCGTCGATCTTGTTGTAATAGGCCTGCGGCAGGGCGGTGTTCAGCTTGTGCGAGCCGGCCGGGCTGCCGCCCTCGTACTTGTAGTAGATGTGCGCGGGCGTATCGAGCGCCTTCTCCAAACGGCGCGCGCGGTAGAGAGGCGCGGGACGCCACTGCGCGTACAACTGCCGTACCTCGCCGGGAATCTCGATCTCCCGCTCGGTGCTTACCTCCTGCATGATCAGGCTCATCGGAAAGAGCGGAGCCAGATCTTCCGGGCCGAGAGGCTGATGCGTTCCGGGGTGCAGCGGCGGAGCCATCGGCTTGGGCAGATCGGCGGCAATGTTGTACCAGGCGAGGGGAATATGAGTTTGCGGCAGATTATATTGAATGGTTTCCATGCAGGAGATTCTATCAGCGCAAACGCGGGGCTGGCTGTGGAGGAGCGCCATGTCTTCTCTCGAAACTTGAGGTGCCCCATGTCTAGATTTTCAGACTTGGAGATTTTGAAGCCGCTTTTTGCGATCCCAGCTCTCAGAAACCAGACCCTTCGACTGACTCAGGGCGGCCTCTGGGGCACTCGGAGTAAACGGAGTTGGAAACTCCAATTTGAAATCCCTTCGAATTCTTGATAGGCTGGCTGCGCTGTTCGTCTTGCAGAAAACTTCGAACTAAGCAAACCGAACGGCGTAAGGAGAGTCTATGCGCAGTTATTTTTCCGTTTTAGCAGCAATCGTTTTTTTCTCATCCACACTTCCGTCATTTGGCCAACAGTATGCAGTTCTTGGCCATCACCTGGGAGAATCCGAAGAGGAAGCCAAGACAGTGGCGCTGGCTAACGGCATGACTAACTTTGTCTGCACAGATGGGGGTTTATTCGGTGATGAGCGCCAGTGCACCGCAGATGAAGGGTCGCATGTGGCCAAATCCAGAGCAATAACGATTACGTTCAGCGATGGGAAAGCCACCACAATCCTCTATGAATTTCCTGGAAACGATGTGCGGAAGTTGAAGCGTTCCCTCGAAAAGGAATATGGGGCGCCCAATGAAGGCACTGAAGGCGCTTCCTGGACGCATGAGAAAACCGGCAAAGACCAGAATACGAGCTATCCCGTCGATAGACTGAGCGTTGGCCCTGGCAGAGTCGCCGGATATCTTCAGATAAAGCTGGAAGGGATTGAAGCTCCATCGACGACATACTTATCCGTACTTCCGCCGGTTGCTGTTGACAAACACGCACCTCCGCCTGTTGGCATCAAGTATTCAGTTCTTGGCTATCATCTGGGGCAATCCGAAGAGGAGGCCAGGACGGTGGCGCGGGCCAACGGCATGACTGAGTTTACGTGCAAGGAAATTGTCCCCACGGCTCGCCAATGCGATGCAAAGGCGTCCGGGACAGTAAACGCCGACAATACTGATACCATGTCCTTCAAATTCCTCAAGAACGAGGCTTGCGAGATTATTTACAGCTTCTCTGGAAAGGATATCCCGAAGCTGGTGCATATCCTGGATGTGCAATATGGCCGTCACAATGCAAGTTTGGATTCTACAGATGAATATTTCAGGTCAGATGGAGTTGCTCAGTGGCAGCCACATCCAGAATCCAGCGATAATATCACCTATGACGATGTCGTATCCGGCGATAATAACAACAGCGTCTTTGATCAGCTTTCGGTCGGCAACGGCGAAGCGAAAGATACCCTGTACATCAAGTTGAAGAACACGCTTCGCGCCAAGAAATTCTCGAATTTGGCGTCGCAGGATCTGTGGAAGAGCTTAACGGATGCAGTATCGGCGGCCGAGGGCGATGTCTCCAAAGACAAGAAGTGAAGTGGTGCGACTGGCCGCCAGCCGCACCGCAGGCGCATAGCAGAAGAACTCGCGTTCTCATCACTCTTCTTTCCTGTCGGATGGCTTGCATGAAGCCATTGTAAGCGCGGACAAGTAAGTGGAGCTGCAAACGAGAGATGCTTTTTCAAAATTTGTTGCAACGCTACTTTCCTGCGTTGAGCGAGGCTCAGACGCTCATGAGATCCGGTTCTTCCTTGGCGATTTTTCTGGAGAGCCGGGCAGCCTCCTGAGAGCGATCGAAGGCCCGCCGGGTCAATTCAGAATCGGTGGCATGATCGCCGGTGCTATGTCCGCAGGCGGCGACTGCGTGTGCGTGGGCTGCGTGGTTGTGGAGTTCCGCGGCTTGGGAATGTTCACTCTGGGGCATGGTCGTCTCCTTCTTCGGCCGACGCGTGAAAGGCCTGTATCAGGAGTCTTGCACACGGTGGTCCGACGTGCTGTGCAATTGGAGACAGGAGCTAATCTGACAGCGTTCTGGCCGTATTCGACGCCAGGGAGGGTTGTGCAGGAAGACTGCGCCCACTCGCGCAGACCGGAAATTTTTCACAGGATGAACCAAAAAGTGTCCTATTCCTGTACACTGAACGCGCTATGAGTTGCCTCTTTTGCAAGATCGTTGACGGAAGTATCCCCTCCACCGCCGTCTATCAGGACGAGCAGTGCTATGCCTTTGCGGACATTCATCCGCAAGCTCCGGTGCATATTTTGCTGGCCCCGCGCGAACACATCGTTTCGCTCGCCGAGTGCAAGGAAAACAATCGCGCGCTGCTCGGCCATCTGCTCTGGGCCGCGGCCCACATCGCGCGCACCAAGCGGCTCGCCAAAGGCTATCGCGTGGTCATCAACACCGGCGAAGACGGGGGCCAGACCGTGGATCATCTCCACATCCATCTGCTCGGCGGACGCTCCCTTACCTGGCCTCCGGGATAGCTTCCGGCATACGCAAAAAAAGGCGCTACCTATGCTGGTAGCGCCCCTTTGCAATGCACTGAACCCATCTCAATTCGGCTGCGGCGTGTTGTCTTCTTCGTCTTCAATGCCATAGCGGCGCAGAAGATTGGGCAGGGTTTGCGAGAAGGCCGAGCGCGGCATCACTGTATCGCAGCCGGCCTCGATGGCTTTGGCCTTCAGTTCCCCTTGCAGGTGGTTGAGAAAGCCGATCACTGAGGTAGCCTTCTTGAACTTGGTCTTGAATTTGGGGATCAGCGAGATCGGCTTGGCATTCAAGTTGTTCAGGTCAAAGACCAGTAGCTTGGGCCGCTCGGCCTCTGGCAGATCCATCAACCGGGCAACGGAGTCCTTGTCGCCGCCCTTCACGAATTCCACCTTCACGCCCAGCTTGCGGGCCGTCTCCTGAATCTTCGCCAGAAAGAAGAGATCCTCGATGAAGCAGAAGATGCGGGTGGCCGCGTCCTCGCGTATGGCTGCCGGAGCCGGCAGTGGATAGTCGTCCAGATATTGGCCGCTGTGGCCGTTATGGCCGCTGCTGGTGATCTGAATCGTGGAGGGCGGTCCGTCGTCGATATTGCCATTGGCCACGCGATAGCTGTGGTCCATCGGGCCGACAAACTCCCTCGGCCCTTTCTGCTTGCCCTTGCGCCTGCCTTGCTGCGGAGCGGAGTTGTTATTGCCGGGCTGCCCCGAGGGCGCAGAATTCTTTTGCGGGAACTTCTTTTTCTTTCGTCCCTGATTCGGATGACCGCCGGGGCGCGCCGCCTGCTTGTGCTTGGGAGGTTGAGACTGCATCGGCTGCTGAAGTTGCGGCGGAGCCTGGGGAGGCGCTTGAAGCTGCTGCGCGGGAGGCGCTCCCGCTTGGCTGCTCTTGTTTTTGCGGCGGCGCCGGCGGCGACGATGCCCCGGCGACTGTGGCTGGCCGTTGACCGGCTCCGGCCCCAATTCAGATTGGGGCTGTATCAATTCTGTTGTCATGCGTAAACTTCCTGTTGCCTTGCAAACTGATGTGATCGCTGCGCTGTGTTTTTCGATTCAGCCTTGTGTTGTAAAGCCTCTTTCAACCGGGCGCTAGCTCCCCCAATTCCTGGCGGGGCCTCCGGCGAAGCAGCAATAACGCTGCAAAATACCAATCGGTGTAGACCTCTGCGAAAACGCGCTCTTTCCGCCGCGCACACAGGAGCCCGCTCTAGCAGCTCCCTCCAGTTGTCAGGATCGTGACAGCGCGACCAGCATCTTTCAGCTGATGCTCTTCCTATGGAAAATTACGCCGTTGCGGACTGCAATGAAATGAAACCGGCGAAGTTTCCTTGCTCGCGGCGAGCTTGCTCTGCCCTTCCGGGTGGCTCGCGTCAGCCGCTTGATAGGCAACTCTGATACTACAGCGGACGGCAGCGGCTGGCAAGTGACCTTTGTGAGTCTTTCAGGGGTGGGGAAACAGACGGTCCCGGTTTCATTCCTGAAAAGTTGCCGCCAGAATGGAAAAAGCGCTACTCGCGGGAGTAGCGCTTCTCGATTCCTGCACTGGCCACTGGCCTCCCAAACAATTTGTGGCCGGTGGTTTGCTCCACCGTGCTCACATCAGACTTTCCCGGCCGGTTTGTCCTTGTTTCAGGACCGCTTCGTTGGCGATGACTCTTGCCGGGGCCTGCTCTTCTTTGGGCTGGTCAGATTGCTTCCAGCGCCTGTACATCACTGGCGCTTATCTATTAGCAATCGCTGTGCCAACTTGGAGACCCCTTATGAAATCTTTATTTTCAGTAACTTGTGGATTTCGCAAAATGGGAAGATTCTGCAATATGAAATTTATAGAGATGAAAAATTCCAAAAAACATAGAAACCCTCCGTTAGCGCTGGCAGTGCGGACAATAATGTGTTCCCCGCCCAGCTAGAACGATGCGCCGGATGGGAGTCTGACAGCTCCGGCAGGGAAGGCCGGTGCGCAGGTAGACGCAGTGCTCCAGTTGGAAGAAGCCCCGCACCCCGTCGGCGTCTACATAATCGGAGACAGAAGAACCGCCCAGCCGGATGGCGTCTTTGAGAACCTCGCGCAACGCCTGCCGCAGAGCTGCGAGTTCGGCGAAGCTGAGCCGCCCGCTGAACCGGCGGGGGCGGATTCCGGCGCGAAAGAGGCTCTCGTCAGCATAGATGTTGCCCACTCCGGAGAGCAGCTTCTGATTGAGGAGCGCCGCCTTGATGGGCAGCTTTCGCCCGCGGAAGAGCGCGGCAAACTCCGCCTCCGGAACAGTCAGAGGATCGGCTCCGGGAGCGGCAAAGCCGGGAAGGTGGCGCAGATCGCGCCACTCCAGCCTTCCAAAGCGGCGAGGATCGACGAAGCGCAGCTCGCGGCTGCTGGCCAATGTGAGACGGGCATGGGTGTGCGGAGCCAGCGGCGCGCCGGGCGTGGTGACCAGCAGTCTGCCGGTCATGCCCAGATGCACAATCCATTGCGCCGCCGGAGCCGCTTGGCGCTGATCCACAGGGCTGGCGCCGGTCGCGCCGAGTTCGCAGACAATGTGCTTTCCGGTGCGATGAACGGCCAGAATCACGCGCCCTTCGAGTCCTCTGGCCTGGCGTGCCGGGGGCGTTTTGAAAGGCTCGCGGTGCGAACCGAACCAGACCTCGACGATGCGGTCGCCCTGCAGACGCGCGTCTACGCCGCGGGCAATGGTTTCGACCTCAGGCAGCTCGGGCATGGCAGGTGAATTTTACACTGCGGGACGGCATTCCGGAGCTTCGCAGGACCAAATAAAGAGTGGCGTGCCGGGAGGGGAAGTGCGATTTCGCTCCCGGTTCCGCCGCGGAAAACCTCCCTTTCGGTGTGATTGCGATCACTCGACAGTGTTTCACGCGGATGATAACCTTCGAGTGACCCTTTTTCTGGAAGACTTACGTCGTGTTTTCCGGATTCCGTACTTGATCAACCATCAAATTTCCGCTTGGGAGGACTTGTGACCGCACAGTTTTGGGTGTGTTTCTTTCTGGCCGTGAGCGCGCTTTCGCTCATTGTGGCCTTCAATTTTGCTCGTGCTATGGCGTTCTTGAACCGCCGGTACAGGACCGCGGCGGCCCTCATGGGCGTGCTGCTGCTGCCCGCATGCGCCGGCGCGCAGGAGGCCGCTGGCGGCGAAGCCAGCCTGAAGCTGCCGGATCTGTCGGTCGTGAGCCATTTCGGCTTGAGCGGACCCGCGCTGTTGATGATCGGATTGGCATTCTGCGTTCTCGGCCTGATCTTCGGCCTCGGGATTCTGGTGCAGTTGAAGAATATGCCGGTTCATAAATCGATGCGCGAGATGTCCGAGCTGATCTATGAGACCTGCAAAACCTATCTGATCACGCAGGGCAAGTTCATCATGTTGCTCTGGGTCTTCATCGCGGTCATCATCTCGCTTTACTTCGGCTGGCTGGCGCCGGTTGGAAATGTAGCGGTGACCCTGCCCATCATCCTGTTTTTCAGCCTAATCGGCATCGCAGGCAGCTACGGCGTGGCGTGGTTCGGCATTCGTGTCAACACCTTTGCCAACTCCCGCGTGGCATTCGCCGGATTGAAGGGCAAGCCGTATCCGCTCTTTGCGATTCCGCTGAAGGCCGGCATGAGCGTCGGCATGATGCTGATCTCAGTCGAGCTGCTCATCATGCTCATCATCCTTCTCTTCGTCCCGGCCACCTATGCAGGCCCCTGCTTCATCGGCTTCGCCATTGGCGAGTCCCTCGGCGCGGCGGCTCTTCGTATCGCCGGCGGCATCTTCACCAAGATCGCCGACATCGGCTCCGATCTGATGAAGATCGTCTTCAAGATCAAGGAAGACGATGCCCGCAACCCCGGCGTCATCGCCGACTGC
>Ga0181520_10009430_pt1 | contig 13475 bp, 14 predicted proteins | sample PEATcosm2014_Bin_29_FD_132451 | JGI IMG/M metagenome (GOLD analysis project Ga0181520, IMG submission 132451) | Peatland microbial communities from MTU Mesocosm Facility, Houghton, MI, USA - PEATcosm2014_Bin02_30_metaG | ecosystem: Environmental > Terrestrial > Soil > Wetlands > Peat | place...
GGACGGCGGCCAGACGGTGGACCACTTGCACCTGCACCTGCTTGGCGGGCGGCACATGAGCTGGCCTCCAGGCTAGATTAAGCCGTAGCGGTCAGAGGCCGTAGCGGTCAGAGATAGATAAGGGATAATACGGGAAGGTTACGGAGGGCGAGCCGCTTGGCGGGCGGCTCTCCGGAGGGAACGACGCTTGGCTTGGGAATCCGCGCCATCGCAATCCGGTTCAGTTGCTGCAGCGGGAGCGGCCTCCGGAGCGGACGGGCTCAAGGGCCGGACGTTCTCGCCGGTTCCGCTGTGCGTAGACCTCGACGGCACGCTGGTGAAGTCGGATACGCTGCTGGACACGGTGATCGTACTGGCGCGGCAGAGTCCCGGATCGCTGCTGCATTTTCCTGCGTGGATCGGCCGCGGCAAGGCCGTGTTCAAGCGCGAAGTGACCTCGCGGGCGGCGATCGATGTGGTGCATTTGCCCTACAATCAGCCGCTGCTGGAATACCTGCGGCAGCAACACGCCGAGGGCCGCGAGATTTACCTGGCCACGGGCGCGGACACGCTGCTGGCCGACCGCGTGGCAGCGCATCTGGGGATATTTGCCGGGGTACTGGCCTCCGACGGCAGCGTTAACCTGACCGGACACAACAAGCTCGCCGCCTTCCAGAAGAGATTTCCAGAGGGCTTCTGTTACATCGGAAATGCGCGGCCGGATGTGCCGCTGCTGACGCATTGCGTGGAGCCGATGGTGGCGAATCCGAGCCGCAGCCTGAGCGCGGGTCTGCGCTCGGCGGGAGTGCAGCCGGCGCGGTCCTTCAAGGATGCGACCGCTCCGGGAAGGGCGTGGCTGCGCGCGATACGGCTGCACCAGTGGGCCAAGAATGTGCTGATCTTCCTGCCGGTGCTGCTGGCGCACGTGCATGCGACGGGACCGCTGTGTGCGGCCGGGCTGGCCTTTTTCAGCTTCGGTTTGGCGGCGTCGGCCACCTACATCTTCAACGACCTGCTGGACCTGGAGGCAGACCGTCACCACGCGCGCAAGCGGCGCCGGCCCTTTGCGTCGGGTGACCTCTCGCCGTTCGTGGGCGTGGTTACCATTCTTGTTTTCCTGGCCTTATCGCTGGCGCTGGCCTTGCTGTTGCCGCGGGGCCTGAGCACGCTCTCCCCACAATTTTCTGCAAATGGCCAGGGCAAGTTCCTGGAATGGCTCATTCTCTACGCCATTGCGACGACTGCATATTCCCTGCTGCTGAAGCGGATGGTGCTGGTGGACGTGATCGTGCTGTCGGGCTTGTACACCATCCGTATTCTGGCTGGATCGGCGGCGGCCGGAGTCATGGTTTCGCCGTGGCTGGCCGCGTTCAGCATCTTTTTCTTCCTGTCGCTGGCGTTTGTAAAGCGCTTCTCCGAGATTGAAAGCCTGCGCCTCCGCAGCGAGGCTTCGGGAGTGGTTGCCGTGAAAGGCCGCGGTTATCGCGTCTCCGACCTGGAGCAACTGCGCAGCTTCGGCACGGCCAGCGGATACGCGTCGGTCGTGGTCTTCGCGCTGTACATCGGAAACGAGGTGGCCAAGAACCTGTACCCGCATTATCCGCGCCTGTGGCTGCTGGTTCCTGTGCTGCTGCTGTGGCTGAGCCGGCTGTGGCTGCAGGCCTCGCGTGGCGAACTGCACGAGGACCCGGTGGTCTACGCAATTACCGACAAGCGCAGCCTGGCGCTGGGTGCGGTGGTCGTGGCGATTGTGTTGTCGGCTGCCGCGATACACTAAGAGATGGAAACCAAGTCATTGCGAAGGTCGAACTCTGCCTGAAGTACTCATGAACGAAGCCATCCCTCAACTTTCCAGTTACGAAGAACCCTCTTTGGACGCTGCCTTTGCGACGCTGGAGGAAGAGGTTCGCGGCGAAGCTGCTTTCCTGCACGATGCGGAAGCCTTCCGGCTGCGCTGGCTGGGCCGCAAGCAGGGCCGGCTGAAGCTGATCAGCGAAGCGTGGCTGAAGTCTGCGCCTGCCGAAGCGCGCAAGCCGCTGGGCATGCGCTTCAACCAGTTGAAGCAGCAGATTGAAGTTGCGCTTGAGCAGGCGGACGCGACGCCGGTGCGGGCCGCAGCGAGGGCCGGTGTCGACATTACGCTGCCGGGGGCGGTGCGTGTGCCGGGCATCGAGCATCCGCTATTGAAGACGATGCACCAGATCGTGCGAGTCTTCCATCATCTTGGCTACTCGACCGCGCTGGGGCCGCAGGTGGAGAGCGATTTCTACAACTTCGAAGCGCTGAACTTTCCGCCCAACCATCCGGCGCGGGATACGCAGGACACGCTGGTGCTGGCCGGACAGCAGTCCAAGCCCGCACGCGATCGCCTGCTGATGCGCACGCATACCTCGCCGGTGCAGATACGAACGATGATCGCCGAAGCGCCGCCGATTCGCATTGTTGTGCCCGGCAAGGTGCACCGCAACGATGCGGCCGACGCGACCCACTCCCCGGTCTTTCACCAGGTTGAAGGGTTGTGCGTAGACAGCGACATCACCTTCTCCGATCTGAAGGGAACGCTCGACCACGCCATGAAGGAGCTGTTCGGCTCCAACGTGAACACGCGCTTCTTTCCCAGCTTTTTCCCGTTCACCGAGCCCAGCGCGGACGTACAGATCAGCTGCATCTTCTGCGGGGGTACGGGCTGCCGCAAGTGCAAGCACTCCGGCTGGATCGAGCTGCTGGGCTGTGGCATGGTCGACCCCGCGGTCTTTTTGAGCGTAGACGAACAGCGCGTAGCGCAAGGTAAACCGCCAGCGTATGATCCGGCGAGAATCAGCGGCTTCGCCTTCGGCATGGGCGTGGAGCGGATTGCCATGATCCTGCACGGCATCTCCGACATCGGCCTCTTCTACTCCGGCGACATGCGCTTCCTGGAGCAATTCGCGTGAATATCCTGAGCCAATGGCTCCGCCACTATCTGCCTGCACTTTCCGTCTCCGACCGGCAGCTTGCCGACGACCTCACGCTGCGCGGCATTGCCGTTGAGGGCGTGCACTCGCTCGGCGACGGCAACGGCCATCTGTTCGAGATGGACATCACCACCAATCGCGTGGATGCGATGAATCATTACGGCGTCGCGCGCGAGGCGGCGGCGATCTACAACCTGCCGCTGGCGCCACTGGATACGACGCTGCCCGCCGCGAAGCCTGCCGCGAGGCCGTTCCCGATTGTGATTGAGGCGCCGGAGCTGTGCGGGCGTTTCACGGCGCGGGTGTTGCGCGGTGTGACCGTCGCGCCTTCGACGGGCCGCGTTGCCGAATACTTCGCGCTGATCGGATCGAAGGCGATCTCGAACGCGGTGGACGCGTCGAACTTTGTGCTGCAGGGCATGGGGCATCCGACCCACGCCTTCGACCTGGACAAGATCGAGGGCGGCATCGTCGTTCGGCTGGCGCGCAAAGGCGAGCGGCTGAAGCTGCTGGACGGCACCGAGCGCACGCTGGAGGCGGACGATTTAGTGGTTGCGGACCACGCCAAGGCACTGGGGCTGGCCGGAGTGATGGGCGGCTGGGACTCGATGATTACCGCGGAGACGAAGAACATTCTGGTGGAGGCGGCGTGGTTCGATCCGGCCAGCGTGCGCCGCAGTTCACGGCGGCATGGGCTGCATACGGACGCATCGCACCGTTTCGAACGCGGCGCGGACTTCAATGCCTGCGGCGTGGCCAACGCGCTGGTTTCTCAGCTGATCCTCGCGTCCGGCGGCTGTGCCGAGGGCGAGATGGTGGACGTGGTGGTGGCGGCCGTCGCTGCGCGGACCGCCAATCGGCCGCCTATTGCGTTGTCGGTCGCTCAAGTGCAGCGGCATCTCGGCGCGACGCTCGACGACGCGCGCGGCCAATCTGCGCTGACGGCGGAACTGGTAGGGCAATACCTCACCGCACTGGGCTGCGAGCTGACATTGGCCGATTCCGGCAGCGACGGCTTTGCCGTGAAGCTGCCGAGCTGGCGGCTTGACCTCGAACGCGAGATCGATCTGGTGGAAGAGGTTGCCCGCGTGTATGGCTACAACCGTTTCGCCAACACACTGCCCACGGCGCTGCCGGTGGCCGCGCATCCGCTGGCCGCTGCGGAATCGGCGGTACGCACGCGGCTGCTGGCGCTGGGCTATTCGGAGGCGATCTCGAGCAGCTTTGCGGCGGAGGCGGACAGTTTGGCATTCGCAGCGACGCAGCGCGGAGTGGTTGCGCTGGAGAATCCGCTGTCGGACGAGGCGCGGCTGCTGCGGCCATCACTTGCGCCCGGCATGGTCGCGATGCTGGCACACAACCTCAACCGCGATATGCGCGAGGCGCGGCTGTTCGAGCAGGGCGCGGTCTTCACCGGCTCGGCGGAGGCGGTGGTGGAGTCGCCCAGCCTGTCGCTGGGGCTGACGGGCGACTTGGCGGCGACACGGGTGCACAGCGCGAAGGATGCGGGAATCTTTGAGTTGAAGGGCGTTGTCGAGTCGCTCCTATCGCTGTTTGCCGTATCTCCGGATGCGCTCAGTATCAGCGCCGCCGGCGCGCTTGTGTTTTCGGCCGACGTGCCGGTGTGGATTGAGTCCGGCCGCGGCGCAACCGCGTTGCTGAACGGCAAGACGATCGCATGCTTCGGCGAGCTGGCTGTGCGCGAGCGGGAGGCACGCAAGCTGCGCCAGCCGGTTTATCTGGCCGAGATCGATCTGCAGGTGTTCTACCAGCTGCCGCTGCGGCAGGCGACGGCGCGCGAGCTCTCGCGCTTCCCGGCCGTCGAACGCGACTTCTCCTTCACGTTTGCCGACGCGGTCGAGTGGCGGACGATTGCGGAGGCGGTCGAGGCGCTTGGTATTCCGGAGCTAACGCGGGTTGCGCCGATTGAGGTCTTCCGCGATGCCAGGGCGACTTCGGTCCCGGCGGGCCATTATGCGCTGCTGCTGCGCTGCGTCTTCCAGTCGCCGGAGCGGACGCTGCGCGAGGAGGAGTTGGCCGGTTGGTCGGCCCGACTGATCGCGGCGTTGACGGCGCTGGGCGGGGTCATCCGGAGTTAGGCGTTCCCCCGCCGTCATGCTGCTTTGCGTAGTGCTCCCGGTGGGCGGCGCGGAATCCCGTTTGCGACTGTCGGGAGCCAGCGCGCGAAATACGATTCGCGTCAGGAAGCGACCGCTGCCCACGTCGGGTGCCCGTCCGGCGGGACAGCGGCTGATAGCCGCATCCAGATGGGTTCGGGCTGGTGAATGGGTGCGGGAAATCCACGCCCTACGCGGCTATACTGCGAGTATGAGTACCGGCGTGAGTGTGGATGAGTTTCAGGCGCTTGAGCAGAAAGTGCTGCGGGCGGTCGAGCTGGTGAAGCGGGAGCGCGAGGCGCGCGCTGCTGCGGAGGCGGAAGTGGCAGCGTTGCGCGAAGAGTTGGCGACGCAGGCCAAGGAGGCCGAGGGCCAGGTACGCGCCGCATTGCGCGAAAAGGAAGTGGCCGAACGCCAGGTCGGCGCGCTGAACCAGGAGCGCGAGACGGTGCGGCAGCGGGTGGAGAAGATGCTGCAGCAGATGGACGAGCTGTTGTAAGGTTCGCCGTGACACAAGGAGGCTCGCGTGGCAGAGAAGACGGAACGGCGTGATGAAGCGGGCACGATGGAGGACGCGGCGAACTCCAAGGCAGTGAGCGTCGACATTTACGACCAGGTGTATCACCTGCGCGGCACTGACGCCGGCCACATTGAGCGGCTGGCGGCGCTGGTCGATGGCAAGATGCGCGCGGTAGCAGCGCATGGCAGCACGGTGGACTCGTTGCGGGTTGCGGTGCTGGCCTCGCTGAACATCGCCGACGAGTTGCTGGCGCTGCGCGAGCGCTACGACGCGCTGGCGGGCAGCGTGGGGCAAACGGAAGTCTCCATGCGTTCGCGTGCGGGCACGCTGGCCGGGATGCTGGACGAAGTGCTGGAAGACCGGCGCGCCGGCTGAGGTGCGCTTGACGTCTGCTTTTGCATCGGCGTAGCCTCGCACCGTCCTCAGGGCCAAGCAAGCAAATCTATTTCCATAAGGATCGCCGGCACAAAGCTCGGTGACGGGAGAACTCCATGCGAATGGTGATGCACGTGTATTTTCCGGTTGATGTATTCAATGCCGCGGTACGAGATGGCTCGATTGGAGCCAAGATGCAGAAGATCCTGGCGCAACAGAAGCCGGAAGCTGCCTACTTTACGGAGTATCACGGGCAGCGGTCGGGGATTCTGATTGTGGACCTGAAGGAGGCGTCGCAGATTCCGGCGTTCGCGGAGCCCTGGTTCCTGACCTTCAACGCCAAGGTTGAGTTGCATCCGGCGATGGTCGCGGCGGACCTTGCGGGGTCGGGGCTGGATTCGATCGGCAAGCAGTGGGGGTGAGGATCACCCCCGTGGCGGGCGGGCGCGAGAGCCGTGGTGGCAGTCGACATGCGGCGCTCCAATCGGTTGGGAGTAGGCTGCGGGCCCGGCTGCGGTGTGGGGTTGAGTTTATCGCAGCGAAGGCTGTAGAGTCATGGAATTCGGAGGGCGCGGAGGGGGAAAAATGGCACTGAGTTTTGCGGCGGATATTCGGCCGCTCTTCCGGGACGGCGACGTGGCGTGCATGAAGCATGCGGGGGTTCTGCTGGACGATGCGGCCTGGATGTGCGTGGCCGCGAACGCGCAGAGCGTGTACCACGCGGTGTCGGGTGGGGCGATGCCGCCGGATGCGCCATGGCCGGCGGAGCGGGTGGCGCTGTTCAAGGCGTGGATGGATGCGGGCTGTCCGGCATAGGACGTTAGCGACAAATCAGACAAACGGGAGAAGCGGCATGTATGACATGGCGAACATCAAGAAGCTGAAGCTGCTGGGCGAGGGCGCCCCGGCGGCGTGGGAAGGGTTCAAGGCGTTCGACAAGGCGGCGATGGCCGACGGCGCGGTGCCGAAGAAGTACAAGGAGCTGATCGCACTGGGCGTGGCGCTGACGACGCAGTGTCCCTACTGCCTGGAGATCCACCGCAAGGCGGCCGAGGCGGCAGGGGCGACGCAGCAGGAGCTGGCCGAGACGGCGATGGTGGCGGCAGCGCTGCGGGCAGGCGCAGCGGTGACGCACGCGACGCACATTCTGGGCGGCGAGGCAGCGAAGTAGGGCGAGCTGGGCGCGGGACCCCCACGCCCGGCTGCAAGCCCTCCAATCATTCCGGCGGATTTTCGGGGAGGACGCTAGGGATGGGCCTTGATCCAGCGATGGGCGGTGAAGTCCATGGCGATGCTGGCGGCCAGCAGGCCGAGCGAGATGGCCAGCGCGCCGGCGATCCAGGCGAGTTCGATGCGGCCCTTGAGGATGAAGAAGTCGAGGATGCCAAAGACCAGGACCAGCACCGCCGCTTCGGCGAAGAACGAGGAGCAGCGCCGCGAGGCGATGATGGCCAGGTCGAGCAGCGAGTGGGGCTGGGATGGAGAATCGGCGCGGCGGGCGGGGACGAGGCTCAGGCCTGCGGGGTTGGGGGTGGGATGATGCGCGACGTGAAGGTCATTGGAATTTGAATTTGAAACATTTTTGTGCAGCATAAAGAGGCCTTTTTGGTGCCTGCCTTAAGGATGCCTGCGGGCTGCATCAAAGTCCAGTGAATATGCAGTAAATACATGATATAGAAAGACTTGATGTGACCATTGGGCGAGCGGAAGATTGGCGCGCCAACAGGTCAGCAGGGTTCGGGAGTAGTCTTTCGGCATGCAGGCAAGCGGGCGAGGCGGAGCGGCGTGGCGGGTGATCCGGTGGACCTTCGTGTGCGTGGGAGTGCTGTTCCTGGGGCGGGCGGCGGCGGGTGCGCTGGCGACGGAGAGCCGGCTGCGCGCGAGCCTTGCCGTGGACGGCAGGATTGTCGCCGTGGTGCAGATGCATAAGGCGATCCACAGCGGCCTGACGTATGCGCCGGTGTTCCGGTTTCCGCTGGAGGATGGGCGGCCGTTCACGGTGCAATCCGGGGTGCATGCGAATCCTCCGGAGTTCCGGGGCGGCGAGCGGGTGAAGGTTTACTACCAGCGAGGCCATCCCGAGGGGGCGGTGATCGACTCGGTGGGGCAGCTTTGGCGGGATGATCTCGCCCTGGCGTTTGCCGGGCTGGTTTTTATCGCGTTCGGCACGGTGCTGTCCAACCCGCGCCTGAGCGGCAGGCGGGTGGTGGTGGTGACCGGCGATGGGTCGGCGGCGTCGGACTGAGGTCGATTGGCCGGGGCGATTGGGGAAATGGGCGGCAGCGGCGCGCGCGTGCGCGCGATGCGCCCATCTCAGAATCGAGATAAGGGGCAGCCGGCTTCGTTTCACTTTCCTTGGGATGCTTCTTTGGTTATTCGAAGGTATCGGCTCCCAAGTCTTTGATCATATGCATTCACGTAGCTCGCCCAACCCTGAATTGTCGCCAAGGATTCGCCTTCTTCCAATTGCCCTTTCTGGAGATTATGGAACTTGGAACGGAGTAGGCGACGAGTTTTCCGATCCGGATGAACTTTCTCGTTTATCACAAACCCTAAAACCCGGTGCCGCTCGCTGGGTCCGCTACGCGTGGTTTTCTGGTGGTTCAATTTGAATCCATAGTTGTCCAAGATCTTCACAACATCCACTTGGAGCTTCGGCGAAGGGCGCACCGTGCCCGAGAACACTAGATCATCCGCATACCGAGTGTAGGTCAGTTGGTAATCTGCCGCCACGGCACCTAAATCGATGTCAGCACCCCGAAAGATAAGGTCAGCGATCCGCGGGCTCGTTGGCGCCCCTTGCGGAAGGCTTCCTTGAAGCGTGCACAGTGAGGCCAACGTTTGCGCGACCTCATCGGTAAATCCAAAGGACTGAAATAGTCGAAGTACCTCCGGGAACTTTATTGAGGGGAAAAAGTCCTCAATGTCTAAGTGCAGCGTCCAATCCTTTCTTACGTGTATGGCTGCGCACGCGGCTGCGCCCCTACCCCGCGTGAAACCATAAGAAAAATCTGAGACGCTCTTCACGGAGAGTATGTTCTGCAGTATGTAAAGCTGAACCGTTTTCAAGAAGGTTCGAGGGGTCTTGATCCACCGGATTCCTCCGGACCGTTTGCGTATTGGGAACTCGCGCCAATACAGTGTCGGTGCTGCGATCATTCGGGGAATCAACCTAGGACTGATGCCTAGCAATAGGGATAATGTGCGTCGTGATGCGATTGGTGGCAATCCGGCTTCCCAGAGGCGTAAGGCTTCCGCCTCCATTTCTGCCGCTGTTTGTTTTGGGAGGATTCCCTTTTTCGCTTTCGTTCGGCGCGCGACTTCTCGCAGGTCTGAAAGGAAGGCGTCAATGGTGGGAAAGGAGACGAGCGGCGGGATCATAAACCAGTGTGGTCCACTGCTGTGAGTGCATTGGGAGCGAAGGGCGCGCAGGCGCGCCTTGAGCGACCAATCCTTCTACCTACGGTCTTCCTTGCGGAACGGTCGACGAAACGTCGACCGCGGCAATGCCATCACCCTGACCGCTCGTCTGTTGCGACGGTATCGGATTTGGCTAAGGATTTCAAGTGGAGCAATCTCCCGGTGTCTCTAGCTTTGTATAGTTTCACGGACTGTAAGGCGGCCAAGCCGCGGGGTCGACAGTAAAATGGCTCGGTTGAACTCAAGTAATTGTCAGATTGCAGTAGTCGGATGGCAATGTTGAGAATCTTCTCTGTTCGCGTTTCCGAGACGAATAGCTCGGAAAGCTGCTGACGGCTTATCGGTTGATACAGGTTCACGATATAGAGGATCCGCATCATGTCGATGGCGAGCCTCATAGCTCACTCCTGATAAATATCTTTTCAGTGGTCAGTTTCTCTGCAATCTTCTCAACAATCTCTCTTATAGCTTCGTAAATAGCGTCTAAATCGCTATAGTCGAAAAATCGGACGTGGCCTCGCTCGGAGGCGACTAAAGCAATTGGCCCCCTGGCCAAGAAACCATTCGCGTACGTCTCTTCCGATTCCCGATGCTTTTCTACTATCACGAATAGTTTGTTTGGCAGTCCTCCCGGAGACGTGAATAGACCCAGCTCAGCGAATGAGCCAGCGCTCTCCGGAAAAACAACAATGAGGTGGACGTGCCGTGCAAGTGTCGCTTCGAATGAGGCGAGGTTGATCTTGCGCGGCTTTTGGCTGGATCTTTGGAATGTGTTTCCGTAAGCAGAGATCAGGTAATCGTGCTCTCCCAATAGCACTTTGCAGCCAACGACTTCCTTCTCGAGGCGGCTCCAGAGGTATGCTCTCTTGTCAGCCTTCTCTGCAGCCAATTGTTCGAGGGGAACATTCGGGTCGATACCCTTTCCACACAGAAATACCCTTATCTCGATTTCATCGCGCGCCTGTTCTAGGAATTGATCGAAGGCTCGATCAGCGCGTGAATGTCCATGATGAATTTCGCTCTTCATCGCTCAAATCGAAGGTATACCACACAAAGCGAACGTTCGCCTTAGCTGCTCCAAATCATTCCACCGTAACGCTTTTGGCGAGATTTCTGGGTTGGTCGACGTCGCAGCCGCGGCGGACGGCGATGTGGTAGGCGAGGAGTTGGAGGGGGACGACTTCGAGGATGGGAAGCAATAGCTCGGGGCACTGCGGGATGTAGATGGTGTGTTCGACCAGCTGGGGGACGGTCTGGTCGCCTTCGATGGCGATGGCGATGACGCGGCCGGAGCGGGCGGTGACCTCCTGAATGTTGCTGAGGGTCTTCTCGTACTTGAGGACGCTGGTGGGGTCGGACGGGTCTTGAGTTGCAATACACACCACTGGCAAAGTTTCGTCGATGAGGGCGTTGGGGCCGTGCTTCATCTCGCCGGCGGGGTAGCCTTCGGCGTGAATGTAGGAGATCTCCTTGAGCTTGAGTGCGCCTTCGAGGGCGATGGGGTAGTGGATGCCGCGGCCGAGGAAGAGGAAGTCGTTGGCGGTGGAGAAGATTTTGGCGAGTTCGCTGCACTGGTCGGTGAGGGTGAGGCGCGGATTGCGGCGGCGGTCGGAGCCGGTATAGGGAGGCTGCAAGGTCGCGGCGGCTGAGGCTGGGTCGAGTCTCCCGGGGTCCTTCGACTGCGCGCTCCGCGCGTCGCTCAGGATGACGGAACTTGTGGAAGGAGCGCCGACGCCTTCGGAGGTGCCGGAGGGATTGTTGATGGCGAGCATGGCTTCGAGCTTGGCGGGGATCTTGGCGAGCTCGGTGACGAGGTGCAGGGATTCGGCGTCGGAGACGGTGCCGCGGACCTGGCCGAGCTTGAGCGCGAGCAGGAAGAGCGCGGTGAGCTGGGCGGTGAAGGCCTTGGTGGAGGCGACGCCGATCTCGGGGCCGGCGTTGGTGGTGATGGTGCCCTGGGCCTCGCGGGAGACGGCCGCGCCGACGACGTTGCAGATGGCGAGGGTCTTGGAGCCGGCGGCGATGAGCTCGCGCTGGGCGGCGAGGGTGTCGGCGGTTTCGCCGGACTGGGTGATGAGCAGGCCGATGGCGGCGGGGTCGGCGATGGGGTCGCGGTAGCGGTACTCGGAGGCGTAGTCGACGTCCGAGCGCAGGCGGGCGAGGCGCTCGATCATGAATTTTCCGGCGAGGCCGGAGTGCCAGCTGGTGCCGCAGGCGGCGATGGTGATCTGCGTGGCGGCGCGGAGGTCGGCGTCGGTGATGGACATGTCGGGGAGGAAGACGTGGCCGGAGTCGGGGGAGACGCGGCCGAGGATGGTGTCGCGGATGGCGCGCGGCTGCTCGTAGATTTCCTTGAGCATGAAGTGCTTGTAGCCGGCCTTTTCGGCCTGGATGGGGTCCCAGGCAATGCGCTGGATCTTGAGCGGGAGGGGCGCGCCCTCGAAGTCGGTAAGGGCGATGCCGGCGGGAGTGAGGATGGCGACTTCGCCGTCGGCGAGGAAGTGGATGTTGCGAGTGTGGTGGAGGATGCCGGGAACGTCGGAGGCGAGGAAGTATTCGCCGTCGCCGAGGCCGAGGACGGCGGGCGGACCGAAGCGGGCGGCGACCAGCTTGTTGGGCTCGTTGGCGGAGAGGACGCCGATGGCGAAGGCTCCGGTGAGACGGCGGACGGCGCGGCGGACGGCCTCTTCGAGTGCCAGCCGGGGGCGTTCGGCGGCTATGGCGGCTTCGCTTTCGTTGGCTTCGAGGGTGGAGTCGGTCTCGCTGGCGCGCGCGTGGCGGGCGAGTTCGTCTTCGATGAGGTGGGCGATGATTTCGGTGTCGGTTTCGGTTACAAATTTGTGGCCCTTGGCGGTGAGTTCCTGCTTGAGGGCGAGATAGTTTTCGACGATGCCGTTGTGGACGACGACCAGCGAACCGGTGCAGTCGCGGTGGGGATGGGCGTTCTCCTCGGTGGGGCGGCCGTGGGTGGCCCAGCGGGTGTGGCCGATGCCGAAGGTGCCCTGGATGGGGCGCTCGGCGAGGACAGCTTCGAGATTGCGGAGCTTACCGGGGGCGCGGCGGAGGTGCATGGCGCCGTCGGGGCCACCGGCGATGGCGATGCCGGCGGAGTCGTAGCCGCGGTATTCGAGGCGGCGCAGGCCTTCGATGATGATGGGCACGGGAGGGTTAGGGCCGATGTAGCCGACGATTCCACACATGCATCGAGTTTAGCGGCAGGAGCGGGGAATGGGTGAGTGTTAGACGATGGGACTTTTGGGGGAGGGATCAGCTCTCGAAGGCGCGGAGGTGGGCGAGATTGGGGCGAGGGGTGACAAGGCTGACGACGACGAGGCAAAGCAGCGAAGCGACGAGGGCGGGGAAGATGGCGTCGCGGTCGGCGATGACAGCGGGGAGGTGGGTGTGGATGAAGGTGGAATCCCAGAAGACGGTGACCACGGTTCCGGTGAAGATGCTGGCGACTGCGGCACTGGCGGTGGCGCGGCGCCAGTAGAAGGCGGCGAGGATGACCGGGGTGAGCGCGGCGGCGTAGATGGTGTAGGCGTAGAGGGCTTTCTTGAGGACGGATTCGGTGTGCAGGCCCTGGTAGAGCGCCCACAGGCCGAGCAGGACGACCATGGCGCGCGAGACGAGCAGGACCTGCCGGTTGCCGGCGTTGGGGCGGAGGTAGCGGACGAAGATGTCGTTGACGAGATTGGTGGCGGGCGAGAAGAGATAGTTGTTGGCGGTGGAGATGATTTTGGCGAAGATGGAGCCGACCAGGAGCGCGCCGAGGAGCTGAAGCAGGTTGGTGGCGAGGGGTGGGAGGACTTCGGTGGTGGTGATCACGGTTGCGGGACCGATGTCGCTGGGGAGGGTGGTGACGGTCTGGGCGGGCGAAAAGGCGTGGAGGCCAATGTAGGCGAGCACCTCGCGGGGATGGTCGTGAACCTCGCCGGCGGGGAAGACGGCGGAGCCGGTAACGGCGAGAGCGACGATGACGGTTTCGAGCAGGACGGTGCCGACGATCCAGCCGGCGACGGCGCGGGAGGCGTCGCGCTCGGAGCGGGCAGAGAAGAACTTCTGATACATGGACTGGTTGCCGAGCATGAGCAGGCAGGTGGGCAGGAA
>Ga0181520_10009431_pt1 | contig 13475 bp, 15 predicted proteins | sample PEATcosm2014_Bin_29_FD_132451 | JGI IMG/M metagenome (GOLD analysis project Ga0181520, IMG submission 132451) | Peatland microbial communities from MTU Mesocosm Facility, Houghton, MI, USA - PEATcosm2014_Bin02_30_metaG | ecosystem: Environmental > Terrestrial > Soil > Wetlands > Peat | place...
AACTATATCGGCGGCGGGTCTCCAAACCGTGGGATCAGCCGCCTTTTTCGTGCCCGCATCCGGTCCAAGCCACCGCATTTTCAAATCGGCGGATTTACCCCACTTTCAAACCGGCGCTAACAATTTTCTCCCCGGTGTCTTTTAATGTGAGTCAACTCGCGCTCAAATGCCTCAACCGATTTGGATTTTTTTTTGCCGGCGCAATGCCTACATTCGCGCATGGCGATCCCGCGAAAAGTGCTTTGGTATTCCCTGTTCTGGCTGCTGGCCGGGGCGGCGGCGATTGCCCTGGCGTGGCCGCTGGACAACCGCGTGGACGCCGCGCTGGATGCCTCCCGAAATCCTTCGCTGCACCATCTTGCCTGGTGGTGTTCCAAACTCGGCGAAGGCTGGGTGCCGGCGGCGGCGGGAATTTGCCTGGCAATTTTATTTGTGCTGCTCAACCGGCCGGTTGTGGCCGCTAGAATCTTTTTTGTGATGCTCACCTGTGAACTCACCGGCCTGGCGGGACTCCTTTTGCGCATCCTCACCGGACGCACCCGTCCCCTCGCCCACGCGCCGCAGGGATTTTACGGCCTCTGGCACGACGGCCATTGGATTATCGGCAAATACGAATTCAGTTCCTTTCCATCCGGCCATACGGCCACGGCGGTGGGCCTGGCGGCGGCGGCGTGGCTGGTGCATCGCGGCTGGGGCGCGGTGGCCGCCGTCTATGCCCTGGCCGTCATGTGGTCGCGCATCGCCCTCCAATGCCACCATTTGTCCGACGTGGTGGCCTCGACCGTGCTGGCGATTCCACTGGCGGTGCTGGCGAAAAAGGTTTTGCTGACCTCCGTGGAATTTCAATTTGGCAACCTCCAGCGTGCGTGGCGGAAAAAATAACCGGTTCAACCCGCCCAACATTCTTGGAAAACACCATTTGCCTCCCGTCATCGGCTGCACGTGCGACAGGCTGTTTTAGGCGGCAAACTTTCTCTTCATCAGCGCCGTCCCCAAAAGTGCCATGCCCAGCAGACTGGTCGTCGCGCCCCCATCCGCAACCGAGGCCGGACTGCCCGCCGGCAACGGTTTCCGCGTGACCACCGATCCCGTGGGAGACTTCGGTGTGATGTTCTGAACGAGTGATTCCGGTGTGTAGCCGTAGTGCCTCACATATTCAGTGCCCCGGTCACGGTTTTGCTGAAGCGAAAGCGAGGACAAAACAGGCGTCACTATTTTGGCCAGGCTGAGGTTCCGAGCGGGGGCTGAAACGGTTGCCGGACGGTCGTTTGCGATTTCAAATGGGTTGGGCTTGGCAAAAACACTGGACGTGGAATAAAGCGGTTCACGGTCGTTGCCTCTCATGTAGGTGGCCTGACTGGCCTGGGTCAAAGTCAGCGCCCAAACAATGCCTGCCAACCGGATGAGACGGATGAGTCTTTTCATACAGCTTCCTTTGTTAAAAAATCATTTAAGGCCAGCATGAAGGATACCACGGAGAATTCCGGCCAGCCGACAGCGGTCATCGGGTTATTTCGTTCCGGCAAACTCTTTATGCCCTTGCAAATTGCTACCATCACCATTGCATTTTAACTGATAAAACAACTTCCCGGTTGAGCAAGAAGCAGGGCGAAACCAGTTTGTGAGTCACAAAGCGCTTTTCACCGGCCAAATTTCATGCTGCATTTCCGATTTACGATTGCGGCGCCACAAGGCACACTCTGCCCCAGAGGTTCGTAAATCTAAAATCGTAAATCTAAAATCCCATGGCTGCCATCGGACGTTTCCAGAAAAACGACGAAATCTTCCACGCCAAAGTGGTGGAGGGCGAATTGTTCCGGCTGCGCGGTGACGTTTTTGGCTCGCCGTCGTTTGATAAAAAACCCACGCCGCGCAAGGGCGTCAAAACCCTCGTCCCGGTGGTGCCCACCAAAATCATCGCCGTGGGCATCAATTATCTGGATCACGCGCGCGAGATGAATCGTGAACTGCCCAAGGAGCCGCTCATCTGGTTCAAGGCCACCACCTCGCTGCTCCCGGACGGCGGCAAAATTCAAATCCCCTTTCCAGATCACCGCACGGATTTCGAGGCGGAGCTGGTCATTGTCATCGGACGCAAAATCCGCAGCGTGTCGCCCACGCAGGCGTCCCGCTACATTTTTGGCTACACCGCCGCGCAGGACATCAGCGACCGCACCATTCAAAAAGCCGAGTCGCAATGGGCGCGCTGCAAATCGTTCGACACCTTCACCCCGCTCGTCCCGCTGGTGGAAACGATGATTGACCCCGCCGAACTCAACATCCAGCAGTTCCAAAACGGCCAGCTCCGCCAGAACTCCAACACCAGCCAGTTGATTTTCAAACCCGCCGAAATTGTGAGCTTTGTCTCCACCAACATGACATTGCTGCCCGGCGACGTGATTCTCACCGGCACCCCCAGCGGCGTCGGCCCCATTCAAAGCGGCGACAAACTGGAAGTGCGCATTCAAGGCCTCGCCCCCCTCATCAACACGGTGAAGTGATGGGGAACAGGATCATCCTCCTCGTCCTCGTTTGGCGTGGCGCGCCCTGGTTGTAGTGTTCGGCCTGTGGCCGAATCAATCGAGCCGCAGGCTCGACCCTACACCGTGAAGCACGACGTTGTTGCAATTCATGCCCGGTTTCAGTGGTGCCCGATCTTCGTCCTCGTCCTCGTTCTCGTCCTCGGCAGACGGCGGGTGACAAGGACGCTTCGCCATCGCGGTACGCCGGGAGCGTTTCCTCGCTCGTAACAGAGCGCGAGTTGTCCCAACTCGCAGCGGCCCCGCCCGGAACCGGCTTGTCGGGGCAATTCTAACGTCCTGCTGGCCATCCACGCGCTGCGGATTGAGACGATCCGCTCTCCGAGAACGAAATTAAGGGGCTGCCACGTTAATTCCAACCACGGTGGGGCATCGTGAATGCTCTTCGCATTCAATTCAGGGACAGCAAACTGTTGATCGCCTGCCTATAAGTTTTTTGCCATGATGAAATCATCCATCACGAAGCCGCCGCCGAGGTCGGTGACGACGGATTCAATGACGGCAAACCCATGGCGTTGATACGCGGTAATGGCGCGGGCGTTGCGTTTGTTCACGGCGAGAATCAACTGTCTGGCACCGAGTTGCCGCGCTTCGGCCTGGCAATGTTCCAGGAGCAGGCTGCCCAGCCCGCGCCCGTGCAGTTCCGGCAGCAGATACAGTTTGTGCAGCTTCATCACGCCGGCGGTTTCCGTCGGGCCGATGGACGCAAAGCCGGCGAAGCGTTCCGCCACCAGCAAGCGAAAGAAGCGGATTTCGCGTGAACGAATTTCTTCGAGCAGCGTTTCGGACGCGTACATCCGGGCAAGCATGAACTCGATTTGTTCGGGCGAAATAATGCCGGGATAGCAGGCGCGCCAGATCACGCCCGCCAGTTCGGCGAGCGCGGGCAAATCCGCCGCGGCCGCGGGAAGGATGGTTGCGGAGGCGGACATATTGAGTTACCCATTATACTCAGCCAGAGCAGCTTCATTTGCGGCCTCGAAATTCATCCATCAATCTCAAAATTCCTTCGCGGATTTCAAACAGTTCCTTGCGCGCCGCCGTCACGACTTTGGCCGGCAAAAGTTTTTTGGGCGCGACGGCTTCCAGCCCGGCCTGCGATTTGTGCAGGTGGTCGAGCGCGCGTTTCAAATAGGCAACGGTGAAGGCAGCGTCCGGCAGCCCGCGATCTTCGGCAATGCCATTTAATGCGCCTGCCAGTTTTGCGCCGGTCGTTTGAAACTCAAAAACGAATTGATCCAAATCCTCGTCCGCCAGTTTTTCCAGGTCATGTTTGTCCGCCAGTTTCCAATACTTCATGGCGCTTTCAGAACAGCGGTGTTGGAGGGGATGGACGATTTCACCGTCCTTGGTGCGAATCCAGTCAATGCCCTCGCGGTGCGGGTCGGGTTCGGTCGGCGGGTCGTTCAAGGCCTCTTCGCAGGCGCGGTTCATTTCCTCGGTGCGGCGGGCTTCCTCGTCGGCCTCTTCGGGCGTCAGCTCGCGCAGCCAGCCCATCTCGCGGGCGATTTTCTCCTCGGCTTCGTCGGAATCGCCGTATTTGTCGAGCAGCTCCAGGTATTTGTCCGTGCGGGCGTCGGACTCTTTCATGAGTTTTTCGTAGTCGTGCTCGTCCCACTCCGCCTCCGGATCTTTCTGCCCGCGTTTTTGCTGTTCGATGGCCTCGGTAAGCTGGCGCATGAAGTCGTCCATGCCGGCGGCGGCCTGTTGCGCGCGCTCGGCGTCCTCCGTCGGCGTCAGCCGCCATTCGGGTTCGGAAATTTTCAATTGATAGTCGGCACTTTCGATCACCACGCGCCCGTTCGCCTCGCTGAACCATTCGAGGTAAAGGCTGTTGGCCCAGCGCGTGGGGGGACGGCCCTGGTCTTCCGGCCAGTTGAAAAATTCCTCCATGGGCACGCTGGGCACGCGCACTTTGCGGGAGGCGGTGAGGTCGCCGATGTTGCCGCGTTGAACGGGGTTCAAATCATCGGCATGGGCGAGGGGCAAGGGCGTCTGTGGATTCGTGAACGTGAGCAAACAGCCGGCCAGGTCGGGATGCGCGTTGCCCTTGAGTTCGAGCACCAGGGGCTTGGCGCAGCCCTTGACCCAGACTTTGCCGCGCACGATTCCCTTGACGCGATTGTCAATCTCGCCGTGCATGACGCTGTCATGGATTCGGAAGGCCATGTAAATGGTTATGGGGTTCGGCCAGCCATTTGCTGGCCGAGGAAGGCGACGGCCTGTTCCAACGCCGGCAGCGAGGATGCAGGCGTAAGCCTGATGTGCAATGTATCACAAAGCGGCTGCAACACATTTTGAAAGCGTGAACCGCCGATGACAATCTGCTTCGGCAAACAGCCGGCTTTAAGCAGAGACTCAACCAAGCCACGTCCGGCAGCTTCGCCCGGTGTCAACCCGCCGCTTTGCATGCTCATGCCCAATACCATTCCCCGGCGGCTTTCCACCATCAAGCAAAACCGGCCGAAACATGGTCGTCCATTTTCAATGAAAGAACCTGCTTCCAGGAAAGTGCAGTCGAATTCAAAGGTCGAGTCCGCAAGGCGTTTGAGTGACCGCAATTTATCCAGGTTTTCATCCGCCGGCTGAAACGGCTGGGAATCCGTGTCAGGCGGCGGCAAAAGCGGCCGCCAATCAATATCATTGGGCGAGAGCGGGCGGCCAGGCAAGACCACCGGGAGAAAAGGAATGTCCGTCGGTGCGTGGTCAAGAAACAATTCGGGATACTCCTCGAACATCTTGTAAAACGCGAGGAGGCGTGGCAGATCGGCCAGGAGTTGATCGGCTTCGGCCTGGTTGATGTACCAGGGATGCCAGCCGGGGTCGGCGGAACGGAATTGTGGCCAGACCGCCCCTTTGCCAGCAGGCTTAAACGCGGCGGATTTGAGCACCGTCAAGTCCTCTTTCGTCAGCTCGCGTTTGGGCACCAGCTCAACCTTGAGACAATCCATTCCGTCAGCCTGGTTCAAGTCTTCGAGATCATCAGGCAGGTCGTCAAGCAGGGAGAGAATCCAGCGGAGGCCGGCGCGGCGATAGATGACGATGGCAAACACCTGGCCCGCGTTGCCTAATACAGAACCAATGCGCTTCTCCCCGGTGACCGGATCAATCAAACCAGCCACATCACGATCATAGGCGAATTCCCAGGGCGCAAGTGCGGCCAACTCGGCAGTCAGCGCGAGCAAGGTGCGCCAGCTTTCCGGCGTGACAGGGGGAGGAGGAGCAAGTTTTGGCATGGCGCAAATTAATTTGTATTAAACGGTGCTGTCGCGGCTAAAGGCCGAGTTTCTTAAACCGGTTGTTCACTTCCTTGAAATGAAAATCCAACGAGCAAAGTTTTTCAAGCTCGCCCTTCTTAAAATGTCTGGCGACTTCGGGGTCTGCTTGAAGCTGTTCGACAAAACTGGCGTCGTCGCGGCCGGCGTGTTTGACCTCCCAGGTTTTCATGGCAGCGTCCTGGACGAGCTGGTAGGCGGCTTCGCGCGTGAGGCCTTTGCGGATGAGCGCCAGCAGGACGGTCTGGCTGTTCCACATGCCCAGGCTCAGGCCGAGGTTGCGCTTCATGTTTTCGGGATAGGCGTTCAGGCCGTCCATGAGCCGCGTGAGCAGGCCAAACATGTAATCCAGCAAGGTGCAGGAATCGGGAAAAATGATCCGCTCGACCGAGGAATGGGAAATATCGCGCTCGTGCCAGAGCGCGACGTTTTCCAGGGCGGCGACGGCATTGCCGCGCAGGACGCGGGCGAGACCGGTGAGGCGTTCCCAGGTGATGGGGTTGCGCTTGTGGGGCATGGCGCTTGACCCTTTTTGTCCTTTTGTGAACGGCTCTTCGGCCTCAAGGACTTCCGTGCGCTGCAAATGACGGAATTCCACAGCCCAGCGTTCGATGCTGGCGCCAACGAGGGCGAGGGTGGTCTGAAATTCCGCGTGAATGTCGCGCTGGATGACCTGGGTGGCGATGGGCGCGGGCCGGAGGCTGAGCTTTTTGCAGACATAAGCCTCCACGCGCGGCGAGAGGTGGGCGCTGGTTCCCACCGCGCCGGAAATTTTGCCGACGGACACCACTTCGCGAACGCGTTCGAGGCGTTCGAGCGCCCGGATGAATTCATCGTGCATGAGCGCCAGCTTGAGGCCGAAGGTCGTCGGCTCGGCATGAATGCCGTGGCTGCGGCCGATGCAGGGCGTGAATTTGTATTCGTTGGCGCGCCGCTTGATGACGGGCAAAAGCGTTTTGACGTCGGCAATCAAAAGGTCGGCGCTCTGCTGCATCTGCACGGCGTAACAGGTGTCGCCGACGTCGCTGCTGGTCAGGCCGAAATGAAACCAGCGGCTGGCGTTGTCATTGATTTTTTCGGCGACGGCGGTGGTGAAGCCGATGACGTCGTGGTTCAAAACCTTTTCCAGTTCGCGCTGGCGGGCCACGAGGCCGGGCAGGTCGGCAAACCACTGGTCGCAGCCGGCTTTGAGCTTGGCGAAATCGCGGGCGGGAACAATTTTCTCCTTCACCAAAGCCTCGCTGGCAAGGAGCTCAATTTGCAGCCAGAGCTTGAGTTTGTTTTCATCCGTCCAGATGGCCCGCATGTCGGGGCGGGAATAGCGCGTAATCATTGCTCTATTAAAAATTAAAAGGCGGGAATTAAAAAGGCGGAAATGGGGCGGTGGTGGGTTATGGGCGGAGCTTAACCCGGCTTTGCCCAGTTGGCAAATGGGGTCGCCGGGTATAACCACCGCCCCCATTACCTCGCCGGGGTAAATAACCGTATCAACCAGCCCCCTTTGATTTGGGCGAACATTATTTTCGGCACAGCCACAGCAGCACCGTCAAGGCCACACTGACCAGCAAACACGTCACCAGCGGAAAATGGAAATTAAAATTGCCCCTGGTGTAATTGATGTCGCCCGGCAGCCGGCCCAGCCAGCCCCGGCCCCAGCCCGACCACAGCAGCGCGCCGATGCCGGCGATGACCAGGCCGGTAACCACCAGCAATTTGCCCGGCTCATTCATCGCACGTTCGCATCCAGAAATTTCACCATCGCCAGACCAAACGGCGCCAGATCGCGCGGCGTCCGGCTGGAGATCAGGTTGCCATCCACCACCACCGCCTCGTTCACCCAGATCGCTCCGGCATTTTCCAGGTCGTCCTTGATGCCCAGCGACCCGGTGACCCGCCGGCCTTTTAAAATCCTGGCTGAAATCGGAATCCAGCCGCCATGACAGATAAACGCCACCAGCTTGCCCTGTTCAAAAAATTCCCGCGTCAGCGACAGCACCTTCGCATCGCGTCGCAGTTTGTCCGGCATGAAACCGCCCGGCGCCAGCAGCCCGCAAAAGTCCTGGCTGCGCGCGTCCTTCAGCAGCAAATCCGCCGCCGCCGGATAGCCATGCTTGCCGGTGTACGTCTTGATCTCCGGCGCGGCGCATTTCAGCGCGTAACCGCCCTCCTCCAGCCGCAGCTTCGGATACCACAACTCCAGGTCCTCATAGACGTCGTCCAGAAACGCGAGCAAAGTTTTGTTTTGCATAACCGATTTATTCTCTAAAAACTTCCGCCAGACAAGCCCCAATGCAAACCAAATAATAAATAATTCCCGTGGAAATCCGGTGTTTAAATTTGCCAATTCGCCCCTTTTTTGGCACACAAAAGCCCATGCGAAACCTGTGCGCCATTATTGGACCGTCCCTGCTTGCGCTCGCGGCGCGGGCCACGCTGCCGCCGCCGCAATTTCACCCGGCCACTCCGCCCACCGCGCCCGGTCACTAAAATTTCATGCTTAAACTTGGCGTCAACATTGATCACGTCGCCACCCTCCGCGAGGCGCGTTACCGCGGACGCGGTTTTGGCGAACCCGACCCGGTGGCCGCCGCCCTGCTCTGCGAAGCGGCGGGCGCCCACGGCATCACGGCGCATTTGCGCGAAGACCGGCGGCATATCCAGGACCGCGACGTGTGGGCCTTGCGTGGAAAAATCAAAACCCGCTTGAACCTCGAAATGGCCAACGCGCCGGAGATCATCGCCATTGCGCTCAAATTGAAGCCCGACATCGTCTGCATTGTTCCCGAACGGCGGCTCGAGGTCACCACCGAAGGCGGACTGGACGCGCTGGCAGCGGAAAAATCGCTGGCCGAAACGCGCAAAAAAATGAACGACGCCGGCATCGAGGTCAGCCTTTTCATTGCCCCGGATAAAGATCAGATTGCCGCCAGCGCGCGCATCGGCAGCCAGTTTATCGAACTGCATACCGGGCAGTTTGCGGAACATTATCCGAACTGCGAAGCCGAACTGCAGCGGCTGATTGACGGCGCGCAACTCGCCTATTCGCTCGGCCTCAAGGTGAATGCCGGCCACGGGTTGAATTACACCAACCTGCCGGTGCTGTTTCGCGTGCCGCATCTCGTGGAATTGAACATCGGCCACAGCATCGTCAGCCGCGCGGTCTTTGCCGGCATGGAAACCGCCGTTCGCGAAATGCTCGCCCTCCTGCGCGGCTATCACGGGAATCCGCCCGCCGCTTAAGGTCCATGCTGGAACCAGCCATGACCCTCCTCCAAATTGACCACCACCCCGAGCCGGCCTGGCGTTGCGAATCCCGCACCGTTCTCCCGCCCATGACCTTTGGCCGCGTCCGCTCGGCGGAATACGGCGCGCCCGACCAAAAAGTGACCAGAGTTTACGGCCGCACCGCCTATTGTGTGGAAGTGGTTTTGACCGGGAAAATTCTCGTCTGCTGGACAGATTCACCCGTCGCCGCCACCAAACTCGCTGGCATCAACACCGCGGCCAAGACCCTCACGCTGACCTCCGGCGAACACGTTTCCACGCAGATTACCGAACGCAGCCCAACCGATAAAGAGCAGGCGTTCATCCAACACGAGCGCCTGATCGAATCAAATCTTGCCGTCGCCGCCGGCCTGCGCGCCGCCCACTCGGAGCCCAAAAAGAAAAAAACGCCGCCGTCACCCGCGCCGCCCTCGCCCACCGCGCCTGAAATCAACGACACCATCCTCTGGCATGTGCAGCAAAAAATCGTGGACGAACTCGATCCCCAGTTGAAATCCGCCCCGTCCGCCAGCCTTATTTTTACCCGCTATTGCCGGGACCAGTTGACCCTGGCCGAGATGAGCCGGCGTTACCACTGGCCCTACCGCACCCTCAAGCTGCGGAAAGCCGCCCTCGAGACCTTCCTATATGAGCAGTGCAACCATCTGACCCTCGCCGCCTTTTTTGTTGACCCCTCCATCTTCCACGCCGCCGAACGCCAACTGCAAGACCACCGCGCCCGCCGCCTCTCCCCCCACGCCCCCGCCGAAACGTAGCACCGGCGACCCGACTGTCCCAGTCTGGCGACCCACCAGAGCTTCTCAGCACCGTAGGTGCGGCATATTTGTAGCCAACCAGCTCCAAAATAATTTTTAAGCTCCGTCAGGAGCGGCATCTTCCCCACATGAATTGACGTCCTCATCGCCGACCACGGCGGCTGGCCGTTAAAATAACCCCACATCTTCAAAATCTTTGCGCCTTTGCGCCTTTGCGTTAAAAATCCCCCGCCTTGATCTTGCCCCTGCCATGTCCGGGGCAAGCTCTCCAAGACTGCTGGTGCGAATGGCGGCCGCACCGCGTGCGCGCCAGCGTCCTGGAGTGCGGCGGCCCTCCGCCGCTTTGCCCGGACGCGCGCCATCAATTCTGCTCCAGAGCTGGCTCGAATCGGGGCTTTATCTCCCCCACCACTGGATTGCTGCTTGGCCCCGCCTTTGCGTCGCAGCCGATCGAAGCCAGACAAAATGCCTGTAATCGAATCGCCGAATCGGTTAAGAAAGGCCGGCGGAACGTCGGCCACGGTGGGAGAAGTTTATTATTTCATCACCCAGACTTTTATCCCAACGCGCGCTTTGCTATCTTCTACCCTCGATCCTCCATCCTCTTTTGGTTGCGGCTTGGCCGCCTTTGCGCCTTTGCGTTAAAAATCCCCCGCCTCGATCTTGCCCCTGCGATGTCCGGGGCAACATCTCACCATCCCCGCGTCTTTAAAGGCGTTTCCCCTTATGCCCCACTGAGCCGTTGCCCCTTTTCCCCAGGGTATGAGTTTAAAAAACCAAAAAACCATCCAACGATTATTGCAGCTTGTTTTATGGCCTGTCCCGGCCTGCTTTGGTTTTGTTCGTGATGCTCATTGTGTCTTGTAGGGCCCAAGAAATTTTTCGCCGTCGAAATGAACCATGTGGTCTGGTGCGTCCGCAATCCAGACTTCCGTTTCCCAGGCAACGTCCGGCGCGAATTTGCGGAAAGCATCGCGGGTAAGAAATGCCGTCACAAAAACAATCTCCGCCGTGCATTCCTTGGCAAGCCGTTTCAACTCCAAAAGACGAATGGGTGAAATTGGCCCGGAGCTGTGAACCGCTTCAATCAGGAAAAGCCAGTTCTTCGTTTCCGAATAAGCGACAATGTCCGGCAATTCGCCGTGTTCAAGTTCAAAGAATTTCAACGCTTTCAGTTTAGCTTCGTCGCGGACAAGGAATTTCTTGGCGGTATCGCCAACATAAAGCACTTCGGCGCCATAACCAAATCGCGGCAGAAAATGTTCGATGATGGCTTTTTGCAAAAGATTGTGTTCGCCGGGACTAAATTCAATCGTTGTTCCATCGGGGAGCTTTATCGGGACGATGCCAATATGGCGCGCTGCATCCAAACGTTCGGCCAATGTGGGCCGTTCAGCCATAAACTCCTCGATTGTTTCCGGCCAATCTGGTTGCCCGAAGCAGCGGATGATTTCAACATATTCCGGGGACAAAGAGTAGCCCCGCGTCGGATCATTGCGGGCAGCATTGGGTTTGTTTGCGCTGGCTATGATGATTCCGGCCACAACCGGCAACTTCAAATCTTTCCGCTGGATGTCGTCATAAGAACCCATTGAGATTTTTTCCTGAAAATATTCATTGAGATACGCAATGATGTCGCGTGATTTGAGCGTATCCTTGCCTTCTCGGATTCGTGTTTTCGACCAGTCGGCGCTGCGCTTTACATCGCTTACTGCCAGGAAAGCCATCGCCATCTTTTCCAGTTCGCGCGGTTTCAAGCCATCCAGAGGGATGCCCAGCTTGGATAAAATCAGCAGGGACTCATTGAAAAGTTTCACAAGCTTGGCCGGCTTGGCCGGGTTAATGACAAAAGTTGGTATTTTCATTTCAGTTGATTCCTTGAATTCGAGCGGCAGGGCAAACTGATCGGGCAGGTTTCGGTAGAGGATTTCTCCTGATGTGAGCCGTTTGGTGCTGGCTAGATACCCTTTGACCGAGCCCGCCAGGTGCCACGCCAACAATGGCGCAACAGCATTGCCAATCTGGTTGAACTGGCTCGTTTCACCACCGCTAAACTCAAACCAATCGGGGAAGCTTTGCAATCTGGCGGCCTCGCGAACAAAAAGGCGTCGGCGGCGGCCATCCGGCAGACGGATGCGAAGCATATCGCCGGTCGCGCCGGCAAGATTTCGGCAGGTTACTGTGCGGGCGGGTTGGTCTGGATACAGATCACGCGGGCGGATGCAAAAGGAAGCACGTTCGTATTTTGCGACATATTCATCCATGCTTGGCGTAAGGAATTTGGATTCCGGCGGTGCTTGTAGCATCAATTTGCCAAGAGCATCACCAGCCGTAATACGATTTGTCTCTTCAGAAAAAAAATGAAACTCTCCGCGATGTCCGACGACAATCACTCGTTCACGGTTCTGTGGCACGCCATAATTCACAGCATTTACCAAGCGAACCTCGATAACATAATTCAGCGCCTTCAAAGCCTCGAGAATCTGATCAAAATACCAACGGTTGCTATAAAGAACCCCTCTCACATTTTCAAAAACCCAGATCTCAGGCTGAACTTGCTTCACAGCGGAAATAAAAATGGGAAATCCGTCTCTGGAATCATTCAATCCCATCTGGTGTCCACCAACGCTGAACGGTTGGCACGGCGGGCCACCGATGATAACGTCCGCCTTGGGAAAGAGTGTTTCTGTTGTCAGCGTGACTTGTTTGCAATCACCCTTGAGATTTCGCCGATAAGTTTCGCAGGCATTGTCATCTTGTTCGAAGCCAAGGGTTTCAAATCCTTGCGCCTCAAAGCCCAGCGCCAGCCCGCCACAACCGGCAAATAAATCCAATACGCGGATTTTTCCTTCTGGTTTTGGTCGGAGCAACGAATTGATTCTTTCGACGTAATTCATTTGAAATACTAACTTTTGTGAAAACTTGGCCGGGCATCACCTTGCATCTGTACCGTGGGTTGCCCGGCAGTTTTCTTTGCCATGTGGCGAGTGTGCGTGGGAAATTGGGCACCGTCAATTCCCTGCTATGGGCAAATACGAATTTTTGGGCCAGCAGGATCATGCCCCATGAAATTTCTGTACAGATTGAGGCAGATTTAATTCAGCCAATTCTCCAACAGGTTGTCAGAGCTTTTTTAGTTCCAAGATTTTCAAAATCTTTGCGCCCTGGCGTCTTTGCGTTAAAAGTCTGTTGCCCCTCGATCTTGCCCCTGCGATGTCCGGGGCAACATCGCACCATCCCCGCGTCTTTAAAGGCGTTTCCCCTCATGCCCCAACAAGGCGTTGCCCCTTTTACATAGGGTATGAGTTTAAAAAACCAAAAAACCATCCAACGAAGTCCCCGGGCATCCACGGCCAGCCCACCGGCTTCCAACTTTGAAGAAATCAAGTCGTTGCTGCACGAACTGGCGGCGGAAACCGAAGAATTCAAACGCGCCGCCGGCGGTTCCATCACTGACGTCATGGCCGACTGGGTGGCATCCCAATATCTGCTGGCCCTGCGCCAGGAACTCGCCGCCCTGCCCCAAGGCCCCGAACGCTTCAAGCTGTTGCGGCACGCGTCCGGCGATGTCGCCGCCCTCCAGCGCGGCGGCCATCGAACCGCCCGACTGCAACTGGACC
>Ga0181520_10009432_pt1 | contig 13475 bp, 6 predicted proteins | sample PEATcosm2014_Bin_29_FD_132451 | JGI IMG/M metagenome (GOLD analysis project Ga0181520, IMG submission 132451) | Peatland microbial communities from MTU Mesocosm Facility, Houghton, MI, USA - PEATcosm2014_Bin02_30_metaG | ecosystem: Environmental > Terrestrial > Soil > Wetlands > Peat | place...
AACAAGACGGAAAAAGAAGAGAAGAAGAGATTTTCCCCGAAGGGTGGGAAGAAGACGGAGCCGGAAGAAGATAACAATTTCAAATCGGCGGATTCACCCCAGTTTCAGACCGCCGCTGTCAAGCTTAAGCCCAACGACGCAATGAGCACGGGGAAAAGACCTGTCATTGGTGTGTTTTTTCGATCTTATTTTCCATGTCTTCCAAGGCAATTCGCTTGGTTTCCGGGTAGAACCACCAAACCGCTGCGACCTGAACAATCATCATCACCGCAAAGAACATGAATGGAGCGCCCGCGTAGGGTTGTCCGGCATCCTTGGCGAAGATGGGAAAGGTCCATGAAATGATCATGGCCATGAACCAGTGCGTGGAACTGCCCAAGGTCTGTCCTTTAGCTCGGACCGCGTTCGGAAATACCTCGCTGATATAGACCCAGATGACTGCGCCCTGCCCGAAGCCATGGCAAATGATGTAACCCACCAGCAGCCAGAGAAGCATGCCGTGATTCGCGGTCCCGTTGAAAACCCAGGCAATGCCGGCGAGTGTCACCCCCGTGCCCACCGCACCCGCAATTAGCAACGGCTTCCGGCCACCCCGGTCAATGATCACCATGCCCACCATGGTGGCGAGCAGATTGGCGATGCCAACGACGACGGACTGCATGTCTCCGGAGACTTTTGTAAACCCGGCCATCGTAAAGATTGGGTTCAAGTAATACATCAGGGCGTTGATTCCATCCAGTTGGTTGAACATGGCCACGGTGATGGCAAGAAAAATGGGCTTGGCATGGGCGCGGCAAAATAGCGGCTCTATCTTCCCGCGAAATTCCTGATGCAGCGACTCCCGAATCGCGGCAATCTGCGCCGGCACGTCCAATGTGCCCAGGCTATGCAATACCTTGGACGCTTCGACCTCCCCTCCCTTCATCATCAACCAGCGCGGGCTGCGTGGGATGAAAAAAAGCAGGCCAAAGAACGCCGCCGCCGGCAACGCCTGAACACCGAGCTTCCAGCGCCACTCCATCTCAACAAAACCCAGCCTGCCGATACCGAAATTCGATATAAATGCGAGCAACACGCCAATCACTATGTTCAACTGAAAAAAAGCCACCAGCCGGCCACGCCACTGGGCGGGCGAAATCTCCGCCAGGTAAAGCGGTCCCAGGACGGATGAAGCACCCACCGCAATTCCGCCGATGATACGGAAGGTGATCAATGGCCAAAAGCCCCAAGACAATGCACACCCCACTGCGCAGATGATATAAAGCGCCCCCGCTACCTTGAGTGAATCACGGCGTCCATAGCGGTCTCCCGGGCGGGCGGCCGCCAGCGCGCCGATCACCGTGCCGATTATGGCTGACGCGGTCATAAAACCCTGCCAAAAACTGCCGAGTTGGAACACCGCCACTATCCTGGCCGGCAAAGGCAGCGAGGACATCCAGGAATTCTGCCAAAAGCTGTCGAGTTGGAACACCTCCTTCAACTGGGTCTGGCAACCCGAAATCACTATGGTATCAAAGCCAAAGAGGAGTCCGCCAAGAGCCGCGACCAGCGTGGCACAAAGCAGCGTGGAGTTGATCTTTAGCGGCTCCCCGGCGGCATTTTCATTGGGGGCCTCAGGCAAGGGTTCGAGGGGTGGGAGCATATTGGGGATGGCCATGATTTGCCGGTGAGTTTGGAACTGCCCCGTATTGGAGGGCAAGGTAAAAGTTGACATTTGCCAACAAAGCTGTAAGGTCAGCTTTGAATCCGCAACTGACCACATTTAACATGGAACCTTTGCTTAAACACCGCACCATTTCACGGCAACTGACCACCGAAATCATCGCCGGAAAGTACAGTAAAACCGGCCGCTTGCCCAGCGAGGCGCAACTGGTAAAACAATTTGGTGTTTCACGCCCCACCGTCGGACGGGCCATGCGGGAACTCCAGGAGCAGGGACTGATCGAACGCCGCGCCGGTTCCGGCACTTATGTTCGCCCGGAAAAAGACCGCGGTCATTCCGCGCATTCCGCCATTCCGCAGATCGGCCTGATCATGCCCAACCTGTTCCATACGGAGATCTTTGAGCCCATCTGCGGCGAACTCGCCAGTCTCGCCCGCGTCAACGACTACGGCCTTTGGTGGGGGGCCAACATGTCCTCAATCGCCGAGACACAAATGAAGGCTGCCGAAGCCGAAGCTCTCTGTGAACAATTCATCGAGCGCGGGGTTGTGGGTGTCTTTTTTGTCTCCTTCGAACACCAGACAGACCGGGAGGCCACGAACCTGCGCATCACCGAACGCCTGAAAAAGGCCGGCATCCCGCTTGTCCTTATTGATCGCGACATCGGTGTCTTTCCCAATCGCAGTGAATTCGACATTGTCGGTGTTGACAACGTTGCTGGCGGTTATCTGCTCGCCGACCACCTCATCAAGCTGGGAAATCGCCGGATGATCTTTGTAAAACGCCCGCTCACTGCGCCGACCGTTGATTTCCGAATCATTGGCGCACAAAAGGCCATGCTCGACAATGGTTTGCAGACACCACAACCCTTTGTTTATACGGGCGACCCCACCGACATCAAGTTCGTCAAATCGTTCGTCAAAAATCAAAAGATCGACGCCATCCTCTGCACCAATGACCACCTTGCGGCCGAGATCCTACAGACCCTGACTCGCATCGGCATTCGCGTTCCCAAAGACATCCGCCTCGTCGGCTTCGACAATGTGCGCTTTGCGAGTCTGCTGTCCACTCCGCTTACCACTGTGGAGCAACCGGTTCGCGACATTGCCATCACTGCCTTTAGCGCATTGCGCGAACGCATGACCAACTCCACTCTGCCGCCACGTACGCTGGTTCTGACGCCCCGTCTTATTGTGCGGGAAAGCTGTGGCGCCTACCTGCACCAGAGTGGCAACAGCCAGTAATTCCGATGCCAAGAACGTCGCCCCGCGAGCGAAGAGTGCTGGCTGGCTCAAACGGGATCGCCACTTTGCGTTCCGTGCCGTTAATACTCCGACTCAGTATATGCCTGCTCCCGGCCAAATCCCCTTTAGAAGTGCCAGCAGAAATGCCAGCAGAATTCCTCGGTAGGGATTAAAATGGAGTTAAAGGACGTTCGCTAAAGCGGGCTGAAGTTAAGCTTGACCTGACGTGGAATCCCTTTCGTTTTTAAGTCAACGCCTCAAATCCAGATGCTTGTGCATAAGTGAGTTGTGCATAATTGAGTTGCAACTGCCAGCAAAACTGCCAGGAGACGGTGGACTTGGCGAAACTCGACAAAGACTCGCCAAAACTCAGTTGAAACTCCAGCAAAACTCGCTGACAGGTAACTGGTCCATGTCAGGTTGTGCATTGGTTGCACAACGTAGAGCGGGAAAAGGTATGCGCTGCTTCATGAAAAACTATGAAGCAGCAATTCCGTCTATACCGCGGCAGTGGCGGGATTTATTACATCCATGACGACAAGACCGGCAAACAGGAAAGCCAGCACTGTGCTTGCTTCGAATTGGCGGAGTGAAGGTCGGGTCATCCGGTGCGAGTGTCTGGCCGGAGGGTTTTTGGCAAGGGAACACCGTTACCCACGTCGCCGTTGTCTTGGCGGCTTGGCGGCCATGAGTATTTTCAAATTCAGGCCGGCACAAAGGTCTGGCCGGTCTGAAGTTTATATATCCTCTGGATTGACGCCTGAAAGCTCTTGAGCTTTTGGCACCTTAAGATATTCGCCGGGAAGCACGCCAAATCGTTCGCGGAAAATGTTGCGAAAATATTTCGGATCGGAAAATCCCACCGAATACATAATTTCCGAAACGGTCAGGTGCGATTCGCGCAGTAATTGTGCGGCGCGTTTGAGCCGGATGTCGCGGATGAATACGTTTGGCGTGGAACCGGCGAGGGCTTTGAATTTTCGAAACAATTGCCGCCGGCTTACAGCCATCAACCGCGCCAGTTTTTCCATGTCGAACTCATAGTCGGCGAGGTTTTTTTCCACAATCTCCACCACGCGTTGCAAAAATTCCGCATCCATTTGATTGGTGGCCAGTTCGCGCGGCAGAACCGTTTGCAACTGCTGAAAATGTTCGTGCAGCTTACGGCGGTTTTCCAGCAGGTTGTCCACGCGCGCTTTCAGCAGGGGCAGGCGAAATGGCATGGTCAAGAAATCGTCCACGCCCGCCTCCAGCGCCCGCATCTGGCTCGCTTCCGAATCGTCCGTGGCCAGCAAAACCACCGGGATGTGGCTGGTGATTTCATCGCGCTTCAGCAGGGTGCATAAATTCACGCCGTCACTTTTCGGGGCATCCATGCCAATGAGGATGAGGTCAGGCACATGCTCCCTGGCGGCGGCCATTCCTTGCGCCGAAGCGCTCGTTGCCACCACTGAATAGTCCCTGCCGAAACCTTCACGAATAAAGGTGCGGAGGTCGGGGTTTTCTTCGATCAACAAGATCACTGGCAGGTCTCTTTCGCTGGCCACATCCAGTTCGGGAGCATGGTCGGTGGAAGTCCCGGCTTCAACGGCGGGGGCGGCTTCCGTCCGGGTTTCGGGAAAAGCGGCCAAAATTCTCAGGGCCGTCGGGGTGTTCGCGGCGTGTGCCCCGGAAGTTTCGATCTTCAAGCCTCCGCCGAGCAGCGCGAGAATTTCCCGACTCAACAACAAACCCAGGTCGTGCTCCTGAATAGCCGGATCTTCCCTGGCCGGTCGGGGAATTTCAATGCTTATCAGTGCGCCAGCGGCATTGAAGCCAAGCCTGATAAAAAGCCGGCTTCTGTCGGCGGAAGCGGCCAGTGCATGGGCGAAAATATTGAACAACGCCTTTTCGAGTTTGACGGTGTCAGTCCAGACAAGGTGTGAATCCGGTTCCGCCTGAAACTCGATTTCAATGCCGCGCTCGCGGGCGCCAGCGGCAAACATCTGAACCAAACCGCGGGCAAAAGCCACGAGCTCTGTTTGGTTCCAATCCAGCCGGCGGTCCTCCAGTTCCAGTCGGCGCACGAGCAGTGACTCCTCCACCATTTGCTGGAGCGCGCGGGCATTGCGGTGCAGCGCTTCCCGCGCGGACTTTTCAAACGCTGCGTCTCCGGGCGCGTTTTCGAGCGCCTGCAACATGACCGTCAACGGTCCGCGAAATTCCTGCGCCAAGGTCGTCAGATGCCGGAGTTTGGTCTGGTCGAGTTCCTCGATCCGCTGATGTTCGCGGCGGTGAAACTCGATCAGTTTTTGCGTCCGGTGGGCCACGAGCGTTTCGGCCTGCTCGAATTTCATGGCCGCCTGCCGGCCCAGAATCCACTTTCGCGCCAGCGCGCTGGCCAGTTGCATGACTTCGATGTCGTGAAACGGTTTTTTCAAGACCAGCAGACGATCGGTCTGCCCGAGCCGTTTCGCCAGGTCCTCCCAGCGATAATCGGCATAGGCGGTGCAGATGACGGTCTGGATGTGCGGATCCAGTTCCCACATGCGTTCCACGGCTTCCACCCCGTCCATGCCCGGCATGCGAACGTCCACGAAGGCGACTTGATATGGCGCATCCGCTTGAATGGCCTGGCGCACTTTTTCAATGCCTTCAGCACCGGACAAGGCATGGTCTGTTTGATAGGTGGGTTTAACCGCGCGCGGCTGCTGAGGAGCGCCAAACATAAAAGCCTCCTCTTTTTCCAATTCGGCATTAGCCGGCACACGGCGCAGGATTTCATCGAACGCGTCATGCACAGTTGGATTGTCATCAACAATCAGGATTCGCGGCGGTTCGGGGTCGTTCCAGGAGAGGTTTGGCATAAAATGAATCAGTTTCGCCGCGGCGATGATTCGCGGCGCGGTGCCACGGGGATTTCGAGCAGGAAAGCAGCGCCCTTGCCTGGGCCTGCACTGTGCGCCGTCAGACTGCCGCCCATGTCCTGGGCGGTGAGAACGCTGCTGTGCAGACCAAAACCGTGGCCATCTTTGCGGGTGGAAAATCCCTGGCCGAAAATGCGCGTCAAATTCTCCGGCGCGATGCCCATGCCGTTGTCTGAAACCGTCAACCGCACAAAACCGGTCGCAGTTTGCCGGAGCTGCACGGTGATTTTTTTATCCGGCGTGCCGCCTTGAATGCACGCATACTTTGCGTTTTCAAACAGGTTGAATAGAATCTGCAAAACTTTGTGACGGTCCAGGGTCATCGGTGGGATTTGTTCGTAATCACGAATCAGCTGGATGCCATGACGCTTGAGTGACTCGCCATGCATGCGCAAGGCATCTTCCACGACGTCTTCAGGCGGCAGGGTTTCCAACATCCCGGAAGCTTTTGCGTAATCCTGCTGCATCGCGACAATCTCGTTGATGTGATGGATGTTTTCGTTCAACACCCTGACCTTCTGCAACAGCAACGACTGTTCTTCCGTGAGGTGTGCGCCCAATTGCGCGACAAAGTCCGGTATTTTACGGCCGCGTTCATCCTCGATGACAAAGCGGTCGAGTGCTTTGCGATTTTTGCCCAGCAATTCGCCCAGGCGGGCGACGCTGGAAATTTTAGAATCCCGCACGAGGTCCACAATGGACGCGCTCAACACATTGACACTGGTCATCACATTTCCAACATTGTGCAAAACACTGGTGGCCACCTCGGCCATGCCCGCGAGCCGGGAGGTGATGAGCAATTGTTTGTGGCCCCGCTCCACCTCGGCTTCGACCCGCAGCCGCTCCTCGATTTCGCGCGTCAACATGTGCGTCTTTTTCTCCAACTGCAGTTCCGTGAGCTTGTGGTCTTCAATTTCGCTCTTCAAGGCGCTGGTGCGGTCTTCCACCTGACGGTGCAAAGCGCCGATCCAAACGACGGCGAGCAATAAAACCGCCAGCAACGCGCCGACGACGGCAAAGGCGTGCCGCGCCGTCCACCACGCCGGGCTGCGCATCACCAGCGCATCGGCCGGTGAATTCAGCAGCAATTCAAACGAGTCAATGTCGCGTCCGCGAGCGCGGTCGCCGCCCTGACCCGCATATACCCCGGTCAATTTCAAAATGCTGCCGAGCGCGAATCGTGACACCGGTTCCGAATGCAACGATAATCGTGCGAGCCACGGTTGTGAGCCGGAGTGCATTTCAAAAATCTGTTCTGACCCGCTGAGGCGCTGCGAAACCAGCGTGCCTTCGATGGCCACCCGCGTGGAATCATAGCGGCCTGCGAGCAAATCGTCCGCTGGCAGCGGCATCGCTTCCGGCAGCGAGTGGTGATCCAGGCGCCGGACCAGCGCGTCGTTGAAAGCCGGCGACGGGCCGCTCAAATCCGGGAATCCGACCGCCTCGATTTGATCTCCGGGATGCAGTTGGGCGGGTGATTCGGTGATGATTCGCACCCCGTTCGAGCGGTCCATCAGAAAAGTGACCCCGTCATGCTGCTGCAAAACAAGGCCTTTGATTTTGGCCCTTTGGATCGGACTGGCGTGGGAATCGAACAGCAGCAAATCGGTCGCATGTTTTAAGGGCAGGGCGAATGGGTCTTGCGGCGCGGGCTCATCCACGGTTACGGAAGCATTGCGCAGCTCAAATTCGCCGAGCTTGACCTCCTGCGTGTTGACATCGCGCCCTGGAATCACGCACCCGCGCACCCGCACCAGGGCGCCTTGGAGTTTTTCCAGCATGGCGGTTGGATTTTCGGGCAGTTGCACCTTGATGCGACCGCTGCGTGTCATCAGGGACAATGCGTTGCCGTCCACCGCCAGCACCACGCCCTGGACTTCGATATATTGCGCGTCCATGCTGCCATCCATCAACTGCATCCAGTTCGGATGCACCGGATCCGGCAGTATGCCGGGTCCCAATCGCACTGCGTGCCGGGCGAGAATGTCCGGCGCAAATTCGGCCAACGTCTCGCCTTCGACCTCCCAAAAATCTCCAATTTGCGGGAGTTCCCCGGTCACATTGGTTCCCATGCGCACATCCACCGACCAGGTTGCGTCCTGTAAGAAGAAACCGGCATTGGGCCAAATAAAAGTGATTACGCCGCGCACTTTTACCGGGTATCCACGTTTGGCTTCGCCCCGGCTCATTTGTTTGACCTCTTCGATCGTGGTCAGCAGCGGTAATTCATTCGGGTCGTAAGCGGCGGGTAATTCTCGCGCCGCAAAGCAGCGCAAGACCGGTCTGGTTTCGACCAGGCCTGCCACACCCAACGCTTCAACGTGGGCAAAGGTTTCAAATGGCAAGGCATTGCCGCTATTCAAATAGATTTCGCCGGAGCCGTCGCGGATGCCCGCCCAACCGGAAGCCATGTTCGTGTCCCAAATTCCCCGGACTCGAACCAGCCCGGGCTGATTGTTTGTCAACAATTCCGCGCCGACGCGGCTCGCGTTTAAAACGGTTTGCAAATCCCAAACCCGTTTTGGCAACTCCAGCACCTGGAGGTTGTCTTCGGAGCCAACCGTGAGCCGGCCGGCTACCCGGTAGCCTTCAGGGGTAAACACGCTTTCGCAGATTCCGGAGGCACTGACCCGGGCGCCGATCAGCCATTGCGGATCCAGGTTGATCTGAGAAAGCAGCGTGACGGTGGCCCGGCCCCTGCCGCTGGACAATTCGAGTTCCAAGCCGACGTTGTCTCGCGCTACAAACGTCACCACCCCATCAATCGTTGCGCAAAATTTGTCCATCTTGCCGTCGAGCAATTCTCCGGCCGCCAGCCGGGGCAGGACCGGAAGCGTGACCCGCCCGTCCGGCGTGATCGAAACATTCGGAACCCCAATGTCAACCAGCGAACCATCGTCTGAGATGCAGGAAAATGTATAAAAACCGGCGCGCGGGATTTCGAGCGAACCGTCGAATTGCAATCCGAAATAGTCTTCACGGCCAGAAACCTGAATGTCAAAGTCCGCGGCGACTCCATTGGTGACCGGCGGCAATCTGTTGAAATCCGGCATTTCGCTCCAATCGCCGGCAAAGCATTTAAAGGTCAGCCCGGGGGTCCAAACAAGTTGGCCATCTGCTTGATTGGTCTGGGCGTGAGACAACATCAAAACCGGAATTCTCTGGCGCGGCAGGCCCGGCCCGGCCATATAAATCTCCAGCCCGCGTTCGCCGATGCGGTTGAAATATCGAACGCGGAGTGGTTGTTTGCCCGCTGCCAGCCACAACCCTGCCGACTGCTCATTCATTGAATGCAAGCCATCATTTTCGATCAGCGACCGCGGTTCCAGCAAAAGATTGGTGCCATCGAGAACACAAGGCCCCTGGATTTGGATGCGCTGACCACGCTCCCACGGAATGCCGGCCGTGGTTGCTGGCAGCAGACGAAGATTGGGTGAGCCGTCGAGCACGGCCACGCCACCGAAATTTCCGCCGATCAAAACGGTGCCTTGCAATCGCGCCGTCACAAGTCGGCGCGCCGGAAAATTGGTCGCACTGGGCAGGGAAATTTGCGCCACATTGGTGATGAATTCCGGAGGTGGCTGGGGCGGCAATTCCGCGGCGCCAGCCGCGGTTGTCAGCATCCAGAGCGCGGTGACCAGGCGGCGGGCTGAAAAACTCAAATTTGCCAGACACGGGATCATTTAAAAATTTGTTGCTGCAAAAGCAACCGGGGCAAGACGTTCAGGCCGGTGGAAATTTTGCGAAGTACGAGGTGCCCGGTTGCGCACCGGCACACCGGTAAGTGGGCGGACACAGGCTGGCCGGAAGCTTTCGAGCATGATGTAACAAAACATAATATCAGGATGCGAATCCAGCAAATTTGTTTTCCCAAGTGCTGGCATGCCTGCCCCGCACTTTGGGCGCCTGTGGGGCTCCGACAATTCCGGGGGGTGATCTAAACTGTTTCTGTACCAGCAAACCCCATCGGATGAATTCGCCATCCTCAACCGCAAACCCCCTGTCACCCCGGTAATTTCTCCCGGCATCCGCCACTGCCACAGCAACGCTGTGCATAGGCGGCGCATGCTTTCGCGTATGATTACGGGCGTTGGAAAGCGCGCTGCACTATGCCGCGCGGCATTTTTACGCGCCGGCGCTGATTTCCGGGCTGGAAGACGAAAAGACAAAATCCGTGGCGGTCTTTCTCACCTCGGATTTGCCTGAGTTGCAGCGCGGCCTGCTTGAATGGCGCGTCACCGGTCTGCAAGGGACTCTGCTCCATGACGGCACGGTCGCGGCAGATGTCGCGCCGCGGAAAAGCCAGCTCGTCCAAACGCTCGATCTGCAGTCATTGGCCCAGCAGCATGGCCAAAACAGTCTGCTCGTCTGGCTCACGCTGGAAATCGGCGGTCGCGAAGCGTCGCGCAATCTGGTTATGTTCGCGCCACCCAAGGAACTTGACCTCGTTGATCCCGCTTTGAAAACCGAAGTGGCGGAAACAAAATCCAGTCAGCGGTTTCCAATTCGACGAATAACAAGCGGGGCGGCATAATTTGTAAACAAATCCGCGGGACCGGCAAGTGGAAGCAAATATATCACGGCGACTTATCGGCTGAGCTTATCTGGGCACACTATAAGAGGAAGTGTAAATTTCGTGCAAGAATTCGGGCATTTGCAACCGGGCGTCCCGGTACTCTTTTTGAGGTTTAAACCACGGAAAATACGAACCATGCACTCAATACCCCCTCTTTTGGCACGGGACGCCCGCGACAGCTTTCAAAGTTCGGATTATATTTGACTCATCAAGCCATTAAACCGTTGTGCCCGATCCGGCATGCTCTGGACAGATGTCTAATGGCATGGACAGGTAAATAATAAAAGTCAAAGCCGACTCAATAATGCGAAGACACAATCCACGGCAAAAAATCATCCGCCAAATCAGGCGGCAAATGCGCCGCTTGAATTTCCGGATATCGGTCGTCGAGTAATTTAACCTCTGAACCCACCAAAACTAAAAAAATGAAAACCAAAAAAATCGCCATTGTCTCCGCTTCCGCGCTGACCGCCGGCTTGGCGCATGGGCAGGTCGTGACCAACAGTGAGATCATTTACACCTCCGACAATGTGCTCATTCCCAATTTCGGTGCGGGCGGTTCCTTCGATTTGAATGAGGATGGACTACTGGATTATCAGATTCATTTTAACGGCAACTACTCGAACAAGCCGTACGTTGACACCACGAAGTATGACGGTCAGTCTAATTATACTCCCTTTGTGCTGACTGACGCGAATGGAAATCTGCCGTTAACCACCAATGGAACTCCGATTGGCAGCAGCTACGGACAAGCTTCGACAACGGGATATTTTTATAAGGGCGGCAGCACTGGCAACGGCGGTTGGGAGAGCGGGGGAACGAACATTGATGGTTATGTGGGATTGGAAATGACGGATGCCGCGAATAATACCTATTATGGCTGGGTGCAGTGTATTTACAATTCAACTAATGTTGACCTTGGGGTCGAAGGTACGATTACCGTGGTTGATTACGCCTTCGATCAAACCCCGGGTGAGACCATTTTGGCGGGTCAAAACGCGCCGCCAGGCACCGCGCCGCAAATCGCGGTTACGCCGCCGTCAATGACGAACGGCGTTCTGGCCACGGTTCAATTCACGGTCCAAGCCACGGGGAACCCGTATCCGACTTACCAGTGGCTGGCGGCAACCAACGGGGCGGTCACCTATACCCCGCTGACTGATGGCGGGCCGATCACGGGATCGCAGAGCAATGTGTTGACCATTACCGGTGTGGTGCCAGGATTCACCGGCGCCTATTCCGCCCTGGTGGCAAATTCAAGCGGAAGCACGAACTCAGTTCCGGCAGCGTTAACAATTAGCCCATTGATCATCAATGGGTTGACGCCTTCGCCCTTGGAAATTTTGCCCGGGCCTTCGGCGAGTATAACCGTCAGCTATTCAAGTTCCCAGCCAATCCTCCTGTTTCAATGGTTAAAAAATGGGGAACCCTTGAGCAATGGCACCAAATTCACGGGTGTAGACACCTCCAGTCTGGGCATTACGAACCTGATCGCGACCGATGGCGGCAACTATTCCGTCATTGTTTCCAACCTGTACGGGGCGGTGACGAGTGCGGTTGACCAGGTGACGATAATCTCGCCGAACAGTGCCTACCAGCAGGAAATTGCCTGGACTCTGCCATACTATTACTTTGCTTTCGATCAAACAAACGATCCGGCGGCCGGTTCTGTGCCGGCAGTAGATTATATCGGCGGCAACAACGGGACCTACGGCGTCAATGTGCAGAACGGCAACTCCAAATATGGCATCGCCGGACCCAACCCGGCCGGCGGTTTCCCAGGCTTTGCCGCCACGAATTCGGCCGTGTCCATCGTGAGCGCGCTACAAGCGCTCAGTTCCTTGGTGGTAATCCCGCCATTGAATCTTAATACGAACACGGCCACCTTCACCGCCTGGATCAATCCGCAAACGACGGAACCCAATTATGCCACGGTACTCAGCTATCGTTCAGCAGTGGCCGGCACAGCCAATGGCATTAATTATACGACCGGGTCTCTAAGTGGGACGGCCAACGTGAGCTTTGGTTATCACTGGAACGACACGTATGAGAGTTATTGGTGGTCGGATGGCGATCTGCCGCAGCAAAACCTGTGGACATTTGTGGCGCTGGTGATTCAACCAAACAGCGCGGCAGTGTACACGTTTGACAACGTCAACGGCATGGTGGCGGGGACCAACAATTTTAGCAGCGTGGTGCAGGCGATTGCCACGCCGGGAATGATTGGTGGCGATATTAATGATGCCAATTTCATCGGGTACATCGATGAAGTGGCCGTATACAAGTATGCCTTGTCAGAACAACTGCTGACCAACCTCTGGACGGCTGCCGTCACCGGCGTGGCGACGGTGCCGTCCGTCTCCATGAGCATTTCACAATCGGGCGGAAATGTTACCATTAGCTGGCTGCCGCCGATTGGAAAACTGTTGCAGGCGCCGACGTTACTTGGTCCTTGGACGACCAATACCTCGGCCTCCTCGCCCTATCAAACAACACCCAGTGCGGCGGCGCTGTTCTATCAGGTAACAGCACCATGAGGAATATGAGATACTCGTGTAAATACTCAAGACGGAACGGGTTTACACTGATTGAACTGCTGGTGGTGATTGCCATCATCGCCATTCTGGCGGCCATGTTGCTGCCAGCGTTGAGCAAGGCAAAACTAAAGGCGCAAGGTGTGCTATGCATGAACAACACCAAGCAACTGACCCTGGCTTGGATCATGTATGCCAATGACAATCATGACTTCATCGCCGGCGTGGATAACCTCGGAGTCCCGGGAACCATTGCCGACTGGTCAACGAACTGGTGCGGGGGCGTAATGGACAATTATCTAAGTTGCATTGACACCGATCCGATCGAAGACGGCCAGTTGTGGCCCTACGCCAAGAACCTTGGAATTTATCATTGTCCTGGCGACGTCTCAACGCAAGGGGCAGCGCTTACTCCACAGGTTGTCAAAGGCCAGCCCCGGGTTCGGAGCTATTCTTGCAGCCAGACATACATTCCGGATAACTGGCTGCCTAGTCCACCATATAAGTGGTACCAGAAACTGGGGCTGATTGGCGACGCCTCGGACACCTGGG
>Ga0181520_10009433_pt1 | contig 13475 bp, 12 predicted proteins | sample PEATcosm2014_Bin_29_FD_132451 | JGI IMG/M metagenome (GOLD analysis project Ga0181520, IMG submission 132451) | Peatland microbial communities from MTU Mesocosm Facility, Houghton, MI, USA - PEATcosm2014_Bin02_30_metaG | ecosystem: Environmental > Terrestrial > Soil > Wetlands > Peat | place...
CCATGGCTTCGGTTGCCGCAAGCCGACTCAAATTGCTAAGGTTAACTACCGGTCAATGTCATGAAACAGCTACAACCCGTTCTCTGGACCAAAGGCACGCTGCTGACGCCGCAGCACCTGCAGCTGCAGGACAGATACCTGGAGGACAGCCTCACCTTCCGTGTGCAGGCGCTTAAGGTTTTTCCCTGGGGCTTCAGTGAACTGCTCGTCGACCAGCCGCTTCTGGGCGAAGGCCAGCTTGCGATTTCGCGCGCCGCGGGCATCTTCCCCGACGGCCTGCCCTTTGAGATTCCCGGTCCCGACCAGGTCCCGCCCTCCCGCGCGTTGGCCGAGATCTTCGGTCCCGACGACCGCGCTCTCGATTTCTATCTCACGGTTCCGGATTTCAAGGAAAATGGTCTGAATGTAGCCGGACCGGGACGTCAGGCCGGCTCGCGCTATCTGGCCGAGATTGCCACGGTGCGCGATGACAACACCGGAATGACCGAGCAGCCAGTTCAGATTGCACGCAAGAATCTGCGCCTCTTTTCCGAGTTCGAATCGCGCGAAGGCAGTTCCGCTTTGCGCCTGGTCCGCATTGAGAAGACCGATACCGGAGGTTTCCGCCTTGATCCCCGCTTCGTTCCGCCTCTGCTCGATGTCGGCGCCAATGATTTTCTCGGCGGCCTGGTGAATGGACTACTCGAGATTCTCTCTGCCAAGAGCACGCAGGTCTCCGGCAGCCGCCGCCAGCGCAACCAGAGCCTCGCCGACTTCACCAACGCCGACATCGCCAATTTCTGGCTGCTTTACACGGTCAACTCGAATATCCCCGTTCTGAGCCATCTCTTGCAGGGGCAGCGCTGCCATCCGCAGGAGCTTTTTGCAACGCTCACCAATCTGGGCGCGGCGTTATCGACCTTTTCCACGACCATCCGTCCCCGCGATCTTCCTCTCTACGATCACTCCAACCTTGGCAAGGTCTTCGCCGATCTCGACGAGAAGCTGCGCATTCTGCTGGAAACCGTGGTTCCGTCGAACGTCGTGGCGCTTCCGCTCAAGCCCGTCAGCAGCACGGTTTACGCTACTGCCATCGATCAGGATAAGTACCTGGCCAATACCCGCATGTATCTATCGATCGCCGCCGACGCACCGGACGACGCCATCATTCGCCAGGTTCCGCGTCTGGTCAAAATCTGTTCGGCGACGCATATCGATCAGCTTGTCAGCAATGCTCTGCCTGGCGTTCAGCTCACGCACCTGCCCACGCCGCCCAGCGCCATTCCCATCAAGGTCAAGCACCAGTACTTCAGCCTGAACCAGGCCGGCGCGGCGTGGGAGACCATCGGCCGCAGCCGCAACTTCGCCGCCTACGTACCGGCCGACATCGCCAATCCGCAAATGGAATTGCTGATCCTGCTGCCGCAGGCGGGAGGTGGCCAATGAGAACTCTGACCAAACCCGTCTGGACCGAGGGGATGTATATCAGTCCCCATCATTTTCAAAACCAGATTCGCTACTTCGAGGACGCGCTCGATTTCGTCGTGCAGAATCTATGGCGCGACGCGGCGGGATTTGCCGGCCTGCAATTTGATGGCGACGCTCTGCGCAACGGAACCATAGCACTCGCTCACGCGCACGGCCTCTTCAGCGACGGCCTTGCCTTCGACATTCCAGGCTCTGACTCCGCGCCCGCGCCGCGCCCCTTCGCAGAGCTTTTTTCTCCTGTTGCCGATCATCTCAACATGTATCTTGCCGTCCCGGCGATGGTACGCGGCGGCCGCAATACCAGCACCGAGGAGGCGCCCGCAGCAACCCGTTTTACTGCCTCAAAGCAGCTGGTTCCGGACCAGAACACGGGTCTTGACGAGAAACAAATCGAAACCGGCCGCAAGAATCTTCAGATCGTAGCCGAATCGGAGCTGAACGACTCGCTGATCTCGCTGCCGCTGGTGCGCATTCTGCACGACGGATCGGGCCGCTTCGAGGCCGATCCCGCCTTCATACCGCCTTGCCTGAATCTCCACGCCAGCCCGGCGCTGGCTGGAATGCTCCGTCGCCTCGTCGATATCCTCACTGAAAAGAGCACCGTCTTCACGCAGGAACAGGCCAATCGCAGCGGTGTTTTCCAGGCCGGAATGTCGGCGCGCGACGTGGGCCAGTATTGGTTTCTGCACACCCTCAATTGCAGCATTCCAGCATTGCAGAATTCCCTCGTCTCGCAGCACGGACATCCCCAGGAACTTTATCGCGAAATGGCGCGATTGGGCGGCGCGCTCTGCACCTTCGGGCTGGAGACGCATCCGCAATCATTGCCGGCGTACGACCATTGGAATGCAGGCGAGTGCTTTGCTGCACTCGATGTTCATATCCGTCGCCACCTCGAACTGGTCATGCCCTCCAAGGCCATTCGCATAGCGCTCAATCCCGTCGAGAGCTTCCTCTGGAATGGCCAGGTGACCGATGAGCGATGCCTCGGTGCGAGCCGATGGATCCTCGAAATCCAATCGCCCATCGGCGATGCCGCCCTGATTGCAAATACGCCCCGGCTTACCAAGATCTGCTCGGCGCGCTTTGTAGTCGAACTCATCAAGCGCGCACTGCCGGGCCTCGTACTCACACACCTGCCCGTGCCTCCGCCGCAGATTGCCGCGCGCGTCGAGTCTCAGTACTTCGCAATCGAGCGCGTGGGTCCCTGCTGGGAGCACATCGTCCAGACACGCATGGTCGGCGTCTACGTTCCCGCCGAGATTCCGGCGCCACAGTTGTCCATTCTTGTCCTGCGCGACGATTCATATTGAGTTTTCGGCAAGCGCGCGCCGATATTTTCGCAGGCCACATCAAATCGGACCGCAAGTCCAGGGGCCGATCTCCCAAGATGAAGTCTGCCCGGCAGCAACCCCAGCCCGTCAGGATAAGCACTTTCAGAAGCGCCGGAACCGGGCTCGAAAAGCACCCTTGGAGTTCAAGTATTTCAGTGATTCCATAGCAACTATTCACAACCAAGGGGGTTTCCTTTTGCAGATGTGCGTCGTTCCTGGCGCTCTTCATGATTCTCTTGACATCCCCGGATATGATCATGTAGTTTACGGTCATTCTGGCAGAAATTCCCCGCAATTGGACAATTGGAAGTGGCAAATGGCGCAAGTGAAGGGGCTAGGCATAGTCGGATTGGCCGCGATGTCGGCAATCTTAAGCATCGGGGCGAATGGCCAGGCAGGCGACCCAGCGACTCTGATACAGGAGAAGCTTGTCACTCAGATCAAGCTGACGAAAGCCACGGCCGACCATACCGATATTGTCACCGCGGGCGACGTCCTGGTGTTGCATAAGGACGGGCTGATGATGTGCAGTTCGGCCTCCTCTTACCCATTTTCAAACACGTATAGCGGCGGGGTCCTGACTGCGAATTACAACAACCGCGCCAAAGATGCCGCGAAGTCTTTCATTCGAGGCAAAATGCCATTTGGCGGCGGGGGCAGCCCCATGGACGCGGCCAACAACGGCTGCGCTTCGCGCAAGTTTGTCGCCGGAGAGAAGTTTTGGGTCACCGGGATTGCCGCGCAAAAGGACGGCATCCTCATCAGCACTTTCAGTGACCCCTATCCGGACCCTTCTGGAAACCAGGTCCGATACTACGGAGAAGTCAAGTTCCCCTTCGTCAAGGGGTCTGTGCCGCCGGTGGACGATTTTGTAAGGATTGTTGCAGAAGTCATGACAGTTGCGCCCCCTGACAATAGCGGCGATCAGGGGGGACAGGGCGATCAGGGTGGTCAGCCGGCCCAGGGGGCCGCGCCTGCGCCAGCTCCCGCCCCGGCACCACTACCGGACATTGCGCCGCCACCCCCACCGGCCGATGCTCCGCCGCCGACCATCGCAATCGGCCAAACCAAGGACCAGGTTATCGCTGCTTTCGGACAACCGGTGAGGCTCGCCAAGCTTGGCGCAAAGGAAATCTTCTACTACAAGGATATGAAAGTGACTTTTACCAACGGAAAAGTCAGCAACGTTGAGTAGAGCGTTCGCGTGTCCTGGATGGAGCGCGGGCCGTCAACAGGAATGAGGATTCGATGACCATGCAAGTTTTTCGCAAAGCCATGAGAATTGTTTCGGCAGGAATGGTTCTTGCCGGACTGCTGGGTGTAGCCAGCCTGGCAAACGGCCAGAAAAAGCCCGCGGCCCCCGCTCCCAAGCCCGCGGCCGCCCCCAAACCGGCCCCATCAAAGCCTTCTGGAGGCGGCGGGTCGCACGGGCCAAGCGGTGGCGGAGCATCGCACGGGCCGAGCACCGGCGGAGCGTCGCACGGGCCGACCACCGGCGGGGCATCGCACGGACCAACCACGGGCGGAGCATCGCATGGGCCGACCACCGGCGGACCCACCACGCACGGACCAACCACCGGCGGGGCCGGCTCGCATGGGCCAGCCATGGGCGGCGGGAACCACCCGGGCGGCCCTGGAGGTGCAGGGCATGGGCCTGCGGCACCCCGGGGAAGCAACGAGCACGTCGCCAGGAACGGCAGCACGGTTCGCACTCGTCCCGGCGGCAGGGTGAGCGACGTACATGACTCCAGGAGAGGGATGGACGTCCACAACGGGCTGGGTGGCGGCCGCAGGGTCTCCGTGGAGCGCGCCGATCACAGCCGCGTTGTTGCCGAGCGGGGCCGCCGCGGATACGTCGAGCGCGGGTACTCTTACCACGGGCACGATTTCGCCCGGCGCTCCTACTACTATCACGGCCGCGCCTATGACCGCTTCTATCGCGGCTATGGGTATCACGGAATGATGCTGAGTGTTTATGCCCCCGGTTTCTACTTCCGCCCCGGCTTCTACGGTTGGGCCTATAACCCATGGGCGGTGCCGATCGCTTTCGGATGGGGATGGGGCGGTAGTCCATGGTACGGATACTACGGCGGCTATTTCCAGCCGTATTCGGTGTATCCTTCAGCCGCGTTCTGGCTGACGGACTACATCATCTCGCAGGATTTGCAGGCAGCCTATGCGGCTCACCAGGAGGCTGGCGAAAATGACGGCGGTGCTGTTGCGGGAAACGGTGGGCCACCGGTCCTTACCCCCGAAGTGAAGCAGTTGGTCGCCGACGAGGTGAGGCAGGAGTTGGCGCTGGAGAACCAGGAGGCCGCACAGAACAACGCTGGCCAGGATGTTGACCCAGGTTCCAGCGGGATTGCACGTCTGTTGAGCGACGGTCGTCCGCATGTCTTCGTCGCTGGAGGCAATCTTGACCTGACCGATGCGTCTGGCCAGGAGTGCGTGGTCAGCGACGGCGATATTCTGCAGTTGCGGACTGCGCCGCCTGCGGACTCAACCACGGCAGACCTGGTGGTAATGTCCAGCAAGGGCACCCCGGAGTGCCAGATGTCCCTGACCGTTCAAGTCAGCTTGACAGACCTGCAGGAGATGCAGAATCACATGCGGGAGACCATCGACCAGGGCCTCCAGGATCTGCAATCCAAACAGGGTACGGGTGGGTTGCCTGCGGCTCCGCCTTCAGCTGCGGCCCCGCCGGCTCCCGCGGCGTATGCTGCGGTCGCGCCTCCTCCGGACCCCAACGTCGGCACTGAAGTTGCGGACGTGGACAAGCAGGGCGAGCAGGCCCAGAAGGATGTCTCTTCAGACGGAGGCCCGGACTCGGGTGGAGCTCCTGCTCCGGCCCCTGCACCCGCATCCGTCGAGTTGGGCCAGACCCCAGACCAGGTGAAATCGGCTCTTGGCGCGCCGACACGGGTAGCGAACCTGGGAAACAAGACCATCTACTACTACAACGGCATGAAGGTCACCTTCAATAACGGCAAGGTGAGCGACGTGCAGTAAACCCACCGGCTGACGGTCTTGCGGAAGGGGATCGGCGATTCCCTCCCGCAAGACCGAAAGCACTTACCGAGGCACAAGATCGTCCAGCAGTGGCTAAAGCCACAGCGGAAGAATGGCTCTGCTCGGCATCGAGAAATTGAGCCTCCCAAATTCCATCTCTCAAGTTTTCCCGGATCTGAGCCGTCGCTCGGATGCTAAGGCTGGGCCTGCATCACCGCTTCTTGTCGCATGACTCATGCTCATTGCGCGGTGGGCCGTCTGTTTGCGCCGGCTTCGATTGCTGGCCCCTTCCCCTTTTGAGTAGGATCGAATGCAAAGGTGCGGACCGGCTCCGCGCCGCCAGGCAAGCGCCATGAAATTACGCATCAAAGGAGATTCACTGCGCCTTCGCGTGGGCCCCTCGGAGGTGCAGCGGCTCATTGCCTCTGGCCGTGTCGAGGAAACCATTCACTTCGCGCCCGGCGCCCACCTTATCTTCGCGCTGGAGCACTCCGAGTCCGCGGCATGCCTCTCCGCATACCGGACGCCCGATGGAGTTGCCGTGACCGTGCCCACCAGCATCGCGCAGGCGTGGGCCAATGGCGACGATGTTGGCATCTATAGCGCTGTCCCCAACGGCTCCGGCTCACTCGATGTCGCCATCGAAAAGGACTTTGCCTGCCTCGACTCAACTCACGCCGGCAACCGCGACACGTATCCCAACCCCAAAGCCGCCTGCTAGGTCCCTGATCGCTCAACTCTGCACCAGCCGAAATGTAGCGCCGGTCAAAATGTAGCGCCGGTCTCCAGACCGGCTGTCGTGCGGGCGTCCACGCCCGCACACGTGCGTGCCCAAGAACCAGGCTTCTACCGCACAAGAACCCCGGCGAGCGCCCGGTCGATGCGTTCCAGCACTTCGGCAGGCAGAGCCACGCCCACAGCGCGCACATTGTCGGCAATCTGCTCCGGCCGCGACGCGCCGATAATCGCCGAAGCCACTTCGCTCCGCCGCAGCACCCACGCCAGCGCCATCTGCACCATGGACAATCCCAGCTCTGCCGCAGTCGGCTTGAGTTGCGCAACGGCAGCGAGCAGGGAATCCGACCGGTAATGCCGCCCAGCAGTCTCCATGAACTGATTCATCTCTTCGCTGGCGGCCCGCGTTCCCGGCGGAGGCGGTTCGCCCGGCGCGTATTTGCCCGTAAGCACGCCATGCGCGAGTGGCGAGAATGCCAGGTTGCCGATTCCATGGCGCGCACACGCCGGAAAGACGGCTGCCTCAGGCTTGCGCCACAGCATGGAGTACTGCGGCTGGCTAGCGGAGAAGGGAACCAGCGCATGTGTGCCGGCCATCGCCGCTGCGGCATCGATCTGCTCCGCGGTCCACTCGCTGAAGCCGATGGCGCGCACTTTTCCCGAGCGCACCGCGCGGTCGAGTGCGAGCAGGGTCTCTTCAAGCGGCGTTTCCTTGTCGTAGCGATGGCACTGGTAAAGGTCGATCGTGTCCACGCCCAGCCGCTCGAGCGATCGGTGCAACTGTTTTTCGATCTGCGCGGCGGACAATCCTCTATCCGGCTCGTCGCCCACCGGAAAATAAAGCTTGGTAGCGATCAAATAGCGATCGCGCGGATAACTTTTGAGCGCCTCGCCGAGCACGCGCTCCGCTTCTCCCGCTCCATATTGATTGGCAGTATCGAAAAGCGTGATCCCGCAATCGAGCGCCGCATGGATGCAGCGGATCGCCTGCTCCCGCGCCACGCCGCCCGCCACCGTGAGCCACGTGCCGAAACTCAGCTCCGAAACTTCAAGCGGGCCATTGCCCAGACGACGATATTGCATCAAATATCACCTCAAGATGCCATGTTTAGATATTATGCATCAAAATGACAAATCTTGCATTTCCAGGTCAATTGGTGCATCCTATCCGGTATGAGTGCTTCCGTTGTGCCATCCCGCCGCGCGTCGCCGAACACGGCCAGAAAATCGCCCCAAATTGCCTCCGCAAGAGGACGTGTTCATCACAGAACCACGATCGCTTTGTCTGCGGCGGCTATCGCAACTGTGGAGCGCTTTCAGAAAGCTACGGGGTTGTCGATGAGCGAAGCCGTGAATGAACTGATCGAACGCGCCGATCCCAGGCCGCCTCGCATCAAGTATGTCGATGGTTTTCCCACCGCCGATGTGCCGCTGACCGGCAAGCGCATCACCACGGAAGATGTTCTGCGCGCTGAGGCCGAACCCTGGTGATCCGCTATCTGCTCGATACCAACGTCCTCATCGCCCTGCTCTGGCCGTGGCACACGGATCAGGCAAAGGCAAGGTCGTGGTTCAAGACCAAGGCTCTAAAATCGTTTGCAACCTGTTCGCTCACACAGTCCGGCTTTCTCCGCATTACAAGCACGCCGTCTCTCATTGGCGAACGATACACCCTCAATGAGGCTCGTTTGCTGCTGCGTGATTTTGTCGCGTGGCCCGGTCACGCCTTCTGGCCTACTGAGATCGACTTCTTTGCAGCCTCGGCGCCTTTCGAGCGGCGCATGTACGGCCCGAAGCAGATTACGGACGCCTATCTGCTCGGTCTCGCCAGACACCATGGCGGAAAACTTGCGACGCTCGACAAAGCCATGCCGAGCTTGGCTGGTCCGGAGTTCAGCGGTTTGGTCGAATTGATACCGTAGCGGTTTACCCCACCGCCTGCACCGACCCCTTGCCGGCCAGCGCTTCCACGCGCTCCACCCAGCCGCGGTCGGCGGCGACGTTCATCCCTTCCGGCTCAAGAACCACGGTATACTCGCCTTTTTTCTCAAGCTGCAACATCACTTTGCCGGGTCCCGGCGCGGCGTCGGCGGCGTTCTTCAGCGCGGCCAGCATCTCATCGGTGGCGCGGTCGAGGTTGATGCGGATGCGTATGCCCGTGGGCAGCTTCACCTGCACCTCTTCGAGCGCCTGCAACCGGCTCACGGAGAGTTTGGGCGCGGCGTCCTCATCGCCCATCAACATGCCGCGCACCAGCACCGGCACTTCCATCTTCAACTGTTGTGCCAGCCGCTCGTAATCGCGCGCAAAGCAGATCAGCTCGATCTTGCCGGTCGCGTCTTCGAGCCCGGCCTGTGCATACAACCGCTGCTCGCGGCGGCTCTTCTGCACTCGCAATCCATGAATGATGCCCGCAACCTGGATCTCGTCGGCCTCATCGGGTTGGCCCCAGCGCCGTTCCGGTGGCTTGCGTTCCAGCGCCTCGGCAACCGTGATCACGCCCGTCAGGTTGCGTATCTTTTCGGCATACTTGTCCAACGGATGGCCGGAGACGAAGAATCCCAGCACTTCCTTCTCGTTCGCGAGGCGCACCGCCTCTTCCCAATCTGGGGCCGGCGGCAGCGAGTCGGCGTCGTGGCCGCGTGCCGGCGTTTCGTCAAACAGCCCGAACAATCCGCTCTGCCCTTGTTCCGCGTCGCGTTGCGTTTTTTGCGCGCGCTCCATGGCCTTGTCGATCGCGTTGGTGAGCTGCCCCCGCGTGCCCAGCGAATCCAGCGCTCCCGCCTTGATCAGCGACTCGATCACGCGCTTGTTCATCAACCGCAGATCGACCTTCTCGCAGAACTCCCAGAAGTTCTTGAAGCGCCCGCCCACCTCCGTGCGCGCATCCTTAATCGATTCGATGGCATTGCCGCCCACGTTCTTCACCGCGGCCAGCCCGAAGCGAATGGCTGCGCCGTGCGGAGTGAACTGTGCACCGGAAACCTGCACGTCTGGCGGCTCCACGGCGATCCCCATCTCGCGGCACTCGCCGATATACTTCACCACGCTGTCGGGTTTCGAGGTTTCCGACGTAAGCAGCGCCGCCATGAACTCCACCGGATAGTGTGTCTTCAAATAGGCCGTCTGGTAAGCCACCCACGCGTACGCCGCCGAATGCGACTTGTTGAATCCATACTCCGAAAACTTCGCCATCTGTTCAAACAAATCTTCCACCGCTGCCTTCGCATGCCCCAGCTTCTCCGCGCCATCCATAAAGCGATCGCGCATCTTCGCCATCGCCTTGTGATCCTTCTTCCCCATCGCGCGCCGCAGCAGGTCCGCCTCGCCCAGGCTGAAGCTCGCCAGTACCTGCGCGATGCGCATCACCTGTTCCTGGTAAACCATCACGCCCAGCGAATCTTTCAGAATCCCCTCAAGCTCCGGCAGCGAATACTCCACCTTGCGCCGGCCCCACTTGCGCTCGATAAAGTCATCGATCATGTTCATCGGTCCCGGACGGAACAGCGCGTTCAATTGCGTCAGCTCTTCCACCGTGTCCGGCTTGTAGCGCCGCAGAATATCTCGCATCCCCGACGATTCAAACTGGAATACGCCCGAAGTCAACGCCGTATGAAACACGCGCTTGAACGTCTCGGGGTCATCAATCGGAATAGCCTCGATGTCGAGCTTTTCCCCGCGCACCTCTTCAATCAGGCGCACGGCATCATGAATGACCGTGAGAGTCGTCAGGCCCAGGAAATCCATCTTCAGCAGGCCCATTTTCTCTACGGCCTTCATATCGTATGCCGTGACGATTTCATCGTTCTTGGTGCGGTTCAGCGGCACCAGATCGATCAGCGGCTGCGGCGCAATCACCACCGCCGACGCGTGCACGCCTGCGCCGCGCACCAGCCCTTCGAGTTTCTTTGCGGTGTCGATCAGCTCGCGCACCTGCTTGTCGCTGTCGTACACCTTGCGCAGATCGGGCACATCCTCGAGCGCTCTGTCGATCGTCATGCCCACCGTGCCCGGCACCAGCTTGGCGATTCGGTCCACGTCGCCATACGGCATGTCGAGCGCGCGGCCGCAGTCTTTGATCGATGCCTTGGCCGCCATGGTATTGAACGTGATAATCTGCGCCACCTGCTCGCGGCCGTACTTGCGTGTCACGTATTCGATCACTTCGCCGCGCCGGTTCATGCAGAAGTCCACGTCGATGTCCGGCATGGTTACGCGCTCCGGATTTAGGAACCGCTCGAAGAGAAGCACGTTCTGCAGTGGGTCGATGTTGGTGATTTCCATGACGTAGGCCACCAGCGATCCCGTCGCCGACCCGCGCCCTGGGCCCACGGGAATTCCGTGGTCGCGCGCGTACTTGATGAAATCCCACACGATCAGGAAATAGCCGGAGTAGCTCATCTGCTTGATCACATCGATTTCATAATTGAGCCGCGCTTCGTATTCTTCAGGAGTTGACCGCCGGATACCGCGCAGCTCCAGTTGCCGCACAGCTGTGTCGAGCCGTTTCTTCATTCCCGCGCGGCACACCTCTTCGAAGTAGCTGTCCACCGTGTGGCCATGCGGCACCGCGAAATCCGGAAATGGGTTCGCCACCTTTTTCAGCTTCAAATTGCAGCGCTCGGCAATCGCCATCGTCCGTTCCACCACCGCCGGCGAATCCTTGAAGAGCTGCGCCATTTCATCTCCGCTCTTCACGAAAAACTGATCGCCATCGAATTTGAAGCGGTTGGCCTCGTGAATCTTCGCGCCGGTTTGCACGCACAGCATCACGTCGTGCGCGTGCGAGTCCTCGCCGCACAGGTAGTGCGAGTCGTTGGTCGCCACCAGCGGAATGCCCAACTCCCGCTCCAGACGAAACAGGTCGGCGCGGATGTTTTTCTCCTGTTCCAGGCCCTGGTCCTGAATCTCAAGAAAGAAATTCCCCTTGCCGAAGATGTCCTGGTACTGTTGTGCGACGCGAACGGCCTCGGAATAGTCGCTCTTCTCGAGCGCCTCGCACAGTTCGCCGCTCAGGCAGCCGGAAGTCCCGATCAATCCCTTGCAGTTTTCCGCGAGATACTTCTTGCTCACGCGCGGTTTGCGATAAAACCCGTTCAGGCTCGCCTCCGAAGTGAGCCGGATCAAATTCCTGTAGCCCTCCTCGTTTTCGGCCAGCACCAGCAGGTGGTTGTATTGGTCGTTCGGCGTGTCCGCGCGATGATCCTCCGCCTTGCACACGTAAAGCTCGCAGCCCAGGATCGGCTTGATGCCTTTGGCCTTTGCCGCCTCAAAAAAGTGCACCGCGCCGTAGATATTCCCGTGGTCGGTCATGGCCACGGACTTCTGCCCCAGCGCCGCCACGCGGTCCACGAGCTTGTACACGTCGCAAGCGCCGTCCAGCAGGGAATATTCAGTGTGCAGATGGAGGTGGGTAAATTCAGACATGGCTAGATTGATTCTAGTCGGCGGGCAGCTTGCGCGCGTCTGAGCCCGGGAGAGCAGCCTTGAGGAAAAGCCGCCCGAATTTCGACCTCCAAGGCAATCCCGCAGAGGTTTCAGGCGCAGGGCGCCCGCAGATCTGGATTCTCGGGCTGGGAGCCCCGTACGGCCTGTTCTCGATCTGCAATAAGGATTACGATAATAACGAGGAGCCGGAACATGGCAAACGTGGAAACCGAGGTCGAAATCAACTGGACAGCCTGTGAGTTGATCGAGAGAGTCCCCGGCAAGGTCTCCGGAAGACCCGTCGTGCGCGGAACCCGAATCCTGCCCGATGCCATCGTGGACAGTTATGATCTCGGCGAAACCATCGACGAGTTGCGCGAAGGTTTTCCGTCCCTTTCTGTCGAGCAAATCAAGCGCCTCATCGAGTTTGCCCACGCCCAGCGAGGGCAGGCCAACCTGTGAAGGTCCTGCTCGACGAGAATCTTGACCACGCCTTGCGAAATCTTCTGGGCCACCACGAGGTGGTTACTGTCACCTATATGGGCTGGGCCGGACTTCAAAACGGCGAGTTGTTAAAGGCAGCGGAAGAAAACGGGATTGATGTTCTTCTCACTGGGGACCAAACGCTGACCTTTGAGCAGAACCTCACCGGGAAGCATCTCGCAGTAGTGGCCCTCTCCGCTATTCAGCTGCCAATCATCAAGGAGAACCTGGCGAAGATCATCGCCGCAATTGATGCCGCTGCCCCCGGCTCTTTTCAAGCGGTCGATTGCGGCACATTCAGTCGCAAGAGAGCCTCGGAACGATAAGCCTCACTACGCCAAAACTTCGTCGCGCACAAAATGGAGGCGGATGATCTTCGGGGCCTCTATACTTTCATCGAAGTAACAGCGGACAGCGTCCTTTACCATCGCGCGCAGTTCTTCCACGGCGTCTCCCTGCGTGTGGATGCCGTACCCAAGAGCGGACGCCGTAAAACCTCCGTCCACCTCGTCTTCGCGCACCTCAAAGATGATCTCGCTCATAGAAGAGCACCTGCGTGAATAAAGGCTACTACTACCGTGCATCGAGCGCCCAGTCAGACCGTCCTCCGCTTCAACTCAGCCAGCAGGCCGCGCCTTGCCGGCAACGGAGATCCTCGCGCTTGCCGCGATGCTCGCCGATGGCGCCAACGCTGCGCCGCCGCCGGCGTTGCAACACGTTTTCCCTTGCCAGACCTTTATCGCCTCCTGTAGTAATCGCGACAGGAGGTCTTCCCATGACAAGAAGCAAAATCGTGTTGTGCTCTATCGTCGCCTCGGCAATCTTTGCCGGAGGCATACTGGTTGGCCGGTCTCAGGTGACTCCGTCAGCTCCGCCGCAGGTCACGTTGGGCGCAAATTATCCAAACCTGCAAGCGGCGCAGCGCGCCATCGTTGCGGCATGGAATGCCGCGACCGTGGCCGAGAGAGAGCATGGAAACGAGCCCAAGGTCATCAGCGATCTCAATACGGTAGGGAGATA
>Ga0181520_10009434_pt1 | contig 13474 bp, 10 predicted proteins | sample PEATcosm2014_Bin_29_FD_132451 | JGI IMG/M metagenome (GOLD analysis project Ga0181520, IMG submission 132451) | Peatland microbial communities from MTU Mesocosm Facility, Houghton, MI, USA - PEATcosm2014_Bin02_30_metaG | ecosystem: Environmental > Terrestrial > Soil > Wetlands > Peat | place...
AAATTCGGCGCCATCGACTGAGTCAGCGGTGTGCCGTCCTCGCCCTTGCTGGCCTCTGAAGCGACTGTCCATAAATCTTCGCGGTTATAGAAGACCTCTGGATCCTTCATGTGATAAAGTCCGTAGACTTCGGCCTGTAGCTTGAGCAGCAGTTCGGGGTAGCGCACGTGTTCCCGCAACCCCGCCGGCATCTCGGAAGCATCCTTAAAGAGTCCGGGAAAGACCTGTCGATACGCCGCAAGAATCGGATCCTGATCGTCGAAGACATAGAAAGTTGTGGTTCCGTCATAGGCATCGACAACCGCCTTGACGCTGTTGCGCATATAGTTGATCTCTTGATCGCCAACCGAGTAATGAGTCGAATAGGGATAGCTATCCGATTGCGTGAATCCATCAAGAATCCACGAAAGCCGTCCGTCGTTGCCGACGACGATGTAGGGATCCTGATCGAAGCTGAGAAAAGGCGCCAGGGCGGCGACGCGCTGACGCACATTGCGCTGCATCAGCAAACGGCTGCTGGAGTTCACATCGTCACTGAAGGGCAGCTTGGCCAGATCTCCGCGCGCAAAGGCGATCAATGCGCGCCGCAGAAACCCGCCCAACTCGATGCCGCCACTGCCCTGATAGGAGCTGAGATTATTGGTGTCTCCTTGCGGGTAGTTGAACTCCTGCTGCTTTGTCTTCACATAGACATCTGAGTTCGTCATCTCACCGAAGTAGATCTCCGGGCGGGTTACATTCAGGCCGGGAACCGTGCTCTGCACCGGCATATTGCTCAACAGCAGAGTGGGCAGACCTTCGGAGGTAAAGCCGTTGACGGGATTCATCGTGATCCCGTAGCCGTGCGTGTAGATCAGTTTGTCGTTGATCCAGTTGCGGCTGCTCTCCGGCAGTTTGTTGACGTTCAACTCGCGCGCCGCCAGCATAACCTCGCGGGTTGCGCCGTCGATCCGGTAACGGTCGATGTCAATGTCGGGAAAGTCATAGTAGGTGCGAATCTCCTGAATCTGGCGCAAGGTATCCTGCAGCGCCTGCCAATCCCAGAGACGGATATTGCGCAGCGTCGCCTGGTTATTTGCAGGATCGGCAGCTTCGACGGTGGTCTCGGCGGGAAACTCGCGCTGCTGAAATTGATCCAGGCCAAATGCCTTCCGCGTCATCTCGATGTTATGAGCGATGTAAGGCTGCTCCTTGACCAGTTCATTGGGCTTGACCAGAAAGCTGGTGACGTACCAACCGACCAAACCTACTCCGGCATAACAGATGGCGGCAGGAAGCACGGCCGCAAACAGCAGACGCCCGCGAGGCGCAAAGATGCCGCTCACCAGCGCCGTCAGCGCTCCCAGCAGCAGAGCCAGACAAACAATCAGCCAGCCGGTCAGGGTGACGTGCGCATCAGTATAAGTAACGCCATCGAAGATTGTATGGTGCTCGAAGAGCAGCTCGAAGCGTCCGAGATAGACCCGCGCCGCAATCACCAGCAGCAGAAATGAAAGCGCGATCGAAAACCCTCGCCAGGATAGGCCGCCGAGTCCCAGATGACTTCCACCGATTGCGCGCCTGCCGCCAGATATAACGAGAAAAACGACCGCAATGATGCAGGCGATCACGCTGAGCGAGAGCAGCCATCCGGCAATGAGTTGCCAGACGGGCAGAGTGAAGAGATAAAAATCGAGCGGACGGCCAAAGACCGGATCGGCCGCGCCTCCGGAGCGCGGTGCAAACCACCAAAGCGCCAGCGTCTGCCACTGAGAGGCAATTGTGCCGCCGCTGAGAGCCGCAATGAGCAAAGAGCCGCCAATGGTCACAATGCGCAGAACCGGCTTCAGCGAGAAAGTCACCTCTTTGCCGTTGAAGATCAGGGTATGATCGCCGGGAAGATCATCCCGATGCAGGTGCTTCAGCGCATAAACCATTCCTAGCAGGATCAGCAGCGTGAGGAGGAAAAAGACCGCAAAGATACCCCACTCCAGAGAGCGCGACCTCCAAAAGACATCACTGTAACCGAGCGAGTTGAACCACAGCAGATCAACCCAATAGGAGAGCGCGGTGCGGCCGCCGAGCAAGAGGACAACAATCACGGTGAAGAACGCAATCAATCCGCCGCGGCCGCGGCGCCGTGAGGATGTCGGCTTGGGCCAATCAATCGTATCGGGCATTTGATCCCTCTTTTCTTGCTGTGCGTCGGGAGGCCAAGGGGCTTTCCGGCCACTCACTCCACTTTAATCCCCCGCACTGCATTTTGCCGCCGAAACTGGCAACCTGTCCCAATGAAGTTATTCTCTTCGTGCCGCCGCTTCTTTGTACGCCGCCACGTACTCCCGCGCAGGCTGCTCCCAACTATAATTCTTTGCCATTCCATTCAGCATCAATCGCTTCCAACCTTCCTTCTCCGTGAAGGCAGCCAGCGCACGCTCAACCGCTCCGAGCAGCGCCCCCGCGCTCTTGTTGGAGAATTTGAAGCCTGTTCCGCTTCCCTGCTCCGCATTCCATTCTTCGATGGTGTCGTCGAGGCCGCCCGTCGCCCGCACCACCGGAGCGGTACCGTACTTGAGCGAATAAATCTGATTCAATCCGCAGGGTTCATAGAGAGAGGGCATTAGAAAGAGGTCTGCTCCGGCCTCGATCTTGTGCGCCAGCGCGTTGTCGTAGCCGATCCGCACGGCCACATTCGTCTTGTTCCAGAAGGCCCAATCCCGGAAGAACTTCTCATAGCCCGGTTCACCCGAACCCAGCGCCACGACTGCCACATTCATCTCCGCAAGCCGCCCGGCGATCTGCTCCAGCAGATCAAAGCCTTTTTGAATGGCGAAGCGGGAGACGATACCGATGACTGGAGTCGAGTCACCAACATTCGTAAGGCCGACGGTTGTGAGCAAGTCGGCGCGGCAACTGGCTTTCCCGGAGAGATCATCGGCTGAGTAGTGCGTGACGAGATTGCGGTCCGTCGCCGGATTCCATTCCGCATAATCCACGCCATTCAGAATCCCGCGCAGATCGGCCGCACGCCTCCGCAACACGCCATCCAGCCCTTCGCCAAACTCCGGCGTCTGTATCTCCTCGACATACTTGCGGCTGACTGTGGTGAGAATGTCAGCGTAGACCAACCCGCCCTTGAGGAAGTTGAAGCGGTCGTAGTGCTCCACCTTGTCCATCGTGAAGAGATCCCATGGAAAGAGCAACTGTTCGGTGGTGACAGGAGGAAAGGCGCCCTGGTAGGCGGCATTGTGGATAGTCAGCACGACTCCGACGCGGTTGAGCAATGGATCGGAGGCGTAGACGGTGCGCAGGTAAACCGGAATCAGCGCAGCCTGCCAGTCGTGAACATGAAAGATCTCCGGCACTCCCAACTGCTTTGTTGCCTCCAGCACAGCGCGGCAAAAGAGTGCAAAACGTTCGGCGTTGTCGGGATATTCGCCGGCGGCTGTTCCATAAAAACCGGGGCGGTCAAAAAGCTCCGGGCAATCGACAAAGTAATACTGCACGCCATCCCGCATACCGCCATCGACGATTCCGGCGAAGCGATTGTAGTGCTGGAATGGGATGGTGATGGAAGGGAGGGCGTAGTTGAGCTGACCGGAAAGCTGCTGGCGCACAGCGGCGTAGAGCGGGAGGTAGACCGTGACCTCATGGCCGAGCTTGACTAGCTCAGGAGGCAGCGCCCCGACGACGTCGGCAAGACCGCCGGTCTTGGCAAAGGGAACGCACTCCGAGGCGGCAAAGACGATCTGCATGAAAGATTTCTCCGTAGCTGGCGCAGAGGGGAGCCTGCCCAATCAATTGACAACGATTGCATAGCGCGCCGGCTGCAAATAATCATTCTATGACATGAATGGAATGATACAGTCGTGCCATGCGAGTTGGACTCGCAAATTTGAAGCAAGAGGAAATCATTCAAATGGTGAACATCAGCATGCAGACACTCACATGCACAAGTGGTCCTGCAGAACACCCCTCGTTAGTGATGTCCGTTCCTCCTCCCTACAAAATTCTGGGAGGCGGAGCGTTTGACGACTGGATGGAACCAGGCAATCTATTAACCGATTGCTGCCCTGATGGCTCAGATAAGTGGTATGTAGCCGGGAAAGACCATCAAGGTGTTTCACTAGCCTCCATTACAGGCTACGCCATCGCCATTTACGATCAGTACGACGAATGGGATGTGGTTACGGTGGATGCAACAAGCGACGTGGAGCATTATCCTAGCGCCGAGGCCTTTCTCCCACCCGGATACGTACTGACTGGTGGAGGCGCACGTGTGTATGACAATGACGGTTATGGAAGTCTGCTCGTAGCATCCTATCCCTATCCCAATAATTCGAGTTGGGTGGTGAAGAGCAGGGATCATGTGGTTTCCTCTCCCGCGAGCATTCGCGCCTATGCGATCGGCATCCGGCATAGAATGAACAACATCAAACTCGAAGGTACAAGACAATTTTTCACCGGGAGCACGGCAGCCTATCCAAAAGCGCAAGTCAGCCTGCCGCCGGGCTGGTTTCTGACAGGCGGTGGCGCTTGTGATGACTGGCAGGTAGGCGATGGCAACTTCCTGACCGCCTCCTATCCTCAGGACGATGCGACCTGGTTTGCCGCAGGTAAACAGCACGTGGTCGCCTGTCCGGGTGCAATCACTGCCTGGGCTCTCGGCATTCACATCGCCTAAAGAGCAGCCGGAAAACATAATAGGCAGCATTTCTTCCTGTTGATACTCCACTCTCGCGAGGCGGATCCACTCTATGCGGTTCTGCCTCGGCTATTTGCCGCAGTAGAACTACTTAGCAAACCTGTTGGCGCCTGCATGGGCGAATCCCAAAGAAGCGATGCCCGCCAAACCCAAGCTCGGCCAGAACTTACACGATTCGGGAGTAGTACAACAAATCTCCGGGCCGATCTATGAAAAAAGCCTGCGTTACGGTCATCAATGGACATATTGAACTTAGATTTTGCTGCGGCCTATGCGGAGTCGCGTGAACGGTTATTGGTGGTTAGCAATCTGCCCTACTACATTACCTCGCCGAACTCGTTTCGAGCTATCCGCAAGACCATGCGACGGTTAGGCTTTGCCCTCTATCGACACTGATCGCTGCGGAAGCAAGATTTTGAGGCCACATTGCAGGTTACCATTGCTGGTGACTCTAGCGCCCTATACAATTACCGCGGCGTGCGCGTATGCGCAATAATTTGTGTACTTTGCAGAGAAATCCTCCTACTCTTAATGAAGATTTACAAAGAAATTGCACTCCTCAACGATTGATCCGATTGCGTATTGAATGCAACGGATCGGGAAGGTACTAAGTACTATGAAGAAATGTTTGTTTGTTTTACTTGCTTTGGTAACCGTCTTCGCAGTGACTCCAACAGCTTCGGCGGATCAATTCACATACGGCTACGATGGTTCTGGATTTAACGCAGCGCTGACATTTGCGGCAAATCCGGTTTCCGGCGATCCGGGTGTCTATCAGGTCACGAATGTATCCGGAACAATCTACTCGGCAGGAACCGATATTACCTCTCCTGTCACCTTCAGCGTGCCTGTTTATCACGATCCGAATGGAACAAGCCCGAACACAATCTACTTCTCCAATGTTGGATTTGTTTACGACAATCTGATTACTCCAAGCTCGCCGCTGGTCTTTGATTTTCAAGGCGTGCTCTTTGACTTGGACAATTTGTATATCAACATCTTCTCGAACAACGGCACCTACCAGTGGGCCGATAACGGCAGCTATACGGATATCAGCAATCTGTCCGATCCGATGGAAGATCCTGCAATAGCACCGGAACCGGGATCTTTACTGCTCTTTGGCACGGGACTTCTTCTCCTGGCGTTCCTTCTCTTCCGCAAGGCCACGCGCACACGAGAGGTTGTACAGTTGGTTCGCTCGAAGGGATGAGTGGCAATACCGTCAGCCGATTCATGAGTATTCACTGCTCGACCGGCTGCCAGTGCGGATGAGCTGAGAGCGAAGATGGCGGAAGTGCTAGAGTGCGCATTCTTGTGCGCGGATTCCGCCAGCAAGCCCGTTTGCTGTTCTTCCCAACGCACTCCTCCGGATTCATCTACCATCGAATGAGTCCATGCCTGCCAAATCCAAGCTCGGCCAAAACTTTCTCGTCGATTCCGAGGCAATCGAGAGGATTGCCACCTCGATCGGCGATCTGACTGGGCGCACTGTGGTCGAGATCGGTCCGGGACGCGGCGCGATTACCGGAGCGCTGGCTGCCCGCGCTGCTCACGTGCTGGCTGTGGAGTTGGATCAGCAGTTGGCTGCTGGGCTGCGAGTGGAATTCATGCTCGATCAAAGAGATTGCGTGAAGGTATTCGAGCAGGATGTGTTGGATTTTGATTTTGCCGCAGCCTCTGCGGACGCGGGTGAGCGGCTCCTAGTGGTTGGCAATCTGCCTTACTACATTACTTCTCCAATTCTGCTGAAGCTGGCCGCAAGCCACGCGGCACTCGACCGCGCAGTACTGATGGTGCAGCGGGAGGTGGCAGATCGCGTGACGGCCGAGCCAGGCTCGCGCGATTATGGGCTGCTCTCGGTTACGGTGCAGGTCTATGGACCGGCGCAGAAACTCTTTACCCTACCGCCTGGTGCCTTCTCGCCTCCCCCGGAAGTACATTCGACGGTCATTCGCTGGCGATTTGCGCCGCGCTTTGCGGAGCTTGGCGTTGAAGCGGCGAGCTTTCTGGCTTTTGTGCGGCAGTGCTTTGCGCAGAAGCGCAAGACGCTGGCGAACAATCTAAAGGCTGCGGGAGTTCCTTCTGCGGCTGTTGCCGATGCGCTGGACGCGGCGGCAATCGACCATCAGGCGCGCGGCGAAGCGCTTTCTATCGAGAACTTCGCCGCGCTCTGGCGCTGTCTTGAGAAGGCGCGCTAACGCACAGCCAGTGTGAATCCGGTGTTGGCTTTGGGTGTGTCATAAATTCCATAGTCGCAACTGAAGAAGGCCCAGGCTTCGGTGGTATCTGCGGCATCGGTGGTCGAAGTCCAATAATTCTGACTCACCACGAAATCCGTGAAGATCGGAGGCCGGAATGTGGTGCCATCCAGATTCAGATAGGTGGCGTCAAAGAAGTCGGCATGGTTGTTTTCATTTCTGTCGGACAAGCTCTCCATCTCTTTGCGGTTGGGCATTCTCCAACTACCCGCCGTGGAGTTATCGGTAAGTCCGCATTGGCCACTGGCGAGTAAGTCGACCATTCCGACAGCGGCAGGCCAGCTTGCATTGATGCAATCGGCTTTCTTGAGCCAGATGAGACCGGTGACTGTATCGGTGATGGTTCCGTTGCCGTTATCGATCCAGCGCTCAAAGGTGGGAGGAACGCCAATCTGAAAGCTGCCGTCATCGCCTTTGGTGTACGTAACGAATTGTCCTGTGGCTTGCAGCTTGATGGTGCCGCCACCCGTACCTTTGACCGCCCAGACTGCATTGTTCGAAGTTAGCTTGACGTTCTGCACAGAGTCGTTGATATACCGCCCATCGCCCATGCGGATCGCCCATGCATCAGGAGAGCCGGTCTCGCCTCCAAAGTAACTGGTTGAAGTCCAATAGATGGCATTCGAGACATTGCTGAATGGGTTGCCAGGGGTAAGAGCCGGCGTACTGGCGGAGGGATCAATAAGACTCTCTAACTCGTTCAGGTTGGGCATTCGCCAATCGCCTGGCTTCGAGTTATCGGTCAGACCACAGGCTCCGCTGGCTAACTGATTTACATCTGTCAATGCTGTGGCCCAGAGCGTCGGCGCGAAGCATCCGGCATTCTTCAGCCAGATCAGTCCCGTGAGGTTGTCGGTCACCGTGCCGTCGGAGTTAGGGGTAAAGCGCGTTGCTGGCCAGGCAGCTCCTTTTGCCAGAGAGCCGTCATCGCCGGCAGCATAGCTTGTTGTTTGCCCGGAGGCGGGAAGTGTGACAAGGGGATTGCTGCCGTCGTAGGCGGTGAAGTTGGCACCGGTAAGCGAATCGTTGGGCGTGGAGTTATATTGAATGACCGTCAGGTAGATTGCAATATCAGTCAACCCATTGCCCTGAAAATTGCCGGTGTGATCGAACCGAATGACCTCAGCGCCACTGCCCACCGAGGGATAGAAACCATAACCGGTTTTGCTGGCCCATAGCTGATAGACCGCCGTCGCATCGCCCGACGCGGAGAGACCGGAGAAGCTGTAATTGCCGTTTGCGCCGGTCACGGTAGTTTGCTCGACGGTGTTCGTATTTGTGAGCCAGAGGGTGATGGTAACGCCGGCGAGCGGGGCACCCTTGAAGAGTACTGTTCCAGAGACGGTATTTGTCGGAGGCGGCTGGCTGGGATTGGTATTGCCGTTGGGGGTAACGCCGCTCCCGCCGCAAGCGCTGAGAACACCGAGGCCAGCCATCGCCAGAATCATCTTGATCTTGTTCATCCCATCCTCCTCCCATTGGCACATTGGCCGACACAACCCAGCAGTGAATTCCGGAACCGGAAGATCACGGGATGCGCTGAGAGGAGTATCGGAAATCTTTGATTCAATCGTGAGGGTTCGCGTGCGAAAGAGTACGCGGTAGTAATGAATTGCGGGGGAGATTTTGGAGTTATCTCCCGACGCCTTGTGCGACGAGGGTTTGAGCAGTGTGAATATGGCAGATGGCGATGGCCAGGGCGTCGGCAGCGTCGGCGGGCTGGGGCACCTCCGCGAGTTCAAGCAGTCGCGCCACCATGAACTGAACCTGTTCCTTTTTGGCGAGGCCGTAACCGACGACAGAAGATTTGATCTTCAGCGGCGCATATTCGGCCACAGGAATTCCCTGTACTGCCGCCGCTAGCAGAGCCACTCCTCGCACCTGACCGAGTTTCAAAGCCGACTTGGCGTTCACCGAATAGAAGACCTCTTCAATGGCGACTACATCGGGCTTCCAGCGCACCATTTCGGTGCTCAGTTCGCGATATACCTGCTCCAGGCGTTCCGCGGTGGTTTTGGACTTGGCCAGCCGGATCGCTCCCATTGCCTTCATTACGAGAAGCGGCCTGCGGGCTGAGTCATCCGGCTCGACCACGCCATACCCCGTTACTTCTGTCCCGCAATCGATGCCAAAGACTCGCATGGCCCTGAGTGTATCGCAGCGCAGCCCGTTCCGTGTGTTCACAATTTTGGCCCCAAAAATAACGGCGGCCTGAGCGCATTGCCCAGGCCGTCGCGGTGAACTGTGGGTATTGGACTAAGGCCATCGCGCTGAAGCGAGTGCCCGAGCATCCTCACTTCCCTTCCCCAGGCCATGATCGTTCGGTGGCTACATCCGGCAAGCCGGACTCCTTCGGCGACTGGCTTCGTCGCTGTCTTGAAGAATTGCCACCAGCACGCATCGTGTCAAGGGATGCGGAACACAGTGAAGATGCAGTAGCTTCCCATGCGGCAAAAACATTCTCCGCCGGGGCAACCTTGGGGTCTGGGCGCGATGCCCTAGGCCTCAGTCACCTCACGTACCGTACAACTGGAAGATTCTTTCTGCATCTGCTGGATCTACCTCCTTTCCCGTGTTCGCTCAATGTACCTCTGAATTCACATGGCGTCAACAATTGATTTTGGCAGAGTTGGGTTTGGGCTGTTCTCATTCCCGCTATGGGCGATTCTTTGCTGGATAGGCAGACCAAATCGAGTCATCCGGCACTAGCTTTAGGGCAATTTCTTGCCTCGTTTGTGCAATATCTTGCACAAACTGCCTCATCAACGAACCTCAGAATCCGCGAAAAAGCCCATTGAATATTTCTCGCATATTTCTTATTATAAATACGTTATACGCTTCAATCGGTGCTCAAACCTGTTTAGATTCATTTGGCCCATTACGTGCATTCTTCCGGTTGGAGTGGATCTGTCACTGACCGGCAGATTCTACGAAGAATTCTGCTCCATGACGATGGACTCTTAACCCGGTTACCGCTGAGATCGATTCAGCCGGAACTCAAGAGCAACGGTGCTACTTCCCTCACCGCTGCAGAGGATATTACAGTGAAAACCTTTTCCCATCCGACTCTCATTCTGCGCTCTCTTCTAGCCTTGACTCTAGTCACAGCCGCTACTGTTGCCAAAGCAGACACGGCCTTTACATTCACGTTCGATGGTGGTGGATCGTCCCAATTTGGCGACATCACCGGTACCGGCACCTTCTATGGCCAAGAGATTGGCAACACAGGTACATACCAGATCGTCAATAATCCTCTCGAGACGGGCAGCTTTACATTTACCAACGGTGGAAGCCCGGCAACCGAGAACTACACCGTTGGAGACCTGGGTTTTCTCTTCATAGGCACAGGAGACAACCTTGTCACCTCTATCGGCGGAGGCTTCTATCAGGTCGACATAAGCGGCCTCGACTTTGAGCTCTCCAACGGCGATGAGCTGGGTTTCTACTTCAATAACACCTCAAACCCGTTGCAGCATGGACCTTCGTGGGACTTCTCGAACGGCATCGATCAGGACTTAGGTTTGGCGACGACCGAAATCATCAATGGACCAGTTCCTCCGGTCGTGACTCCCGAGCCTGGGACACTGGGCCTGCTCGGCACCGGCATTCTGGGGATGGCTGGGCTGCTGCGCCGCAGGTTCTTGCAATCCAGATAAGGGTTATTTTTTCAGATTTCAGTGTGGATTTGAAAAGAAGGGATGCGAGGTTTGCATCCCTTCTTTATTTTTGGCATCAGAAATGCTGAGGGAGAGAGACCATGACGAAGCCAGTGGTGTTTCTTCGCATTGCGGCAGTCTTGACATTCATTCACGCGGTGTTGCATACGATCGGCGGAGTCTTTGGAAAAGTTGGACCGGGGCCAGCCGCTATAGCAGTTGCGGCAATGAAGACAAATCAGTTTCCGCTGATGGGAAATATGCGGAGCTTCTGGGATTTCTATCACGGGATGGGATTGGCGGCTACGATCTCGCTCACGGCCGAGGCAGTTCTCTTCTGGCAACTGAGCTTGCTGGCAAAGACGGAGACGCGGCGGCTGCGGCCGATTATGGCAACGTTTTTAGTTGCGTATGCGGCGCTGGCAATCAACTCGGAGAGTTATTTTTTTGTGGGACCGGTGATCGTAGAGATTTTGATTGCGGCCTGCCTGGGATTGGCGATTATCACCGCGAAGCCGGCTACTGCCGCTTAGCAGAGGAAGTTGCAAAATTCGCGCCTCTGCTTCACCAGCTATGCAGCCATTCTTCATCGCGCCCGATGCGGACCGGTGCATGAAAGAGTTCGCTTAACCGCTCCTCAGTCAGCAATTCCTCGCGCGGCCCGTCGGCAATGATGCTTCCGGCGCGCATCAGAATCACGCGCTCGATCTCCGGAAGGATGTCGCCTAGATGATGTGTGACCAGAACCAGGCCGGTTCCCTCTTGCGCCAGCCGCCGCAGCGTCTCACGCAGCTCGCGTTGCGCGGCCAGATCGAGGGCATTGGACGGCTCGTCGAGAAGCAGTTGCCGCGGCCGGTGCACCAAGGCGCGGGCGATGAGGATGCGCCTCTTTTCGCCGGCGGACATCTCGCCGACGAATCGATCAGCGAGATGCAGCGCCTCCATCCTGCTTAAAGATTCGACAGCCCGCGCGTGCATCTCTTCCGTCACGTGAAGATTTGGCCAGAGCGTCGAAGCGGAGAAGAAGCCCGCGATGACCGCGTTGAGGCCGGTCGTGACGGCCGTGCGTTCGCCCGGTAGTTCGCCTACTAGGCCTGCTGCAACCACGCCAAAGTGCTGGCGCAATTCGGTCAGCTCCCAGCGCTCGCGGCCGAAGATGCGCACCTGCATCCCTGGCTGGACGATGGGATATATCTGGCAGCTCATGGTCAGGATCAGTGTGGATTTGCCGCAGCCATTGGGTCCCAGGATCGCCACGTGCTCTCCGGCGCGAATAGTCAGATTCACATCGTGCAGCACAACACGGTCGCCGCGTGCGACATTGACATGACGCAGCTCCAGAAACTTAGCCTCTTCCTCTTCGACTGCATTGGTTTGAGGAGTTAAATTGTTCCGCATCTTGTATCTCGCAATTCTCAGCATATCTCATCGACAAGGGTGTATTCTTCCTCTGGGCAGGCATTGAAGTATCATCTTTTGGAAGCTGTGCAGGTTCTCAAACACGCGGGCGCAACACGCTGAGACATATCCCGAAGAGTGATTCGGTATTGCATATGTACGCACTGAGATGAATCCCTGTGCGCTCTCGTGAGCGATAATCAAAAAAGCTGAAAATAGCAGGAGAAAGACAGCTTCATTCCATGAGCAACGCATCCAATTTCGTCATTCCTCGCGGCTTCCGCTTTGGCGCCGCCAAGGCCGGACTCAAGAAGAGCGGCCGCGCCGACTTTGCCCTTATCGTGGCCGACGCGCCCGCCAGCGCCTCCGCCGTCTACACCGCTAACCGAGTGACCGCCGCGCCTCTGATTGTTGATAAGGAGCATCTGCGCGCCACCGGAGGCAAGGTGCGCGTGGCTGCCATCAACGCCGGCAACGCCAACTGCGCCGCCGGACAGGCCGGCCTGGACGCGGCCCGCGCCACCTGCACTGCCATTGGAGAAATCTTCGGCTGCCCGCCGCAGCAGGTCTTTCCCTCCTCGACCGGCGTCATCGGAGTTCCGCTGCCGGCGGAAAAGCTGATTGCCGCGCTTCCGCTGCTTGCTTCCCGTCTGGATAGCGATTTTGACCACTTTCAGCAGGCGACGCAAGCCATTCTCACCACGGATACGGTGGAAAAGACCGCCTTCATACGCCTGGAAATTGGCGGTAAGGAAGTGCGGATCGCCGCTTTCTGCAAGGGCGCGGGGATGATTCACCCACAATTGGTTCCGCACGCCACCATGCTGGTCTATATTCTGACCGATGCAGCCATCGAGCCAGCGGTTTTGGACAGCTACCTTCAGCCGGCTGTCGAGGTCAGCTTCAACCGCATCTCGGTGGATGGCGACACCTCGACCAACGACACCGTTCTGCTACTGGCTTCAGGGGCGAGCGGCGTTACGGTTGGTCGCGGAGAGACCAGCTTCGCTGCGGCCTTGACACAGCTTTGTACCTCGCTGGCACGCCAGGTTGTCTCCGATGGCGAAGGGATCACCCATGTTGTGGAGTTAAAGATCGAGGGAGCAGCGACGGACGCGGATGCGCTCAAGATTGCCAAGGCAATCGCGCATTCGCCGCTGGTGAAGACGGCCTGGTCGGGGTGCGATCCGAATTGGGGACGGCTGGCGGCAGCGATAGGTTATTCAGGAGCGCAGATCGACCCCGATCGTATCGACATTCACTTCGGCGATCTTGCCATCTGCTACAACGGCGGACGGGCGCCAGACTTCGACGAGGCTGCTGCTCACGCCTACATCTCGCAAAGAGAGTTTTCGATCCGCATCGAGCTGCACCAGGGCCCAGGCTCATGCCGCTTCTGGACGACCGATCTGACGCATGAGTACGTCAGTATCAATGCCGACTATTCAACTTAACGAGCGCTTGCGGCGGCCGGAAGC
>Ga0181520_10009436_pt1 | contig 13473 bp, 11 predicted proteins | sample PEATcosm2014_Bin_29_FD_132451 | JGI IMG/M metagenome (GOLD analysis project Ga0181520, IMG submission 132451) | Peatland microbial communities from MTU Mesocosm Facility, Houghton, MI, USA - PEATcosm2014_Bin02_30_metaG | ecosystem: Environmental > Terrestrial > Soil > Wetlands > Peat | place...
CCATAGTCGGCTTTTTTGGTGAGCCTGAGCACAGTTCGCCCCTATAGCAAGTTTACGGGGAAGAGGAAGCGAATTCAATTGTGACTGCGAGATCGTGGGTCGAGCGGGAGGGGCGGTGCGTCAGCGGTTGGTCTTCGGGGGCGGGATCGCCGCTGCGTAGATGGTGCGGCTGATTTGCGCGATGACCTGCTCGCGCGTTGCTGCTGGTGCGGCTGAGTCGGCGACCATCACGGCGAGCGCCAGCCTGCGGCCGTCGGGCAGCGCGATCAGGCCAACGTCGTTGGTGGCGTTGGTGAAGTTTCGTCCGGTGCCTGACGTTCCTGTTTTGTCGGCGACAACGGTCGCCGGCGGCAGCAGGGCTCTGATACGGCGATCGCCGGTGTGCGAGGCGGTCATCCAGCCGAGGAGGAGCTGCGTGTGCTCGGGCGAAAGGGGCGAGTGATCGGCGAGGAGGCGCAGCAGCGCCACCATCGCGCGGGGCTCGGCGGTGTTGCGATCCTCGAGCTTCACATCGCGCCCGAGCGTTTGCTCCGTATCCATGATGTGGATACCCGTGATGCCGAGGCTGCGCACGTAGGCGTCCACTGCGGCGGCGCCGCCGAGGGTACGCATCAGGATGTCCGATGCTACGCCGTCGCTTTGGGAAACAGCGAGCCGCAGCAGGTCTTCGACGGGGACGTCGACGTTGCCGTGGGGATGCTCGTCGCGCAGCGGGCTGTACTGGTCGGGTGCGATGAGGTCGGAGGGAAGGAAGCGGACCGGTTGATTCAGGGTCAACTGGCGCTGCTCGACGGCGTGCAGCGTCGCCATAGCAATGGGCAGCTTGTAGACAGACTGCATCGGGAAGGGATCGCTCGCGTGGACGTCGCAGTCGAGAGCCTGGCCAGGCAGCGAACACGCCACGCCGACGCGGCCGTGGGCCTGTGCGGCGATGCGGGCGATTGCGGTGCTGAGCTGGGCGTGGGCGGGAAGGGTGAGCGTGAGCAGGGAAAGCGGGAGGAGACGAACACGGAACATGACGCGATTGTAGCGGTCGCGCCGTTTGGCTTTGGATCAGACCCAGCCGCCGTCGATGACGCAGCTCTGATTCGTGATGGCGGAGCTGTCATCGGCGGCGAGGAAGAGCGCGAGCCGCGCGACTTCTTCGGGCGCGATGAGGCGCTTGAGGGCCTGGGCGGCGAGGATCTCCGCCTCGTACTCGGGCGTGAGCCAGAGCCGGCGCTGGCGTTCGGTGGCAATGGCGCCGGGCATAATGCAGTTGACTCGAATATTGAATGGGCCGAGTTCGTGGGCCAGCGTACGTGTCATGCCGACAATGGCTGCCTTCGCGGTCACGTAAACGGGGACGTTGGTTGAGGGGATGACCCACGCGATTGAACTCATATTAATGATGGAGCCGCGCCCAAGCTTGCGCATGCCGGGGATCACCGCCTGGGCGGCGAAGAACTGGTGCTTGAGATTGACGGCGATGGTGCGATCCCAGGATTCCGGCGTGACTTCGTCGAGGGAGTGGCGCGTGTCGTCGCCGGCGTTGTTGATGAGGACTTCGACGGGGCCGAGTTGCGCGGCGATTCGATCGAGCGCGGTTTGGAGGGCGGCGATGTCGGTGAGGTCGCACAGGACAAACATGGGGGCCGATCCGGTTTCGTCGAGCAGGCGCTGCGCCAGGTGTTCAGCGGCCTCGCGCTCGATGTCGAGGAACGCGACCCTCGCGGCGTTGGCCGCGAAGGCCTCGACCATGGCTGCGCCGATGCCGCTGGCGCCACCTGTGACGACGACCACGCGATCGCGCAGGCTGGGATAGACCGCGAAAGGTCCGGCGGAGGTCATGGCGTATCGATCATACGACTCGGCTGCCTGTTAGCTTGAAGTCTGCGGTGCGCTCCGGCAAGATTGCGCGAAAGAGATTATGTTGGCTGGGGCATTTGTTTCGGCCCGTTTCATTTCGGAAATGGGGGGTCAGGGCGCGTGAATCGCAGAAGCTTTCTGAAAGTGGCAGGGACGGCATCGACACAGGCACTGTTGGCGGCGCGGATGCACGCGATGGGGGAGCCGGGTACGCTGCTCCAGCCGCTACAGACGGAACCGGAGAGGCCGGTCGCGGCGAATGACCACATCCAGATCGCGCTGATCGGCGCGGGCGGGCAGGGGCAGTACGACACGAAGGTTGCGGCCAGCGTGCCTGGGGTGAAGGTGGTTGCCGCGGCCGACTGCTACGACAATCGGCTGGCTCATTGCAAGGAGCTATGGGGGCCGGACATCCTCGCCACGCGCGACTATCGCGAGATTCTGGACCGCAAGGACATTGACGCGGTGATCATCGGCACGCCCGATCACTGGCACAAGCAGGCCTCCATCGACGCGATGAAGGCGGGCAAGGACGTCTACTGCGAGAAGCCGATGATCCATCTTTACTCGGATGGACCAGCGATGATCGAAACGGCGCAGGCGACGAAGCGGATTCTGCAGATCGGGAGCCAGCGCGTTAGCAGCATTGTTTATGCAAAGGCGAAGGAACTGCTGGCGGCGGGCGCGATCGGGCAGCTGAATATGGTGAGCGCTTTTTGGGACCGCAATTCGTCGATTGGGGCGTGGAACTACACGGTTCCACCGGACGCGTCGACGGAGACGTGCGACTGGCCGCGCTTTCTCGGGACGGCGCCGAAGATTCCTTTCAACGGAGAGCATTTTTTCCAGTGGAGGAAGTGGAAGGCGTACGGCAGCGGCGTCGCGGGCGATCTGTTTGTGCACCTCTTCAGCGGGACGCACTTCATCACCGGCGCGCATGGGCCGACACGCACGATGGCAACCGGAGGGTTGCGCTTCTGGAAAGACGGCCGCGACGTGCCCGACGTGCTGCTGGGGCTGTTCGATTATCCCGAGGGCTTCAACCTGAGCCTGCGCGTGAATTTTGTCGATGGCGGCGCGGAGGGCGAGGGCTTCCTGTTTGCCGGATCGGAAGGAACCATGGAGATCGCCGGCAATTCGGTCACCGTGAACCGCGTGCCCCGCGAGAAGGAGCCCGGGCTGATGATTGGGTCGTTCACCGACGCGATGCAGAAGCAGATCACGGCTACGTATCGGCAGAAGTATCCGCTGGTGGAGGCGACCGAGCCCACGCGCGTGGGCTACGACAAGTACGTTGCGCCCCGCGATTACAGCGACAGCTACGACCACTTTAAGAATTTCTTCGCGTCGGTGCGGTCGCGGCAGCCTGTTGTAGAGGATGGTGTGTTCGGGTATCGTGCGGCGGGTGCGGCTCTGCTGAGCAATCTCAGCTATGAGCGCGACGCCATTGTGAAGTGGGATCCGGAGGCGATGAAGCTCAAAGACCAGGGATTAGGGATTAGGGAACAGGGATAAGGAGCGCGGCGAGGCGTGGCTCGTCGGGCAGGCCAGTAGTTCAAAGCGTCGCCCAGTCGATCCTGATTGCACCAATGTTCGAGGATTGCGCCGGTTCCATCCGTTGGCGAGACGTTGAATCCTTCTTCGACATCTTCCCAGTAGATAACTTCGCTGTCTTTTTAGGGCGACGACAATTAGGCTCTCGCGGGAAAACCGTACCGGACGATCGGCGCGGTGTGTAGTTCGACCGCGTACTGGCGAAATGTCGCTACTTGCTCAGGGTCGCAGACATTAAGATCGTCTCGCACGTGCACCATTACTTCTTCAATCGTCGCTGGCTTCCCCATGCCCAACCTAACCCCTGTTCCCTCATCCCTATTCCCTGTCTTTAAGGAATCTCCCTCACCCATATGTTCCTGAAGCTGATGGGCTCGCTTTTATCGCCGTGGGCCTGGAGCTTGATGGGGGCGCGGTCGTAGGCTTTGTAGAAGGGTTGGCCGATGTAGAGGGTCTGCCCCTTGAGCTGGAAGTGGTCCTGCACGAGGACGCCATTGAAGAAGGCCGTGACGTAGGCGGGTGTTTTGAGTGTGCCGTCGGTGTTAAAGGTGGGCGCGGTCCAGACCACGTCGTAGGTCTGCCATTCGCCGGGCTTGCGGTTGGGATTGACCAGCGGCGGGCTCTGTTTATAGATGCTGGCGGCCTGGCCGTTAACGTAGGTCGTGTTGTTGTAGGAGTCGAGGACCTGCAGCTCGTAGCCCGCGTCGCCAGGGCCAACCGAAGCCAGAAAGACGCCGCTGTTGCCGCGCGCCTGGCCGCTGCCGGTGATGTTCTCCGGAATCTTCCACTCGACATGCAGCTGGTAGTTCTTAAAGCTGCGCCTGGTCTCGATGTTGCCGGTGCCCTTGGCGACAGTCAGGACGCCGTCGCCGACGATCCATCTTGCCGGCGTGTGATCCTGCGCTGAGACCCACTCGTCCTCATTTTTGCCGTCGAAGAGGATGATGGCGTCTGAGGGCGGTGCGGCGTCCGTCGCGCCTGGTGTGACGATGGCGGGGACGGGAGTCCAGATTTCTGTGTCTTCGGGTTTGGGCTTGGGCGTTTCCTGGGCGAGGGCCGGAGCCGTGAGGGAGGCAACAGCAACGAGGATCAAAAAGGGTCTGCGCATAACGCAAGGAGGATAACGCAACCGCCCAAGGGTTGGGCGATGATCACGGAAGGATGGCAGTTCCCGAGACAGCAACGCGAATATCGTCCCAGACCATCCAGTGGGGATTGAGCGGCCGGGCGCAGTATTTCGAGTAAAGCCGGCGAGCGACGAGGTTCTCGGGTTTCACGTCGATGCAGATGCGCAGAGCCTGCTGTTCGACGAACCACTCTGCGAGTGTGGCGACCAGCTGGCCGGCGATACCCAGGCGGCGATGTGCTGCGACAACGTCGATCCATTCGAGTTCGCCCTGGCATCCGTGACGGGTGGTGCGATGGCCGGCGATGAAGCCGACGACTACACCATCGAGATCGGCCACGAAGACGGCGTGTCCTTCGAGTGCGTGCTGCGCGCCGATGTTGCCGCTTAGGTAAGCCCCGATACGTTTCTGCCAATACTCTTGCGTCTCCCACTCGGCGGAGCGGATCGCGGCCATGGCGGGGATGTCACGCTCCTCCGCGCGGCGGATCACGACCGCCGCGGCCTTCGGATCCGTGCTGCGCTCGGCGGTCGCTTGCCCGAAAATTTCGGTCTCCCGCGGGTCGTCAGGTCCGGCGCGCATCGCTCTCTGATTTAATCAGAACCATGGTGCCTCTGTGGAAGCCCGAGAGCTGGACCGAGCGCCTGGCTGAGTTGGAGGCGCGCACCGGCGATTTGAAGGAAGCGCCGCTGCGCCGCGACGTGCGTTCGCTGGGGCTGCTGCTGGGGCGGGTGTTGCGGGAGCAGGCCGGCACGCCGCTCTACGAAAAAGTCGAGGAGCTGCGACAGTCCGCGATCCGGCGGCGCGAGCTGCAGAGCAAGGGGCAAATCCGCGAAGCCGAAAACCTGATGCAGATGGCGGTGCTGGCCATCAGCGCCATGCCGGTGGAGCAGGCTGAACGGCTCAGCCGCGCCTTCGCCTTCTATTTTGAGCTGATCAACCTGGCCGAGACCAACCACCGCAAGCGCCGCCGGCTCTCGCTTCAAATCACGGGGGACTCCAAACGTGAAACGCAGCGCGGCGAGTTGCGCGGGACGCTGCGCGCGATGCGCCAGGCGGGCATTTCCGCAGAGAAGGCGCTGGCCTGGCTGCGGCGCATCCTGGTCGTGCCCGTTTTCACCGCGCACCCTACGGAAATTGCGCGGCGTTCCGTGCTGATGAAGCGGCGGCGCATGAGCGAATTCCTCGAAAAGCTCGATCGCATCCCTGTTTCCGACGAGGAGCTGACTGCGCTCGAAGAGGCGCTGACTGCGGAGATCACCGCGCTGTGGCAAACCGACGAGGTTCGCACACGCGCTCCGGCAGTGAGTGACGAAATCCGCATGGGCCTCGACTACTACGACGTTTCCATTTTCGACACGCTGCCTGGGCTCTATGGAGAAGTCGCGGGCGCGCTGAAGAGCGAATACGGCCTGGAGCTCGAGCTGTCGGAGTTGCCGCTGCTGCTCGCCTTCGGCTCGTGGATCGGCGGCGACCGCGATGGCAATCCCTTTGTCACACCCGAAGTGACGCGTCAGGCGATCCTCGCCGCGCGCACGCGCCTGCTCGACTACTATGACCAGCGGCTGCAGGAGGCCATCAATCTGCTCACCACGTCGGAGCAGCAGCTACCGGTAAGCGAAGAACTGCTGGCGCGCCTGCGATCCTTCGAGGCGGAGCTGCACACCAGCGCGGAGGCCTTCGGCACGCGCTTCGAGTTCGAAACCTATCGTCGCTACCTGGTGTGCGTGCGCGCGCGCATCCAGCGCACCGCGGGCAAAGCGGACGCCGACCCCGACGTACTTGAATCCTCGCTCGCCGGGCTCTCGCCTTACTGTTCTGCCGGCGATTTTCTTGAGGACCTGAGCGTGGTGCGCCGCAGCCTCGCCACGCACCAGGGCATCCGCCTGGCTGAGACGCTGATCGATCCGCTACTGCTGATGGTCCGCACCTTCGGCCTGCACCTGCACACGCTCGACATCCGGCAGCACGCGCGCATCCACCACAAGGCGCTGGAGGAGTCCTCGGCCTGGCGTCACGGATCCGGCGACGCGCAGAACGGTGCGACGACTCCGAGCGCGCTCAGTCCGGAGACGCGCGATGTCATCGAAACTTTCCGGGTGATCGCCGAAATCAAGAAAGGCTGCAGCCCGGAGGCCATCCGTCAGTACATCGTTAGTGGGGCGTCGTCAGTCGAGGACGTAACGGCTGTGATCTGGCTGGCGCGGCTGGGGGGCGTGGAAGTAGCAGGCCGCGGAGGAGACCCAGGGATCATGCCGGTGCCGCTGTTCGAGTCGATCGAGGACCTGCGCAATGCGCCGCGCATCTGCCGCGAGCTGTGGAGTTCGCCCGGCTACAGCAAGCTGCTTGCGTCCTGGGACAACACGCAGGAGGTGATGCTCGGCTACTCCGACTCCAACAAAGACGGCGGGATGCTGACCAGCACCTGGGAAATTTACTGCGCGCACCGCGCTCTGCACGAGGTCGCTCGCGACTGTGGCGTACGGCTGCGCCTCTTCCACGGGCGCGGGGGCACGGTGGGGCGCGGCGGCGGACCTACGCATCGCGCCATCTACGCGCAGCCGGTGGGCGCGTTCGACGGGCAGATTCGCATCACCGAACAGGGCGAAGTGCTGAACTGGAAATACTCCGACGTGGTGCTGGCCGAGCGCAATCTCGAGCTGATGATCGCGGCGTCGCTCGACGCCCTCGCCCGGCCGAACGCGCTGCTGCCCAACGGCCGCTACTCCGGCGTGATGCAGCCCGCGTGGGAGAGCGCGCTCGCGGAGTTGTCTGACATTTCGTTCCGCAATTACCGCGAACACATTATCGACGACCCCGACGTGCTGCATTACTTCGAAGTCGCCACGCCCGTCGCGGAGCTGGAACACGCACGCATCGGCTCACGGCCCGCTCGCCGTCCAGGCCAGATCACCTTCGCGAATCTGCGCGCCATCCCCTGGGTGTTCGGATGGACGCAGAGCCGTCTCCTGGTGCCGGCGTGGTTTGGCGTGGGCAAGGCGCTGGCTGGCTTCGCCGCGAAACCCGGAGGCGCAAAGCTGCTGCGGGAGATGATGGCCGACTTCCCGCTCTTCATCGATATTGTCCGCAACGTTGAGATGGCGCTGGCGAAAGCTGACCTCGGCATCGCCTCGCTCTACGCCTCACTCGTCCCGGACGCTGCGCTGCGGGAGCGAGTCTTCACGATGCTCAAAGGCGAATTCGAGCGCACGCGCGACGCAGTTCTCGCCGTCACCGGCCAGGGCGATCTGCTGCAGTCGAATCCGGTGCTTGCGCGTTCCATCGTGCTGCGCAATCCCTACGTCGATCCGATGAGCCTGATCCAGGTGGACCTGCTGCGCCGCAAGCGCGCCGGCGAAGACACGGACGAGGTCAACCGGGCCATCGCTGGGACGATCAGCGGGATCGCAGCGGGGCTGCGCAACACGGGCTGATTGGTGTCAAGAACAGCGGCGACCGAAGGTAACGTCTCGGTCCCATAATGGAAAACCGGCGCGGCGTTGTTACCAACGCCGGAATCGCTATGAGAGAATTCTCATCTTTCCTCTCCCGTCTCTTCCTTATCCTTTTAATCTCGGCATGGAGGAGTTTTCCATGCAGCCCGGACCCAACCCTGAGGACATCCAAACCATCCTGAGCCGGTTCCAGACCTGGGCCGAAAAGCACCCGCCCAATGGGAATGGAAATGGCCACAAGGATGGCGACGGCTCGGACGAATTGCGCGAAATTCCCTATGAAGAGGCAATCCGCCAGCTTCGCAGCCGCGAGGCTCCGCCAGCGCGGCGACCTGCTCGAGCCAGGGTGAGGGCCGGCGCTCAATCCGGGCAGAAGCCGCCTGTGAAGGCTGGGCCCGTCGCACCACCGCCCGAGGAGATGCCGGCGTGGATTTCGCAGTTGCCGGTTGTGCCCGAGACTGAACCCATCATTGAGTTGAGGTCGGCTTCGCCGGAGGTCAAGTCGGGCAAGGCTGAAGTCCGGTTTTCTCCCAGCGTCAAGCCCGCCGATCCTGAGCTCAAGTTCGCGTCCGAACTCAAGTCCGCAGCCGCCGTCCTAAGTGAAGCGCTGCGAGATCGAGGGCAGTTTTCGGCGCCAATCAACGGCGACACGCCGATACCGCCGCCGCCACCGCAGGCCCCGGCGGTCAGGCAGGCTCCGGGGCCGAAACAGGCGAGAAACCCTGAGCGACCGCAGCCGCCCCTGACCGCCGCCGCTGCGGACATTCCTCCTGAGTTGCCCGCGAAGCGCACGCAGCCCGCCGCAGCCGCTCCGGGTCGGAGGCCTGCGCTCAAAACCCGGCCTTCCCCTGCGCCGGTCAAGAGGAAGACCACTCCCGTCCAAAGAGCTTCGCCCAGAGTTGCCGCGCCCGCAAAGACGGCGCCCAGACGGCCGCGGACGCAGCCGGTTCAAAACCGCACAAGGTCTTCCCTCATCGAGCCGCAAGCCAGGATAGCTGCCAGAACCCCCGCGCAGGCCACTGCCGGGCGCAAACGCGCCGCATCCGCGAGGACCCGCAAGCCCGAGCGCCCGCCGTTCCGCCAGGTACTCGCCAACACCGTGCAGCATCCGCGCATCGCACCGGCGCCCAAAAAGAAGCTCGAGCCCGATCGTACCCGGCGCATCACGACGCGCTTCACGTCTGGGGAAGAGCGCCGCATCGAGAAGCAAGCGGCGGAGTTCGGCATCACCGTGTCGGCTTTTCTCCGCCAATGCGCGCTGGCGGCCCTGGCCGCACAGAACGCGCCCCAGGAATCCGTGTTCAGCTCGGGGATGCAGGAAACCCGCGCCGCACGCGCGTCATCATCGCCGCTTCGGTCGTATTCTTCGCCGGCGCCGTCGCTGCTGGGAGGCTGGCTCTCTCTGCTGCGCAACCGCTTCCTGGGGCCTCCGATTCGTTTCTCTGAAGAAGCCTAGCTTCCCGCGGCGGAACTGGCGTCCTGCTGGATCTGCGTGGCCTTGTCGTTCGCGAAGGTGACTTCCCAGTGTTTTCCGCCGGCATCGTAGTGCACGGTGCGGTTTCCATAGTTCGACGAGTCAGATTGCTGCATCACGCCGAGCGCCATCGCCGTCTCCAGCTCGGTCATCCCCTGCTTTGGCTGATGCTGATCGATCGCCTGCCATAAGTCCGCCGGCCAGAAGTTATACATCTGGTGCGGATCGTCGTAGTAGAAAACCGTGTCGCAGTACCAGGTCGAATCGGTGCCCTGCATTGTTCCGATGGCGGTTGCATATTCCTTCGCGTCGCCGGGCACGGTGAACACGGCGAAGGCCTGCTCGGTCCCGCGTGGAATGCGCGTCGCGAGATTCGCCGGAAACTTCGCCAGCACGATGTCGCGGATATCGAGCCGCTGTACGCTGGGCAGCACGCCCGCCTTGTGCGCGAAATTCACCTGATGGGCGGCGTACGGGAAATAGTCCAGTTCGTAGCCGGCCTCGATCCATACCGGTTTCCCGATCAGATCCTTCGCCGACTTCAGGTCGTCGATGTACAGCTTGCGCGGCTGCACCATCTGCTCATCGCTCAGGTGGGTCTCCTGCGCCGCATGAGGCACAATCCCGGGGCGATTGCGCGCGACATTGATGCGCCAGATGCCGATGCCGGCGATCAAAATCGCGGGCACAACGATGAGCGCGAGCTTTTGCCAGGTCTTCATATTTCAGTCTTCATGTTTCAGTCTTCATGTCCCAGCTTATTCTGATGCGCATGGCCCTCGTGGGGTGCGCGGTGGTCCCTGGGCCCGGAACCCCACGAGCCAGTTAGGCCAGCCCGTTGCGTGCCAGATCCGCCAGCGCCAAAGTGAGCAACCGCGAATCGTTCAGCGACTCGGGACGCCGCACCGTCATGCCAAGCCCTGCCGCAAATTGCCGAAAGCCCACGTCGATGTCGTACAGAATCTCGACGTGGTCGCACAGAAAACCGATGGGCTGGATGATCAGATTCGTGACACCTCTTGCGCGCAGTGCGGTCAGCGTGTCTTCCACCGTCGGCCCCAGCCAGGGCCCGCCCGACATTCCCTGGCTTTGAAAGGCAAAGAACCAATCGCCCGGCGTCAGACCAGGAATGCGGCTGGCCACCAGGCTCGCCGTCAACCGCGTCTGGTCCGAATACGGATCGGGTGTGTCATTGCCGGGCTCGGGCTGAACCGTGCGGACGGGGACGCTGTGCGCCGTGAACAGCACCGGCACCGGCGCGCCAACCTCCGCGCTGAATGCGGCGCGCGTCGCGATCAGCCGCTCGGCGAAAGCGCGGATCAGATCCGGATGCTCGGCCCAGTGCTCTATGAACTGCACCTCCAGCGCGTTCCTCGTCGCCGCAAATACCGTCTTCCGATAGAGCCCGACGCTGGTCCGCGAATTTTGCGGCGCGAGGCAGATCGCGACCGCGCGCGTGATCCCATCCTCGCGCATTTTGCGCACTACATCGGCGATATACGGTTTCCAGTTGCGCATGCCGACGTACACCGGCATGCCGAGTTCATCCGCGAGCAGGCGGCCCTGCTCCAACGTGAGGTGCGTGAGCGGGCTCCCGCCGATCGCCGCAAAGCGATGCTTCACCTCTTCGACCACGGCATCCTGCAGCGGTCGCCCCTGGGTCACGCGGCTCAGATAGTCGGGAATTTCGTCGACCGAGTCAGGCGTTCCATGCGCCAACAACAAAACTGCGTCAGCCACGGCACAGCTCCGGCACATATTCGCGAACGAACTGGACCACCGCCTGCACGTTTTCGACCGGCGTCCCGGGAACAATGCCGTGCCCGAGATTGAAAATGTGTCCGGGCCTGCCGGCCGCCTGATCCAGAATCCGGCACACGCGCGTCCGAATCAATTCCTGTTCCGCAAACAACGTAATCGGATCGAGATTTCCCTGCACGGCGCATGCATAATCCAGCTCGCGCCATGCTTTGTCGAGCGGGGTCCGCCAGTCGAGGCCTAAAACATCGGCTCCTGCCTCGCGCATCGCGGGCAGAAGGCTCGCGGTGTCGACGCCAAAGTAGATGACGGGCACGCCCAGCGCCTGCACTTCGCGCACCAGCATCTTTGTCGCGGGCAAGACAAAATCGCGATAATCCGGAATCGCCAGCGCCCCGGCCCAGCTGTCGAAGATCTGCATCACGTCAGCGCCCGCGGCTACTTGTTGGGCTGCAAATTCGCGCAGCACGACAACGAGCTTGTCCAACAGTTTTCGCCACGCGTCGGGTTGCCGGTACATCAGCTTCTTCGTCTCGATGTAGTTGCGCGAGCCGCCGCCCTCGATCATGTAGCTCGCCAGCGTGAAGGGAGCGCCGCAAAATCCGATCATCCCCAGGCGTCCCTTGAAATGCGCCACAACCTTCTGGATAGCGTCACCGACATACGCGAGTTCACCGGCACGCGTAGTCACCAGCGCGCCGATGTCTGCTGCATTGCGGAGTGGCTTGTGGATCACGGGTCCTTCACCCGCCTGAAACTCAAAATCGAGGCCCATCGACTCCAGCGGCAGCAGCAGATCCGCAAAGATGATCGCCGCATCCACGTCGAGCTTCTCCGCCGCGGTAATCGTGACCTCAGCAGCCAGCGCCGGCCGCTTGCAAATCTCCAGCAGCGAGTGGTGCCGGCGCACCTCCATGTACTCCGGCATGTAGCGGCCGGCCTGGCGCAGGAACCAGACCGGCGTGCGGTCGACCGGCTGGCGCAGGCATGCGCGAACGAATCTGTGTGTGGAAAGATCGGGAGGGATTTGCGTCATGAGGGGTACGAGAAGAAGTTATCAGGAACACGGGACGCGGGAAAACTGCGGCCCGAAACTCGCAGGGGATTTCGGGCCGAAACGACTTCGAATTGTGCGGTCCGCAGACGGCCGGCGCCCCGCGGGGCACGGCTGCCGGCTCGGTTTTCAGCGCGAGGAGGACTTCTTCGCGGCTGACTTCTTGTTCGGAACCTTCGCGCCCGCCTTGCGCGCTTCCGACAGTCCGATCGCGATGGCCTGCTTGCGGCTGCTGACTTTCTTCCCGCTGCGCCCGCTCTTCAGCGTGCCGCGCTTTTCCTCGCGCATAACCTTCTCGACCTTCTTGCCCGCTTCGGGGCTGTACTTCCTGTCTGATGACTTTTTCTTCGCTGCCATGCACCTTTCTCCTTTGCTTTATGGGAAGCAGCACAGGAGAGCGGGGTTGCGCGGCACAGCGCAGTGGAAAAACGCCAAATTGCGTGCGGATTAGCCGACGGCGGCCACTGCGGGCAGGATGTCCTCAACGTCGACCCACTGCGTCGGATAGTCGCCCGTGTAGCACGCTACGCAGAATTTATTGCCTTCGCCGCCGTCGCACGCATTCCGTAACCCATCCAGTGACAAATAGGCGAGCGAGTCGGCTTCGATGTACTGGCGAATTGCTTCGATCGAGTAATTGGCTGCAATCAGCTCGGATTTGCGCGGTGTATCGACACCGTAATAACAGGGAGAGATGGTGGGCGGGCAGCTGATGCGCAGGTGCACTTCCGTGGCGCCGGCCTGGCGGACCATGCGTACAATCTTGCGGCTCGTCGTGCCGCGGATGATCGAGTCGTCGATCAGGATGATGCGCCGGCCTTCGAGCAGATTCCGCACCGGGTTGAGCTTGAGCTTGACGCCGAAGTCGCGCACGCGCTGCTCGGGCTCGATGAAGGTGCGGCCGACGTAGTGATTGCGAATCAGGCCGAATCGAAACGGGATGCCGCTTTCGGCGGCGTACCCAATGGCCGCGGTCACGCCGGAGTCGGGCACGGGCACGACCAGATCGGCGTCCACATGCGACTCACGCGCGAGTTGGCGACCCATCTGCTCACGGCTCTCCTGCACCCAGCGGCCGAAGATCATGCTGTCGGGGCGCGCGAAGTAGACGTGTTCGAAGATGCAGCTGGTCTGGTTCGGTGGCGCGTACTGGCGCGAGGTGACGCCGTCGGCGGTGACCATGACCAGCTCGCCGGGCAGCAC
>Ga0181520_10009438_pt1 | contig 13468 bp, 9 predicted proteins | sample PEATcosm2014_Bin_29_FD_132451 | JGI IMG/M metagenome (GOLD analysis project Ga0181520, IMG submission 132451) | Peatland microbial communities from MTU Mesocosm Facility, Houghton, MI, USA - PEATcosm2014_Bin02_30_metaG | ecosystem: Environmental > Terrestrial > Soil > Wetlands > Peat | place...
CATGCGCTGTCTGGATGCCATGGCGATGTTTCTCTTTTACGCGCTGTTGGTGGATGCCGTCGTTGAAACTTTGGACGTGCTCCATCGCGGCTTTGCGGCGGAGGAAGGGTTCGCGGTGTTGCAAACCATGATCCGCGAAAAACTATTTTACACGCTGAACGTCGGACAGGTGACCGTCGGCACGCTGCTGCCGTTGCTGATGCTGGGATCACTCCAGATTCTCCGGCGGAGCGTGCCGGAGGCGGCCCGGCGGACCATGATATTTTGCAGTGGAGCGGCGATCCTGTTCGGCGTGCTGATGATGCGTTGGAATGTCGTCATGGGCGGCCAGTTTTTCTCCAAGAGCCTGCGCGGTGTGATGAGTTACAAGATGGAATTCGCAGGCCAGGAAGGCTGGCTCATCAGCGCCGTCATCATGTGCCTGCCGTTCATCATTCTGACGGTGCTGGTGAAACTGTTTTTGTCCGAGCAATTGCCAGCCAGCGAACATCTGGCGCGGGACAGTTCCACAAAGTAGGCTCGAAGGATGATTCGGGCTAAGTCAGTTCGCTGGAACGCGCTTGAACGGTGAACGGAATTCTGCTAGAATTCCTAAGTTCACGACGAAGGATTTTGACCGGAATTTGTTGGTTGACTGAACATAAACAAAAATAAACATATGAAAAAACTACTCGTTATTGGCATCGCGGCAATGGCCGTTGCCACACTGTCCGCCCGCGCGGATGACGCAAAAACCATCTACGACGCGAGTTGCGCCACGTGCCACGGCGCGGATGGCAAGGGTGCAACCAAAATGGGCCAGAAACTTGGCGTCAAAGACTTCACGGATGCCAAAGTCCAGGCCGATATGAAAGACGATGCCGCGACCAAGGCGATCAAAGAGGGGCTTAAAGACGCGGATGGCAAGACCCAGATGAAGCCGTTTGACAGCCTGTCAGACGCCGACATCAAGGGACTCGTCGCGTATGTGCGGGCGTTTAAGAAGTAATTGACCCTGACAGTCCTTGCCGGGCGAATGACCGGCGTGAAGCGCGGTGGCAGGTTTGGTTGCCCGCGAAACAGCCGGAGCGTGTCCGGGTTGCGCCGGGCGGAAAATGTCCGCGCTCCCGGAAGCGGGATTGTGTGTTTGCGGTAAAGCAGGCAAACACAAATCCCGACGATGCAATTTTACCGAATTGACCGAAATATATGAATAACGAGAACGCGGGGAAGCCGCCTCACCGGTCGTCCCTGCTGCAAAATTGGATGAGTTTGGCGGGGCTGATCATCGTGATCGGCGGCCTGTTCTCCTTCTTCCTGTTGTTCATGCTGGATGCAATCGGGCATTTTTCCAATCCTTACATCAGCATCCTGACTTGGATGGTGACGCCGGCGTTTCTCGTTTTCGGGTTCATTTTGACTGTGATTGGCGTGCTGCGCGCGCGGCACAAGCGCATGGGAGCCGCATCCATGGTTGCAGCGGTGCAAATTGATCTTTCCCGCCCGCGCGACCGGCGCATCCTCGTTACTTTCGTCATCAGCAGCCTGCTGTTCATCATGCTTTCGGCGGTGGGCAGTTACAACGCCTTTAATTTCACGGAGTCGGTGACCTTTTGCGGCGAGACCTGCCACGGCGTCATGAAACCGGAATTGACGACCCACGACCACGGGCCGCACGCCCGGGTGGCCTGCGTGGCCTGCCACGTGGGGCCGGGGGTGGGCTGGTTCGTCCGCTCAAAACTTTCCGGCTCCTATCAGGTCTATTCCGTTCTGTTCAACAAATATCCGCGCCCCATCAGCACGCCCATCAAAAATTTGCGGCCCGCGCGCGAAACCTGCGAGCAATGCCACTGGCCGCAAAAATTCTCCGGCAACCTGGATCGCACGTTCAATTATTTCCAGAGCGACGTCTCCAACTCGCCGTATTCCATCCAGCTTTCGATCAAAATCGGCGGCGCCGATCCCACCCGCGGCCGGGTTGGCGGCATTCACTGGCACATGGTGGTAGGAAACACGGTGGAATATATTGCGACTGACGCCGCCCGGCAGAAGATTCCCTGGGTGCGGATGACCGATTCGCAGGGCGTCGTCACGGTCTTCAAGACCCGGAACTTCACGAACGACATCTCCAAATACGAAATCCGCAAAATGGACTGCATGGATTGCCACAACCGCCCTTCGCATCGTTACGTGCCGCCGGACCAGGCCGTCAACCTGGCCATGGAACTGGGCCAGATTGACCGCACTATTCCCTGGATCAAAACCAACGCCGTCTATGTCCTGACCCGCAAATACACCACCGACACCCAGGCGCGCGACGGTATAGCCACCGCGCTGGCGGAGTGTTATCCAAATGACTCGCGCATCCACGACGTGATCCCGGTGGTGCAGCAGATTTACCGGGACAATTTCTTCCCCGAAATGAAGGCTGACTGGAGTGTTTATCCGGACAACCTCGGCCACATGATCTGGCCCGGCTGTTTCCGCTGTCACGACGGCAATCACAAGGCCGAGGACGGCAAGCGGACGATCAAGGCGAATGATTGCAACACCTGCCACACGATTCTGGCTCAAGGCGCCGGTGACGAACTCAACCAGATTACTCCGGGCGGCCAGCAATTCAAACATCCGGGCGGAGATTATGACCTTTCCTGTTCCGATTGCCATACAGGCGGGCCGTAGGGTTCCGCTGATTAAAAATGTCCGCAGCGCGGCACCCGCGATTTTCGCGATGCTTTGCTGGCTGTTTTTCAGCCAGATTGCATCGGCAGCGGCTGGAACCAACGCCGTTGAGAAATTGTCGAATTCGGATTGTCTCGACTGCCACCTGGATTCCCGCAACACCCGGACGGTGAACGGCGTCAAGGTTCCGCTCGCGATTTTCCCGACGAACAGCTTTTTCAAATCCGTTCACAGCACGCTGGACTGCACCGACTGCCACACCGGCGTGAAGGAGCTGGTTCACGACGCGAACCTGCCGCCGCCGGATTGCTCCGGCTGCCATGACAAGGAGGCGAAGGATTACGCGACGAGCATTCACGGCATGAGCCACGCGATGGGCGCGTCCGGCGCGGCACAATGCTGGGATTGCCACGGTTCGCACGGCATCCTGCCGGCGAAGGATCCCGCATCGCCGGTGTTCAAAATGAACCTGCCGTTCACCTGCGCGAAGTGCCACAGCAACACAAATCTCACCAAGGAATATCAGATTGAAATCCCGCTGGCCGCGTCGCAATACATGGACAGCATCCACGGCAACGCGCTGCTGAAGATGGGATTGATCGTCGCGCCGTCGTGCGACGATTGTCATGGCGTCCACACCATCAAACGCGCGGTGGACCGCGAATCGCCCATCAATCACGCCAACATCGCCACGACCTGCGGCAAGTGCCATCTGGGAATCGAGCAGACTTACGACAAGAGTGTTCACGGCCAGTTGCTCGCGAAAGGCGACCAGCGCGGGCCGGTTTGCACCGACTGTCACAGCGCGCATGAAATCACCAATCCCGAGGGCAATAATTTCAAGGCCATCAGCGACGAGCGCTGCGGCAAGTGCCACGCCGACCGGCTGGCGGGCTACCGGGACACCTATCACGGCAAAGCCATGCTGCTCGGCAAACCGAATGTCGCGCCGGCCGTCGCCGCGTGCTACGATTGCCACGGCTACCACAACATCCTGCCGCCGTTCAATCCCCTCTCGCAATTGTCCACGAACAACATTCTGGTGACCTGCCAGAAATGCCATCCGGGCGCGACGGCAAAATTCACCCAATACCAGCCGCACGCGAATCCGCTGGACGCGAAAAATTATCCGCTGCTGCACATGGTGTTCCTGGCGATGACCGGCCTGCTCATCGGCACGTTCAGCTTTTTCGGCCTGCACACCCTCGCGTGGCTGGTGCGCGCGGTGTGGTTGTATCTGCATGACTCGAAAACCTTCCGCGAGGCGAAAATCAAGACGCAGGAAGGCGATGAATGGTTCACGCGCTTCGTGCCGTTCGAGCGGTTCCTGCATTTCCTCGTCGTGTCGAGTTTCCTGTTGCTTGTCATCACCGGCATGCCGCTTAAATTCTATTACACCAGTTGGGCGAAGGTGCTGTTCGGCATCATGGGCGGACCGGAAACGGCGCGGATCCTGCACCGCTTCGGCGCGCTCATCACGTTCCTGTATTTCACCCTGCACCTGGCCTCGCTCGCGGGCAAGGCGTGGAAGGGCAGGAGAAACCTGCGCAACCCGGCGACGGGCAAACTCCAGATCAAACGGCTCTGGACCGTCCTGTTCGGCCCGGACTCGATGGTTCCGACGATCCAGGACTGGCGCGACCTCGTGGCGCACAACAAATGGTTCTTCGGCAAAGGCCCCAAGCCGGCGTTCGACCGCTGGACGTATTGGGAGAAATTCGATTACTTCGCGGTGTTCTGGGGCGTGGCCATCATCGGCGCGTCAGGGCTAGTCATGTGGTTCCCGGAGTTTTTCACCCGCTTTCTGCCCGGCTGGGCCATCAACATCGCGCTCATCCTGCACTCGGACGAGGCGCTGCTGGCGGCGGGATTTATCTTCACCATCCACTTTTTTAATACACATTTCCGCATTGAAAAGTTTCCGATGGACACCGTCATCTTCTCCGGCCGCGTTTCCAAGTCCGAGATGCTTCACGAACGCCGGCGCTGGTATGACCGGCTCGTGGCGACGGGCAGGCTGGATCAATTCCGCGTGCGCGATGAATGGCTGCGCTGGCGGAGCATCGCGCGGTCGTTCGGCTATTTCTTCTTCGGCCTCGGCCTCGTGCTGCTCCTGCTCATCGTTTATGCGATGACCTCAAGGCTGGCGCATTGAGCGGGCGGGATTCAAGGCCGCGTTCGTCAAACAATCCAGGCGGCAGGCAGTGAAGAAAAGCCCCCCTGACACCGTCCGCCGTCCGCAGTCCCGGCTGAATTTCCATGAGAACACCGCGCCGCCGCGCCGCTTCGAACGGGCGGTATCCCGCGTCGCCATTTTCACGCTGCCGCGGTGCGGCGGGACTGCGCGCTCATGCCCCGCCGCCACGATTGCGGGGCGCAATTGATGAATGGCATTAGTTTATTCTTAAAATTAGCATACCAATTTATAGAGACTAATACAATACTGTCATTACAATGGCAAGAAATGTAAAGTGCTTGCCAATGTATGGGCAGCGGCGTTTTTCCCATCGTTTAGATTCATGTTGTGAAACGAGAATGCCGATTCCGAACTGTTCATCGCCGGGCGGGTGATGACCGGTTGTCCGGCTTTGTCTGCGGACCGATGCCGGGAGTGGCGTGCCAATATGCATTCACGGGGGGATTTTTCGCATGAACCTATTTGTCGCAGGATTGAGCTACAAGACCGCGCCCGTGGAAGTGCGCGAGCGGCTGGCCGTGCGTCCGTCGCTGCTGCCCTGCCTTGGCTGCCGGCTCAAGCTGAATGCCGGACTGGACGAGGTCGTGCTGCTGTCCACCTGCAATCGCGTCGAGATTTACGGCACAACGGCTTGGATTCAAGGTAAAGTGCATCGCCTCTTCCGCCAGCTTTGCCAATCGGACGTTGATTTGACACCCCACCTTTACGTCAAGGAAGGCGTCGCGGCGGTGGAGCATTTGTTTTCGGTGGCGGGCGGCCTGGATTCGATGGTGATCGGCGAAACGGAAATCACCGGCCAGGTGAAGAACGCCTATCAGGCGGCGCAGCAGGCCGGGCTGACCGGCCGGGTTTTGAACCGGCTGTTTCAGACCGCGCTGCAAATCGGCAAGGAAATCCGCACCCACACCGCCATCGGGCGCGGTGCCACCTCCGTGGGCAGCGTGGCGGTGGAACTGGCGGAAAAGGTTTTTGCCGGCGATTTGTCCGACAAGACGGTGATGATTTTGGGCGCGGGCAAGATGGGCGAGGCGTGCGTCCGGCATTTGACCAAGCGCGGCGCGCGCTCGGTGCTGGTGGCCAACCGCTCGCCTGAACGCGCGCAGTTGCTGGCGGCGGAATTCGGCGGCCGGGCGCTGCCGTTCGAGGAACGGATGAACGCGCTCGCGAAAGCGGACATTCTGGTGAGTTCCACCGGCAGTCCCACGACGGTGCTGCACAAGGATGAAATTGCCCAAATTTTGCCGGCGCGGCGAAACCGGCCTCTGATTTTGATTGATATTGCCGTGCCGCGCGACATCGCGGCGGACGTGGAGAAATTGGACAATGTCTATCTCTACAACATTGACCATCTGGAGGCGATTGTCCGCGAGAATTCCAGGATGCGGGAGCAGGAATTTTCCAAATGCCGCGAAATCATCGTCCGCCGCGGCGCGGCGTTGATGGCCAGATTCAGTCCGGCTCCAGAACAGAAACCGGGCGCGGAAGCGGAATTATCGCCCGGCTTTTTTTGGTCCGGCAAGGCCGCCTGTCCAAGCTAATCCGCCAAAAAAGATTTGTTATGACAACACAACCAATTTCAACGGAAGATCCGGCGCAGAGCTCGCTGCTTGATTTTTCGATGGAACAGCGCGACGTTCAACTGATGTCGCGTCCGTAAAACTCAAACAACGAAACAGCACGTGCAAACAACGATTATGAAAAAACTAAACATACTCCTCGGCGGGCTTGCCTTGGGAGCAATGGTGGCATTCCTGCCATCCGTTGGCAAAGCAAGCATCATTGGTTCGCCCCATGACTTCTCATCCTCCGGTGCGCCCAATGATACAAACTCATGGAATAAGATGGGCATTGCCACCTTCGGGCACGGCACAAGCAGCTATCAAAATCCGTGTCAGGTCTGTCACATTCCTCACGGTGCGGCGGCTTACAGCGCGGCCAACGGCCCGCTGTGGAATCATGCCGTTGCGACCAATGCCACGTCCCAGTATATCACCTATGATCAGGCGGGCAGCGCCACGTTCAACGCGCTCGGTTTGGGTTCATTGTCGCTCGGTTCGTCGGTTGCCTGTTTGAGCTGCCATGACGGCTCGATTGCGGTCAACCAGAGTTACGGCAGCAGCACCTTCACTGGCAACGGTGGTGTGGCTACCAACGTTCCCAGTTGGGCGATTAAAACTTACAATCCGGCCACGGGGGGATTCACCGCTGGCGGCACGTATCTGACCCGGATGCACCCGATTGGGGTTGTGTATTCGTCGGCGGCGGCGGCGGATCCGGATTTGAACCCGGTTGCCAGCCTTCCGTATTCCAGAATGTTGCGGCCGCCCAATGGAACCGTTGAATGCTCCTCCTGCCATGACATCCATCGCACGATCGGCGCCTCGGCCACGGCCACCGACTTGTTGATTGTGGATGTGAACAACGCGCAGCTTTGCCTGACTTGTCATAACAAGTAAAACGTCTTCCGTTCCTTTACGGACGGATGCCATGCGAGGCCCTGGCCATCCAGGGCCTCCTTTTTTAACGGAACGGGAAATGAAGATTTTCCAGCGGACAAGCGTGCTGGCATCAGGCAACATGGCGGCAGGCGGGTTTCGATTCCAAAATTGCAAAATTCGGAACACGCGCAATTAATGCGAACAATAAGACAGGTCAGTGCGGTTGCGCAACCGCCGGGGCAAACTGATGCTGGCTGAAACGATTTGAAAATGAAAATTACACTCATCCGCAAAATCCGGCTGGCCGGGCTGGCGGCGGCGCTTTGTCTTGCCGCCGGCTGCGCCACGCAAACCAGGACCGCGAGGACTTATTATTTTTTCCCGCCGCCGCCCAACGAGCCGCGGTTGCAATTTCTCATGTCCTTCAGTTCCGAGAAGGAATTCCGGGGGCATGAAGACAGAAGTTTGATGACGTTTTTGACCGGCGAGCGGCCGCCCGACCGGTCATTTGGCAAGCCCTACGGCGCCGCGGCGGGCAACAAAAAAATCTATGTCTGTGACACGGATTTGAATGCCGTTCTGGTGGTGGATTTGCAGGACCAGCGCATCAAAATACTGGATGCGCAGGGTGAAGGTGCCCTCGCCCAGCCGTTGAACATTTCGGTGGACGCGGACGGCAATCTTTACGTCACAGATGTCGGCCGGAATCAGGTGGTCATTTTTGACAAGAACGGCATTTTCGTTGCCGCCCTGGGCAAGGAGGGGGAAATGAAACCGCGCGACGCGGTTGCAAACCAGGACCGGATTTATGTCGCGGATTTGCAAAAGCACGATGTGCTTGTGTTTGACAAAAATACCCGGAATTTGCTTTTCGAAATCCCCCGGGCCGAAGACGCGACGAACCAGGCGCGCGTGCTGTTCACGCCCACCAATCTGGCGCTGGATTCCAAGGGACGGCTTTATGTCGGAGACTCCGGTGGTTCCCGTGTGCAGGTGTATGACGCGGACGGGACCTATCTGCGTTCGGTGGGCGAGATGGGCGATTCGCTCGGACAATTCGCGCGGGTGAAAGGCGTGGCCGTGGACCGGGACAACCGGCTTTACGCGGTGGACGCCATGTCCAAAGTGGTGCAAGTCTTCGACGAGCAGGGCCGCTTGCTGACTTGGTTCGGCCTGCCGGGAAACATCAACGTGGCCCAAAGTCTGCCGTCGAAGGTGGTGGTGGATTACGATGACGTGGACTTTTTCCAGAGCTACGCCGCGCCGGGTTTCAAGGTGGAACATCTGGTGATTCTCATCAATCAGGTCGGCCCCAACATGGTGAGCGTATTCGGTTTCGGGCACAAAAAGTGAGACGTTACGGCGAACACGACAACCAGCTTGACCGCGGTGAGAGATGAAAATAAAAGCGTGAAATTCAGCCGCAGGTTGCTTCCGGCTGCGGCTGCAATTCTCTGCGGCGTTCTGCTGGCGACCGGATGCAGTTCGACGACCGAACACAAGTGGCTCACCTTTTTTTTCGACGGCGTGCCTTCCGAAACGTCCGTGACGAATCAGGCCGTCGCGCCAGTGGCGACTAGCACAAACCGGGCGGCGGCAGTTGCGCCAAAGCCGCAGTTTCCGAAACCGCCTGAAAATTTCATGCATCGGCCTTATGCCGAGAACAAGTGCGCCCAATGCCACGGCGGAGACATGATGACGGCCGAGCCCAGGGTGCCCGTCCCGCAGCTTTGCTACACCTGCCACAAGGATTTTCCGGGGAACTACAAGGTGAAGCACCAGCCGGTCGAAAACGGCGAGTGCTTGAGCTGCCACGATCCGCACCAGTCGCCCAACAAAAATCTTCTGCTCAAGAAAGGCAGCGCTCTCTGCCTGACCTGTCACGACGACCCGTTGGCGGCGGGCAAGGTCAAGCATCAGGCGGTTGAGGCGGGTGATTGCACCGACTGCCACTCCCCGCATGCCACGAATTTCAAGGGCCTTTTGAAAAAATCGGTCAAGGACACCTGTCTGGACTGCCACGATGACCTCATCGGCAAGAAGAAAATCGTGCATCAGCCCGTTGACGACGGCGATTGCATGGAATGCCACGCGCCGCACGCGACCAATTTCAAGGGGCTGCTGAAAAAATCGGTGAAGAACACCTGCGCCGATTGCCATGACGACATTCCGGCGAAGCAGGCGAAGGTGGTTCATCAACCGGTGGATGATGGCGATTGTCTGGCCTGCCACGACCCGCACGCGTCAGACAGGAAGGCGCTGGTGAAAAAAACCACGCCGGCCTTGTGCTGGGATTGCCACGACAACTTCCTGGAAAAGGCGAAGTTCACGCATGATGTCGTGGAGGACTGCACCGGGTGCCACAACCCGCACTCGACCAGCGAGAAGGCGTTGATGAAGAAAGGCATCCCCGCGTTGTGCTTTGATTGCCACGATCAGAAGGACGTTGCGGCGGTGAAAGGCCACGCGGACATCGGAACCAAATCCTGCGTGCAATGCCACGACCCGCATGTGGGCCAGGACAAAAACCTGTTGAAGCCGGCGGCCAAGAGTCCGGGCGCGGCGAACGGAAGTCCGCCATGAGCCGCGAGATGAAACCGTCGCATTTCCGGCTGCCCCGTTCAATCGCATTGCTTGTGCTGGCGGCGGGAACGTCGCGCGGCTGGGCGCAGTATGCGGATTGGATGGGGTATCAGGAGAATCCAGAGTGGAGCTATTTTGCGCCGAAGCTGAAGTATATCAAGACGGACGTGGAGGCCGAGCAGGATGTCACTTCTGGCGGCGGCAGCCAGCTAAAGACGGACCGGCTGTATGTGGCGCCCGCGTTCGGAATCGGATGGGACAATTATATTTATCATCCCTATCTGCTGACGTATTCGCTGCTGTTTGAACCCAGTTATATCTGGCAGGAAAGCGGCGCGCCCGGTCAGATGACCCAAACGGAAACCTTGTCGCTGAACGGCACTTTCTCGGCCAACATCCTGCAGATCAAACCCTACGCAACAACGATTACATACGACCGTTCCCGCGATGAGGTGAAGTATGATCTTTTCAACTCGGCGACGGTGGATTCGCAAGGCTGGGGCGTCAACTCCGGCTATGTGGAAGGGCCGGTGCCGTTCACGGTGTCCTTTCAACAATCCAGCGAGAACAGCGCCAGTCCCGGCCAAGATTCGACGACCGATCAGACGACGGTCAACCTGCGCGCGCGAAATGAGCGGACAAAGGAGGACGCCACCTTCTTGAATTACCAGTATGGCCTGTTCGACCGCCAGACCGACGTTTCCAGCTCCAGTTACTCCAGCGAGAACAGCTACCAAAATGTGAGCCTGACGGACATGGAGCATTTTCTGAAAAGCACCCTGCGGTCAACGGTTCTGTTCAACGACATCGAATCGCAGAATTCCTCCTCGTCGGATTTGAACGCCGCGTTCAACTACGATGTCGAGCACACGCCGCACCTGCACGGCAATTATGAATATTCATTTTCGCGGTATGACGGCAACGATTCCGATTCCATCCAAAATTACGGCAGCGCGGGCCTCCGGCATCAGCTTTACGAAAGCCTCGCTTCAAGCCTGTCCGTAAATGGTTCAACCCTGAACAGCAGTTCCGGCGGTTCGACGCTGGATTCCACCGCCGTCGGAGTCAACGGCGCGGTGAATTACACGAAGCATCTGTGCGACTGGGCGCAACTGTCCCTCGGAAACACCGCCAGCTATACTTTGACCGACCAGCAGACGACCGGGTCGGAGCTGGTCATCCCCAATGAGTCCTACACGGTGCCGGTCACCGGGCTGGTGCCTTTGAAACAGCCGCGCGACATTTCCATCACCAGCGTCACCGATTCCACCGGATCCATCACGCTGGTGTCCGGCCTGGATTACACCGTCAACCAAGCCACGGATCCGTGGCAGATTCAAATCCTCAACAGCGCCACCGTCATCGCCAATCACATCTTGTCGGGCAGCGCCGGGATTTTGGTGACTTACACCATCCAGTCCAATCCCTCCGGCAGCTATTCGACCTTCAACAACCAGTCCCAGGTGCGCCTGGATTTTTGGAGCGGACTGGCGGGGATTTATGCGCGGTATGATTTCACCGACAATCACGCGAGCGCGCCCGATTTCGTGTTGCAGGATGACGAGCAGGTCCAGGCCGGCGCCGATTTCCACTGGCGCGGCCTTTCATTGAGCGCGGATTATACCGACGACCATTCCACGTTTTACGACAACCGGACTTACAACCTGGGGGAGAGCTATTCAATCAACGCATTTTCCCATTCCACCCTGGGAATTAATTTGAACCAGGAATGGAGCGACTATTTGTTCAGCAGCGGATCATCCGCCAGCACGCGCCAAAGAACGACCTTCTTCAATTACATGGCGCATTACGAATGGCGGTCCGGGATCGGACTGAACTGGAGCACCGACGCCGGTTTGCAGCAGCAGCGCGGCAACGGCGTGGATCAGAACCAGTTTGCGGTGCGCACCTACCTGAATTGGGCGGTGGCCAAGCTTGAAATGCACCTGGGCTTTGAGCATCAAGACCAGGATTTCAACGGCCAAATCCAGAAACGGGATTATGTTTTTTTGAGGATGAGGAGAAATTTTTGACGTGCTGAAAAAAATCCATTTCGGGGCGCTTGCGATGCTGGCTTTGGCCGGCCTGGCGGTCTCATGTGTTTCGGAAAAACACGAAACGCCGGCCGCCACGGCTCCCAATCCCGTCTGGCCGCCGCCGCCGGACGAACCGCGCGTCGCCTTTGTCAAAACCATTTCCGGTCCGGCTGATGTCGGACAAAGCCTCTCGGTCTTGCACCGGCTCTCCAACTGGATTACGGGCGAAACCGGGGAATCGCAAAGCCTGCAGAAACCATTCGGTGCCGCCCTCGACGAATCCGGCAATCTTTGTCTCACCGACACCGGCAACGGCACCGTCTGCTACTGCGATTTTGCGCGCAAACAATGGCGGAGTTGGAACGCCGCTGGCAAAATCCGTTTCCAGTCGCCGGTTGCCGTCGCGCGCCGGAACGGGATTTTTTACGTTGCCGACTCGGAGCTTGGCGAGGTGCTGGCCTTCCGCGACGACGGCAAACTGGTGTTTGAAATTTCCAAGCCGTTGCAGCGACCCGTCGGGCTGGCGATTGCCGGCGATGCGCTCGTCGTCGCCGATTCGCAGGCGCACTCCGTTTTCGTTTTTGATTTGCAGGGGAAACTCCGGTTCCAGTTCGGCAAACGCGGCGTCGCGCCCGGCGAATTCAATTTTCCCACCCACGTCGGCGCCGATGGCAGGGGACATTTGTTCGTCACCGATTCGATGAACAGCCGCGTGCAGGTTTTCAGTGCCGATGGAAAATTCATTTCCCAAATCGGCAGCGGCGGCGACACTTCCGGGCATTTCGGGCGGCCCAAGGGCGTGGCGGTGGACACGTTCGGGCATGTTTACGTGGCGGACGCGCTGTTCGACAACATTCAGGTTTTTGACCTGTCCGGGCGGCTGCTGTTGAGCCTCGGCGAAAGCGGGACCGGGCCGGGCCAGTTCGGCCTGCCCAACGGCATCGCCATCGGATTGGACAACCGGATTTTTGTGACGGATGGTTACAATCATCGCGTGCAGATTTTGAAATACGTCGGCCAGCAATGAAAACGAAATTACAACATCCAACAACCAGCATCCAACGCCCAACACCCGTTGGCCCGGGCGGGCGCGTTTCATTGGATGTTCGATGTTGGATGCTGGTTGTTGGATGTATTCTGTTCAGCCTCGCGGCCCGCGCCGACAGCGTGGTCAACTCGGTTCACAACCTGACGGTGACCGGCCCCGGAACGATCAAGGCGACAACCGAGAGTGACGTTTGCATTTTTTGCCATACGGTTCATCGCGCCAATGGCGAGACGCCGTTGTGGAATCACAACATGTCCGGCGAGACGAATTACATCGTTTATCACAGCCCGACATTGCAGGCGGTTGTCGGCCAGCCGAACGGCTCCTCGCGCCTTTGCTTGAGCTGTCACGACGGCACGGTTGCGCTGGGCAGCGTCAACACCCGCCGCACGGCCATCCCGATGCAAAACGGCGTGACGCTCATGCCGGGCAACCGCGCGTCCAATCCGAGCTATCTCGGCACGGATTTGTCCGGCGACCATCCGATCTCGTTCACCTATGACAC